>Ga0137362_10003036_pt1 | contig 11116 bp, 14 predicted proteins | sample MadtaG_2_FD_104801 | JGI IMG/M metagenome (GOLD analysis project Ga0137362, IMG submission 104801) | Vadose zone soil microbial communities from Angelo Coast Range Reserve, California, USA - Mad1_100_16 metaG | ecosystem: Environmental > Terrestrial > Soil > Vadose zone | place: USA: California... | reverse complement strand
CTGCGCGATGGGGATGTCGTCCGAGAAATGGAATGATATGTTGAAAAAGGTGAGATAGGAGACGGCGGGTCCTGAGAGACGAAGACGAGATACGTAGAGGCACTTGTGGACAGCGGGAACACGACGCGAGTGCCAACATGGCACAAGGGAGAGACGACGAGAGTGTGTCGACGAGAACGCACACGAGAGAGGAAGGGAAAACAGATACACTGTGATTGTGATGATAAAAATTATGCCATCCTCGAGTAAGGAGGCAGCTTAAATACATCGGTGTCCCTACTATCTAGTCAAGTTTGATGGTAATACGAGCGGAGTTGTCGGAGTATATGTGTCGTTGTTGTACTGGGCGCACAAGGGAAGCCATAGGTCACTAATGATTTAAAAAAAAGCGTACTAGTGTCGCGTGTCTGCAACTAAGCGTTGATCGTGTTGACTAGAGTACAAATTAGAAGAGAAAGGAAATAAGAAAGAAAGGAAAGGATGGAGGGCTGTGAGGGCGGGAAGGTGTGATTTGTTCGCGAAGTGTCTTACCCTCCGGACACTCCTTCCCGCCAAACTCGATGAGCTCAGGATCTGATTCAGACTCATTTGACGAGGGGGGCCTCACAGAGCGCGGACGCAAAGCAAAGAGAAAAAGTTGTGCGCGTGCCAGCGAAAAGGCCAAGCAAAAGGCCAAGGACGTGCGTACATGTCTCCCGTGACATCGCGATCCACTGTAAGACTGACGCTGCGTTTCACACTACACAGCAGGGGTATGCATGGGAGGCCACATATACCCGTTCCTGGGACACTGTGCAAGAAGATGAGGCTGGGAGCCTCACCGGTGCCGTCGCAGAACTACTCGCACGCGGACGGCGACGGAGGTACGTCCCTCGCGTCCCAGCCCAAACACATTGCACATCCTTCGCCCACTAATTGTATTTCATAAAATGAAAGACTCCTCGCGCCAGCCGCGGCGATACGCCGTTCGATAATCCGTCATATTGTCCTCCTGTTGGACCTCTCGACGTCAATGACGGATCGTGACATGCGGCCGACGCGGTTCGACCTTTCGCTTGAATACGCGCGCGAATTCGTCACCGAGTGGTTCGACCAGAATCCGCTTGGACAGATTGGTATTGTGGGGATGCGTGGGGGTATTGGTGAACGGATATGCGAGATGTCCGGTGCGTCCCCCCCTCATTTTCTTTTTTCTTTGTCAAACTTAATTACAATTATATATAGGGAACCCGCAGGATGTGCTACATGCGATTTCTGAGCGGCATAAACTCGAGCCCGCCGGTGAGCCCAGCCTACAAAATGCGATTGAGATGGCGCGCAGCAGCATGAGGTTCGCCGTTCCTTCTCCAATCCAAATATATTCGTTGATGTTGCCCGGGGTTGCGGGGTCTTTTTGCGATGATCAGTCACCTGCCGACGCATTCCTCGCGGGAGATCCTGGTCATATTTGGCTCGCTTACCACCGTAGATCCAGGAAACATATACGAAACCCTCTCATCATGCCTCAAGGATCGAATACGGATCTCGCTAGTCGCGCTCTCTGCCGAAATGAAAATCTGTCGCGAACTGTGCGACAAAACCGGCGGTACGCCTCCTCCCCACTAGCCTGCACTTTCTTAAATGCAATATGTAATGCTCGGTTTCGGTAGGCACGTTCGGCGTCGCTATGAACGAAGGGCACTTTAAAGACCTTCTTTTCGAGCTCATACCCCCGCCTCCCGCACAACAAACTACCGGAACGGGCGCAGGGTCTGCCAAGATGAGCGCAGACTTGATGATGATGGGTTTCCCGCAACGACTGCCCGACACGGCGCCAGCCGCGCTCTGCGTGTGTCACGCGGAGATGCGTGCAGCTGGATTTCTCTGTCCGCGCTGCGGCGCTCGTCTCTGCGATGCGCCGACCGACTGCGATGTCTGTGGCCTGATGATCGTATCGTCTCCCCATCTCGCGCGCAGTTATCATCACCTGTTCCCCGTCAAACCTTATTCCGCCGTGTGAGTAATCCTCCACGTCCCGCTAAAAACTAAACGAGAGATGGCTTGTTCGGATTTGCAGGATGCCCACGCAAGAAGTTGCAGGGTCAGGCCCGAATTGTCACGCGTGTGCACTGCCTTTTAAGACTACTCCGGCGACGAACTTAGGTGAAGGAATGAGTCCTTTTGATCGCTATCGGTGTCAGGATTGCAAAAATGACTTTTGTACTGAGTGCGATGTGTTCGTCCATGATGTACTTCACTGTTGTCCCGGCTGCGAGACATAGGCGTTGCCAGATGCGCTCAAGCAATTACTTCGATATTAAGCTTGGGAATAGGATGGCAAATGTCCAATACTTCATGGGAAGTATATATACACTCTACGTCTGTACTAGAACAACTGTAATATAACAACTCATGCGTCCCCTGGAGCAGGAGTAATGACCCGTCACTGGCAGATCTAATACTTCCGCCTTAAATCTTATTGTCATGCGTGAACGGGGTACGCATAACCAGGTTCTCGGAGGTGTCATACCCGTCCTCGTACGAAGAACCCTCCTCGGTGCCATATGGGCGTAGCCCGGCGGCTGTGGCGGCGTCATATTGCAATATTGGAGCATGAGAGTCTTCCGTTGCGGTGCCAAATTGCGGCGAAAGACGATTGGATGAACTCCCTGGGTGTAAGAATATGGAAGCCTGAGCTGTTTCGTGCATCTGCAAGATATTTTGGCGGAAAGCGTTCTGGTAGATGGTGATACGTGTCAGTCCGAATTGCTCGCTTTGTGGTATAAGAAAGGATCTTCTTTACCTGTTCACGCCAATACTGCAGACGTTTCTCACGCTCATTCTCGCGCTGTCGTCCATGGATTCTGAAGAGGAGCCATAAAGTTCCGATCACGCCTGGGTTATTGTGAGTGACATGCAGGGTAAAGAGCTGTTCGAGCGTTGCTCTGTGTTACCTCCGAATATCCCGACGCCACAGACCAAATAAACCATGACTGAGAGATGGCGTGGCTTATTGGTTCTGACACTGCAGACCCGGGAGGGCAGGCAGTTATAGCTGCTGCATTCTTTGTCTGCAGAACAACTTGCTCCCTGAGCCTTTTGTTGAATGCAGGTCGTCGAATTGGTGTCGCAGTATAGGCCAATCTTGCAGTTATCACTGAAGATTCATAGTACCAAGTGATGAAGGGAACGACGAATCATCCTCACCGTGATACCACATAGACAAATTCCCCTCCTGGACCGTATCCGACGTATCCAGTGTTCTCGATTTCACATTGAGAGCCAGCGGTAACATTCGCAAACCTGAAGAAAGTGAGTCAGTCATCTGTATAGTTTAGGTCTAAAACACGCACTGGCAAACAAAATTGAGACAAACAGAACCATTGACATTTCGGCCTAAACCGGTAGTTTCTTTCAGCTCTTTGAAATTGTCTGGAGCTTGACAAGAATCTACAAGACAGGGATATGAGTAGACACGATCAAACTTAAGGAGACCACGAACCGTCGCGGTCGAATTGACATGGCTGCCCAACCGCGATTTTTCGCACACACTCAGACCCTTCATCTGGGCAAAACTCTGTGTCTGGACATAATGAGGGTGGCGTAATCCCTTTCCCGTTTCCGCGACTGCCGGCGGTACCATAGCCTAATGGAAACCGATCCTTGCGACATCCTTTTGCCCGACACTGGCCGTTGTCACACCACGTAGTTGAATTACAGTCCGAGTTGAATTGGAGGGTGCCGGTGGCTAAGCCATTATGACCGGGATTGCAGGTAGTTGTGTCTGTATTTGAAGAGTTTGCTGCCGAGAGGACCGAGAGAGGGAGAGAGAATATAAAAAAGAGTGTGGGGAAGAGAGAGTGCATAATAAAGTAAAGAGCAAAGTAGCGTTTGTGCGAGTAACCAGGACAGCGATTTATCTTGATTACATAACATATTCCTCTCGCCTCAAACCACTCATGTCCCTCATCCTCTCTCAGAGGTCGTCCCCCGTTCCTTCACAGCCTCTCCCTCCTTCTCCTGACGAACAAGACCTTGGCGGGAGAGCTACGTGGTACCATAGTGATGACGAGTCTGATGACCACGACGCCAACACAACAGAACACTCACAACACGGCAAGGGAAAAGCCAAGCTCCTCGCAAATGGTGCCACGGATCGGTTACCCAACTGGCCCGATCCGACTAGCGGCACAGAGGCGTACCCGCCAACCACAGAGGAAGAGGCGGACACCCGACGTGTGCAGGGGGTGCGTGCTTTTCCCCTCTCATGCCTATGCCTAACCTCGGTTCTCTCGGTAGAACCTAAGACGATGGGAAATTGCAGAACGACAGCGTTGGAAGGCAGCGCGCAACTCCTCTACCACGTCCTCTTCCGTATTGATAGATGTTGCCCGCCGCGCCACGTCGTTCTGGTCACGTCGTTCATCACGCCCTCCAGCAGATGGTGGGGGTAAACACCGCGTCCTCCAAACGTCGGAAGACGGTCCCCATTTCGATGGCATGGCATCTAGTCCCTTGTCATCACCGTCATCACGCTCCGACACGCTTGCATGTGACCAACCTCGAACAGGGCCCTACGCCCATACCACGGACCCATTTTCGGACCCGCCACCCAGCTCTACTTCCTCACTATTCGTCAATGCGCAGCCCATCACATTGGACATAGGCACGTTCACAGAGCAAGGGGAATCTGAATCTGCGACGGCTTCATCAAAACCCACGAAGAAGTCGAGAACCCTTAATGCGCCTGCGCCACTTGATCTTCCCAAGCCACTTTCACCACCACCGCGCACGGCGAGTCCACATGCTACTCGTCCACCCGAACCGTTCCCGCGTCCCCACTCGAATGAGGAGGCGTATGAGGATGAGGATGAGACGCCATTGCCATGGTGGACTGAATGGCTCTGTGGTTGTAGTGAAGGACCGGATCGAGGTGGTGAAGTACAGGTGCGTCCAGTGACATCCGTCTGCCTCAGATCCGCATTTCTAATTTCATGATACAGGCTGGCCGAACGAACCCTCTCGAATAATGTTGTCACCACTCCTTTTCTGACTTGCTCAATGGCGAACTATGACAATTTTGGTATGATAAGACAGTATGTATACTTATAGCATAGGTCAACCTTTCCGGATGTTCAGATTTCACATCCTTAGTGGACGGTCTCTCTCTCCTCGAAGAGAGTAATTCAATTTATTGTATATTAGGATCGCTCAAATACAGACAAATTCGACTTACTCACCTTTTTTTTTTTTTGCGGCGATGCACCCGAGGCTGTCTTGTACGACTCGGCATGCATGACATACATAATAGATGCATGATAGACGCTTCTTTCCATCAAACCTGTCATCCCAAGCACAAAACGCCTAGATGATTCAACGCATATTCACTGTGACGTGCACATATAAGCCCGCTCGCTATGTTACTTGCCCGAGTCCCCGCGCACGCCCCGGCCAGTATCAAATAGCCCTTCTCCCCAAAAAACGAACCGTCTACAGCCAAAAATAGAGAAAATGGGTTTGTAAAGTTCATGAGAGAGAAAGACGAATATTTTTTAAAAATCTTCTTTTCTCAGATCATCATCTCGGCTGCTGCTGCTGCTGCAATTGCCGTGGCCGCGCTCAGGTCGGGGTTGATTATGCCACGCCACGTAAACATCGCGGGAACGTATCGGGGGGTCTGAGTCACTGGGCACGCGAGCACGAGGGATTGATTCTCTGCACTGCCTCGTACAAGTCCAACAAACCCATATCAGCTGATATTCGTTCTCGTCAGAGTGCCTACTGGATGACGCGATGATCGATGACCGCCCAAGTTGGCCCTTGAAATGGACGAGTTGGTGCAATCCATAAGCAACACCGGGCCTCTTTCCTGCTCTGCCAGTGTTGACTCCAAAACTATTGCGAATTTGTACGAAACTATCAAACGGTTGTTACAGAGAAGGCATAGGGGCATAGTATCTGAGTGTGAAACTGGGAATCGTTGCTGGGTGTCAATCATACTACACCCAGGTATGGAAGCGTCAAGAGGTGGAGGTGCCAGTGGATGCCATACAAGAAAATTGGGGTTGAAAATTTGGCGTCAACTATCACGTCGTGCAGACCCAGCCTCGCCCGCTGTGGTAATGTCAACATCCTCCTCTACGACTCTGGCAATGGAGTTCTGCATCGCGTTGCTTCCGATATCCTTCAGGCGGACACAAATCAGGAAGGTGAGATGTGGCCAGGGTAAGAAAACAATACTAGTGCACACCTCTTCAAACTTCAGGACTTTCCTTGGAGTCTTGACACCTTCGGGAATCGAATCCGACAGGTCGGATAGACATGGCCATTCTGCGTGATTCTGCCCTTCCCGCTCAGTCTCATTTACGCTCGCAACGGCCATACGCTCCGCATCTTCTTGCAGTGGTACGCGGCGCACCCATTGGAGCCATTCGGGTTGGTCGGCCACTATCGAGCGAGAGAGGGTTAAAGTGCGGCGGCCCGCTGAAAAGAAGGGAATGGAAAGGCCATCTAACAGGTGCAAATATGAAGAAGCGTCCTCGAAAGCGGAATCGGGGTGACATACGAGTAAGTATGGAACCAAGGACGACAAAGGATACAATAGGCTGGAGAGCAATCGCGAGGATATCTTGTTGAGATGATGGGGGATCGTGTGGCACTTCAAGGCGGCTTTGTGCAAGGGTAGAGATGAAGACGGCACCTACACCGATCTGAAAACAAGAATGAGACGACAACTCGGCAAGATCCATTCCGTAAAAGACCCACGGGTCCGAAATGTCCGCAGAAAAGTGCCTCGCGCCAGTTCGATACCTCAGGCATCCACTTATATAGAATGAGAAGCAACGGTATCCGCCGTAGAGCTAGTATCACGAGCATGAGCAATGCAAGTCGCCAAGGACTTATGTCAAGCTCGGATTTAACGAATTGATCGAACGGAAGCCATGCTCCGATATAAATAAAGCAGGCGCAGTTGAGAACAAGATCGAGGATAGAGGAGAATGCATCATCCTCGGTCTGTAGGTTGAAATGGCCGTCCCAAGAAATTGCACTGCCTACACACAAGAATGAGCAGATAAATAACGTGATAAGATACGAACCCACCAGCAGCGAAAGCGGCGAGAAGATCGTCGTTCCCCAGGGAATTGGTGGCACCAACTGTAAATAATGCCAGGGAGATGTATTGGGCTACGTATGACTCCCGATCGAGGAAGCCTTTTTTATGGGCTAGTCTCAATAGACGAGAGAATAACCAGCCTGCGATACCGTTGTGTCTCTGAGACGCGTAAAGTAACGTAAATCTCGTACCTATGGCGGCGCCCAAGGCAGTACCCAGGATAACTTGATCTAAGCGATAAATTAGGACCAGCAGAAGGAAGGCACGGGTCATCCACGGACATAACCAACTGATGACCAACCACTTTTCGAAAGCAGTCTCACGCGAAGCCTCCGTTGTGAGGTATATGGCAATGCTAAGGAAAGGATATGCCAATCCATCGTTCGAGGCAGATTCTGCTATGAGAAGCTGGCGAATGGGGAGAGGGACATGCATCACAGCAAATTTTCCACCTTTGAGATCGGACAGCTTGAGTGGATGACCGATACGGTCGATGATCTAAGATACAGACCGATAACGGCCGCGCTGATAATTGGGTCTGTGGGAGTCAAGCATGCTGAGATGACGAGCGAGGATATGAAATCTAGTTTCGGGAAAAGTACGTGGATAAAGGCTTGCATATGGGAGAAGGGAGTAAGAAAGGGGTGAGATCCCGTGAGTGCACTGGGTCACTTACTAGCCGAGACAAGCCATCCGAAGGCCATTGTGGGCACCACCATGATAAGCAGGCTCTTCGCGTGATCCGCCATATACCTTTTCGGCAGTTCTACGCCTATGGCGAAAAGACCGGTTGCGAGGACGATACGCATTATCTCCCGTGTGAGGATATCCGTTCCGTGCGTCCAAGAACGAGGGTCGAAGATACCCAGGACATGAGGTCCTAAAATGATTCCAAAGCCTGTTCCGAGGACGACTTCATTCATGTATAGCTGTTCATCGTCATTTAATAAGGTATTAGGAAGGTCTATTCGTCCTTGTGGCATCTCACCTTCTCTTTAACTATCAAGGATATCAAGTTGTACTTGAAAGCTAAATCAGATGGCTCTCGATATCAGGGAGGATGCAAGAAGGACGCACTACCAGCACAAATCCGCCCAGAAGGGTATATGTCACACTGGTGGATGAAGTCTGTTGGTGGAAGGATTTGTAACGGACGGGTTAACCGGGGGGGAAAAGACGCTACGGACGTCAAGAAATTCCCAAGACATAGGTGGAGGTGGACTGGAGGTCCTTGAGAAGAAGTCCACAAGATTGAGGGATCGAGAGTAAATCGTTTGACGCAGGAAGTATTTCCCTGAGCCAGGAGGGGAGTGGACCGACCAACGCAAACATATCCGAGCCTACTTTTAACTTCTGCCTCTGTGTCACGTGGACCATCTCCGTCGAAAGTCACTGTTCCTGCCTGTTCCTGATTCCTAGTACATACAGTATCTGCATGTCTACGCCCATTCCCATCGCACGTCCTCAAGCGAAGAGTACCCTATATAAACGATAACGATAAATTAAGGGGAATAAGACCGGCGTTAGCTACTAGACTGCGCCGTGGGCCTGGGAGGTTTCATTGACCCCAGGCCCCGGTCTACAGTACCATTGGGCGTGCAAGCTGGCGGCGCTATTCATGAACCGATACAGTACGCCAAGGAATACTCTCGCCGTGCCTGGGATCAGTACGGACAGCCACCGTAATGGGGACAATACGATGATAAAAATATTGCGGAGACCTGGACGCATAGCGTCAAAAGCGGTACATCTGAGGTACATCTGATGGTGAATATACCGAACCTGCCAGGCTAATGGTAACTGTACAGAGTTCTCAGGCTGGACGTGCGAATTTCAAATCGCGGGTTCGAGAATTCCGAGAATCATCCAACCCTCCACCAGTGAACGCCACTCCTGCTTAACCAAGTCCAACTAAACGTGCCACCATTGCCCCGTTCGAGGCGATGCCTTTGCGATTGTTCTGAAACTACATCACTTATGATTCCGGTTACAGAGGGTACCAATGGTCTGGACCGCGAACAGTGTTGAAATTCAGTCCCTACACTCCATTCTGGGCCGCAAATGTTTTGTGCGTATTAATTCACGTACACGGCATCAACTTATAGTTTATACTTCGCAGACGGTGAGATGAGCGCTAATTACACCTGATAGTAAAGCAATGTTAGCAATCATAGACAAGTCTGAATAGTGGCTTACCGGATAAGAAGAGGAGATGACGCTCAGCATCGTGGACGACAGACGTCGTTCCAGAAGCCAGTATTCCATCATCTTCGAATACCTATGCTCGGAATGTATGTCACTGATACCTTGTTACACTAAACGGTGCAGCTCGATACCTTTTCCACCTTGAGCTTCTCCCCGAAGAACGCTTCGTTCCCAACGTTCTTCGTGATTCTGATGGCAGACGAAGGTGCGACTTTCGACAAGTTATGATACGCAGAGATGAAGGCTAATCCATCGGGAATTCCCGCTGCCCATAATGCCTCGTTTGTATCGATGGAGAGGTTGTCCACGGGACGATCTGTGGCATCCAAAGAACGGTTTTAAGAATGAAATAACACTACTTGAAAACGCACCCAACGCAATGATATCGCCCAATACGAGGGAGCGATCGTATTGCTCTTCGAGGACAGTGATTTGGCCAAATACGGAGCTGGCAACATAGACGGTGCCGTTCTGTGCCCGCGCAATGCCATTGCTTCCGAGCAAGCCGTCCATCGCAATCTTGCAACCCTCGTCAACATGACAGTACCCTACTGACGTCCGCGCTAACCCCAACAACTCGAGATGCCTCGTCTGGGAAGATATAAATACGCCAAATGACATGTATACCATCTGCGACGTACAAAGCCAAGTTTGTCGCCGTGATCATTCGTGAAGTAGAAGCTTTTCCCATCCGGAGAGCCGACGAGGTCATTTGGTGTGTCGATGATCGGACTTTCCATCGTCCTCATATGGGCGAGCGTGTTCCCACCGACTGTAGTCTTGAATATTTCAACGACGGAATCGGCGCCCACCAGCTTTCCCTGTCCATGAACCGGCTTCCGATGATTGATTGCGTAGACAAAGAGCTCTCTCGGGTCTGCGGCTGATGGGACAACATCTAAACCGTGTGCACCGTACCCCTGAGAGGTGGGGAAACCCGAGAAAGCGAGGCGTGTGACAGCGTCGGTTGCTGGGTCATACGTAGCTATATAATCGTCGAAAGGGACTTTATCCTCTTGAAAGACAGCCAAGGCTGGAAGCCAGTGCTGGCGGTTGGTCGGTGTAGAACAAGCAAGATAAACGAGGCCACTGGGTGGGTGTAGTACGAGCTCTGCAGAGGGAATAAGAAACAGTGAGCCTGGATAGAACATCTAATAGTACTACACACTTTCGCAAGCTTGCAGTGTTTCCACTTTGTTGCAGTTCGTGTTGCCTACCGCTTCAACCTCCCTCCATACACCAATCGAAACGAGTCGAGCTTTGAGGGAATACTGATAATACACAGCGATAACTATGGCCAACAAAGCAAAAAAGGTAAGCCGAGTGCGAGCCATGGTCACGGTGGCGTTGGTGGCGAAGAGTCGGAGCAATGGTGGATTGCGAGGACATCATTTTCAGGGCAGAAAACTGGCAGATATAGTACAATTCCGTACGGACATGAACCGTGACGGCTACATGCTTCCACAACAAATACCGTAGTGCAAGTCTGTATGTTTACGGCATCATCTCCTTATATCACCCCTCATTATACATCCACACCTTTCAATTCCTCGTGTGCGGTCCTATCACCCATCCATTTGCAGCAGGGGACGACATGATGTCTCCCCCCGCTTCACCGTCACGTCATGTCGACAAGCAGAGCACTGCAAAGCACCGAGGGAATGACGTTGACAGCCACATCACATCGCCCTCCAAGTTGAAGTTGCCGCCGGGATGGATACGATCACCATGGCACCTGAGTCCCTCCCGCGCTACTGCCTCACCGTATCTATCGAGCCTCATCACATCTTCCACTAAACCGCCGTGTACGTGTTTTTT
>Ga0137362_10003034_pt1 | contig 11119 bp, 10 predicted proteins | sample MadtaG_2_FD_104801 | JGI IMG/M metagenome (GOLD analysis project Ga0137362, IMG submission 104801) | Vadose zone soil microbial communities from Angelo Coast Range Reserve, California, USA - Mad1_100_16 metaG | ecosystem: Environmental > Terrestrial > Soil > Vadose zone | place: USA: California... | reverse complement strand
GGCGAACTCACCTCGGATCACGTGGATGTCGGTGCCGCAGATGCCACAGGCTTCCACCTTGATCAGCGCCTGGTTGGCTGCCGGCGACGGTTCGTCGACCTTCTTTACCGAGACCTTGTTCGGCTCGTCGATCACGACTGCCTTCACTTGACGGCGCCCATCGTAAGCCCGCGAATCAGCTGCTTCTGCGCGATCCAGCCTGCCATCAGCACCGGCAGGCTTGCGAGAGTGGCCGCGGCTGCGAGCTTGGCGTAGAAGAGGCCGCGGCCGCTGATGAAGCCGACCAGGAAAATCGGCGCTGTGGCCGCGACCGACGAGGTGAAGTTGACGGCGTAGAAGAACTCGTTCCAGCTGAAGATCAGGCAGATCAACGACGTGGCCGCGATCCCAGGCGCGATCAGCGGCACGACGATGCGCCAGAGCTCAGTACCAAATGATGCACCGTCCACACGCGCAGCCTCGAACAACTCGGGCGGGATCTCGAGGAGGAATGAGCGCAGGAGCCAGACCCCCAGCGGCAGGTTGATCGTCGTGTAGATGAGGACCAGAGCAAAGATGTTGTCCAGTAGATGCAGGTCCCGTGCCAGCAGGTAGAGCGGCACCAGGCTGGCGGCGAAAGGCAGGAATCGCGTTGAGATGAAGAAGAAGAGCACGTCCTGTGTCCGCTTGACCGGCCTGATCGCCAGCGCGTACGCGGCGGGCAGCCCGAGGATCAAGACGAGCAGCGTCGACCCGATGCTTGCGACCGCAGAGTTGATGAAGAAGGGCGGGAAGTCGCCCGACAGCACCTCCTGGAATTCCGCCAGGGTGGGAGCGAAAAAGATCGTCGGTGGCGAGCTCGCGGCCTGTGGTTCCGTCTTGAGACTTTCCAGCCACATCCACAGGACGGGGAAGAAGAAGATGAAGACCACCAACCAGCCGACCACGGACCACACGACCTTGGAAACCGGGATCCGGCCGCCGACCATGATGTTGGCCCTCACCGTCTGGGCTCGACCTGAAAGATCGAGAACATCGTGCGCAGCCCGATGGTCGCGACGATCGTGGTCAGGATGACTGCCACCACTCCAATCGCTGACGCCTGCCCGATGTTGAAACCCTGGAAAGCCACGATATAGAGCAGGAAAGGCAGGTTGGTCGTGTCTTCTCCAGGACCGCCGTAGGTCAGCATGAAAATCGAGTCAAAGGTCTGCACGACGAAAAGTGATCCCAGCAGCGCACCCAGCTCGATGAACGGCCGGACCAACGGCAGTGTGATGCGGCGAAAAGACTGGAAGGCGTTCGCGCCGTCGACGCGCGCCGCCTCCAGAACTTCGGGGTTCTGCGACTGCAGGCCGGCCAGGATGATCAGCATCATGAACGGCGTCCAGCGCCAGACCTCCACCGCGACGACCGTGACCATGGGGTACTTATTGACCCAGTCGACGCGACCCAGCCCGAATGGGGTGAACACATAGGGCAGGAGTCCGAACAACGGGTTGAGAAGGGTGTCCTTCCAGATCAGAGCGCCGGCTGTGGGCATGATCAGGAAGGGCGCGATCATCAGCGTCCGCATCAGCCCTTTTCCGAAGACCTCTGAATTCAGGAGCGAGGCCACCGCCAGGCCGAGGACCACCGAGATCGCGATCACGGAAATCGTCAGGACGACCGTGTTGAATACCGCGGTCCTGAGGCTCTCGTCGGTCACGAGCCTGGTGTAGTTGTCGGCGCCCGAGAATCGGAAGCTACCTGGCTTGAGAAGGTTCCACGAGAAGAGGCTGTAGTAGATCGTCAGCGCAAACGGAATCTGGGTCAACAGGATGACGTAGACGAAGGCGGGCAGAAGGGGCAGCCGCCGGAACCAGGCGGCCCGGCGGGCGACGGAGGCGGCGGTCGGTTCCCGCACGCCTCCGCTGCCAGCGACCGAGATCATTCGAGACGGCTACTTGTGTGCCTGACCGACGGTGGTTGCAAGCGCTTGCGCTTTCTGCAGCGCTTGATCGACTGTTTCGTTGCCGGCGATCACCTTGGCGAACTCTTGAGAAACCTGGTCGCCAAGCTGCTGGAATTCGGTGATGTCGACGTACTGGACTCCAATGTACGGAACCGGATCGACGGTTGGGTGAGCGACGTCAGCGTGTGCGATTGAGTCCAGGGTAACCTGCGCGAATGCGCCGGCGGCCGCCTTGTACTCGGGGATCGAGTACGTCGAGGTACGGGTTCCCGGCGACACCCGGGCCCAACCCAGCTTGGTCCCGACCAGCTGGGCGTACGCCTTGGAGGTGGCCCAGTCCGCGAAGGTCCACGCGGCGTCCTTCTTCGTGCTGGCCGAGCCCATGGCCAGTGTCCATGCCCACAGCCAACCCGACCAATCCTTGATCTTGGTCGGAGCGTAGGCGTATCCCGAGTTCGTCGCTGCATCGCCAGTGAAGAAGCTCGCGGCCACGGTGGCGTCGTACCACATGGCGACCTTGCCGCTGTTGTACGCGTTCAGGCACTCGGTGAAGCCGGCGTTGCCGGCCCCCGGCTCGCCTGCCGTCTTGAGCAGGTTCACGTAGAAGGTCAGGGCGTCATGCCATGCCGGCGAGTTCAGCTGGGCATTCCAGCTCGTGTCGAACCAGCGTCCGCCGAATGTGTTGACCACGGTGTCCAGGGGAGCGAGCTGCTCGCCCCACCCAGGCAGGCCACGCAAGCAGATTCCGTTGACGCTCGAGCTGTTGACTTTCTGAGCAGCCGCCGCCACCTGGTCCCAGGTGGGGTGGTCAGGCATCGTTACGCCCTTGGCCGCCAGAAGGTCCTTGCGGTACATGAGCATGGACGACTCGCCGTAGAAGGGCACCGCATAGAGATCGTTGTTGTATGTGAGGGCGGTCCTGATCCCGGGGATCAGGTCGTCCGGCGCATAGGACGAGTCCTTGGCGATGTATGGAGCCAGATCCTGAAGCCAGCCCAGCTTGGCCCACAGCGGCACCTCGTAGGTGCCGATCGTGAACAGGTCAAAGCGACCGCTTTGGGTCGCGACGTCCTGCGTCACCTGCTGACGGATCTGGTCCTCGGGTAGGGTCACGATGTTGACCTTGATACTCGGGTGCGAGCTCTGGAAGTCGGGGATGAGCTTTTTCAGGTCAGCCATCGAGGGGTTGTCGACCGCGCCCACCGTGATGGTGGTGGCAGCCCCGCCCCCGCCGCCCCCAGCTCCACCAGAACACGCCGCGCCAACCAGGGCGATCAGCAGTCCGAGAACGACCGTGAAGGTCGGTCTCGAGATCGCCCGCTGCCGGTTCGGTGATCGAAGCTTCCTATCCCTCATGCAGAGTCACCTCTTTCTCAACACAGCCACTGGCAAATGACAACGTTGTCAAAAGACAACGTTGTCTATATAACACAGATCTGTTTAAACTGCAACGGGAGAATTCAGACCTTGCGTGCAGGCGGAACCGCTTCATGTCGAGGAGACTAACGTTGACAACGGAGGAAGCCGACAGATCGCGACCCACGATGAGGGAGGTCGCCGCGCTCGCCAAGGTGAGCATCAAGACGGTTTCTCGGGTCGTGAATGGAGAAACGGGCGTCTCCCCCGCGCTCGCCAGGCGGGTGGTCGCCGCCACCGAGCGTCTGAACTACCGGCATAACATGGCGGCCAGCAGCCTCCGCCGGTCCGATGGCAGGAGCGCGACCATCGGCGTCGTCCTTGAAGACGTCGCCAACCCGTTCTCATCCGCGCTTCATCGCGCGATCGAGGACGTCGCCGTCCAGCGCGGCGTCCTGGTTCTGGCCGGCAGCTCGGACGAAGACGAGGATCGCGAGCGGCAGCTCGTGGCGGCTTTTGCATCGAGGCGCGTGGACGGACTGATCATTCAGCCTTCGAGTCACAACCACGGCTACCTGCTCACAGAACGCAGGGCAGGCACCGCGATCGTCTTCGTCGACCGCCCTCCGTCGTTTCTCGATGCCGACACGGTCCTCACAGACAATGCCACCGGGGTGCGGCGCGGCGTCCGCCACTTGGTCGAGCAAGGGCATGTGCGCATCGGTTATCTGGGCGACATGCGCAGCATCGCCACCGCCGGCGAGCGGTATCGGGGCTACGCCGAAGAGCTGGCAGAGCAAAAGATCGAGCTGGACGAACGCTTGGTGCAGCTCGACTTGCGCGGAATCGAGAAGGCTGAAGCGGCCGCGACCGAGTTGCTCAACAGCGCCCACCCTCCGACCGCGCTCTTCACCGGCCAGAACCTGATCACGATCGGGGCGTTCCGGGCTCTGCGACGGCTCTGGCTCCACCAGCGTGTCGCACTGATCGGCTTCGACGACATCTTGCTCGCCGATCTTCTGGAGCCAGGAATCACCGTCATCGCCCAGGATCCAGCCGCCATAGGCCGAACCGCCGCGGAGGTCCTGTTCCGCCGTCTCGATGGGGATCGGTCGCCATCAGAGCACCATGTCGTGCCGACCCGGATGATCACCCGGGGCTCAGGCGAGATCCGTCCGTGATCGTCGTGTGTGGCGAGGCCTTGATCGACGTGATCCACAACGGAGACGGCACCCAGCGCATGGTCCCGGGCGGAGGGCCCTTCAACACCGCGCGGGCGTTGGCCCGGCTCGGGGTGCCCACAGCTTTTCTCGGCCACCTTTCAAACGATGCCTTCGGTCGCGAGCTGGCTGACCTGTTGGTCTCCGACGGGGCCAGCCTCGAGCTGTCGAGCGTCGGCTCGGAATCGACGACCATTGCTGTCGCCGAAGTCGACAACTCCGGCCTCGCTGAATACGAGTTCCTTGTCGACGGGACGTCGGCACCCAACCTCACCCTTGACATGGTTCCCAAGCGCCTGAGCCCTGACGTCAGAGCTATACATCTGGGGACGCTCGGGCTAGTCCTTCAGCCGATGGCCTCGACTCTCGTCGAGCTGGTGCAACGCGAGCGTGAGGGGCGCGTGGTGATGATCGATCCCAACGTCCGAATCGGGCTGGCCTCTGATGGCGAATATCGTGACCGGCTGCAGGCGATGATCTCGCAGAGCACCATCGTCAAGGCCAGCGATGCCGATCTGGCCTGGCTTTTTCCGGACGTGAGCTACGAGGATGCGGCTGATCGAATCCTTGGCGAGGGCGCGCGCCTGGTCGTGGTCACGCTGGGGGCGCGGGGAGCCTTTGCTGCCCACCGTGACTTCCATCTGGCCGTCGACGCGGTGAAAGTTGTGGTCGTCGACACGATCGGGGCCGGCGACGCGTTCGGTGCCGCGCTCCTGGCCTGGTTGCACGACCACGATGCGATCCAGCCGGATCTCCACCTCGAGAAAGAAGATGTGAAGGCTGCCCTCGAATTCGCTTGTCTGGCCGCCGCCCTCACATGCGCGCGGGCGGGCGCCGACCCACCGTGGAAGTCGGAGATGACGGCTCGGGAATCTCGATGAATCATCCCTCGGGCGCCTTGGCTGAGGGGCCCTTCAACTTCCACCGCTCGTAAAGGCGGGAGTATTCATCCGCATCGGCGCCAGGCACCGCCACCAGGTCGGTGCGCATCATCAAGGCAGAGGTTTCATTGAGCGTCTTGAACGTCCCGGCCGCCACACCCGCGAGCAACGCGGCGCCCCGCGCCGAGCCCGCCGGCGAGTCGATCGCAAGCAATCGCCTGCCTAACACGTCTGCAAGCATCTGGCGCCAGTGCTGGTTCACCGTTCCCCCACCCGCCAGCTGCAGGTCGGCCGGTGAGATGCCGGTTGCCTCGAGCGCTTCCATCGCCTCGCGCAGCGCAAACGCAACGCCCTCGAGCGCCGCCTTCAGCAGGTGCTCTTTTCCGTGCTGCAGGCCAACACCTGTCCAGCACGCGCCGGCATCGATGTGTGCAGTCCTCTCCGCCACAAGATATGGAAAGAAGCTCACCCCGCCGGACCCGGCCGGGATCCGCTCGGCGCTTCCATGCAGGTCCTCCGAATCGACCCCGAAAAGCCTGCCGACCCAATCGAGCGCCAGGCCCGCATTCAAAATCGCGGCCATCGAATACCACTTCCCCTTCTCGACTGTCCGAAAGACATAGGTGCGCTGTGCCGGGTCGGCCTTGAACTCTTTTCGCACCGTCGTCATCTGCGCGCCGGTCCCGATCGTCAGCACGACCGGCCCGGGGGCAAGCACCCCGAGCCCGACGAGCGTCGCGGCGGTGTCCGCGGCTCCTGCCGCCACCGGTATGCCGGCCTTGATTCCAAGTTCTCTCGCGGCCTCGCTGGTGAGGCGACCCGCCACCTCCTGGCTGGCGACCAGGTCCGGGAAAAGGTCCGCCCGAATGTCGAGCTCCTCGAGCGCCCGGTACGCCCACCCGTCATCGACGAAGTCATAGAGGAGGGTGGCGGATGCGTCAGTCGGTTCGGCGCGAGCCTCGCCGGTCAGTTGAAGGCGCAGCCAATCCTTCGGCTGCAAGGCCCAGCGGGCACGCTCCAACAGGCTCGATTCGTGGGTTTTCAGCCACAGCAGGGTCGGCCCAGCCATTCCCACAGAGGGTGGATTGGCCAATCGATGCAGTAGGCCGGCGTCGAGCCGGCGGTAGCGCGCAACCTCTTCGGTTGACCGTCCGTCGGCCCAGAGGATGGCGGGCCGCACCGCCTTGCCGTTCTCGGCGGTGAGCACCACGCCGTGCATCTGCCCGGCCAGGCCGATGGCGTCGATCGCGCGCAGATGCACAGGGGAGAGACCCGCCGCCGCTTTTCGGGCGGCCAGCCACCACGTTTCAGGATCCGTCTCCGCCCACCCGGGTCGCGGCGAGCTCATCGCGTAGGCGGCTGTCGCCACCTCCTTCACGCTCCCGTCCTCGCCCACGACCGCGACCTTGACCGAGGACGTGCCGAGGTCGATTCCCAGCAGCACCGCCTAGATGGCTAGGGCCGCACGCCGCGGAGGTTCCGCTCCAGCGCGCATGCATGTGAGCGAGGCGACCAGGCACGCGAACTGGAGCGCAGATTCGAGATCGGCGGGTCCCAGTGCGAGGTCTGTTTTCAAGTCCCCGTGATCATGAAGCCACGCGAGCAGGGCCGCGCCGAACGCGTCACCGGCGCCGATGGTGTCGACGACGTCGACCGAAGGTGCGGTTACCCGCGTGTGGATGCCGCGGGCAGCGCCGAACGCACCCTGCACGCCTAGAGTCACCACCACGAGGCGTGCGCCACAGTCAAGAATTTGCCCGGCTGCCGCCTCATAGTCAAGGTTGGGAAACAGCCACGCCAGGTCCGCATCGCTGGCTTTCACGATCGTGCTCTGGGCCATCAACGTTGCGATCCGGGCCCGGTATGAGCCAGGGTCGGCAACCAGGGCCGGCCGCACGTTGGGATCGAGCATGACGAGGCGGTGCGCGCTCTCGCGCTCCACCAGGTCGAAGAGAGTGGACGCCATCGGTTCGAGCATCAACCCGAGTGTGCCCACGTGCAGCGCCGTGATGCTCGCGTCCAGCCGTGCCGGCAACATCGCGGGCACGAGATTGGGTGCCGACGTCGCTTCGAAATAGAACTGATAGTCGGCCAGCCCATCCCCGTCCACCTCGGCCAGAGCCAGTGTCGTAGGCTCGCCACCGCGGCTGGTCAGCGACAGGTCGACGCCATCCGCCGCCAGCCGCCCCGCCAGCTTGCATCCGAATCGATCCGTCGACAGCCGGCCCAGGAAAGAGGTCGGAACATCGAGGCGGGCGAGCGCTACGGCGGTGTTGAAAGGCCCGCCGCCAGGCATCGGCCGAAACCGGCCATCGCCATCCAGCACGAAGTCGATCAGGGCCTCGCCACAGACGACGATCAAGGGCGGATCTCGCCCGAGCCCCTCGTGATGAGGCGGGTCGGGATCACGTGATGAACAGAAGGCGAGCGATCGCCGTCCATGCGCCGAAACAGCAGCTCGGCGGCGGCACGGCCCATCGCCGTCGGGTCTTGCGCCATGACCGTGATGCCGGGCTCGAGCAAATCCGCAAGCGGGATATCGTCGAACCCGACCAGGGCCACCTGATGCTGAAGGGCCAGCCGACGGAGGGCGCGACAGACACCAGTCGTCAACAGGCCCTGCCCGGCGAAAAGCGCCGTCGGCGCGGGCGCGATCGACATGATCTCGTGGGTGGCGGCCTCAGCCCGCTCGCTGCCCCGCACATCGGTCCTGACGAGGCGCTCATCGACGGCAATCCCGTGGGTGGCAAGCTCTTCTCGGTAGCCGTGGTGCCGAAGCGCGGCGGTGCTGATGGTCTGCAGGTGGCCGAGGTAACCGATCCGCCGATGTCCTTGCGCAATCAGGTGGCGCACGCCGCGGCGCGCCCCATCCAGGTTGTCGGTGAGGACGTCGTCAGCGTCGAAAAAGGCAGGCGGCCGGTCGACAAACACCATCTGCGTGCCCGACCTGCGCTCATTCAAGAGGTAGCTTTGGTCGTGGCCGGCGGGCATGATCACGAGTCCATCCACCCTCCTGGCCGCAAGCGCCGCGATGAGCTCCCGTTCGCGAACTTCGTCTTCTTCCAGGCTGCCGGCAAGGACCAGCACACCGCGGGTCAAGGCGTACTCCTCGATGGCGCGATGGAGCAATGAGTCAAACGGGTCGGCGATGTACTCGAGGACGACCCCGATCGTGCCGCCTCGACCATCCGCGCGCCGGAGGCTGCTCGCGGTCAGGTTGTGCCGGTAGTTGAGCTGCTCGATCGCGGCTCGAACGCGGACGGCCAGCTGAGCGGTAACCCCCGGTTCGTCGTTGATCACCCGAGAAACGGTCGTCACGCTTACCCGCGCCAGCGCCGCCACGTCGCGCATGGTCGGTCTCGGGCGCAAGCCCTCGCCGCCCTTACCGGCCTCTGTGAACGTTCGCACTTCTCGCTCGATCTCTAAGCGGCCTCGAATACATATTGCGCCTTCACAACCGATATGTTAGCGTTGGAAACGTTTCCAGTCGTCGAGCTCGCAGTGCTCAGCTTTGCATACGGAGGTATGACATGGGGATGGAAGGTATGGGGCGTGCCGAAGGGGGGAGGCGCGCGCTGGTGAAGCCTCAGGCCGGCTGGCGGCTGTCCGCGCTGGCGGCGGGCGCCGCGGCCATGCTGGCCGTGGTTGGCTGCGGCGGAAGCTCGGGAACGACCGGTGCTTCGACGCCGAAGCCGGTCATCATCGGGTTGATCACCAAGACCGACGCCAACCCTTTCTTCGTAAAGATGCGAGAGGGCGCCCAGAGTGAAGCCCGCGCGAAGGGCGCGGTGCTCGTGACCGGCGCCGGCAATGCCAGCGACGACGCTGCCGGCCAGATCACGGCGCTCGAGAACATGGTCAGCATCGGCGCGAAGGCGATCCTGATCACGCCGGTTTCGGCCGGAGTCACCGCAGCGATCAAGAAGGCCCGTTCAGAGGGGGTGCTCGTCATCGCCCTTGACAGCCCGACGGACCCGGTCGACGCGGCCGACGCTCTTTTCGCCACGGACAACTCGGTCGCCGGCAAGTTGATCGGCCAGTACGCCAAGGCGGCGATGACTGGCAAGACGGTCAAGATCGCGATGCTGGACGAGGCGCCCGGGAGCACGGTCGGCAAGCTGCGCCACGATGGCTTCCTGGCGGGTTATGGAATCCCAGGCACCGATCCACAGGTCGTTTGCGTCGGCAACGGCGGCGGCAACCAGCCTGACAGCCAGACGGCGATGGAAAACTGCCTGACCAAGGACCCCGGCATCAACGTCCTGTACACGATCAATGAGCCGTCCGCGTTCGGCGCCTACAAGGCGTTGCAGAACCGCGGCAAGCAGGGCCAGGTGCTCATAGTCTCGGTCGACGGTGGGTGCGCCGGCGTGGGCGGCGTCGTTGACGGCCGGATCGCGGCCACCTCGCAGCAGTACCCTCTGAAGATGGCAGCGCTCGGCGTCGACGCGGGCGTCGACTTCGCCACCACCGGAAAGCGTGTGTCCGGCTACACGGACACAGGCGTGACATTGATAACCGATAAACCGCAAACGGGCGTCGACTCGAAAGACACCAAGTTCGGCCTCGCCAACTGCTGGGGCTAACGGCAAGGCCTTGATGCAACGGCCGGCTCGTTGTGACTCACACGAGCCGGCCATCGCCGCTTCCTGACCCGCGACGATAGACTCCGTGCTCCACGCAGTGTTGGCGCGGATCAACCGGGCAAAGGAAGGAGAGGGTCGATCCGCCCTTGCGCGGGCAAGGGCGATCTCGACTTTGGGGCCGCTGCTGGCGCTCATCCTCGCGTCGATCTTCTTCACCACCCGGACTGACCGCTTCCTGACGACCGACAACCTGTCGCTGGTCGCGCAGCAAGTGGCGGTGGTCGGCATCATCGCCATCGGGCAGACACTGGTCATCCTGACCGCGGGCATCGATCTGTCAGCCGGCGCCGTGATGGCGTTCGGCACCATCGTGATGACGCGCCTGGCGGTGACGCACGGGCTCAACCCGTTCGAGTCAATCGCCCTGGGCCTGGCCGCCTGCACCGGTTTTGGACTTCTCAACGGTCTACTGGTCACAGGCCTGAGGCTGCCGCCATTCATCGTCACCCTCGGCACCTTGAATATCGCTTTTGCGCTGACGCACATCGTCTCCAACGAGGAGACGATCGCCAACCTGCCACGCCCGCTCACGTTCTTCGGTGAGACCTTTCAAATTGGCACGACGGCGATCACCTATGGATCGGTGCTCGCCCTTGGCCTGGCGCTGGTCACGTGGTTCGCGCTCGCGCAGACGATTGGCGGCCGGCACATATACGCCACCGGCAACAACCCCGACGCCGCGCGCCTGGCGGGCGTACGAACGCGACGCGTCCTGATCGCCGTCTATACCAGCGCGGGCCTGCTTTACGGCATCGCGGCCCTCGTGCTCATCGGCCGCACCGGGGTGGGCGACCCGCAGGCGGGGCAGAGCGCCAACCTCGACAGCATCACCGCCGTCGTGGTGGGAGGTACGAGCCTGTTCGGCGGTCGCGGCGGTGTGATCGGCACCGTGATCGGCACGCTCATCGTGGGCATCTTCCGCAACGGGCTGCAGTTGATGGGGGTGGCGGCGATCTATCAGTTCCTGGTCACGGGCGTGCTGGTCATCGTCGCCGTCGCGGTCGATCAACTCTCGCGCAGGAGTCGAGCATGAGCGCGGTGGAAACCGTGGTGCCCGTGCTCGAAGCTCGCCAGCTCTTCAAG
>Ga0137362_10003025_pt1 | contig 11129 bp, 8 predicted proteins | sample MadtaG_2_FD_104801 | JGI IMG/M metagenome (GOLD analysis project Ga0137362, IMG submission 104801) | Vadose zone soil microbial communities from Angelo Coast Range Reserve, California, USA - Mad1_100_16 metaG | ecosystem: Environmental > Terrestrial > Soil > Vadose zone | place: USA: California... | reverse complement strand
GTTGGTGCAGAAGTTCGAACTACACCCCCAGGACGTCCACGGCTGGATTCCCAAGAGACCCTAGTAGGCGGCGCCTCAAATTCCTCAAACGCCGTCGACGGTTCAGTCACACATGGCGCCGAATCCATACAACCGGTTTTCGATTATTACATGACCCCTGTGTGAGTGTACAGTAATTTAACAGGCTACAATTTTAAACATGCTACAATGGTCAATCAAAGTGCATCGTCACCCGAATTACGATGAGCGGTTAAGGTCCTGCTGAGTCTGCCCTTTATCCTGCCGGACATTACCTAACGAATCGACCTGTCAATGATTGGAAACTGCGAATGCTCAAGGGATACACACCGGACACCTCCTGCTCACGATCGCCAGAAACAGCGCCAACGACGGCGTCCTTCTTGCCGCCGAGACGGTCGAGCGTACCCTCGGCGTACCCCTTGGCCTGAGCAGCCTTGTATTCAGACTCCCCAGTAGCATGTTCCTGCTTGCCGGACTCGGACCACGACTTCTCGCCGGTCACGTCGCCCACAGTCTCGACGACTGTGCCCTTGAGGGAGTGGTACTGCCCGGAGGCTTTGCTATACGACGAGAATGTCAGAAGCCACGTCTCCAAAGAGTGTGAAAGGCACGTACGAAGGCTCAGTGGTGTTGTTGGTGGACATGTCTAAGATGAGATTGATGTGTGAGAGAGTAAGATGTTGATAGTCAGGTAGGCGGGTGTGAACCCCCTTTTTATACCCGACTGGAGACAGGATACGAGCCTCGTGATATGAAATGACGCTCTGAAATGACGCATTTGATGACGAATTAAGGAGACAGAATTTGGCTGCTCTGATTTCACGCGCGAATGATGTCATGCCATGTCTATTTCATACACATTCCAACATGTACTACTCGTCGTTCTAAATCATCAATAAAATATTCATCGTCCACGCACTGACCACAGAAAGAGAAGACGACCTCACCCTCTGTTTATTCTCAATTTATCCACACCACTGCCGGGCATTCTGGAACAGTTGGAACCACGGCCCCACCCCGCCCCACTTCCTAACCATATTTGAAGGATACCAGCTATTACTCTCCACCGTGACGACGCGCTCAGGGTGCGGCATCAATGCAAGCACACGCCCATTCGGCGTCTGTACTCCAGTAATCCCGCCTGGGCTCCCGTTCGGATTGAGAGGATATACCTCCGTTGGCTTACCAGCGCTATCGACGTAACGCACCGCTCCGAGGTTCTGAGCATTGAAGGCGTCCAACGCACCAGGTGCGAATTCCGCGCGACCCTCACCGTGGGCCACTGCCACCGGCAATCGTGAGCCACCCATATTGTAAAGGAAGACCGAATCCTCCATCGACACATTATCCACCACCTCCACGAGCGATACGCGCGCTTCGAACCGCCCACTGCGGTTCGCCTTGAATTTTGGCCACAATTCCGCGCCTGGAATTACCTCGCGCATATGGCTGAGGAACTGGCACCCATTACACACGCCCAACGCGAACGTGTCGTCGCGGGCGAAAAACGCTTCGAAAGCCTCCCGCGCGCCCTTGTGTAGCAACGCCGCGTGCGCCCAACCCGCGCCAGCACCCAGCACGTCACCGTACGAGAAGCCCCCGCAAGCGGCAAGCCCGCGGAACTCGGTTAAATCAGTGGTGGTGCCTGCGATGAGGTCCGACATGTGTAGGTCAACCGCGTCGAATCCAGCCGCCGTGAATGCCCACGCCATCTCAGTGTGTCCGTTGACGCCTTGCTCACGCAGGATGGCTACTTTGGGCCGGCGGAAAAGCGGGCGGCTCGGTCTGGGCGTGAAGGTGAGGTGATACGCGAGTCCCGTGTGCGTCGCGTCAGCGATCAACGCGAATTCCTCCGCTGCGCACTCGGGATCGTCTCGGAGTGATTGCATTTGGAACGATGTTTCTGCCCAGAGCTGTTGAAGGATAGTCCGAGTGCTCGAATATAGAATATTTCCGCCATGTACTATTGTAAATGATTGATCTTCGGGGCTCGGAAGCACCTTGCCAATGTTGTAAATTGATGTAGACTCGAAGCCGTGCGCGACAAACACCTCTACGAGGCGGGAAACTTGCGATTCTAGCACCTGAATGACAGCGCCAAGTTCTTCGTTAAACAGCGCCTCCATTGAGTTGTCACGGCAATTCAACGCATCCAAGTTGATCTCCACTCCGATGCGTCCCGCGAATGCCATTTCTGCCACTGTAGTGAAGAGGCCGCCATCTGAGCGGTCGTGGTATGCCAGTACGAGTTTTGGATCGCTCCGTCGTACTGCTTGACACGCATTGAAGAACGTCTTGAGTAGCTGTGGATCCTCCACGTCTGGAGCCTCCGAACCAATTTGCCTGAATACCTGCGCCAGCGCTGACCCACCAAGTCGATGTTTCCCACGGGCCAGGTCAAAGAACAACAACACGGTCGGGCGCTCCTGGTCCGTACGCAATTGAGGTGTCCACGTGCCAGCGACTTCCTCCACCCCAGCAAATGCCGTAACGATGAGGGACAGCGGCGCCGTCACGGCTCGTTCCTCGCCACTCTCACCATCGCGCCATCGCATCGCCATGGACATGGAATCCTTTCCAACGGGGATGCCTAAGCCCAGCGCCGGACAGAGTTCCATCCCGACGGCGCGCACGGCTGCGTACAGCGCGGCACCCTCTCCAGACACGCTTGCTGCGCTCATCCAATTTGCACTCAGCTTGACGCGTCCGAGTTCACGCACACGCGCCGCGGCAAGATTCGTGAGTGCCTCGGCAACCGCCATGCGAGCTGCGGCCGGAGCAGAAAGGAGCGCGAGAGGTGTCCGCTCACCCAATGCCATCGCCTCTCCAGCGCGAACTCCAAAGCCGTACGACGCACGCGTGACGGCGACATCAGCGACGGGTACTTGCCATGGGCCAACCATTTGGTCGCGCGTGACGAGGCCTGTGACGCTCCGGTCGCCGATGGTGATGAGGAATGCTTTCGAGCCGACGCTTGGCAAGCGCAATACGCGTGCGATGGCTTCGGCGAGTCGCGCGGAGAGTAAGGGCTCCGAGGGGATGTATGCGGCCAGCGTCGCATCAAATGCTACACAGTGCGGAACGCGCGTCGAATCACTTCGTGACATACGTGGTGGCTTGCCGAATAAGGTGGACATTTTCAGGCGAATCACGTCGTCACCGAGAAGGCGGTCTGTCACTACGAGTTCATCCGCCTCAGTCGCGACGCCAACTATGGCGAACGGACAGCGCTCGCGGGCAGCGATTGCGTGGAATGTGTCTTCGTGCGTAGGATCCACCGCAAGGACGTACCGTTCTTGCGACTCGTTACACCATATCTCCATCGGAGAGAGTGATCCGTCCGCAAGGGGCACATCGCGGATCTCGAAAATTGCTCCCAAGCCCGAATCGTGCACGAGCTCCGGAAGTGCGTTGGACAACCCACCCGCGCCGACGTCGTGAATGCTCTGGATCGGGTTGTCAGTTCCGCGGTCCACGCACGCGTCGATGACTTGTTGGCAGCGTCGTTGCATCTCAGCATTTTCACGTTGCACGGACGCAAAGTCGAGCACCGCGTCGCCCGTGCCCAGAGCCTGGCTCGATGCCGCTCCGCCCCCGAGCCCGATTAGCATCCCCGGTCGACCAAGTACGGCGAGCTTCGCGCCGGGCGTGATCCTGGATTTGTGCGCGAACTGCAGACGCACGTTCCCCAGACCTCCCGCGAGCATGATCGGTTTGTGATAGCCACGTATCACACCATTCTGACCTTGTGGCTCGCGCTCCGAAAATGTACGGAAGTATCCCGTCAGGGCGGGCCGTCCGAACTCGTTGTTGAACGCCGCTGCACCCAAGGGCCCCTCGATCATGATATCCAGTGCACTGGCAATGTGAGAAGGTCGACCAAAGTCCTCTTCCCAGGGCTGCCTGTAGCCCGGGATGAGCAGGTTAGAAACTGAGAAGCCTGTAAGGCCCGCCTTCGGTCGGGAACCGCGACCGACAGCGCCCTCGTCGCGGATCTCGCCGCCTGAGCCCGTGGCGGCGCCAGGATAGGGGGAGACGGCCGTTGGGTGATTGTGCGTCTCGACCTTGATCAACACTGGCATCTCTTCCTCGCTCTCCCTATATAGACGTTCGATGGAATCTGGGAAGGACTGCAATGCTGGAGAGATACCAAAACGTGGTGCGACCGCTCCCTCGAAGACAGCTGCATTGTCCGAGTAGGCAGATATGGTGCCCGTGGGGTGCAAACTTTCTGTGTTGCGGATCATTTGGAAGAGGGAGGACGATTGTGGGGTTCCATCGATCGTCCAGGAAGCATTGAAAATCTTGTGTCGACAGTGTTCCGAGTTGACCTGCGCGAACATGAAAAGCTCCGCGTCCGTTGGGTTGCGCGCGATGGGATCGGTGCCCGCGGTAAACGCGTCGACAAGGTAGTTGATCTCGTCAGAGGCGAGGGCGAGGCCAAGCTCCTTATTGGCGTGTTCCAGTTTCTCCCTCGGTGATGTGTCAGTTGGTGTAATATCAACCGTGCGGAGTGCAGCCGGCTGGGATTCCAGGAAAATGGTGCCTTGGGTAGGGGGTGCGAACGACGCGGTTTGTGTCATGCGGTCATGTATATGGGGAGAGAATAGATCAAGGTCCTGTTGAGACGGGACCCCGTCGTCGACCCGTGCAATGAAGGCAACGCCACGCTCGAGACGTTTGACGTGATTGGTCAAGTTGCACAAGACAGAGATATCAGTGGCTTTGCTGGACCACGGAGAGACAGAACCTGGCCTGGGAAGAACGTATATGACTCCGGAGCCATCCTCAAAGGCAGATCGGGTCCCAGGAAGTGCGACGTCGTCTCCATAGGATAGGAGACGATCGAGTGTCCGGCGCGAGGGTGAATCGGATCGCAGCAGTTCGGCTTCGGCATCGTCATTGACGCTGTGAACGAGATGGATGTGGATGGCGTCTACAGAGACGATGGCTGGGACAGCGTTGCAGATTTGGGCCAATAGGGCCTTGCGTTTGGAAGCTGATAGGGCCGACGATCCCTGGAGGATAAGCATACCTGTCAACTTGTGAGAGGGACGGGCAATAACTCGGTTGATGCACTGAGCACTGACCTGGTGTCGATTAAGAGTAAGCGCTGTCAATTGCAACTTACCGTACAGTACTGTATATACAGTATATATAATAGCTTGCGCCGGCCTAACCTAGGCGATGGCTTATACTTCGGGCTGGGCCACGGTGACGTTTTGGTTCAACTTTGAACAATTTGAATTTGGGCCCAGCCGGACCGCTCTGGGTGCGAAACGAGCCTCATATAATTCTGATTTCGGAGAAATTTTGGAGCCTTGGCGAGTGATCCAGAAGCAGTTCGAGTCAGGAATGGGCGACACGAGCTCCAGAAGACCTTTTTAAACGACAGGAGGACCGGCTTTTGACTTGTTTTTTTGCGTAACTCACAGGGGTTTCTATGAAATTCCTGCATGCAATGACTTGTTCACCGCTATCGAGCAATACGACAAGATGCCTATCGGTTCGTCTCCGCTCGTCTATCGCATTCCCACATATTTAATGGTCTACACAAATACTCGAAAATAGGAAAAGTAATGCGTCATATACAGTTGCAGCCATCGGGTAACATCCCGCGCGATGATGAGTTCCACTTCCGCTCGCGCGCGAAAGCATCACCCGAGGCGGGACCAGACGCAAATGGCACCCCGTCAGGATCAAGCCCCACTCTTCCGTCTATCCCTGGCGGATGGGACAACTACGGCCGCGGAGGGTTAGTAGGTTCTACCACTAACGCCCTCTTTTGTGAACCTGTGCCCACTTAAACCAAAGCCTGAGTGTCTTGCCCAGTTCCTCCGCTCGCGCTCTGCCTCTTGCTTGGTTCAGCCGTGACTCGGTTTGCTATTCTCGCGCCTGCCTGTCATTCGACTGTAGTTTCATACATCTTAGTGCTGCCCTGGCCCGCTCGTAACTATCTCCAGTTCGGGTCCCAGCCGCACCATCCCCATATTTGCTCGATCACTGAAACACTCGCGTTGCCGTAATGAGTACCAAGATATGTCTGGTTTGGAAAGGGATACGAAAGCTGCTACAGAAGATTCATTGCACTTGACTCTTTATCCGAGACGAATACAGAAAGGATGCAAGTCGAGATCTGTGTCGCCGATGGGATGTGGTTATCCAAGGGAAACGGTGGAGAGGGTGAGGAAAGCAGAGGATGATACGATGGATGGATGGATTGATGAGTGAATAATATAATAATGATTAGATCGAAAAGAAAAGAAAAATGCACGTATGTATCGCCTGATAGTCCGCTCAGAGCTTTTAATGCTCCATGGGGTTGAGTCCAAACTCAGTCGCCCCAACTGCGTGAAAGGGATCCAACATCTTGGATTTTGAAGGCCGCGCAGGGTATCCGCGCAACCCCACCAACCTGCGTTCCGGCTCCGACGGCCTATCAACCGTTGTCGTAGACACAGGAAACAAGGTACGATAATATACTCACAAATCAGCCCAAAAGCAACAAAGAAATAGAGAATCGTAGCAGCACGCACCAACCCGCCCGTCGGTGATTGTGCCTGCCCCTCCGCTGCCGCTGCCGTTGGGGACAGCCGCGACTCCTCCCCTCCTGCCGCCGCTCCTGACTCTTCTCCCTCTTCTGTCCTGTCGTCATGCATAACGGCGATTGTATCGCGCGTAATTGGCCTCCCGCGAGCGAGCGAGCTCCCGCCCCGGACGATACGTACATGCAGCGTCGGTCGTCGCGTATCTTCGTCCAGCTCGTGGGACGCAGACGCGGATACAGATGCGGAGCTCCCAACTGACTGGCGCTCCATGTCGAGCGAAGGTTGAGGCGAGCGTGTGTGGAGGCGGCTCATTCTGGGCTGCTTGTTGCCGTTGGTGGTGAGGTTGAATGGTAAAGGGGCGTTTACGTTGACCATCTTGCTATATCATAGTCAATCCCGGTGAAATGCATTGGGGGTCCGAGTTGAGAGATGGGAAGGAAAAAGGACGAAGCACGTAATGACTTACCTCTCTTTGGCACGGACGATCACGCCGAGGCGTTCTTTCATACGCTGCTGATCTATAATGATATGTCGGGATGCTGGCCTTTTTAAGAAGGCATCGTCTGTTAGGATGAAGATGGGTGATGCGGGGCAAACGACGTACTGGACATCATCAGAAGCGGGGATGAGCGGGGTGTTTTCATTGGGCTCAATCTAAGCAGGAATGTGAGGGGGATGATATGCAGCGTGGGAATATCGGACGCACAGGAAAGGAAAGTCTCCTCGGTCGTAAGCAGCAGCAGAAGAGAGAAAAGAAGGACATTGTTGGAGGAGAGAAGGGAGGGGTGTAGCGAGAGGACACGAGCCTGAGCGGATGCCCGAAACGAAATCATCGCAACTGGCAACCGGAATCCCTCCTCCGGTATCCGGTCCGGTCCGGGCAGAAATTTTTCTTCGCCGTTCGCCGAACATGCTGTAGCGGCGTGTATCTGGTCCATCACTTTAACCTAACCTGATGCAACCCACCTGAGAGTGCAGGTCTATATTCTACATATGGCCTAACTCGATGTGTGAGCTTAACTATCGTCCGACGCAAGGGCGACACGTCGACACGTATCTCTCGTTGGGAAACGCTGAGAACACACTGTACGGGGCATACCTGTCATGTCATCACCCGAAATATCCGGACAAGGTGATGCGTCTTCTGATTCTTCGTCCCACAGAGAAAAAAAAAAGATTGCCTACCCCTCCGCTCACCATTGGTTCTGTGGGAGGCCTGCAGCGATTTACCACAACTGAATATACAGTATACCCATTTGGGAACCACCCCTGGCATCTATGATCCTCTGATCGCTCGCTCGCGCCGCAGTCATGGTTCTTTGAGCATCAGGTTTTTTTTCTTTTACGTTACGACGTCGCCGAGTACTGTATCGTGCTGTATAAGATGAGGTTACAGCGCTGTACAGTATTCCCAGGAATCGGGACGCAGCGGAAAACCCAGGCGCGCTCGCTTTCGAACTTACATGAGAGGTGAACTTCGTTGACCTACGCCGGGGATTTTACCATTCTCAGGGCTACCAGATGGAGAATCTCCTGTATTGCTGTATGCTACACGCGCGGCCCCGACGCGCATCGCCTTGGCTATCTCGCCGCTGCCCCATCCACTTGATTTGTTTGTACGCGCATCTCTTCATACAACTTCTGATATCTGTGCCTTGAAGGGCGGCCGACAGATCGCCCCTGATTTAGGTCATTGATGGTCGAAAATTCTTCTGGTCCCCCCGTCCAAGCGTCTATAGTTGCTGTCTTTGAAGATCTGCTTTTTGTTGTTCGGTCCCAGGGGCAAGGGACGTTATGATCAGGGACTCAGTCGGCAATGCCACTTGGCTCCGGACCGACTGACAAGGAAATATTCTCAGTATTGTTGTTTATTCGTCTGTCTAGTCTAGTAGACGCGTCGGACCCGCGGATAGGTGTGGGTGGGGACGGAGGAGGCAACTCGCGGAGATTACGAAGACAACCCTCCTGATCGGAGTGTGGCCAAATCCGCCCACTCGGTACGGCTTCGATCGGTTGCCGGGAAAGGAAAGATGAGCAGAGGAGAGCGATGCATCCATTCCACTGAGACTGATGGACTGCGAGTCGGGAATCAGCGAGGGAACGTTGGGCGTGGCAGCAAGACTTGTCGGTCGAGTGGAAAGGGGAGCGGAGCGCGGACAGAGAGGCTGAGGGCACGGGAAACCCTAGAACGTGCTCGGAAAAATATCGGGTCACGTGTTTGGGAGCGGGAATGAGAGAGATCGCCTTGGCCTCGCGTATGCCAACGCCCGGTCAAAGGGGGAGACGGACGCCGAGCACACTGTGTCTCATACAACTCAAGGGAAGCGTTCCACCTGCCTGTTCTCCTTCGTCCGACCTGTCATCTCTCTCCAACGGCGCTGCCCCCAAATCTCTCTCTCTTGCGGTTAATCGTCCTCGTGAGCTTCTGAAGATCTCTCTCTCCATTACACCGCCGGCGTTCTGGCCGCACTTCCCTGCCCCGCCATCCATTGGAGACCCTCCTCTTGTTACTTTCCTCTCTAGACATACAACTTGTATTTCTTGTCTATCTTCCCGCGGCCATCAGATATTTCTTGCTTCATCCATAACTCGCGTGCCCTTTCCCAGTTCTAACCCTGGACTCCTGCCATCATCACCCGCTGGAGCTTACTCTTCCCGTCCCTCCATTAGCCTGTCCTTGCGGCTCCCTGCAAAATCCCCGCTCCTCTGCTATGGTTGCTAGTTTCAATTGTGATCAGTATACTCCCGTCCCGAGACCTGGTCCACCAGAGCCTGAGGGTTTCCAGTCAAGCGAAGAGGAATCTGAACCTCACTCGCCTTTCTTTGAACAGCCGCTCGCTGCTTTTCTACCAACGGAATGTGCGTCCATCAGTCGATCTATTCACAGTTCCGCTCATCTCAGTCCTCCATATAGCCCGATATCAGTCAATAGCCTCCGAGTGCCTATTGCCTCACGATGCCCTTATCGCCCCACCTTACAACTCTCAATACTACGTACAATCACACCGTTTTGGGGCACACCATCATTCTTACCCCAAAGAACCTCCGAACACCGCCATGACCTATAATGCCTCCGTCCAATCCGAGTCATACTCTCAGTCATTTACATCTTCCGCATACGAGCTAGCCATGCCACACCATTACCCCTTGCTTATGAACTTGGCTCTCGACAGATCTACTACTTCACTTGACGTCCCATCATCTGCCCCTCACATCAATCCTTCACATTTCCATCTATCCCACCCACCCGCAGCAACCGGTGGCCCTGTACCCCAAGCGCCTTTGAATTTCCCCACAGACACTATAGACCCTTCCGCGCCGGCAATCCCAGTTCCAACTCCCGATGGATCCGTCGCATCATCATCAAGAGCTGGTCCTCCACGCTATGTCTCCTCGGGCGTCATTGCCTGCCGACAATGGTGCGTAATCGCGTAATCGCCCTTTCCCTTTATTAACCAAAAAGTCCCGCTCTCAAAATCTCATACGTTTGTAAAACGGGCCGGTGTCTTTACTAGTCGGTCACGCAAGATTCGCTGCGACTCTATTCGCCCAAATTGCCAAAACTGTATTAAACGGGGCAACGAATGCGTATATGATACAGTGCCTAAACGACGGGGGCCCGATAAGCGGCCGGGCACACGCAAACGCTCTTGCAAGAAGCGACAATCGGATGGATCTGATCCTCAGCCAAAGAAAAAGCAGCGTGCTGATCCAGTCGACCAGGGCACCTCCGCTCACCCTGCTTACAACCAGTATGAGATCGCCCCCGTGGCCGTGCCAATGTTTGGTTCCGCACAACACAAGTCTAGCAAGGTTGACATTGAGCCCCCTACCGCATCCACCTCACTCGCGAATGCCACTGCATCCTATCATGACCCCTACTATGTAAAGGTGAGCTCTGCCCTCCTTTCTCTCTCCCCTTACTCTTCGTCACCCTCCTAACTGCATGGACTCTTCCGATTCACCAAAGAGGTTACCATCGCCAACTTCGACACAGCCGGCATCGACATCACATACCTCAAAGAGCGAAATTCAGCCAGGGCAGCCATTCTCTCACCCCTTCGAGTCCGATTTCCGCTCTCCGGAACCTTCATACGAGGAACCTTCGCCTCCCCTCGCAGATGCGCCGGCTGTCCAGGGCTCGCATAATGGGTGGTGGGAAGACCTTCTTGATACTTACGCGCCAACACGTGAGCAAGCGTATGTGATGCACACATTCACCACCATCGAACGTCTAACCTAGTGTCCATTGTGCCCGTAGTCTCAAAGACATTACCAACGACCTGAACATTCTGTAAGTCTAACCTCCGGATGCCCTCCCTTCGCATTATCGGCACGTCATCCGCTTCTAATTCCCCGTCCAGTTTCACCTCTAGCAGCCATTGGTTGACCTTCCTCAATGTCCACTGGTTTCTTCGTGACATCTTTGATTCGAGCATTCGAGCGCATATGCAACCTGCCCTTATATGCGCTTGCTTGGCAATGGCAAAACTCATCCGGTCGAGCGAAGTCGAACTAGGCGCCAATGGCCGTGTCCACGCCTTGGGACTACGCGACGCG
>Ga0137362_10003024_pt1 | contig 11129 bp, 10 predicted proteins | sample MadtaG_2_FD_104801 | JGI IMG/M metagenome (GOLD analysis project Ga0137362, IMG submission 104801) | Vadose zone soil microbial communities from Angelo Coast Range Reserve, California, USA - Mad1_100_16 metaG | ecosystem: Environmental > Terrestrial > Soil > Vadose zone | place: USA: California... | reverse complement strand
GCGCCTACCGCCTCCCCATAGGGGAATTCAAACGTCACATCGTCAGAGAGAAACTCCAGCCACTTGTCGAGACTCGCAACCATATATCGGACGTGCGCCCGCATCAGGTCTTCAATCGATCTCGCCTTGGTTTCACCGCTGGACATCTCGCTCTCCTTTGTTTCTTCCCTTCGACCGCCGCTCGTCAAGACGAAGCGGGTGATTGCGAGCTGCGCTTGGTTCCCGCGGCATGCTGCATCGCCAAATATGCAAAAGTCATTGCTGGGCCCAACGTGACGCCCGGACCCGGATAGGAGAGACCGACCACGGCCGCCGTGCAATTTCCAGCCGCATAGAGGCCCGGAATCGGTGTGGCATTACAATCGAGCACCCGGGCGTTGGCATCGGTCACGAAACCGCCCCGAGTTCCAAGATCGCCGACATAGATCCTCGTGGCCAAGAAGGGCCCCTTTTCCACCCTCGCAAGAGTCGGATTGGGCTTGACCGTGGGATCTCCCCAATATCGGTCATAGGGTTTGTCGCCGCGCTTGAAATCCTCATCGACGCCGCAATCAGCGAACTGGTTGAAGCGGTCAATGGTGGCCTTCAAGCCCGAGACGTCGATGGCGCACAGCTGGGCGAGTGTATCGATGCTGTCCGCTTTGAGGAAAAAGCCGCTGTCGAACATTGCCTGGGGGGTATTGCCCGGCCGCATCCCGCCAAATGTGTAGCGAGATCGATGGCGAGAATCCATGATCAACCAGGCCGTTTTCAAATTGTTGCGGATCATCGCCTTGGCAAAGCTGTCATAGTCACCCGATTCATCGGCAAACCGGCGACCTTGAGAGTCCACGACGAGGCTGAAAGGCAACGCACGTTCCCATTGGAAAAATCCCGGCACGTTGCCCGGATAGAGAAAGCTCGTCGCCCACCAAGCTTGTTCCAGAAGCGCGGTCATGGCACCGATGTCCGTCGCCATCTTCACGAGGTCGCCGGTATCGTCTGGGCTGGCCGAAGAGAGCCTGCCATCGACACCTTGATGCTTTTGTCGAAAATCGCCATGCGCAAAGCCACCGCCCGCAAGCAAAATGCCTCCGGTCGCTTTAATTCGCTTTGGCTTTCCATTACTCAGAACGATCACCCCAGAGGCGTGGCCGTCGGACATGACGATGCTCTGCAGTGGAGAGTTCAAACGAACGTTGACCGACCGCCGCTGCACCAGGCCCATCAATTGCGCCGCGAGACTCGCGCCGCAACCCACCGGATCCTTGCCTAACGCTGTCGCGATGAATTGCCGCGCCATGATGCGCAAGATGGTCGCGATGCTTGCGGCGCCGCTCCTTCCTCTACCGAGAGAGGGGATATCACGGAGCATGACGGCAAACGGGGACGGCGCGCGGCGCATCGTTTCGCGCCAGCGCCCCAATTTCCGAGTATCGAATAATTCCGCATCCAGATCGCGGCCGGCCGATGCGTGCGGACTGTCGAGATAGTCCGGTTGCGGATCGACGCGCCACGCCATCCCTTCCTCGATCAATGCATCGACCATCTTCGGGGCGTTCGCGAGGTAGGCCATCTTGCGGCTGGGCGCGGTGGGCAACCCCGCATCCGCCATGATTTCATCGAGATAGCGGGCCGCCGCCTCGATCGTATCGACGCGTCCGGACTGACGTTGAAGGCTGTTCGCGGGAGCCCAAACGGCGCCCCCCGACAGCGCGGTTGTTCCTCCCCACGTGGCCGCCTTCTCGAAGACCACCGGCACCGACCCGTTGCGCGCCGCAATGATGGCGCCGGTCAGGCCGGCGGCTCCGGAGCCGATCACGGCGACGTCAATCTCTTCGTCCCACCCGTTCATACGGCTACGGCCTCGCGCGTCCACGCCACAACCTCTTGGCGCTGCTCGCCAAGCCGTTTGACTCCGAGGGTCACGACGTCGCCGGGCCGCAGATACCTCGGATGAGGCTTTTGAAATAAACCGATGCCGGCGGGCGTGCCCGTAGCGATCAAGTCACCGGGCTCCAATGTCATGAACTCGGATAAGTACGAAATGAGCGTGGCGACTGGAAAAATCATGTTTCGTGTATTACCCGTCTGCATCCGGCGGCCATTGACGTCCAACCACATCGACAATCCCTGCACGTCGCCGATTTCGTCCGCGGTCACCAACCAAGGTCCGACGGGGCCGAACGTGGGGCAGCACTTGCCCTTGTCCCATGTACCTCCCCGTTCGAGCTGATATGCGCGTTCTGCGAGGTCGTTGGTCACGCAATAGCCGGCAACATAGTTGAGCGCATCCGCTTCCTCGATGTAGGCCGCTCGACGACCCATGACGACGCATAGTTCCACTTCCCAGTCGGTTTTTTCCGACCCGCGCGGAATGACGATGGGATCATTGGGGCCTTGCACGCATCCGGTCGTTTTCATCAATACGACGGGTTCGGCTGGGAGTGGCTGGTTGCCCTGCGCGGAATTATCGGAATAATTTTGTCCGATCACGATAAACTGCCGCGATCCGGAGACGGGTGCGCCGTAGCGGGGGTTATCGTCGACCCGCGGAAGTAAAACGGGATCGAGTGCCGCCAGCTCCTCGAGCACATTCGATCCGAGTTCTCCTGGGGTATATTGTCCACGTAAGCCGAAAGGTCACGAATATTTCCCTCGATGTCGACCATGCCCCGCCTCTCGAAACCTGCCGGACCAAAACGACAGAGCTTCATGAAGAACCCATTGTGAACGCGCGCGAGCCGGCGCCGACGCCGGCTCGTCGCTCGATAGTACCGCTCCGGCAAGGTCCTTCCGGCCGCATAACGAACCCTAACTGTCGTCCCGATTGAATTGCCGCAGAGTCACCTTTCTGCGTTTGAATTTCCAGCCACGGGGCGTTCTGACATATTCGTCGTCGTAGTAGCCCAAGCTGAGCAGCTTGGGATTATGCGCATAGCGAATTTGCGCCATGCATCGTCCCACCGCGGTATTCTCACCACTCAAGCGAACGATGTTATTACCGGCGGTCGGTAACGGTGCCGGAGAGGTCATCGACTCCGCATACATTTTCCTCAACGCCGCCAACCCCTGGTACCGTCGCTCGGCTTTCTCCGACCCTGCGGCTTTCTCCGACCCCGCGGCTTTCTCGTCGACCTGGAAAGCCTGCTCCGGTACCACGAACTCACCGTCTTCCACATAGACGTCCATCACTGCGTCGACATCCCGCCGCACGATGGCGTCGCAGTATCGCAGCGCCAAATCACGTATCTCCTCGCGATCCAGTAGTCCTCTCACATCTGCATCAGTCATAACTTTTCTCCGAAACAATTAAGAAGTTCGCATTCACCGCATCGGGTGGCACGGTTGCGGGGGACCGGTGCGCGCGATCCCTCACAGCGTCAGATGCGACTGACGCCCTGATCGACGTTGACCACGGTTCCACTCACGTAGGACGCTTGACTGGACGCCACGAAGACGACGACATTGGCGATCTGAGCGGGTGTGGCCCAGTCGCGGCCGAAGGCATTCTGAACCATGGTCTCTCCACTACCCTCGCCGCCGACCTGGGCGAGAACGGTACCCGCGCGTTCGGTGGCCACCGGGCCGGGACTCACGCCGACGACGCGGATGCCGTCCTTGTGGCTTTCGCTGCCGAGCGCGTTGGTGAAGGCGGCCACGGCCGCGTTGCCGGCGGCGCCGCACATGTACCAGGGATATTTCATGATGGCACCGATGCCGATCACATTCACGATCGTACCGCTGCCGCGCGCCTTGAACGCCCGATAGAACTCGCGGCACATGTTGATGTAGCCGAACACTTTGAGATCCCAACCCGCGCGCCAAGCAGCCTCGTCGACCTCGAGGACATGTCCCCCCGGCAGGGCTCCGGCGTTGTTGACGAGAATGTCGACGTCACCGTGGCGCTTCGCCAGCTCGATCGGATTCGCGCCGCGCGAGAGATCGACGGCCTCGACTTGAACAGTGCGGCCGGTGCTCTCGCGGATCTTCGTGGCGACACTCTCCAGATCCCGGCCGGTCCGTGAGACGATGACGACGTCGCACCCCTCCGCCGCAAAGCGGCGTGCCACCTCCGCACCAATCCCCTTCGACGCACCCGTGATCAACGCACGCTTGCCTTTCAAATCGAGATCCACCTCATGTTCTCCTTATTCTGCTCCGCGATGCAAGGCGCCGCTCTTTCCCCCTTGCATCCGGGTGGCCATTGTCGCCGACCGCTTCAATGCGAACTCCGGTTCTGAAATCATAGGCCAGAAAGCCTGCCACCGGCGAGGCGCCCGGTCCACTAATCGAAAATAATCGATTCATTATGATCCGTGATGGAGGGAACACGGATCGATGCCGGCATGCCGCGGCGCTTGGCCACGCTCGCGAACTCATCATGCGTACTCACCGCGCGCCTACCAAGCGAGTTCGAGAATTTCCTTGATGTCGTCGACTGAATTGATCGGCCTCGGATTGCGCCTCACGGGGTCCAGAAGCAGCGCTCGACGAGCGATCTCATCGAAGTCCGAACGTTTGACGCTGGTCGATCTGAGCTGCGTCGGTTCGCCCAAGGTCTCGACCAGTTCGGCAACGAGATCCGCCGCCGGCCGATCCGGTCTGGACATGGCGGCCGAAAGCTCCTTGTGCCTTTCGGCATTCGTAGCGGCATTCCACCGCAGGACGGCGGGAAGCAAGATGCACGACGTCTGGCCGTGCGGAATTTGATACGAGGATCCAATCGCTTGGCCAAGTCCATGGCTCGCACCGATGTGGGCTCCGCTCACAAACGGAGCGATCGCTTGCCACATGCCGAATTGCGCGTTCATCCTGGGCTGCAACTCAGAAGGTCGTGAGCGGATCTCCGGCAGCGCTTTCGATAAGAGTCTCAAGCCTTGGAGCGAAAGGGCTTCCGTCGCAGGATTCGCATTGAGGGCGCAGAAGGTTTCGACAGCGTGGTCCACGGCTTTGACGCCCGACGAGAACAGCAGCGAGTCCGGCGTGTCGAGCGTCGCTGATGGATCGAGGACGACCAGCCGAACGCCAAACAGCGGATGCCGGAACGCTTGTTTGGCTTTAGTCTCTGAATTGGTGATCCCGGCCATGGCCGTGAATTCGGCGGCGCTGAGCGTCGTGGGCACCGCAATCATCCGTATGGCGTTGGTTGCGGGTGTGGCGCCGCCCTGTTTCTCGATGTCGCCGCCGCTCAGGTACGGTTCGAGCGATTGCGTCGACAAAAGGTCGAACCATAGACACATTTGCATGACCTTCGCCGCATCGATCGCCGAACCGCCGCCGACCGCAATGAGAATGTCCGCTTTCGCCTCCCGTGCCTGGCGGGCGCCTGCGATCACGTCTTCGCGCGGCGCGTGTTCCCGCACCTCGGCGAATGTGCCCGCGTGATGCGCCCCCAACGCTCGTACGATGCGGTGGAGCGGGCTGTTGGCGAGCGACTGCAGCGAACGGGTAGAAACGACGAAAGCGCGCCGTGCGTTTCGCCGTTGCAGTTCGGCCAGAACGGCTTCCTCGGCGGGAAGACCAAAAACGACCATTTCGGTCGGCAGCGTCAAAAAACTGCCGCTATGAATATTTTGGTAATCTCGATTCATTCTTCATTCCCATGTGAAAAAGGTGAAAAAGTCAGCATCCCATCAGTTACACGCCACCGGCGACCGCCGCGCCCGCAAGTAGCGTATTACCCTCGCGTTCGAGCACGACACGCACGGCCTTTCGGTTCAGCATGCGTTTTTGCCAAGCCCTGAGGTTTGCGAGATCGTCCACCGGCATCCCGAACTTGATCGCGCCATTGAGGTACGGAAGCACATAGGCGTCAGCGGTCGTGAATTGATCGCCGAGTATCCACTGATTGTCCGCGAGGGTTCGGTCTATCTCAACCAGGTAGGTCCAAAAACTATCGCGGCTCACCCTGCGGATCGAGTCATGGGCGGCTTCATCGTCGGTATAAATATAGGTGCGCGTTATATGCTTCGCGCTGACATGAACGGTACTAGCCATCCAGCTGATAAATGAAAGCCAGCGCGCCTCTCCCATCAGATCCATCGGCTTTAACCTGGCTTCGCGATAGCGACTGGCAAGATAATACTGAATCGCCACATTCTCGACGATCACGGTATCGTCCACCGCAAGAGCGGGGATCTGGCCGTGCTTGTTGATTCGAAGATACTCCGGTCCTTTATGTTCCTTTCTTTGGGTGTCGACGGCATACGTCTCATATGGCACGCCCGTTTCTTCGAGGCAGATGTGCGATGCCATCGAACAAGCGTCGGGAGCATAGTAGAGTTTCATGGCAGGTTCATCCTTTCCACGTATCAGGACTTCTGAACATAGTCCTTCGGAAAAATAGTCTGCGCGCCAAGTTCGCTCCATGCGACCGGTGCCCCCGATTCTCGAGCCGCCGTCTCGTTTGGCAGCGCGGGATCCCACTTTGCGGCGATGAACCGGCACGCAGTAACCCCATCGGATTCGACGGAGGCCAACCATAAAATCGGCGCGACCATGGCTTCCGGTTGTATCAGTGCCGCCCGATCGAAGCCGGACTCCGCCGGGATCATCGGCGTGTTGGAAGCCCCGCCTGGAATGAGAACATTGGCGGTAACGCCCGTTCCCTCCAGATCTGCCGCCATGATGGCCGTATGAGACTCGAGACCCGCCTTCGACCCGCCGTATCCGGCCATGCCGCCGCGCATCATGCTGCCGAGACTGGTCGTCACATTGACGATACGGCCCCAGCGCCGCTCGATCATGCCGGCGACCAGCGCTCTCGCCAGCAGATACGGCGCGATCGAATTGATCTCGAAATAGCGCCGGGTAGCCGCTTCGTCATGGTGCCAAAAGCGTACCGGATTGGTCACATAATCGCGGCTGCCGGCTCCGGGGGCGATGCCTGCATTGTTGATGAGGACATCGACCGTCCCAAAGGGAACCAGCGTATGAATCAGCTGATTGACTTGGTCCGCATTCGCAAGATCGGCGGCGAACACGGCGGTCCGATTCCCAAACGACCGGACCTCCGCGTTCACCGCCTTCAAATGTTGCGCGCTCACGTCCGTCAAGGCAACGCGCGCGCCAGCCGCCAGTAATCCCAGTGCCATCGATCGACCAAATCCGGAGGCCGCCCCTGTGACCAGAACCGTTCTGTTCTCGAGACTGTTTGCCTTCATACCTTCCCTTTGGCGTTCCCCGAAGGTGCGCGCCTCACCGTTGTCATCATCGTCGCTTACGGGTTCCGGCGCCGTTACCACCTCACCTTGACTGTTCCGCCGAACTCGCGTGGTGGTCCGTAGGTGACCACCCCCCACTGGCCGGGCAGATCGAGCACTTGCGAGATGTATCGCCTATCGAAGACATTGTTCGCAAACAAGCCGAGCGACCATCTTTCGTTCGGTGCCGTCCAATCGAGACTGACATCGGTATAGCCCGTCGATTGAATGGTCGCACGCGGCGAGTCGTCGATGGCGCTGAGGTATTTCTTTCCCGTGTACTCGTAGAGCGCATGCGCCGTCAATTTGCCGCCCGCCACCGCGAATTCATACGCGGCGCCCGCGGTGCCGTTCCAGCGCGGAGAATTTTGCAAGGCGTACCCCTTCATGTTTCGAAGGAGGGTGGGTGTCCCTTGCAGCGTCGTCGGACATCCGGGATCGCTCATCCCCGAGGCGGGGTGATAGGCCGTGTCCCGATAACAGAAGTCCCGATAGGTAGCATTGAGAGATGCGGCGGTAAGCGTCAGTGTAAGTGCATCGATAGGGCGCGCCGTCGTTTCCAGTTCCACGCCTTTGATGATCGCTTTCGGAACATTTTGAATGGTATTGGCCTGGAGAATCACCCCTTGCGCATTGGGTATGTAAGCGATCTCGGGTAACTGCATGTCGTGATAATTCGTAAAGAATCCTGCGACATCTACGCGCAAGCGCCGGTCCAGAAAATCCGTCTTCGCGCCGATTTCGTAAGTGTCGACTTTCTCCGGGCTGAAGGGCCCGATCGCTTGGGGCGTCGTGATGCGGCCCACGAAACCTCCGGATTTGAAACCATGGGCGTAGGAACCATAGAGCATCGCGTGTTCGAGCACTTGATAGTCCAGGCCCAATTTCCATCCGAGGTTGTTCCATGCGCGAGCTCCACCCGTGCCGAAAGAGCCCGGGGAGGGAACGCCTCCTGTGAAAGCGGGAACTCCGGACGGATTGATATAGTTGAAGACGCCTACGCCCAAGCTCGTCGATTCGTGGGTGTAGCGCACACCGCCCTGCAGACGCAAGTTATCGGTAATATTGAAGTAATTCTGCGCGAATGCGGAGATCGAATCATTAACCTGGTCCTGTGTCGTCACCTGCCTGAAGCCCGGCCGAGACGTCTGGCTCAGATTGTTCTGAAATTGATCGTACTGCGTCGTCATGTAGAACGCGCCCAGCGTCGATTTCATGGCGGCGTTCCAGTTGATCAGCGACCGAAGCTCCTCGCTCGCCTGCCAGCCGTTCGAGTGGCGGTCATAGCCGTTGCCCAAGAGGCCGGTGCCGTTCTCATCGGCGAACTCGTTTATCAAAAAGCGTTTAAATCCCGTGATGGAAGTCAGATCACCCAACGCAGTGTTGCGTAAATTCATCGTCAGAGTGACTCGTTCCGTATCCAGATCGGATTGATTGTGAACCAGGGCGTCCTGGGCGGCATAGTAGGCGTTCGGTGCATGGCACGGTTGGCCCGCGGGAACGCAGGGACTGGGGTACTGGGGCAACAAAGCACCGGGGACAATCGTGCCGGGCGCGACATAGCGGACTTCACCCGGCACTGCGCCGCTCACTTGAGCCACAGGCTGGTTGCGCGCAAAGTTATATTCGCCGATTAATGTCGCGTCGAAATTGTCGGTCGGCGAAAACTTGGTACTCAACCGGTAAAGGGACACGTTCCGGCCGCCTTCGGAGTCTCCAGTGACGATATTCGTAAAGAATCCGTCGCGCTGCGTATGTAGAACGCTGAGCCTTATCGCAAGCACATCGTTGATCGGAATGTTTACGGTTGCCGATATATCCGCTCGATTGTAGTTGCCGTTGGTAACCTCGGCGTTGCCCCCGAATTCTTTCGTGGGTTGCTCGGACAGTATATTGATCACGCCGCCGGTCGCGTTGGCGCCGAACAGAGTGCCCTGGGGTCCGCGCAGCACCTCGATGCGTTGGATATCATAGAGCTCGACCAGCGCGCCGTCGGAGAAATAATTGGGTACTCCGTCGACGACGATCGACACCGTATTGCCCGTATACGGATCCGCATCGTTGATTCCGATGCCACGGATGTAAAACGCGGCTGCGTTCGGCGTGCTCGCAAAATTGTCGATCTGGACGTTGGGCAACACATGATTCAGATTAGCAATATTCGTCGCATGCAACTGATCCAGTGTGGCCGATGAAATCGCCGTGACGGCAATCGGCACCCTCTGCAGATTCTCTTGGAGTTTCTGGGCCACCACAACGATGTCGGGAATGCCGCCTTCCTCGGCGGCAGGCGCAGGTGCCGTACTTTGAACCCCGGCGCTCTGGGCGTGCGCTGTCGAAACCGACAGGACCAGCCAGAACAAACCGGTCAGAAACCGCGTGCGAAATAAGCCAGAGCAAACCGTCGTCTTTTGCATTTTGATCTCTTCCCTTCTGAAATATCTATTGAAAACCTCTGTCCCTGCTATCGATGTCGTCCTTCTGCTATTCCTCGCTCGATTTATCCGATGATCTCTAGGCCATAAGAGGGTGATGCCTTCCCGCCGCCGCATCGTGTGCTTCGACAAATCACGCGCCGCAAGATGCCCTTCCCGGATCGCAAGCTGGACGTCGCGGGGAGCGAATCGAGGACGAGCGCCGTCGAGGCGCCACTGAGTTCCGCGCCCTCGATCAGGTCGCGCGAGGAAAGCACGTGGGGCAGATTGACGCCGGAAGGCGCATGACAGGGCGCGGCTACTTGAATGCCATCCATCCTAGGCATCGAGCCGGTCGCCACGATCAGAACATCCGGGTTTTCGGCGCGCACTTCGGCAGCCTCCAGATAGGTGCCGAGGCGAACATCGACACCCAGGCGAAATACTCCCTGTTCCAGCCAATAGGTGATGTCGCCCAGTGTATGAAGCGCCGGTGCTGCTCGGGCAATGGATACCGCGCCGCCAAGTCGCGGTTGCGCCTCGACCAGGGCGACCTTGTGGCCCTGGAGAGCGGCGACGCGAGCCGCTTCCATGCCGACAAACTTTCAGCCAGATCCAAATCCGTTCCCACGGCCGAGTTGACCGTGCATCCAAGGCGCCCGTTTCGAAGCAGTCCGCCAACGCAGCCTTGGTTGCAGGCAATACGGTCGCACTTGATCGGTGCGCCCCTGCGAGTTTTGCGAACTAATTCCGGATCGGCAATCACCGCTCTCACCATCGAGACAAGGTCCGCCTTGCCGTCACGCAGCACTTGGGCGACCTCATCGAGCGTACGAAAGCGACCGGTTACCAACCTTGGCACCGATGCCACCGACGCAATATCGGCCGACGACGCGAGCTGATAGCCCGTCGGATGATGCATGCCACCCACTATCGTATCCATCCGAAAGTAGTCGCCTATCGACGCGTTGACATAGTCGATGAGTCGGTCGCGCTCGAGAATCGCGATGATTTGCTTGCAATCTTCCTCATTGACGCCGATTCCGGCGCCGAGCCTGACTCCGACCGCGAAGCCTGGACTGACGGCCCTGCGATCGCGGCCGCGTCGGCGCGCAAGATAAGCGGCAGCGTGTATCTTCCCCCGAATCATCGATACGCCCCCCCCAAATGCCGACCGATGCAACTCACTCGCTTCTCTCGAACCGACGATCAGCCGGATAACCATGACGGTACGACGAAGTTGCTGCTGTAATTCAGCGACCCCTACCTAATCGCAGCGGAACTGAATTCGCAATGATTGACAGCTCCAATGGGTCGTATCCCAATAGATGCAGAGACAGTCGAGTGCGCATCGCTATTTTTCATTACCGCTACCGTGTTGTTGCCGGACACGCTCTCACCTTGTCTTTGTTCCCAATCTTTTCGCCAGCTTCATCCTCTAGTTACGCGATAGGTCGAATGATGTCCATTAATCTATAATTATGTTCTCATCATTCATGATGATGCTCGTCTACATCAGTTGAGCAATGTC
>Ga0137362_10003022_pt1 | contig 11130 bp, 8 predicted proteins | sample MadtaG_2_FD_104801 | JGI IMG/M metagenome (GOLD analysis project Ga0137362, IMG submission 104801) | Vadose zone soil microbial communities from Angelo Coast Range Reserve, California, USA - Mad1_100_16 metaG | ecosystem: Environmental > Terrestrial > Soil > Vadose zone | place: USA: California... | reverse complement strand
TAGAATTTCATGGACTCTTCTAAGGCCGTGACCGAGGCTTTCCAATCTCCAGCGCGATACCGAGCTTGGCCCAGCGCCCGCCAGCAATACCAGGCCTGAGGAGCTTGGACCTTGGCGTGCTGGGCCAGGTCGACAGCTTGGCCGGCATCGCGGAACTGAGGGTCGGGACAGATAGCTAGAAAGCGGGCCAGGTGGTAAAGCAGGTCGTGTCTATGGGGGCTGAGCTCAAGGGCTAGCTGAAATCCTTGAGCAGCCTTGTGGAAGACTTCCTGGGCCTCGCCGGACTGGCCGGCCGCACTCAACCAATTGCCCTGATCACTTAGAATGCGGGCCAACTCCAATTGGTAATCGGCGTTGCGGGGGTAAAGAGCCGTCAGCTGTTCCTGATGGGCCAGAGCTTCGAGGTAGGATTTTTCAGCCGCTGGGCTTTGGCCGCTATCTCGCAACAGATTGGCCAAATAATGTTGACTGATGGCTAAATTATATCGGTGGACGGCATTCGTTGGGCTTTGGGCCAGCAACTTCGTTTGAAGGTCGATGGCTTTGTGGAGGAGTTCCTCCGCTTCTCCGGACCGACCGGTGGTCCCGAGCAGTACGGCCAGGTGACGGTATAGGAGCGCCAGACCTCCCGGATTTCGGATCGGAGCATTCTCTGCATTTTTCATTTGCTGGCGCTGGACTTTCTCCGCCTCCTCGAACCGCCCGTTCAGAGCCAGAAGCATCCCCAGATGAGCCAAGCTGCGATTCCTTTCTCCTTGGGCCCCCTCTTCTTTGGGATCAAGGAGGTCCAAGGCTCGACGAAAAGATTGCTCCGCATCCCGCGGTCTGCCGGTGGTCTCCAGCAGCACACCCATGGAATTGCGAATCCAGCCCTGGCCCATCCGATATTTGGCTTGGCTGGGATAATCATTCGCCAACTGTTCATAGCCATCCAAGGCAACACGGTAAGATTCTTCCGCTTCCTTGAAGCGGTCAGTGGTCCATAGCAAATAACCCAAGCCTTGCAGGGTTAGAGCCAGATTTGTCCGATAGTCCGCTTCCTGCGGGAGATCGGCAATCAGCTCTTTCCAGAGAATCAGGGCCTGCCGGAAGAGGTTTTCGGCTTTTTCATAACGGCCGGGGTCACTGCGGAGAAGTTCCGCAAAGTTGCCCGTACAGGAAGCCAGCCAATATCGGTATTTGACCGTTTCCGGATTTTCCGAATGGAGCTGGGCAAACAGGTCGAGCGCCTGCCGGTAAGCTTTCTCCGCCTGGTCCGGGTGGCCCAACGCTCCATTGACGGAGGCCAGGCGCGCATAGGCTTGGGCCATCTCAGGCCGCACCCTTGGATCGGCGCTATTCTCTTGTTTGAAGTTCTCCAAGAACTGTAAGGCATCTTCCAGGATTTTCCGACGGACCGGTTCCATCTCCGGAACCCCGGCCAGTTGTTGCGAGCTAAGCGGGGTTAGCATCCGATCCACCGCGTTTAGGGCATTCTGAAAGTTGGCTTCCGCCCGGCGACGGTTCTGTTCCGCACTTTCAAAGTTACTCTTCGCTTCTCGTAATGCATCCTGGGTTCGATTCTTTTCCTGGGTAATCAACATTATGGCGCCCACCAGTCCGGCGATCACCAACAGCAGCGTCAACGCGGCGGCAATCATGGTCGTCATGATCACCGGCTTGTGTCGCCGAGACCATTTTTTGGCTCTTAGGGCCAGCGTAGGTGGCTTGGCCAGGATCGGCTTGTCCTCCAGGAATCGGCGCAGATCGTCGGCCAAATCCTTAGCCGCGCCATAGCGCTCTTCGGGCTTCTTCTCCATCGCCTTGCGAACGATCGTTTCCAGCTCCGCCGGGACGGCGCTGTTGACTTGGCGAGCGCGCGGGGGTTCCGCGGCGGCGATCTGGGCCAGCAGTTCCTCCCGATTGCCGCCATTGAAGGCCGGTTTCAAGGTCAACAACTCGTAGAGGGTGGCGCCCAGGGAATAAATATCGGTGCGATGGTCGCCGGGAACCCATTTGCCGACGGCTTGCTCGGGACTCATGTACCGAAGCGTCCCCAGGAGATCGCCGGACAAAGTCAAACCGGCGTCCGCGTGAAAACGCGCCAAGCCGAAATCGGTGATCCAGAGCTTGCCCCAACTGTCCACCAAGAGATTGGCCGGCTTGATGTCCCTGTGAACCACTCCTACCTGGTGAGCATGGTCAAGGGCCTCGGCCGCCTGTAAAGCAAGGTTGGCCACCGTGCGGAAATAAATCGTTGTCCCCATGGGAAAAGAGAATGAAGGGGTCGTTTTCGTGCCCGCACAATGGGCGGTGCTAAGATCGGGCGTGAGCTCTTCGGAATGATTTTCGGCAGCATGCTCTTTTCCGTTGGGCCGCTGCGATCTCAAATCGGCGACTACCTGAGCCAAAGTCTGGCCCTCGATATACTGCATCGCGTAGAAGTGAACGCCGCGCTCGCAGCCAACTCCGAAGACTGGGACAATGTTGGTGTGGTGTAAGTGAGCGGCCGCCTGCGCTTCGTTCTTGAAGCGCTGGAGCTGTCGGGAGTCGAGTGCGGCTGCGAAAGGTAGCACCTTCAGGGCCACGCGCCGGCCGAGGGAGAGTTGCTCGGCCTCATAAACCACCCCCATGCCGCCCCGGCCGATTTCTCGAATGATTCGAAAATCGCCTAACGGCGTTGTGGTGGCAAGCTCCCCGGTGATGGCGGACAGGGCGGTTCCTTGGTCCGAAACTTGTTGGTCCAGCTGGGGTGCCGCGTGTTGCACAAATTCCAAGCCGTCCAAGCATTTGGCCAAAGGCTCGGCGACCTCGCCATGTCGGGCAAGAAACACCAACCGGTCCGGTTTTTGACCGGCTTCCAGCGCAGCCAGGTATTCGTCCAAAGCTTGGATGACGCGCGGGTCATCCTGCTCCATGCCCCCTCGAGAATGAGGATCGACGATCAAAGATCGACGATCACCCATGCTCGATTCTCGATCTTCCATCCTCGGTTCCGGATTTTCTTTTCGATGGGTCATGATGAGCCTTCCAGGGAATCCCGCAACTGAGCCAATCCTCGGGCCCAGAGCTTTTTCACACTATCGACGGTCCGGCCCATGCGCTGGGCGACCTCGGGAAAAGTCAGTCCTTCCAAGTGCCGCAAAATGACCACTTCGCGATAGTCCTCGGGCAATCGTCCCAGCATATCGGCGAGAACGACGGCCTGCTCGCGGCGGGAAGCCCGCTGACTGGGCGAGCTTCCCGGCGCCTTGAGCTGCCGATCCATCACGCGAGAAGACTGATCCAGCTCGGCGGCCAAATCGCGCTCGAGACGAAGATCACGGCGCTGAGCGCCATAATGATGTCGCACCAAATTGGCCAGCGTGTTGGCCAGGATTTGCCGCAGCCAGGCGACCAGCTCCTCTTCCGTGTTGCCGCGGAACTGGCCGAAGTGACGGTGAGCCTTGAGAAATGTCTCTTGAACCAAATCCGAGGCATCGAGCCGGGCCTGGAGCCGGCGATTTACTTGCAACCTGGCGAGTAGACTGAGGTATTCGCGGTACAACTCCAGAAGCCGGCCAAGCTCGGGACCGCCGCCGGCCTTGGCCAGGCGCAACAAACGCTCAGGATTCGAACCAGTCAATACGCTGACTCCCATCTCTTCCCTTATAAAGTAGACACGAAGCCAATTCAAACCGGGCCGGAAAAAAAATCGCAGTTTGGATTAGTCGGACTTCTTTCGTGATTTGCCGGAAATTCAAAAACGAAGAGGAACACGAAACACGAAAGAGCGAAAGATCGAAGAGGAATCTTCTTTTTCGGCCTTTCATGATTTCGTGTTTTCGTGATTTGCGGGAGCGGTCCTTGCCAAGCACTGGCGGCAACATCTCTCACGAGGCTTCACGAACGGCACAACAAAGACCTTGATTATGGCGGGCGGGGTTGGCCATGTTGCTGGCAGGATGGCTATTGCATGGCTGACCCCTACCGCCAAATGGCGGTATCGGCACACTAACCCGAAGCGTCAGCGAGGCCGCGGTATCGGTTGCTCAAACAGCCAGCACGCTTACCTTGACCTCGAATCGCTCTCATGCTTGTCCTGCAAGCGCGGCGGACCTTCACGCCAGATACGCGACCGCCAGTCGCCCAACCAATACCAGAGCTGGCGGGCGTTCAAATCGACTTCGCTCACGACCACTTCGGGGTCTTTTTTTGCTTTCACAAGAGCCTCACCCGCGCGGTCGTAAATGGCAGTGGGAATATCGTAGCCGCTGGCCACGAGATGCAGCTGGTTTTCAATCGCCCGAGCACGGACCAAAATCTCATTCCCGCCGGCGATCGGCATGAGAATCACCTCCGCTCCTTTGGCCGCCAGCTCGCGGGCCACTTCGGGATAGGAAACGTCCCAGCAAATCATCATGGCCACCCGGCCGAAATCCGTATCGAACACCGGGAATTCAGAGCCAGGGGTCAAGCCGCCGTCGATCTCTTCGCGCGGCAAGCAAACTTTGCGATATTTGCCGGCGAGCTCGCCGTCTCGGTTCATGAGAACGCTGGTGTTGTAGACTGCCTTGCCCGCGCGTTCGTACAGGCCCGCCACGATGTAAAGATGATGTTTCTTGGCCAGCCGGCCGAGAAAGCGCGTCGATGGCCCCGGGATCGGCTCCGCCACATCCGCATATTGGTACTTCGTTCCCACTTGCGTGATGCCCTCGGGTAAGCAAACGATATCCGCCTTCTGGAGAGCCGCCTCATCAATTAGCGTCGCGAATTGTCCAAGATTCTCCTCCGAAGACGAAGTGCCCCGAGGCCGATGGTTGATGGCGGCCAGTCGGACTTTGCGCGCCCCGGCCGGCTTGGTTTCCGTCAAGGTGACTTTCCGCCAGAGAACAGTGCCGTTGGACGTCCAGCGCAGGTGCAATTCGAGCTGAGCCTGCGTTGCCGTCGGAGGCGCCTGATAGACGGCCGAGAGGGTGGTCCAACCATCGTTCTCGGTTTGAGGTTTCGGGTTGGGGAACTCCGCCTCGCCAATCCGCTTGCCCTTGGGATCGAACCAGAAAACCCTGGCGAGAACGCTTCGGGCAGGTGTCGCCACCTCCTTGGCATGGAATTCAGCGTGGAAGGCATAGTGCTTGCCTGCGACCACCGGCTGGCGGCGCACCCAGCGACCGTCGAGCACTTCGCTGCCCCGGCCTTCCATCCCCAATTCGTATTCGGCGTCCCGTTCCTTCTCCTTTGAGTACTGCACCCAGAAGCGGGGAGCAATCTCGTCGCGAACGATTTGAGGCTTCCATTCATCAGGCGCCGGGGCCGTCTCATCGGCCCAAGTCGGAAGTCCGGCAAACAGCGTGAACGACGCTAGGATAAACGGCATGATTCCTCGCATGTTTGCTGCCTCCTATTCACCAGTGTCAGAGCCGCGATGGGTTGGTTTACGCGGGCGGCGCTGGCCTGGCGGCGCCGGCATATTCGCGGTGGCCATCCTAGTCCTTCCCTCAGGGACATTCTACCATTGATTGATTCAAGGACTATGTTGCCCAAGGCACTCAGGCCCTTCGGCGCAGGTCCTCGGCAATGGCGTGGATGCGCTAACAATACCAAAAAAAAGTTACCCGTTTGGTGACTGCTGTTTTCGCGGTGCGTAATCCAATGTCCCGGCCGGCCTGTGGTTGGTATAATGAGCTAACAATTTTCAAAACCGAGGCGTACGTTGACAATTAACTTAAATCTTTCTCCTGAGACCGAAAGATTGCTGCGGGAAAAGGCGGCTCAGAAGGGCCTCGCGTTAGATTCCTTCCTTAGGCAATTGGTAGAGCGAGAAACTCAGGCCGCCGAGGGCGATCTTAGGCAATCTGCAGCGGTGTTAATGCAACCCGCGGAAATCGAGCGGCTGCTGGATGAGTTTTCCGATGGCCTGCCTTCTCTCCGTCCCCTCGCGGCCGACTGGTCGCGCGCCGATCTCTACGCGGACCACGATTGATGCTCATTCACGCCGATACCGGAATCCTCTTACGGCTATTGGACCGGGCCGACCCATTTCATGCGAGCATTCGCCAGGCGATTCGCCGCCTTCACTCGCGCGGAGACGAGCCCGTCACTTCTCCCCAAAACGCGGCCGAATTCTGGAATGTCTGTACGAGGCCGGTGTCAGCCCGAGGAGGATTTGGCCTCTCTGTCCAAGAGACCGACCGCAGACTTCGCATTCTCGAAAGAATTTTTCGCTTGGTTCCTGACGCCCCCTCAGCGTACGCCGTCTGGAGGCAATTGGTCGTCCGACATGGGGTTCAAGGGGTACAGGTTCATGACGCCCGTTTGGCGGCATGGATGCAAGTTCACGGGATCACGCATCTTCTAACGCTGAATCCCGCCGATTTTTCCCGTTATCCGAGTATCACCGCCTGGACGCCAATGGATCTGCTAGCTCATTAATGTAACATCTACGGGTCTTCTGCCCGCCATAACCTCCAGGTCAGGCGGATATTTTCCCTTTGCTTGCGCCGGGGAAATTGTCTAAGCTGCCAATGACGAATCGGGACTCGATCGTAAGGGGGGAGTCCGATGATCACGATGCTCGGCAGTCCGCGGCGGTGTTGCGACGGGCTGACGCGACGGGAAACGCTTCAAGCAGGCGCGCTCGCACTTCTTGGAGGGATGAACCTCCCAACGCTTCTTCGGGCCGAGGAAAGTCGCCCAGCTCACCAATCGCACGGTCGTCCCGGCAAAGCCAAGAGCGCCATCTTGCTCTATCTTCTGGGCGGCGCGGCCACGCAGGACATGGTCGATCTGAAGCCGAGCGCCCCGGCCGAGATTCGCGGCGAGTTTAAGCCGATTGCGACTAACGTGCCCGGCATTCAGATTTGCGAACACCTGCCGCGAATGGCGGGGTGGATGCACAAGGTTGCCCTGGTCCGCTCGCTCAATCACAAGGCGGGCTGCCATAATTGCCTGCCGAGCTATACCGGTTATGAGGTGCCGCCCCCCGATCAGCATCCGCGCGACACCGACCCGCCCAGCATGGGCGCCGTGTGCGAGTACCTTCATGAGATGAATCGAAGCGAGTTTAGATCAACCCATGACATGCCCCCTCAGCCCCGTCCCGATGCCCAAGGGCACTCCCCCGAGGGGAGAGGGGGAAATGGTCGCGGTCTGCCCGCTTATGTGTACATGCCTTGCTGGCTAGGTTGGGGACAAGTGTTTCGCCGGGCCGGGCCCTATGCGGGCTTCTTGGGCAAGCGCTTCGATCCACTCACCACAGAGTGCGCTCCCTATGGCGATAATAATGCTCCGGCAACTACGCCGGGACATCCGCGAATTGTCCGAGGCGAGCCTTATCTCCCGAACAGCGTGCTGACGGGAGACCTTACCGTTGACCGGCTCAACACCCGGCGAACGCTGATGGAGCAAGTCGACGATCAACTTCGCCGGACGGAATCGCAGGCCGCGCTCGGCAGCTTCGACCGCACTCAACAGCGGGCGTTCAGTTTGTTGACTGGCTCCACGATGCGGGCCGCTTTCGATTTGAAATCCGAAGATCCTCGTCTCGTGGAGCGTTATGGGCGAACTCTCTTCGGCCACAGCACGCTCATCGCCCGCCGGTTGGTGGAAGCCGGGGTGCGTTTCGTCAACGTCACCTGGGATTTGTTTTGGGACCGGATTCAGATCGACTACGACGCCTGGGACACGCACACGCGGAATTTCGCCATTCTTCGCGAAAACAAGCTGCCGCATTTCGATCAGACCTACACAGCCCTGTTGGAGGATTTGGAACAGCGTGGACTTTTGGACGAGACCTTGGTCGTCGTCATGAGCGAGATGGGCCGCACGCCCAAGATCAACGGCAACGCGGGGCGCGACCATTGGACCTATTGCTACTCGATGTTTTTCGCGGGCGCCGGCATCCGCGGGGGGACGATCTATGGCGCCTCCGACGCCCAAGCGGCTTTTGTCAAGGATAAGCCCGTCAGCACCGCCGACATCTGCGCCACGATCTATGAATGCTTGGGCATCGATCCCGATCTGCCGATTCTCGACCACGGCGGCCGGCCTCACCCCATCGCCAACGGCGGCCAAGCGATTCGGGAGATTCTGGGCTAAGTAACTTGCAGTCGGTCCTAGGTTGGATGTCTCGAGGGCATGCTTCAAGGCGTATTCGAAATCCTGTTTGAAGTTATATGCGCCCTAACTGGTGAAGTTATTCTTTGGGTAGTTACGCTCGGACGCCGGAAGCCATTCGAGACTAAGAACCCTGGATACGCCTCAACACTGATCGGGCTGCTTTTCTGGGCCCTAGTCATTGTCGCCGTCGTGATGGTGTTTCTCTAAAGAAATCGAGTCGCCAAGGAGAATAAAGATGAAAAGACAACTATTGCTCGTCTGCTTGGTCTCACTGTTCGGCGGCTTTCTTTCTCCGGCGCGGGCCGCCGATCTTACCAAGATCGATCGGTCGATCTCGAAAGAGCCGACCTATCAAACGAAGACCCCGAAATATTGCTTGTTGGTTTTCGGACCGGAGGCCAAATACCGAATCTGGCTCGTTCTTGATGGCGACACGCTCTACGTCGACCGCAACGGCAACGGTGACTTGACCGGGCCCGGCAAGTCCACGAAGCCGGAATCCGCCAACTCGGACCCGGCCAGTTTTACACCCATCACGATCTTCGGACCTGACGGCAAGACGGAGGAGAAATTCAGCTTCGCCCTCTACGGGTGGTTTGACTACCGCGACGGAAAAAACACGCCTCAAATCTCGCCCTCCATTTCGGTTTGGTGGAAGGGACGGTGGTTTGGCTCATGGGGAGATGAAACCGGCCCCTGCGCCTGGGGCAGCAGTCCGAAAGATGCTCCGATCCTGCACATCGACGGTCCGCTTCAGATGGGATTCGAGATTCCAGGGGAATCCGCTCTCCGATGGAAAGGAGACAATGAGGTGGAGTTGTCCGTTGGCGTCGGCACGAAAGGATTGGGCAAAGGGGCCTTCGTGCACCTATGCTATGTGAACAATGCGATCCCGGAAGATGTCTACCCATCCGCGGTGCTTGAATTTCCCAACAAGAAGCCGGGCGGTCGGCCGGTTCGCATTCAGACCGTGCTGAAACATCGTTGCTGAAGCTGCCGGCTTCACGACACGGTTCGTGTCGAAGGCGCGGCGACCACCGGCAAGGTGAAGATCACGTTGGCCTTTGATGATTGGAAGGCAGGCAAAGTTGCCCCGGCCACATTTGAAATCCCCACTTCAGGCTCGCCCATGCAAGGCAAGAACTAAGAGCGTCTATCAAAATGAAAAACGGGGTGGCCGGGGCTGAGTCTTCGAAGCCCTGGCATGCTTTGCAAGACCGGGGCTTCCCTTCGTTCAGCCCCGGCCACCCGACTTACTTTGTTCATTTTGTTAGAGAGTCTAAGTCACGTCGATTGTCCCCATTATGCCCGCCGGCATAAAGTTTGGCCGCCGCCTCGAAGCGAATCACCCTTGTAGCTCGATACACGGGGGGGTCACAGGTTCAAGTCCTGTAGCGCCCAATCGCAATTCGATGCCGCTCGCATAAGATCCAACTTGCATTTCTACGAGCGGCTGGGCGGAATCGCAAAATCGAATCATATGCCGTGGGTTGTTCTTCCGTCTGTGCCGTATCTTCCAACTCGATTCGGCCCGACTGATGAGCTTGTGATTCGGCGAATTCCTTAATGCGAAGAAAACTGGTTTTTTCTTTTTTTTTCGTTTGCAGCCGGCTCGGCGGCTCACGAGTTAGGTGCTTGAGGCTGGAGCGACCTGAGTGGAATCGCTCGTCTTTACGGTGCCCTACCGGAGATTCCAAAACGCCCGAGGGCGGCTTCGGCAAGTGTAACCCTGAGCACCGGGACAGTCGGAGGGACGGCCTACACGATCGGTACGGTGGTCGCTCATGAAATGGGCCACGTTCTGGGTATCGCGGAATTGACCAACCCGAGCGACGTGATGTTCCAGGAATTAGCGGTGGGCGTGCGGAAGATGCCGACCGCGGCCGACGTGGCGGAGGCCGGCCTTCAGGTCGTGGCCGTACCAACTTTTCCGGCTGTCCATTTCGCTCTCGCACCAACCGTCGTGGACATGTCACAAATTGGGCGAGTCAACGCCTTGGGGCGTTTGAACCATGGCATAGATTTCCGCAATGCCCAGGCGTCTGATGTGGTTGTCAACCCAGCACTCTTGAATGCCATCCAATCTCTGGTAGCGGGCAGCGCGGAACCCAAAGTCCTTACGAACTTGCCGGAACCGGAGCGTATCAAGTTGGAGTTACCACTGGCGCTGGGAACGAATCACTTTGCGAAGCTGACAGTGGGCCAGGGGCATCGGATCATCGGAGAACCTGTCGGCGGGCAGAATTTGGAAATCGCGTCTGTTAACTTTGAAGGTTTCAACTTGGACGACGACTTGCTGAATCAACTCGTCCTCAGCCGACACCGTTAAAGTGCAATGAAACGGGGGTTTCCTTTCGTCCACTCTTTACTTGTCTTTCTGCCGGACTTCCCAACGAAGGACGGTCAAAGACAGGGCCGGGAAATGATAATCAAATCGTGACGAAGTCGTCCGAAGCTTTGATGGCGCCGGACTGATTCGTTCCGGGTCGCCAAAGCTGTTAGTAGCATCCGGTTCGCCGGCGTGCTTGCGATCCGTCAAAATCCAGGTACTTACTTCCTGGCCGCGGTCGCCAAAGTTGGAAAAGTCCACGGAGCGAACCATGTCGTTCGGGCCATCGTTGATCGCAAAGAGAATTACGGCATCACCGGACTTGGTGAGCGTGGCGCTCACATCTAAGTTTTCGGAAGGACGAGGGGATTCAACTTTCAGGGCACGGTTGCCCGCCAAGGTCGCATAAAGCTGTTGGGCATAGTAAGTCGGCGTCTTGTACAGCCGGTGATTGTCGGTCTGAATAATCCCTGAGCAGAAACTGTTCGCAAGGTTTGAGCGATTCGCGATCTGAACGACATCCGCATGGCGGTGAATCAGATTGTGATAGCGGGAGCAGGCGAGGGCGTTTTGCAGGGTCCAAAGGCGAGCCCGCCGCGGCCCCCAATCGCCGGCCGTGGTATTCCATTCGGTCACAGCGATCTTGATCGATTTCCCCGGTGCATGGGTGCCGAGAAGCTTTTGAGTTTTGCGGATGTCCTCTTCCATGGCGGCGAGATTGCCGC
>Ga0137362_10003013_pt1 | contig 11150 bp, 10 predicted proteins | sample MadtaG_2_FD_104801 | JGI IMG/M metagenome (GOLD analysis project Ga0137362, IMG submission 104801) | Vadose zone soil microbial communities from Angelo Coast Range Reserve, California, USA - Mad1_100_16 metaG | ecosystem: Environmental > Terrestrial > Soil > Vadose zone | place: USA: California... | reverse complement strand
GAGGTGAGCAGACAGAGCGGCACGAGCAGCGTCAGGGCGCCCGCCAGGCTTCGACTAGCTTCGCTTCGATGGGGCTCATTCACTCCTCCTTCGTGAGACATTCCCACGCCGCACCCTGCACGGCTCGCCACGGCGTCCGCTCCCATGCTGTGCCGGTCGCGCTCGTCGGGGAATGCTCCTTGCGACTCGTGTAGAACGTCGCCCGCCAGCCTCGCTCGTAGTAGCGAGTGAGTTGGAGATCGTAGCCCTGATGCGCCATCCCGCGCTCGACGGCGCCCATGCCACGCCATGAGTTTAGCCACGAGCGGGGCGCAGCGAGCGAGTGCGAGTGTGCGTGGAGGCGAGCCGCTTCCAGAGTGACCAGAAGCAAACGGCCCGAGACGATCGGTCACCGGTCGCGGGCCGGTCATTTTGCGAAGCGATTATCACACACGAGGACGGACACCTCTGGGCTCGGCATGTACTCCCTGATCTTCTCGGACAGGACATCCTGAAGTTCGAGCGCAGTAAGCCCGGCGGCCTGCACGTCGTGGATGAGCGGGAGCGAGATTTTGCCGTCGGGCCTGACGGGGACTGTCCGGCTCGTCGCCTCGTTCTTCCACACCGAGATTCGCAGCAGGTCCGTGGCGTCGATGCGGTAAGCGTCAGGCGCGCCACTCCGACAGAGGGATGGGCGTCGAGACGCTGACTGGTGCCGGAACTCCCCAATCCTGCGGCCAGCGCAGCAAGGCTCCACCGCGGATTTTTCCCGCCTGCTGCGCCTCCGCAGCTAGCGTCGCAAGAGCGAGGCCAATCGGGAGAGTGACCGCGAGCCTGAGCAGCGGCATAAGCACCTCCGTCGAGGACAACTGCCGGGGAGTCTAGCAGAGAAGGCCGCTGGGGTTTACGTGATACGGGCCATCCAATCAGTCGGTGACTCGCCAACACGGCCATCGCCGCCAGGGCGACGGGCAGGCCGAGCGCTCGCACCGCCTCGAGCGAGCCCTGTCCGAGCGTCGAGCTTGCTGACCTTCGGGAAGACTGGAGCGTTGGCTCTGACTACCTTTACCTACCGATATGCGAGGGATGAGCGGGGGTCCCACGACTGCTCATGGAGGCGCACAAATCGAGCACGGCGGCGGGCTTGGCGCGGCAGTAAAGGTGGTCGGGGTGAGAGGATTCAAACCTCCGGCCCCCTGCTCCCAAAGCGTCAGCCAGGTAGCAACGCCCAGCCAACACGACTGATCCACTCTTCGATGTGCTGCAGCGGGGGCGTTCCAGAAACTCTTGATCATCCGCTTCACGAAAGGTGCGTTTTGTCCATTTCGCCGGGAACGTTCTGTCCGAGCAAGGGGAGCCCACCGTGGCCGACCGACCACAAACCTATGATTCCACGGGACTCCCGCAACTGGCATTGATTATGCGCCACCACTCGCTATGGGACGAGGCAGGTATCACTCATGATGGCACTATTGGTCCTCCTTCTGGCTGTAGGCGACACGGAGATCCCGACGCGGGCTCCGGATGACAGGCGGCTCCTGCAGATCTGCAGCGAAGAGTCCGCGATTGTCCACTTGGTGTGGAATGATGAGCGGCGTGGAGCGTACACCCTGCTCGATCTCCACTCCGGGGCGGTGTTGCTGCCGCCCCTGGTAGTGATGACGTACGCGCCCGGGGATGATCGCGACATCACGCACACGTACTTTCGAGGGCGGGACTGGGCGAACGAGGAGTTCACGAGCGCGTTTCCGCAACCCTGTTCGCTGATCCGGAGAGAAGAGCGGGCATGAGTCGGTCACAGATCCTGGTCCTGGCCTCGGCAGGAAATCAAAGCCTGAACTGAAGGAGACGCTAGGACTCGGCGACACCACGGCTTCTCCACATCGTTTCACATCGTAGTCAGCGGCTCTACGCAGATTCAACGTGAACCCTCACCAACAATCCCAACATTGGAGTGGTCCTTGATCGTCGGCACGGTGGACGACGACAGCGGGCCGCCCCTCATCCCGTTAGAAGGAACCGCGCGCGCGTCTTCCGGCCCGGCCAGGCGTGCGTGAGAAGACGAACCCGCACAACGGCGGCGCGGCAGGGGTTGTAAAGGTGGTCGGGGTGAGAGGATTTGAACCTCCGGCCCCCTGCTCCCAAAGCAGGTGCGCTACCAGGCTGCGCCACACCCCGCAACACTCAATGCGCCGGGAAGAAAAGTATATCACCCGGTCAGAAAGCGTCGGGCCGCCCGCACCGCCCGCCCGCGGTGGTCCACGCGCGCCTTCTCCTCGGGCGAGAGCTCCGCGAAGGTGCGACCGAGCGGCGGGTAGAGGAAGAGCGGATCGTAGCCGAAGCCGTTCGTCCCGCGCGGCGCGTCGGTGATCACGCCGTCGACGAACCCCTCGGCCATGTGCTCCCGGCCCTCCGGATCCACGAGGGCGACGACACAGCGGAAGCGCGCCGTCCGCGCCTCGGGCGGGACGCCGCGGAGCGCGTCGAGGAGAAGGGCGCACCGGGCCGCATCGTCGAGTCCGGGGCCGCCGAACCGCGCCGAGTGCACGCCGGGCGCGCCCCCGAGCGCCGCCACCTCGATGCCGGAATCGTCGGCGAGCGCGCACGCCCCGGTGAGCCGCGCGGCGGCGCGCGCCTTCAGGAGCGCGTTGGCGCGGTAGGTGTCGCCCGTCTCCTCGGGAAGCGCCGCGCCCGGCAGCTCGGCGAGCGCGTGGAGCTCGTAGGGGGTGTCGCCGAGGAGCCCGGCGAGCTCGCGCGCCTTGGCCCGGTTCAGCGTCGCGAGGACGAGCCGCGGCCTAGATGGTGAAGACGCGCTCGGCACGCGCGTCGAGGGCGCGGCGCTGCAGGCGAACGAGACGGCGGATGCCGCCCTCCGCGATGGCGAGGAGCGCGTCCAGCCGCGCGCGGCCGAAGGGCACCTGCTCGGCCGTGCCCTGCACCTCCACGAACTCGCCGCCGCCGGTCATGACGACGTTCATGTCCACCTCGGCACTCGAGTCCTCGGCGTAGCAGAGGTCGAGCAACGCCTGGCCCTGGACGACGCCGACGCTGATCGCGGCGACGTGGTCGCGGATCGCCGCCGATGGCTCCTGCCCCGGGATCTTCGCGATCGCGTCGGCCACCGCGACGAAGCCGCCGGTGATCGCCGCGGTGCGCGTGCCGCCGTCCGCCTGGATCACGTCGCAGTCCACCCACACCGTGCGCTCGCCGAGCTTGGCGCGGTCGATGACGGCGCGCAGGGCCCGGCCGACGAGCCGCTGGATCTCCTGCGACCGGCCGCTCGGACCGCGGTTCTCGCGGGGCGTGCGCGTGTTGGTCGAGCGCGGCAGCATCGCGTACTCCGCCGTGACCCAGCCCTGGCCCTGCCCCTTCATGAAGGGCGGCACCTTGTCCTCGAGCGACGCCGTGCAGATCACCTTGGTCGCGCCGAACTCGACCAGCACCGAGCCCTCGGGGTGGAGCAGGAAGTCCCGGGTGACGGTGACGGGGCGGAGCTGGTCGGGCGCGCGGCCGTCGGGGCGGGGCACGGCGCTTACCGCGCCTTCGTCAGCGCGGGCTCGCCGGCGGCGCGGACGCGCTGGTCCCAGTTGCGCTTGTACTCGGCGAGGCCGGCGACGATGGCTCGCGCGATCTCGTCCCGGTGACGCGCATCTTTCAGCCGGCGCTCCTCCTTCGGGTTCGTGACGAAACCGACCTCGATCAGGATGGCGGGCATCGCCGCGCCGCCCAGGACGTAAAACGCCGCCTGCTTGACGCCCCGGTTGCCGATGCGGAGCGACTGCGTCATAGAGTCGTGGACGATCTCGGCCAGCCGCGAGGACTCCGTCTGGAACTCGGACTGGGCGAGATCCCAGAGGATCGTCTTCACGATGTCCTTCGTGGCCCCGCCGCGCCCCGCGGGGCTCTCGAGCTGGACGACGCCGTTTTCCTGCGCCGCGACCTGCCGCGCCTCGCTGTCGGTCGCCTCGGACGAGAGGAAGTAGGTCTCGACGCCGTCGGTCATGGCCTGGCGGTGCGCGTTCGCATGGATCGACACGAACAGGTCGGCGCGGGCGCGGTTCGCGAAGCTCGTGCGGTCCCGGAGGGCGACGAAGGCGTCGGCGTCGCGCGTGAGGAGCACCTTGACACCGAGCCGCTCCTCGGCGAGCTTCGCGGCGCGCCGGGTGACGTCGAGCACGAGCTCCTTCTCCAGGAGGCCGGTCGGCCCCACCGCGCCGGAGTCGTGGCCGCCGTGGCCCGCGTCGAGCACGAGCGTGCGGAGCGGAGTCACCTCCTCCTGCTGCGGCTCGGTCTCGGTCGGACGCGTGAAATCGAGGACGAGGCGATGCGGGTCCGCGAGCGTGCTCGCGCGCGCGGTGCCCGCCACGCCCTCGAAGACGACGCGCAGGAGGGCGTCCCCGCCCGCGCGCTCGACGCGCACCTCGCCCACGAAGCCGTCGCGGATCTCCTCGACCTGTGTCCCCGCGGCGAGGCCGATCAGCCGGATCCGCGCCTCCTTCGCGCCCTGCGCCTCGACACGGTACGCGAGGGGGCCGGAGGTCTCGACGACGATGCGGGTGAACGACGGGTAGGAGCGGAACCGGAGCTCCTCGAGGGCGACCTCCGGCGCGGGCGCCCTGGGCGCCGCCGGAGCGGCGGCGACGGTCACGCCGGCGGTGAGCCGCGGGAGCACCCGGCCCACGAACGACTCGGGCACCAGCCACACCCCGCGCCTCACCCGGACGGGCGCGTCGAGCACGACCGGCGTCTCGTTCACGAGGATCTGGGACCAGTTGCGGGTGAACGTCACGACGTGGCCCGGGAACCTGAGCCGCGCCCGCATGCTCGTCGGGCGCGCCTCGAACCCGGCGCGGTCCAGGGATTCCGCGAGCCGCCTGAGCTCGACGTAGGGCCGGCCGTCGTGGGTCACCCTGGGCAGCGTGGCGCCCGCCGCTCCCACCGAGATGAGCAGGAGCGCCAGGAAGGCGACGGCGAGACGCATCTGGCTCACGGCGAGGCTAATTCTAGCAACGCGCGGCGCCGGCCAGCGCGCTTTAAATTCGCCTCGCCGAAGGCGAATCCGCGAGCGGCCGGGCCGCGGGGCGCGCCAGCGCGAAGACGAGCAGGCCGAGGCCCACCCATACGGCCTCGCGCACCCGGCGCACCAGGCTGAACGAGACTGCCGTCGTCGATCCGAGGCCGAGCGCGGCGAACGTGACCACATAGCCGCCCTCGAGGGCGCCGAGGCTCGCCGGGATCAGGAACGTGGCGAAGCGGATCGCGGTGCCGAACGACTCGATCACGGTGGCCGTCGTCAGCGAGATGGGGACGCCCAGGAACTTCAAGATCAGCCAGGCCTCGAGCGAGCCAAGCAGCCACGCGACCAGATGGAAGGCGATCGAGAGGACGGCCCGCCAGGGAGCGGTCTGGTAGAAACGCGCGAGCACGTCGTCGATGCGCCCGAGCGCCTCGGCATGCCCATGCTCGACCCCGAGCTGAGCGACGAGCCGCCCGCCCCACGTGAGCATGCCGCGCGTCTGCGCCAGGACGAAGCCCGCGAGCGCGACCGTCTCGAGCGCGAGGAGCCAGAGCATCCCGTAGAGCAGAGGAGACCCCGGCAGGGCGCTGGTCCAGGCCAGCGCGATGCCGAGCAGCAGGAAGAGGCCCTGCGCGATCGTGATCGTGGTCTTCGCGACAATCACGGAGGGCACGCTCGCGTCGAGCGGGACCCGGCCGCGGAGGAGCCACGCCTTGACGGCCTCGCCGCCGAGCGCCGCGGTCGGCGTCGCGAGGTTGAAGGCCTCACCCGCGAGCCGGACCCCGAGGAGGGTGCGGAAGGCGACGCCCTCGCGGAGGAACGCGAACCGCCAGCCAAGCGTGTCGAACACCATGACGAGGACCGCCGGGAAGCAGACCACGATCGCGAGGCGCCAGGAGAGCTGGACGATCGAGGCGAGGATTGCCGCCGGGTCGTTCGTCGCCACGAGGACGGCGAGCAGGCCCACGCCGAGCACGAGCAGGGCCACGCGGACGTGGCGCAGGTCAGCTCTCCCGGTAGAGGATCAGCAGGATGCCGACCGCCGCGAGCGCGCCCGACCAGAGCCACCGGGGAATCCGCGCCTCGGCCGACGGCAGTCGGAGCTCGAGCCAGCGGGCCCAGCCGACGAGCATCCCGAGCAGGCCCAGGGGCGCGTGGGTCACCTCCGTCAGGAACTCCTCCTTGAGGCCGAGGCTCGCGTGCGAGTGCGTCAGGAGGAGGCCGCCGCCGACCGCGCAGAGGAGCGGGAAGACGAGCGCCGCCCGCCGGGAGCTCACGCGACCCGCGCGGACCATCCACTCGAAGGCCGCAAACACGATGACCAGCAGGACGAACACGCGGTGCTGGAACACGGCGGGATACGCCCAGCTCTCCCAGAACCCCAGGGGCCCGAGGGGCCAGGCGCCGGGGTCGTCGCGGATCATGAGAAAAACGGCGAGCCCGAGGAAGATCAGCGGCCAGTGGCGCGCCCAGCGCGCGCGGCCGGCCGCGTGGAGGATCGCGAGGAGCCCCATGGCGAGCACGAACAGCCCGGCGACGTTGTGGTTGAACTCGGACCACGCGCGGTCCGCGGCGGTCCTCGGGGCGTCGCGGTCGTCCACCGGCAGCTCGTCGATCGCCGGCGACGAGAGCGTGGGCCACCGGGGCGTGAGTCGCGCGACGACTTCGGTGAGCGTCGCGCGGTCGGCGACGACGTCGACCGCCGGCGGCAGCGAGGTCAGCGACGCCGCGATGAAGAGGGTCGTGAGGCCGAGGCCAAACTCGACCTCGACGAGCCGCCGGAGCCGCGCGGAGCCGACATCGCCCGCGGCCGGGAGCCGGCGCACCGCGAAGAAGTTCATCGCGCCCAGGGTGAGGAGGGCGGCGAGGATCGCCACCTTGGTGAGCACCATGATGCCGTACGCCGTGCCGAGGAACGCGCCGAGCCCACCGACGAAGGCGAGCGTGAGCGCGAGCCCCGCGGCGACGAGGGTCGCGACGGACGTGAGCGCGAGCGCCGAGAAGCGCTTGAGCAACAGCGCCGGCCACGCGCGCTCGCTCCGCCCGAGCCCCGTCACGACGAGATGCGCGAGGCCGCCGATCCACGCCGCCGCCCCGACCTGGTGGAGACCATCGAGCGCCAGCAGAAGACCGCGCGACCCGAGCCGCGCCGCCGCGTGACTCGTCCACGACGCGCTCGCGGCGAGCGCCAGCGCCACCCCGAGCAGTGCGCGCCAGCCACGCCCGGTGCCCGCCGCGCGGCGGAGGCGGAGAGCGCCCACGATGAGCCCGACGCTGGCGAGGACGCGGACGGCGGCCGCCCGGACGTAGCTCGTGGCGAGAAGGTCACGAAGGGGCCAGCCGTCATCGCGGGCCAGCGAGCCCAGGCCGACGGCGAGCGAGAAGAGCTGCGCCACGCTCACGACCGCCGCGCCCGCCGCGGTGAATGCGAGGCTCCGGCCGAGCAGCGGCAGGAGCTGCGGCCGCGCGCGCACCGCGGGCCGCAGGACCAGCAGCGCGAACAGGACGCCGCCGACGGCCACCGCCTGGCCGCACAGCGCCAGGCCGCGGAGCACGACGTCGGCGAGGCCGGCCACGACGCCTCAGGCCTGGCGGCGCGCGGCGCCGGCCCACAACAGGAGCAGCAGGAAGATCGGCGTGCCGATGGAGGCGAGGACCAGGAAGACGTCGGCCCGGCCGACGGCCGACAGCACGACCACCAGGTAGATGAAGTCCCGGTGGGCAAAGGCCTCGGTGAGGCGATCCGTCATCGAAGCGCCGACGCCCGGCACGACGTCGAGCATGGTCCGGCGGAAGACGCACGCCGCGGACCCGAGCCCGCTCACGATCGTCACGGCGCCGAGGGCGAGCGGCCACACCGCCCCGGTGGCGAGCGTCCACCCGACGGCGATGCACCCGAACACCGCAGCGTGCACGAGGTTGTCGCCCCAGAAGTCGAGGATGGCACCGCGGCGCGACTCGACGAGCTTGAGTCGCGCCAGCTCGCCGTCGCAGCCGTCGAGGATCGAGTGGGCCAGGAAGAGGAGCGCCCCGGCGAGCTGGTACGCCGGTAACGCCGACAGGAAGAACGCGCCCCCCACGAGCCCGACGGCGACGCTCACCAGCGTCATCGCGTCGGGCGTGATGCGCGTGGTGACGAGCCGCCGTGTCAGCGCGAGCGAGATTCGCCGCTCGAAATGCCGCGACATGAAGCCCTCGCGCTGCTTGATGAGCCCACGCAGGAGCCAGGCTTCCGCGCGCCGCACGTCGCCGCGGGCCGTCAAGGTGAATCGGCCCGTCAGCTCGAAGGTGCCCGCGAGCTGCGTCCGGGCGCCGCGGAGCTCGGCGAGCAACTCGCCGGCGCCCCGGCAGCGGGACGCGGCCGCGAGGATGCCGGCCGCGTCCGCGGTCTCGATCACCGCGGTCAGCGACGGATCGACGTAGATCGCCTCCCGGTCGAGCTCCGCCTCGAGCAGCGACCGGAGCCAGCGCGGCTGGGGGACGATGTTCGCCGGCACGATCACGATGCGACGCGACGCGCGCGGCGTGTCCGGCTCGTCGGCGGTGAGCGTGGCCGCGCGCGTGCCCGCGATCAGGTCCTCGGCGCCGGCGAGCGCCTTGTGCACACGGATGTCCACAAAGCCCGCGCGCGCGCCCGCCAGGACGATCCTTCGCAGCAGGGGCAGGCCGGCCACGACCGTCCCCGGCGGGACGCGCTCGGCCACGCCCGGCTCGGGTGGAATGACGAGGAGCAGCCCGTTCGTCAGCCCGACACCTCGCTGAGCGCGACGCCGCGGCCACCCGCGAGGCTCGACGCGCGCGCCGAGCTCTCCAGCGCGACGCAGAGCGACGCCTCGTCGAGGTTGGCGCCGCGCGGCGCCTGGCCGGCGACCTCGGCGAGGAACTGGTCCGCCACCGCGTCGAACCAGTCCGGATGGTACCCGCCGCCGGACAACGCCGGCGGGCAGAGCCAGCGGCGCGTGCCGTCGCCGGCGCGGGTGACCACGAGCGTGTCGTCCTGGAGCTCGATCGTGCCGCCGGTGCCGGTCACCGCGGCCCAGTTGCGCCGCTCGTCGGCGGCCCACGTCAGGAGGATCTCGGCCGTCGCGTGCGCGTAGGTGAGCCGTACGGTCGCCGTGTCCTCCACGGCCCAGCGCGTGTGCCGCCGCGTCTCGAGGTGCGCGCTCACCGACCGCGGAGCCTCCCCGATCCAGCGCTGGACGACGTAGAAGACGTGCCAGCCGTGATCGGCCAGGACGCCGCCGCCAGCGATCTGCGGATCGAGCCGCCAGTTCTCCCCGTCGCCGCCGCCCGCGACCGCCGGGCGGGTACGAAGCGTGTGCCAGTCGACCCGCGTCACCTGGCCGATCGCCCCCTCGCGCACGAGCGTGGCCGTGCGCCGGACGATCGGGGCGTGATGCCAGTTGTGGACCGTGTGGAGCACGCGTCCGTGCTCCTCCGCCAGGGCCCGCAGCGCACCGAGCTCGTCGAGGGAGTGGACCAACGGCTTCTCGCAGAGCACGTGGAGGCGCCGCGCGAGCGCGCCACGGATCAGCGGCGCGTGACTCGACGGCGGCGTCGCGATGTCCACGAAGTCCAGGCCGGCGTCGGCCAGGAGCGCGTCGGAGGAGTCGTACCATCGCGCACCGGGCATGTGTGTCGCGAGCGCAGCGCGCTGCGCCGGGCGCGCGTCCGTCCCGGCGACGATCTCGACGTCGTGCCGGCGGCGCCAGGCGGGCACGTGCCCCTGGATGGCGATGTTGCCGAACCCGATGATCGCGCCGCGCAGCATCCTACTGGAGCCCGTGCTCGCGGACGGCGGCGCCGAGCGCCTCGTCGAGGATCGCGAGCCCGGCCAGTGCCTGCTCTTCGCGGATCACGAGCGGCGGGTTGATGCGGATCGAGGGCGAGTACGTCATCGCGACCAGGCCGCGCCGCAGGCACTCCTGGTAGAGCGTCTGGGTGACGGTCTTCGGGAGCGGTTCCTTCGTCGTCCGGTCGCGGACGAGCTCGATGCCGAGCATCAGCCCGCGGCCGCGCACCTCGCCCACGCACCGGTACTTCTCCTTCAAGGCCTCGAGACGGGTGAGCATGACCTTGCCGACGCGCTCGGCGTGGGTGACGAGGTCCTCTTTGAGGATGATCTCGAGCGCGGCGAGCCCCGCCGCCGAGGCGAGCGGGTTGCCGCCATAGCTCGAGGAGCTGGCACTCGGGTTGGACCAGGGCTTGCTGGCAGCGATCGCGTCCGTGGCGATCACGCCGGAGAGCGGAAATCCCCCGCCCATGCCCTTGCCGACGGTCATGATGTCCGGAACCACGCCGTCGTGCTCCGAGCCCCACATGGTACCGGTCCGGCCGAATCCCGTCAGCATCTCGTCGGCGATCAGGAGCGCCCCGTGCTCGCGCGCGATCGCCTGGATCGCGCGAAGGAACCCCTCGGGCGGCACCACGTTGCCGGCCGTGCCCTGGACGGGCTCGACGATGATCGCGCCGACCTCGCCGGCGGTCTGGTAGCGGATGACCTCGCGGAGGAACTCGGCGCACGCGATCCCACAGTCCGGATAGCGGAGCTTGAGCGGGCAGCGGTAGCAGTCGGCGTACGGCGACAGGTACCGGCCCGGCGTGAAGGGTCCCAGGTGGTGCTTGAACTCGCTCCCGAGGAGGGGGAGCACGCCGGCGGTCTTGCCGTGGAACCCGCCCCAAAACCCGACGACCTCCGCCTTGCCGGTGGCGGCACGGCTGAGCCGCAGGGCCGCCTCGACGGCCTCCGCGCCGCCGGAGAACATCTGGATGCGCGTGAGGCCGTCCGGCGTGACCGAGGCGAGCAGCTCGAGGAACTTGGCCCGTGTCTCGGTGGTGAAGCTCCCGAAGGTCAGCCGCTCGACCTGCCGCTTGAGGGCCTCGACGTAGTGCGGATGGCAGTGGCCGACGCTCCCGACCCCGATCCCGGCGATGAAGTCGATGTACTCGTTGCCGTCCTCGTCGATGAGGGTCGAGCCCGTGCCGCGGGCCATCGCCAGCCCGGCCATGAGGGCAAAGGACTGGCTCCCCGGCGCGACGTGCCGCCGCTCCTGGGCCACGATGCGCTGCGACCGCGGACCGACCTCCCGCCGCTCGGTCATGGTAGCGGGGGCCGCGCGCCCGGAAGACTCCGTGGGTGGCCTGAGACACGGTG
>Ga0137362_10003011_pt1 | contig 11155 bp, 10 predicted proteins | sample MadtaG_2_FD_104801 | JGI IMG/M metagenome (GOLD analysis project Ga0137362, IMG submission 104801) | Vadose zone soil microbial communities from Angelo Coast Range Reserve, California, USA - Mad1_100_16 metaG | ecosystem: Environmental > Terrestrial > Soil > Vadose zone | place: USA: California... | reverse complement strand
TCGCCGAGCCAGTGCCAGTGGTTGGTGAGGTCGAGTGCGCTGCCGCCGAAATCGGCGCGAAACGGAATGACCGTGTGTGCCGTGACGAGCAGCTTGTCGAGATCGCCCTTGGCGGTGCCGACGACCGTCCAGGCGGGTTGCCCGTCCGGACTCCAGTTGATGCGGCCGTCGACATCGAGTTGCAGGGGATCGGTCGCCCGCAGCTCGCCGATCCCTGAGAAGTGCGTGTCTCCCATCTGCACCTGGGCCTCGAAGAAGCGGATGCTGCGATGGCGCAGCACCGCGGAGCCCACGATCTCGGTGCCCTCGAGGCGATAGCCGTTGGGTACAACGAGCAGCGCGTGCCCCACACGCGTGTGCTCGGCGCTGATGACCAGCCAGCGAGGCAGAAACAGCGGCTCCCCGGGCGTTGCAGGGCGCGTGCGGCGTTTTACTTGTATGTAAGCGCTGCGCAGGTAGGCATCGGGCGAGCGGATGGTCTGCCACAGCAATGGCGTCAGCGCGACCCGCCCCGCAAAGCCGTCAAAGCGAAGATGCACGAGGTGGTGGTCGATCTCCACGCGCTCGACGTGGATGCCGCGCGCGATCGTGCCGCTCGGGTTCACGATGTCGAGCCGCACGCCGGCAAACTCGTGTGGCACGAGGCCGACGATGAATTTCAGCCCGCTCTCGGTGAAGGCGGCGTAGTAGATGGCACCCGCCGGCACGGCCACCGCCAGCAGGATCAGGAGGCCGGCGATGCTGAGCAGGAGGCGGCGCATGGGCTTGGCTGAAAGCTTACAGCTTCGGCGAGAAGTTGATGTGCAGGCGCGGGCTCGTGTTCCGCGACAGCGGCTGCGCCACATCGACGCCTAAGGTCACGACCGGCAGGCGCACGCGAAAGCCGATGCCGACCGAGTACTCGAGCGGCACGCCGAGTATTTCCAACTGGTTGCCGGTTCGACCGCCAAAATGATCGAACGCGTTGCCATAGTCGAAGAACGTCGCGATGCCGAAGTTGTTCGGCAGGTCGCGGATCAACTCGACCGTACCGGTGATCAGGTCCTTGCCTCCCACCTTGATGGTCTGAGCCTGAGCCGGCTGTGCGCATTGGCTGCCGTCCCCGTACAAGATGTATTTTTTGTTGGGGGCCTGGCAGATCGTCTCGGTTGGCGACAGATCGTTGTAGGCGAAGCCGCGCACGCTGTTGTCACCGCCCGCGAAGAAGCGCATCACCTCCGGCAGCTGGCTGAAGCGCGACACCAGGGTCGCGCCCACCTCATCGCGCAGCAGCAGGTGCCAACCGGTTGCGAGATGAAAGACGCGCTCGGCCTGCACGTGCAGCTGGATGAAGTTGGAATCCGAGCCGAACACGCTGTGCGAGCCACGCAGCTCGGCAAAGAACGGGTGCTGGAAGATCGGCTCGCCGAGATAACCCTTGGGCACGGAGGCCAGAGCCACACTGGGCACGAGCAGCCGGTGGGTGAGGGTCTCGACCGCGGTCTCGCCGGTGGTGCGCATGCCGGTGACGGTCCACACGTGCTGCCAGTTGCTGTCGACTTTCGTGACGCTCGGCCCGAGCGACAGGGTCCTGGTGGTGACGTCGGCGAGCTGGCGCTGCTCGACCGTGCTTGCGAGGGTGAGATTCTCGACCGCCGGGTCGCCGATCGGCACGACGTAGCGACTCTGGAGGCTGTAGCGCGTCACCTGCGCAGCCTGCATCAGCATGTTGAAGCGATGCCCGTGGGAATTGATGCGCCGCTCTTCCCACCCCAGCGTGCCGCGCGGACCGGTGTCGGTGGCGTAGCCGGCGGCGAACGAGTAGTGGTTGCGCCGGCTCGGCTCGGCACGAATGCTCACCGGCACCACGTGCGCTGCACGGTCAGGCTCGCCCGGCAGGACTTCCAGGTTGCTGAAATATTGGGCGTCATCCAGCGCGAACTGTGTCCGCAGGATCTGTGTCAGATCGAACGGATCGCCCTCGCTGTAGCGCAGGTAGCGGTGCACTAACGTATCGGCGACCGCGGTCTGCTCGATGCTGGTTGCCCCGAAGTGGTAGCGCTCGCCCGTGTCCATCGCGAGCGCCACGCTCGCCTTGTGGTTCGGCGGATCAACCACCAACTCGTTACGGGTGAGGCGCGCGTCGAGGTAACCGTATGTCGCGGCGGTTCTTTGCAAATCGTTCTTGATCGCCTCGTAGGCCGCGTGACTCAGGCGATCACCGGGATGGAGCGGCAGATTTGCGATGATGCGCCGGAACAGCCGATCGCCCTCTCCCGGCCCGTGGACCTGCACGTCGATCTTGTCGATCAGCACCGGTGTGCCGGGGTCGATGTCTATCGTGACCCGCCAGTCGCCGTGCCCGACGTCGCTCACTTCGGAGCGCACCTGCGGCTCGTAGTAGCCGAAGGGTTTCAGTGCGGACTGCACTTCGCGCTCGACGCGGTCATGCAGCCGCTCCATCGTGTCGGCGCTCGGAGCGGTGCGCTTGTAGCGTTCGACGCTCACGTACGCAAGGACGTTGGCGCGCAGTTGCTCGTCGACTCCCCGAACCTCGACGTTGATGTTCGCACCGGCCAGCGGGCAGGCAATCAGGCACACGGCCACTATCGAGGCTCGGCCGTGCCATCGAGCCCGCGGGTAGGAATTGCTGTGCGCCATCTAGAGGTGCGAAGTTGCGAAACCTTTGGATTCTAGAGCCTCGCCGCGGGACGCGCTCGAAGCTATTCATCAGAGTCGGCACCGCCGGCGCGGGTTCCATGCGAGGCGCTCGTAGCCGAGGCCGGTCGGCCGCCCCAGGACTTGAGAGCACCGGCGCCGCCTCAGGGCCATTCCCCCGCGTTCAGCCGGAATTGAGTCTCTCCCTGCGGCGAGCCGCGCGAGTCGAAGCGCCGCTCCGCCAGGTACAGGGCGCCCGAGGTCTCGAGCAGCAGTACGGTCGAGCACCTCGTGCCATATTCCGGGTGAAGAACGAACGGCGCGGACAGCACCCGTTCCCACTCGGGCGACAGGCCGGTCTCAGGCAGCTCCTCCTGCGGCGAGGCAGTGGCACGGTCGCCGAGGATTGCAAACAATCCCCCCGGGGAGGGAGTCCCGGAATCGCTCAACCAGGCCTCGAACCGGCGCCGCACACGACGCAGCTTCGGCCAGGGAGTGTCGAGAAACTCGTTGGAGAGCCCGTACACTGCGGGCGGCAACGGGCGTACAAACTGCTCGGCACGGTTCGAGGCGTAGCTCAGTGAGTCGCGATCGGCGAGCAGCAGATTGAAGCCGGAGTAGGCGGGCGCCTGGGCTTCGAGCGCGGCGAGAAATTCCGCGGGTTTCCCCGGGGCGCTCAGGTACTGCGGAATCAGGCTGCCGCGCGAAGGCGCGTTCGGCCGCGGCCGCTGCAGCTCGCGGAAGTTCGTCACCACGCCGAAGCGCCGCTGACGATCCACTCCGAGCCAGGTTCCCTGCGCCCGCAGGTCGCGGCCCGCGAGGATGTCGTACGGCGCCGGCCACTTCGCCAGCGGTGCCGCCGCGCGCTCGTGAAACTCGTCACGGTTGGCGGCCACTACGAGACGGTAGCGGGGATGGACCTGCCAGGCGAGCACGAGCAGACACATATCTATGGGCTCAGCCGCTCTGATGCGAGCCAGGTTGAGATCAGACGGTAGGAGATCGAGTGCGACGGCGGCAGAATCGGCGCGCCCGACCTGATCTGCTCGCGCGTGAACCAGCGCGCGTCCTCGAGCTCACCGCCGAGCTGCACGGGGCTGCCGGACCGCGCGCGCGCCTGGAAGCCGATCATGAGCGAAGACGGAAACGGCCACGGTTGGGACGAGTCGTAGCGCACGCCGGTGACGTGCACCCCCGTTTCTTCCGCGACTTCGCGCACGACCGCATCCTCCAGGCTTTCGCCCGGCTCGACGAAGCCGGCAATTGTCGAATAGCGGCCGGCGACCCAGCTCGGCTGGCGGCCGAGCAACGCGCGCTCGCCGTCCGTCACGAGCACGATGATGGCCGGATCCAGACGGGGGAAGAATTCGTGACGGCAGCGCTCATTCGTGCAGCGCATGCAGTGCCCGGCCCGTTCCGGGACGGTGGGAGAGCCGCAGGCGCCGCAGTAGCGCTGGCGCGCGCGCCAGATCGACAGCGCGCGCGCGTAGGCAAGCAGGCCCGCCTCGTCGCCGCGCAGCAAGGGCGACAGCGGCCGCAGCTCCTGGAAACTGGTGCCCGCAGGCAGCGCCCCGGGCCAGTCCGGCTCGAGATCGATGAGTACGCAGCGCGCATCTCGAAACCATCCAAGCAGTACGAACTGGCGTGCATCGGCGGCACGGATGGCCGGATGCTCGCGCGTGAGGAAGGCGATACGCGGTTGCGGCTCAGCGTACAGCAGGTGCGTCGTCCCGCGCCCCAGCAGGAACGTGGTCGCCGGGGCCGCCAGCGCGGCCTCGAGCCAGCCGGCGTCATCGCGCACTTCGGCCCGCCGGTCGATGTACGGACCCGAGAAGAAATTCTGCCGGTCGTGATCCATGAGCGCAGCCGGTAAAGCGGTCGAGGCGGCGGATTGTAGCAGCGCGGCTGCAGCGCGCTTATGGAGCGATGTCCGGCGCGTCACACAATCGGCAACGCGCGCTTAGCGCCGCTGCAGTCAGGCGTTCAGTTGTGCGCACGTCTTAGCCGCTGGCCACCGGCTGAATCAACTCCGGATCGTTGTTCGTCGCGCTGTTGACACGCGTGCTGACCTGGTAAGCGGTCATCACGTCTGATGGATACTGCCGCAAGGCGGCCTTTGCATCGGCCTCGGCACCGTGCAGCCAGGCGTCATAGTCTGCCGGCGCGAGGATTGCCGGCATGCGATATGGGCTGGCGCCCGTGTTGTGGATCTCGCGCAGCAGATCGTTGCCGGGCACAGTGATCATGGTGCAGCTTTCGATCGCTTGCCCCTCGGGCGGGAAGCTCCGGTCCCATAGCGCGGCGAAGCCGAATACGTCCTGGTCGGCGAGGTGAATGAAATACGGGTGCTTTTGACCGGCGCCATTCATATGCCATTCGTAGAATCCGGCCGCCGGCATGATGCAGCGTTGGCCGCGCTTCCAGGGTCCGCGCCAGATGGCGCCGGTCTCGAGCCTCTCGATGGTCGCGTTGATCGTGGAGTACCGGGGCGGCACCCCCTTGGCCACGAAGGGGATCAGCCCCCAGCGCATCATCACGCCCTCACGCTCGCCGTGCGCGAATCGCACCACGGGCACTGACTGCGTCGGCGCGACGTTGTAGCTCATTTCGAAGTGCCAACGGACGCTGCCGAGCTGCATGGCTCGCCTGAGCTTGGCTTCCTGCGCGAGGATGTACCGGCCGCACACCGGCTTACCTTAGCGGCTCCATCGGGCTTACGCAGTACTGACAGCGCTTGTCGCGTACCGGATAGCGCTCCACGACCACGAGGCAGCCGCAGTCGGCGCAACCGCCGAGCCTCAGCTGATCTGCGCGGGCAAGGGCCATCGCAAGAAAGACGGCGTGCTCGAACGAGATCTGCGAAGACGGAATCAGCGCCCGATAGATCTCGAACGCCTGGCACAGCAGCTCTCCGCGCGCCACGCCAGGCAGCTCCTGGCTCGGCTCCGTCGCCGGGCGTAGCGGCACGACGCCCAGCAGGGACAACAGGCTCGCGAGCACCGCGGTCTCCTGTTGCACGCGCAGCGAGCGGGTGAAGTAGGCGATCTGTTGGGGCGACTTGCCGCGGTGACGCGGCAGGTAGCGCGGCGCATGGCTCATGTAGGAGCGGTACAGCTTGCGGATCCGGTCGTCGCTGAGCCCGGTCCACGTGCGAATGGTCTGCGTGCGCGCCTCGTGGCGCAGAAAGCGCAGAGCAAGCTCGAGGCGCAGCCGCTCGCGGCTGTAGCGATCGTCCGAGATGCGCATGGTGCTGTTCCCGGTGTTGGCGGCGTGAGGAGCATCATGGGTGAAAATCACCAAAAAGCCATCAGGTGAATTTGGTAAAAAATTACCAAATAGATGCACGCTACGCGCCCGCAGTCCGCTACGATAGGGCAGCTGGAGTAAGGGAGGAGCCGCTCATGCTATTGCGTTGCGATATGGAAGCAGGGGGCGAAGGTGAACAGCCCGGGCTTGCGGCCTCATGGTTGCGGGCCGAGACGTTCGAGTCGCTGGTGGAGTTGAATGAGCAGTGCCTGGAGCTGCTGGCGGAGCAGGCCACGGTGCGCGCGGCGCAAACCAATCTGCTGTTGCGGCAGATCGGCGAGTTGTGGCGCACGCTCGATGCGGCCGCCCGGCGCCGTGCGGCCGCCTGTCCGTATCTGCTCGTCGATGCCGGGTTTGCCGACCCGCACCGCTGGCATGCCGCCGCCGCTCATCACGTAGGCGATCGGGAACAGCTGTCCTACATCGGATTCTTCACGGTCGCGCGTGCGACCGGCGTTGCCCGTCTCGTGTTTACCTACGCGTGGTATCTCGCACGGACCCACAATGCCGCCGCCCGCCTGATTCTCGGCATGCCGGCGCATTGCACGCACGCCATCAGCGCATGCACGCTGCGCCAGATCCACGATCTCGCCGAGCGCCATCCTGAATGGCTCAAGCCCCGTTGGCCGGCGCGCCTGAAGGTCTGGCGCGAGCTGCTGCTCGCCGCGGCCTCCGGTGAGGGTGTGGCCCTTGAACGCGCGCGCATGCATGGATTGCAGCTTCTCGCGGCCGAGGCCAGAGCCGCGGTGCTGCCCAAAGCGGGGGAGATTATGTAAAAATTTCCGAACGGCGCCGTTTGCGGATCCGGCAGGCGGTAACATCTGCGTCAGGTGAAGCTAATGGGGTGGTCATGAGGATCGTCAAACAGTCGCAGCGGTCGTTCGCGCTGCGGGTCGGCGCGCTCGTTGTCGGTGTCGGGTTTGCCGCGGTGGCCGCCGGTGAGGGTGCCCTGGGTTATCAGTCGGGCAAGGGCGGTAGTCCCGTCACCGGGGCCGCCGGGACTTCGGGCTCGGTCGGGGACAACGGCCTGGAGAAGTGCACCAAGCCGATGGGCGCACTCGCCGTCGTCGAGCCTCAGGACTACGTCATGAAGTCCCTGTCGCACTACGGACTGTCCTCCCCGACAGGTCTCATCCGCCTCATGATCCAGCAATCGAACTGCTTCCTGGTGGTCGAGCGCGGTCTGGGCATGCAGAACGTCATGCAGGAGCGCCAGCTTGCCGCCTCGGGCGAGCTGCGCCAGGGCTCCAACGTGGGTGGCGGTCAGATGGTCACCGCGGATTTCGTGCTGACTCCTGCAGTGGTCTTCTCGGAAAGCAACGCGGGCGGACTCGGGGCCGCAGTCGGTGGTCTGCTGAAGCGCGACAGCCCGGTGCTGGGCGCGCTCGCCGGCGGTCTGCGCTTCAAGGAAGCGCAGACGAGCATGCTGGTGGCCGACGCCCGCAGCGGAATCCAGGTTGCTGCGGCCGAAGGCAGCACTCGCAAGGCCGACCTGCGCCTGGGCGGTCTGCTCCTCGGCGGCGGCGCGGGCGCCGCGGTGGGCGGCTACGGCAACACGAACGAGGGCAAAATCATCGCGGCGGCCCTCATGGACAACTACAACAAGATCGTCGCCGCTGTCCGCAACGATCCGAGCCTGCAGCGCGACGTGGGGTCGCTCCGTGAGGAGGCCGCCAGGAAGACCGTCGCCGGCGCGGTTTTCGCCGCAGGCGATGTCGTCGTGCCGAAGATCGCGAACGTGAAGCTGCTCGCTCAACCGGATGATGGCGCGAAGGTGGTTGGAACACTCGGCAAGGGGGAAGAGCTGGTCGTCATCGGGGGCGAGACGCAGGGCTTCATCAACGTGCAGGGGTCGGCGGCCACCGGCTGGGTAAAGAAGGTGCTGGTGGTGCGGCGCTGACGCTCGACCGAGCGCCTTCCGGGGCCGCGACCACCAAGTCATCTACGGCGAACGGACATCCGCCGCCTGGGGCGCAGTCCAGCTCGAGCCTCAGCACAACTCGAGTGAGTCGAGCAGGCTGTGCAGAGTTTCGGGCGCGACCGGTTTCACGAGATGGTAGTTGATGCCCGCCGCACGGGAGCGGCGCCGGTCCTCCTCCTGGCCGTAGCCCGTAACGGCGATCAGGACCGCATCGGCCGATTGCGGCATCTCGCGCAGGCGCTCGGCGACTTCGTAGCCGTCCATGCCGGGCAAACCGATATCAAGGAACACGGCCTCCGGACGACAGCTGGCGGCCGCTTTTACCGCGCTTTCGCCGTCGTAGGCGCAGACGACTTCATGCCCCCACAGCTCGAGCAGTATCGCCATGCTCTCGGCCGCGTCCCTGTTGTCATCGACCACGAGCAGGCGTCGCCGCAGGGGCGGCTGCGAGCTACGCGCTGACTCGGTTACCAAACGCATGGGAACATCCTATATGGCAACCTCGTGGCGGCCAAGGGAATCGCGCGCGCCGCGGAGCATGCCCTCGGTACTGAATTCCATGACGATGTGCCCCTGCTTGTCCACGGCAATGACCCCGCCGGACCCTCCGAGTCCACCGATGATCACATGTAGCATTTCTCGTGCCGCTTGCTCGAGCGTGAGACCGCGATATTCGACCGACGCGCAGATGTGGTAAGCGGCCACGGAGCGGATGAAGTATTCCCCGTGGCCGGTTGCCGAGACGGCGCAGACCCCGTTCTTCGCATAAGTCCCGGCTCCGATGATCGGGGAGTCTCCTACCCGGCCCTGGCGCTTGTTCGTCATCCCGCCAGTGGATGTGGCCGCCGCCAGGTTCCCCTCCTGATCCACGGCCACCGCGCCGACGGTGCCCGGTGACGCTGGGAAGAGATCCGAGACCGGGCGGCCACGCTGCTCGGATTCGAGCTGGCGCTGGCGCTCCGGCGTGCGGAAATATCCGTTGGGCACGAGGACGATGCCCTCCTCAAGTGCGAATTCCTCGGCGCCGGCACCAACGAGCAGCACATGGCGCGACTTCTCCATCACGCGCCGCGCTAGCTCGATGGGGTTCTTCACGTGCCGCACGGAGGCCACCGCCCCGGCACGTTGCTGCTTCCCGTCCATGATGGCGGCGTCGAGCTCCGCGGCGCCGTCCCGCGTCAGGGCAGCGCCTCGGCCGGCGTTGAAGAGCGGATCATCTTCCAGAACGCGCACGGCGGCCGAAACGGCGTCGAGGCTCGGGCCGCCGTGCTCCAGAACGGCGTAGCCGGCATCCAGAGCGGTCTCGAGGCCCGCGCGGTACTGCTGCTCGCGCGCGCTTGAAAGAGCATGGCGGGGTACGGCCCCGGCACCCCCGTGGATGGCAATTGCGTACATGCTGTTCAGGTCCCCTTACATCGAGTCGCTCAGCGGTAAATGGCCACTTCCCTGCGCCCACGCGAGTCTCGTACGGCGCGGAACATCCCGCCACTGTTGAAATCCATCGCGATGTGCCCGGCGCCATCGACGGCGATGACGCCGCCTTCGCCGCCGAGGCGCTGCAACTTGTTGTGGATGACCTCATGTACCGCCGCCGCGAGCGGCAGGTGTTTGTATTGAACGAGCGCACAGATGTCATAGGCCACGACCGAGCGGATGAAAAACTCGCCCTGCCCCGTGCCGGACACGGCGCATGACTCGTTGTTCGCGTAGGTGCCCGCGCCAATAAGGGGCGAATCGCCTACGCGTCCGTGTTGCTTGTTGGTCAGGCCGCCGGTGGAGGTCGCGGCCGCAAGGTTGCCGGTGCGGTCGATGGCCACTGCACCGACCGTGCCAGGCCCCGCAGGCGCGGCCGGTTTGCGCGGCTCTTGCTCTTCGCGCAGGGTTTGCTCCAGCTCGCGTACCCGCCGCTCCGTGCGGAAATAGCTGTTCGGCACCAGCACGACCCGCTGCTCCAGCGCGAATTCCTCCGCGCCATCGCCGACGAGCAGCACGTGCGGCGACCTCTCCATGACGAGCCGGGCCAGCTCGATGGGGTTCTTAACGTGCCGCACGGAAGCCACCGCCCCGGCGCGCGGACCCTCGCCGTCCATGACCGCGGCGTCGAGCTCCGCTACGCCCTGGTGGGTCAGAACAGCGCCACGGCCGGCATTGAACTGCGGGTCATCCTCCATAACACGGACGGCGGTGACCACCGCGTCAAGGCTGGAGCCGCCCCGCTCCAGGACCGCGTACCCCGCATCCAGCGCCGCGGCGAGGCCGGCGCGGTATGACGCCTCGCGCTCCGGCGTCATGTGCACACGGTCAATGACGCCGGCGCCGCCGTGGATAGCAATCGCCACGGGCTTTACGTCGGCACCGCGCGCGAGCGCGGCCCACGAGAGCGTCAGGACGCAGGCCGCCAGCACCCTCCACAGCGATGCGGTCGAGCTTTGCGCGGCAGCCGTCCTGTCACCGATCCAAGGGACGCTCAATTTCATAAACTCCGTGGCAGCAGCTATCATCGAGCCGCCTGTCATACGCTGCGTGAGTTCACCTGCTCCTGATTTGCGGGGACCGCAAGCGAGGGAATCATAGGGTGAAACCCGCGATGCCGCAGCGGATACGCAGCATTCTTGTCGCCAACCGTGGCGAGATCTCCATTCGCGTCATGCGAGCCGCGAACGAGCTCGGGCTGCGCACGGTGGCGATCTATTCGCAGGAGGACCGTTTCTCCCTGCACCGGACCAAGGCGGACGAAGCCTATCTCGTCGGCCGTGACAAGGGGCCCGTCGAGGCCTATCTCGATATCGAGGATATCCTGCGGATCGCGCGCGAAGCCCAGGTCGATGCGATCCATCCGGGATATGGCTTCCTGGCCGAGAATCCCGAATTCGCGCAGCTCAGCGCGGCCGCGGGCATCGTATTCGTCGGGCCGGCGCCGGAGACGATGCGCACGCTCGGCAACAAGGTCGCGGCGCGCAATCTCGCCACCGCCGCGGGCGTACCGGTGATGCCGGCAACGCCGCCTCTGCCTGCGAGCCTCGAGGAGTCCGTGAAGCTCGCCCAGGGCGTCGGCTATCCCGTGATGCTCAAGGCGAGCTGGGGAGGCGGCGGTCGCGGCATGCGCATCGTCGAGAGCGATGCGCAGCTCGCGGAACTGCTGCCGCTCGCGAGGCGCGAGGCGCAGGCTGCCTTCGGCAACGACGAGGTGTATCTCGAAAAGCTCGTCACGCGGGCCCGGCACGTCGAGGTGCAGATTGTTGGCGACAGCCACGGCGAGCTCGTACACCTGTTCGAGCGCGACTGCACGGT
>Ga0137362_10003009_pt1 | contig 11155 bp, 9 predicted proteins | sample MadtaG_2_FD_104801 | JGI IMG/M metagenome (GOLD analysis project Ga0137362, IMG submission 104801) | Vadose zone soil microbial communities from Angelo Coast Range Reserve, California, USA - Mad1_100_16 metaG | ecosystem: Environmental > Terrestrial > Soil > Vadose zone | place: USA: California... | reverse complement strand
CGCTCTTTCCTTTTCCGTTTTCTGCTCGATGGCGCGATTTTCCTGCCAGCGCGAAAAGAAGATCCAGCCGACGTAGAGCAGCGCGATTCCAATCACAATCGAGAAATAGAGCAAAGGGTTTTTGCGGACGGCCTTGGAATCGGAATTGGGATCAGAAAGCACTTTTGACCATTCGTGATGAGCTTGGCAGGCTAATTCGCTATGTGGGTTGGAAATTCTGGGCAGCATCGGCGAGCGAGGGGTATAAAGCCATGATCTTGTCAACGTTGGTCATTTTCAAGGTCTCTTCCACCATGCCATTTGCGCCAGCGATGCGGAGGCTTCCTCCCGCTATTTGTTCGGGTTGACGCGATGGCCGCGCCCGTTCAATTCGACGAGGTGAACCTGATTGGTCTGAGCGTCGGTATTGGGCGTCATGACGATCAGGGTGATGTCCACGTCGCGAACATTAGCCGGGGAGTTGTTGGCCCCTGGGTTCTGGCAGAGTAAGGGCTGAGTCCCATTCAGCGCATCGCACATAAATTGAAATAGCGGCTGAGGATTCCCGCCGGGGAACATCGCGGGATAGGCGGCCTGGAATTGTGCGATCTGCGCAGGTGGTGCGTTGTTCATTACGTTGAGGACATAGGGGAGCATCACGCCAGTACCCGGAGCAGTAGCCAAGACGGGATCGGCGCCCGCACCACCCTTGGGGGTCGCGCCGCGAAAGAGCGTTGTGCCTTGCAATTGATAGCGGATCCATTGCACGCCCGAACCGTCCACGTCACCTTCAACGATGAGGTCAAAGTCGCCGGGACTTGCGCACGTGCCACCGCCCGCGGTGCCGATCTGGCAGGGAGTGGCGGGCGCGTAATTGGGGCTCCAAGCGATAGGCGAGGCGGCATAAACATTGGCAGCAGCCGCACCGGAAAAGTGATTCTGGGGGGGATAACCCGCATCGTTCACGTCGCGCACAATCTGATCAAGGCCCAGCCGAGCTTCTTCGAATGCGCCCAGAACCTGCGATTCGGTGCGGAAACGCTTCTGGGTGGTTCCCATCAGTTCGAATATCGCTCCGCAGATCAACATGAAGATGGCCACGGAGACCATCAACTCGATGAGCGTGAATCCTATCTGGCTTTTCCGTGTTTGAAGGCGCGTCATTTTTCCACCATGGTGTCGAGCGTTAAGGGCAGAAATGTGGTGCTGGCGCTTCGCCGGAGAGCGCCGAGAATGAAGCGTTTCGCGGTCGGGTTAGCGCCGTTCGAATAGGTGATGACCGCCCAGCGGACGTCGTAGGTGATGGCGTAAGGGTCGTTGGGATCCGTGTAGTTAAAACTGTAGCCGGGCACTTGAGCAACCCCGAAATTGATCTGAGGCCTATTGTTGATCATCAAGACGGGACTGCCGATGAGCACTTTGGGCTGCGTGGCATCTCCCAGCAAGCAAGTGGTAAGCGGCGGACATAGAACTCCGTTGGGGTCCGTGAACCCGATTGGCGCAGTTTTCGAAATGGGCTGTTCGATCAATGCATCCAATTCCCTCTGTGCGAAGGCCATCGCGGTGGAGTCATCACGATTCCCCGAGTTCAAGCGGACCGACATCGGCACAAGCTGCGCCACGGCGACCAGACCGATCATCAGCACCAGCATGGCGACCAGAAGTTCGATGAGTGTGAAGCCGGAATCTTTCTTTTGAAACTTATGAATTTGCATGCGCATAGGATTTCTCTCTGTCAGCCGAGCGATATCCAATTTCCGAGGGAGTCGGCTTTCCAAATCTGTATGGAGCCGGAGGGAAGCAGGATTACGGCTCGCGCACCGACACTCGGATCATTCAGGTTGCTGAGATAAAACGCGTAGACCTGGGCCGGATTCAAGGCGCCGCGGCGATCAAAGGTGACGACACCATTGGCCAACGGGACGGTGGCGAGCGCGGGAACGCCCGCCGCGGCGGCCAGGCCGGCCGCATTAGGCACCGCAGCGGCCGGGACGAGATTCACAGTGCCGCTGAACAAAAGTTGTTTTTCACTCGGGTCCTCGACGCCATCCTGAGGAGTCGGCAGCGAATCCGCCCACATATTGGTCACAGGAGGAACCGAGGCCGTCTGCTGAATCTGGCAGCTTACGCTTGTATTCAGGCGGATGGCTTCAAAGCGGGTGAACTTCAGTAATCCCGCGAATTGCGTGGCAGCGTCGGTTAACTGATACATCCGATAGGCATTCACAAAGGCCGGCAGGGCCACAGCCGAGAGGATGAGGATCACAGCCAGTGCAATCACAACTTCGACAAGACTAAAACCGCGCGATGCGATTCGCTTTGAGCCCAAGAACGCCATACGCCTCATAGCGAAACTGCCTTCCTAGCTCCAAATCGGGCCCAACAAGATTGGCTTCGCGCCTGGCCAGATAGACCTACAAGTAGCATATCAGGGGCCAGTCGATGATGAGAGTTAACTGTATCAACCAGAAACAATTCCCTTGCAGGCATCCCAGAGAGGTCGAATGGAACGTCAAATAAGGGTAAAAAAGTAACCACTCCAGTATCAGTTCGGTTCAGCTTCATTATAGATAGCGCCCAATCATTTACCTATCTTGGTCCCAAGCTCTCTAATGTAATCAATACGATAAAGCGTGGCCCGGGAGAGCATGACATTATTCAATGACAGTTAGGTGCACTACCATCCGGGTTCGCCCGCGAAATACCGTATTGCGTGGCCACAGCCTGGCGTTTTCCAAAGCCGTCATAGAGTTGGGCGCGCACGAGGTGATAGCATTGCTGCTGGCCCTCGCCGCCGAGCTCGATTGTTCCGGAAAATGCGCCGTCTGCCCCTGTAGGAAAGATTTTTCCCCCTTGCGGATACCAACGATTCGTAAAGACATCGACGAGCACGAACCAGCCCGGCCGTGCGTCTCGTGCGACACCCTGTATAGAAAAAGTGGTTGTCGCGGTGGTCTTGACTACACTTTGACTGGCGGGGGCGAGGATCTCAATTCGCGGGCCGGGGTCGGTCGGCGCGCCGTGAGCAAGGTCGCGCCGTTCGTAAATCGCGATGTCCTGATGCAAGTTTGGATCGGGCATCTTCAGCCGGAGCGCATAGTGGGCGGGCAGCTGTGGCTGGATCACCGCGCGCATCCGGTGGGCAGCATCGTCCATGCCGCCATCCAAGGCGATGTAAGCAAAGTAGCCATCGCGGACTGCGGAGGAATAGGCTGCTTCGCCGGTCTCATTCTGGTAGCGGAAGTAGTATTGGTCAGTGATCTTCCCTTGGCGGAGTGCCGGATGAAGGTAGTACCGGAGGACTGTATCGTCTGTGAGGACGTTGCTCTCCGCCGAAAGGCGGCCGTCGAAATAAGTCACGATGGGCTCCACGTCTGGCCAAAAGACAGCCCGGTCCATTTTCCAGGCATCCCCATACCACCCCAATGCGACCGCCAGCGCGGCCACGCTTCCGCAGCCCGCGAGAGCGAAAAACCTGCCGGATATTCCACGGACCAGCCGGAGCAAGCCTTGCATCGCGACAGGGGTTAGGAACAAGAAGGAGTAGTTGACGTGCTTCCAGTAGTCGTAATCGGCACGAGAATACAACTGGAATAAAGGCAGAAGGGCCGCGCCAGCCCACAACAATAAAATGGTGGGCCGCGGCGAGCCGCGCTGCGGTTTCCACGCGGCAAGAGAGAGGAGCAGCAGAATCCAGAAGTCGAGACGCTCCGTGAAATAGATTTTCCACGCCTCAGTTGCGGGCGCCTTGAGGGAGCCGTAAGCGCGGGCATAACTCAATAAAGCTGCGAGATCGTGAAAATGCCAAACTCCATAGCCGCCGCAAAGGAGCGAAAGAGGGGCAGCAAGCAGCAGACCCGCGCGCTTGCTTTTAAGCAGCGCGAGCAGCACAAGAAATGGAAAATAGATCGCGACAAGGTATTTGCACAGAAAGGCAGCAAAAAAACATAGGGCTGCGGCCAGCCATGCGGCGTTTTCTTCTTCTTGCCAAGCTCGAACGTAGGCCCAAAGTCCCACGGCAAAAAAACAGATCGCTCCGGCATCGCGAGTAGCAATTCGCGAAGCAAGCACAGCAGGCCCCAGCAGAGCGAAGATGGCTGCTGCCGCGAGTCCGACAACAGGCGAGAACAAGCGCCGGGCGAAGGCGAAGACGGCCAACACGGTGACGACACTCAGAGCCGCGGCCAATTCGCGAACGCCGGCCAATCCTCCGAGACGGTCAGCCGTTGCCGCCAGCGCGGGCCAGAGATACCAGCCGAAACTGAATTGCAGGGGATGATCGAGTGGGGCCTCGAAATGACCGGCAAGAAACATCCTCCCGTACACGACGTAAATGGATTCATCCATGAACGCCGAGGAATAATTCGGACCGCGGGCGCGCAAGTACCAAGCGACTGCGAGAATGACTAGCAGCACCCAGCCATACGTGGAGAAGAAGAGACCTGCTGTGGACAAGCGCGAGCGAGGCTCAGAGGCAGGCTTCAGGGATGGCAGCGGACTCGATTCCCCGGCTACCGGTGGAGGGGGGAGAACGCTTTGAGAGGCCATATTAGAAATAGTGCCGCCAGGAAAAACGGAACAAGTGCCGGTGAAACGCGTTGTAGACGTCGAGGAAATCGTATCCTGTACGGAATTCATTCTTCGCGTTCACCGCCCAGGTCAAATGCGCCGCAAATGTCGAGGCAAACTGAGCTTTGGAGAATGAGGAAAAGGTTGTTTCGGAATTTTGAACGCCGAGAGTCCCGCCGGCGTCCCAGCGTACGCGGCGTCCCAAATCGTGCGAGACAAAAACCTGTCCGGAGTTCAACAGATATCGTGTTGGACTAAAATACCCTCCGGTAATTCTGGAAGGCGCGGCCCCGGGCTGAAAGTCCGCGTCGTGATCGAAGCTCAAATAGGTCATGGCATAGGCGACGCGCAAATAGGGGTGGTAACTGTGCAGGGATTTCCCGATGTTAGCGTTCAGGCTCCACCGGCGGTTCGAGTCCAGATTGCGGCCTGTGTAGATGCCGTCGCTATACGAGAGGGAGGCATCGTAATTCTTTTCACGGTTCGAATAGCTTCCGCCCACTGTCGCTAGGTTCGAGCGAACCTGACCAAGGAACAAGCCGCCGACAAGCTCGCCGCGCGTGGAGAGCAAAGAATCGTCGACAATCTCGCGTTGCGCCTTGGCTTCGAGTTGAAACGATGGCCGGACGCGGTAACGCAGATCGAGCGTCCCGTCCGCTTGCGCAGGCGCGCCAAAGTACTCTTCGCCATCGATTTCGGCGTGCGTGTTGAGTTTCTCCGAAGGTTCCGAGTCCAGCATCACGGCAAAGTAATTGGAATGAAAATCCTGCTGGTGCGTGCGGAAGAAAGTCGGCTGATAGAGCAAGCCGATCCGGTTCGAGGAGCCCAGCCGCGTGGAAACCAACGACTCCATCTGGTCGTAGTCGAGGCGCCCGCGATTCCGGCGCAAACCATAGCCGAGCTCCACGTACGTCCCAAGTGCCTGGCTGATTCCTCGCTGGAGATCTTCCGTTTCCGGACCCGGCGTCCCTACTTGCGCCATCTCTTGCCGGGCTTCTTCGTAGTGGCGCAGCCCATAATCCGCGCGCGCTAGTTCGGTGATTGTCCGCTCATCTGTGGGTGCGGTCTGCATTGCCTGCGCGACAAGCACCCGGGCTTCTTGATGGCGGCCTCGCCAATTCAGAATCTCGGCCTTGCCTCGGAGGGCGCCGACGTTGGAGGGGTCGGTTGAGAGGACTTCGTCATAAAGTTCCAGCGCTTGGTCGGAGTCCCCCGCCCAAGCCAATAGTTGCGCCTCGCCGTCCAAGGCGCGGAGATTCCGCGGATTCTGCCGCAATGCCTGCTGATAATAGCTTTTGGCCTGTGGCCGCGTAATCCGACTCCAGGAGAGAACCTCCGCGTAACTTACCAGGATATCTTCACTCTTCGGGTCCACCTGTAGAGCGAGGGCAAATAGTCTGAGCGCTTCGGGCCGCGTTTCCGTCTGCCAGCTTTTCATGCGGGCAAGCTGAAGGAGCCTGGAAGAATTCCTCGGCTGGATGTCGATCAGCCGTGTAAGAAACGGCATCGCCTCGCGCCAACGGCCGGTCGCTTCCAGCGCGTCGGCCAGCCCTCCGAGGGCCTCGGAGTTCTCGGGATTATTTTGCAGGAGTTTCCGGTAGTCTTCTTGCGTTTGTGCGAACTTGCCGGCAGCAGTTTCTGCTCGCGCTTGTTCTAGAGACGATTGTTGTTGCGCTCCCGTCGTTTCAGCGAGAGCACACGCCGTCAAGAGCGAGAAGAACGCCTGGCGTAAGAGGATCTTGTAATTCAAGAGTTCGGCTCCAAATTCTGCGTGGTGCGCGTCAAGCGCAGCAGTTTGCCGTGACGCGGCGCAACCTCCCAGAATAGATACTTGGAAATTTCATCCTGGTCCAAGGGATCAATCTGGACGAAGCGCGCGCCATTGGCTACACGCACGGCCCTTTCGTGCGTATAATTTTCGTGGCGAATGACCTGCGCTTGAGCGTGAATCGTGCGTCCCGGCAGGCTGAGTGCAACCTCCAGGCGCGTTCCCTTAGGAATCGCGCCCGCCTGCGTAATCGAAAACCCTCCGCGGTTCAGGTTGCGCGTAAAGCCTTGCGTGGACACTTTCTGGCCATTCTCCGCGGTAAAAGAGTACGCCGCGGGGACCTCCAGAGAGCTCGGAAAACGGTACGAGGCACGAAGTTCCCTTCGATTCAGTGCGCGCCAGACCACCGGCGAGAAGAGAATCACGTAGACAAAGGCCCAAAACAGGTTCACGAGCACGGCCCAGAAAGAAAAGCCGGGGTCTGAACGGTACAGCCGGAAGCTGCCGACCACAACTCCCGCCACCAGAGTTGCCAGGAGAATCAATTGCAACCCCATGTCGCTCCAGTGCGCAGCACCCGCGGCGGATTTGGGCGTGACGGAGAATTTCTTCTCCTTACCAAACAGGCCGAAAAGGGATTTCATGAGAATGGGGATCTTCATCATGTTGTACTGCTCGCTCAAAGTGAAGCTCTCCACCCCGCCTTGCAACACTGAGGAGGCCATCAAGTTAAGCAGAAAATACGGCAAGAAATAGGCGGCAAACACCGCAGGATCCGCAACGAGAGGAAAGAGTCCCGTGAACAGACAGAATGGAGGAACCAGCATGTAAAGCAATTTCTGGAAGCTCATCCAATAGTAGTAGTAAGAGGAAAAGTAGCAGACACGCTGGCCGAAAGTGAGTTCCCCGCCGAGCAGAACCTGTTCTTTGCGCAAAACCTGCATGGCGCCCTGTCCCCAGCGCTGCCATTGCGTGGCGAACCCTGTAAAAGTTTGCGGCGCCAGCCCCCGGGCGACGGTGCGGTTGTAATAGATTGTTCGCCAGCCTTTTTTCTGCAGGCGCAGCCCGGTGTGCATGTCCTCGGTGATGGATTCGGTCGCAAACCCGTGGATCTCCTCGAGCGCCTTGCGGCGGAGCATCGCGGGACTCCCGCAATAGAACGCCGCGTTATAGCCATCCTTGCCCGGCTGAATCACGCTGAAGAAGAGTTCCTGCTGCTGCCAGGCATGCTGGTGTTCCCATTGACTGAGATGTTGGAAGGAATCTAAATTGTAAAAGTCCTGGGCCGTTTGCACAGCGGCGACCTTCGGATCGGCGAAGAATCCCACCAACTGATCGATGAGATCGGGCATGGGAACGTGATCGGCATCCAGGGTGACGATGAATTCACCTTGCGTTTGCTGGAGGGCGTTGTTGAGGTTTCCTGCCTTAGCGTGGACGCGGTTTTCGCGGGTGATGTAATTGCAGCCAAGTTCAGCCGAGAGGGCGCGCACCTCAGGCCGGTTACCGTCGTCCAGAACGTAAGTCTTGTGGGGATATTGAACGCTCACCGCGCACACCAAGGTTTCGCGCAGGAGATGCACAGGCTCGTCGTACGTAGCAACCAAGATGTCTACGGTGCGTCCCGGAAGGCGATCCGGCTTCGCATGATGGGCAGGTTTCCAGGTGGTGAAGTAAAAGAGCAGAGCTTCCAGAAAATTCAGCAGCTCCACCGCGAGAAATAGATAGAAAAACCACCGGGCCGCGGGATTCATTGTCGATCCGGCTCGCCAATAGAAGTACCGGAGAGAAAAAGGGACCGCGAGGACGACGAGCAGCCGCGCGAAGGCCAACTTCGTCATTTGACGCGATTTCCTTTGCGCCGAGAGAATGTCGGAGATGTCCAGGGTCGCCATGGATCCTTTCGTGTTAAGGCGGCGTACTCACCTCCATTCTTGAGGGGCGCGGCTTGGTTCACAATGTGAGGGGAGTTGGGTTGCGAGAGGACGGAAGTATTAGCGTTTTGGTAGTACGTTGGTAAGAGTTTCCGTAGGACTAGCTCAGGCGGGCACCGGACCTATTCACGCGCGAAGTCTGCAAGGCGCTACAACGAAGTAAGCCTCAGAGCAGCTAGGGAGCTAAGTGTTGTGAAATGAATTGCTGGCGGAGAGGGGGGGATTCGAACCCCCGGTAGAGGTTTTAGCCCCTACAACGGTTTAGCAAACCGCCGCCTTCAGCCTCTCGGCCACCTCTCCGAAACTAACGGACGGAAGCATTGTAACTTACAGCTGCATTTAGTGACAGTGTCTCTTTCTATTGCTGCATTTTGGTGCACACTGTCACCAAATTGTTAGGAAACGCTTCGAGTGTCGCGGCTGCGGCGTGTTTTGAATCGAGATTTGCGTGCGTATAACGCATTGTTACGGTGACATCCGAATGTCCGAGCAATTGTTGCACGGTCACTATATCCACGCCTCGACTCACCAGGCGGGAAGCAAACGTGTGACGTAGCGTGGTAGCGTGTGCCACGTCATTCCGGTGATCCCCACCTTTCGGCACGCCTGAGCGAAACGTGTTTTGAGCGGAGCGCTTTTGGCGCTCCGCTCGCATTGTCCCGATGTCCCGGCAGAGTTCAGTGCTCAGCGGTGACCGCCGCCTCCACCATGAAAGCCTCCGCCTCCCATTCCGTGCGAGGCGCTAGAGCCGCCTCCCATTCCGTGCGAGGCGCTAGAGCCGCCTCCTCCGTGGAAGCCGCTGTGTCCGCCGTGGATGCCTCCGCCTCCATGGAATCCTCCGCCACCACCGCCGTGCTGACCGGCGAAGCCGCTGTGGCCGGAATGCGCAGGCCCGTTGTAGACGCCGTGATCCAAGTGTTCGTAGTAGTGAGCTTCATGATGCTCCCTATCACCAAAGTGCCCCCTATCGCGAAAGTGGTCCCTATCGTGGTCCCTGTCGCGAAAGTGGTCCCTATCGTGGTCACGGAAGTCATCAAAATCATGGTCGAAGTGGCCGAAGAAGAAAATCGGCGCGAAGCCCACGTCAAACGGTGAATAAAACCCCCAACCGAATGGGCTATAGAAGATCCCGTCCCCCGGAATGAACGTATAGCAGCTATAATACGGGTCCCAATCCCAACCGGCTCCGTACCAATTACCCATTTGGTAGACTTGCGCCCTATCCACGTTGGCTTCCGCCAAATAAGAAGAGCGCAGGCTGCTCCACCGATACAGATCGTCCTGGACTTGTTCCTTGTCGAACTTCTCCGGCTTCATCGGCCCGCCAGCATTAAAGGCGAGCTGATGTTCCTTCTTCACTTCGATGTCCTGGCCGTTCACTTGGACATTGGCTTGGCCCTGGTAGACGCGAACGATATCGCGGTCCGCGTCAAAGTCGTATAAGCCAGTTTTCGCAAGACGAACCTTCGCGCCGTTCTCCGCGATAACAACGTTGTTTTCCGGGTGCAACTCGGCCACCTCGACGGCGGCTTCGCCTTTGTCCAACCGGAGTTCCGTATCGGTCAAACTAGGCGAAATCATCGTTACAGAGCTGTTGTCGCCGAGTCTAAAAAAGACGCCCGGCGTCAAGAGTAGCTCCGCTTTGCCTACCCCCGTTTCTAGCGACTGACCAGGATTCAATTCTGACTTCCCAATCGCTTCCGGACCGAGGCTTTGCCCTTCAATAGAAGCCTGGCCCTCGACGTAGTTCAAACTTCCTGGACGTGCTGGATTCGCTTTTGCATTTCCTGGGTGAGCTGAGTCTGCGCCCCAAGCGGGCACAGAGAGAGCTGCAGCCAGGAAGACGCTTGCAATTCCTATCAACCTAGACTGCCGCATAAATTTTACCTCCACAATTATTAGATGCAGAGGCAATGGGTTAAATTACTCTGAGTTGTACGCTCTTTCGGGCGTAATACCAGTACTCGGTCGGCTTTGCCCGATGAAAATCACTAACCCCAACTCGAACGAGGAACCCGTGAGCCGGTATACCAGCCAGGCCTGCGCGACCGACTGCAGCCAGCTCCCCAGTAGTCGGACAGCACGGAGTGACCGCGCCGGACTACAGCCATGTCGAAGGCCGCAAGAAGAGGCTCACTTGCCATCTTCAGGCAACCTCCACGCTATGCGGGTCACTTTGCGGTGCCACCATGCCGTGCAATTCCGATTGCACCAGCTCATCTTCGTGGGAACTGCGTCCTGAGAGCAGCCGTGTGGTCAGAATCGCCGCGGGTACCAGGTAGACGAACGTGACGCAGGTCCACATCAACGCACCGGCGCACTGCTGGTCTTCGAGAGCGGAAATGCCGAACCGCCGTGGTGTGGAGAGGTAAGCCGGGTAAACTACACGGTCGCAGAAGGCAAGAAATGCGGAAAGGATGTCGCACGGCAGCGTAGCGAGAAAAAGGTACAAGAGGATCGACCATCGCGGCCACACCGCAACACTCGGCCAGGGTTGGATAACGGGCCACCAAAAAAGAAATCCCGCCCCAAGGAAGCATGCGTGCTCGACCACATGCCACCTTTCCGATTGCAACGCTAGTGTAAACGCCGAGGGGACATGCCATGCGACCAATGCCATGGCGGCGGCAAGCCAGCAAAACGCAGGTTGCGAAAGTACCCGCCCGACCTGCTGCACCGGCGGCCAGCGGAACAGTGGACCGACAACGGCTTGCACGAATTGCCGCGGCAAACCGTGCAACAACGGCATCACGGGCGCAGCCACCAAGATCAAAGGAGGAGCGATTGTCATGAGCAGCAGATGCTGGACCATGTGGACCGTCAGCAATTCCTCGTCGAATGCCGCGAGAGGTGAGCCCAACGCCACCCAGATCAAAAACAGTCCGAGAAGAAAACTGCCCGCGCG
>Ga0137362_10003008_pt1 | contig 11155 bp, 13 predicted proteins | sample MadtaG_2_FD_104801 | JGI IMG/M metagenome (GOLD analysis project Ga0137362, IMG submission 104801) | Vadose zone soil microbial communities from Angelo Coast Range Reserve, California, USA - Mad1_100_16 metaG | ecosystem: Environmental > Terrestrial > Soil > Vadose zone | place: USA: California... | reverse complement strand
TAGATGAGCTAAGAGAGTGCCTCTCCTAGAGTGCTTATAGAGCAACGGTTACCGCCTTGCAGTACGTCGCAAGACCCGTTATGAAGAGGAGGGAAGCAGACGAAGGGAGAGAAGTTGAGAGACAAATAGATTGTGGGTTTTCTGGTAGCTAAGACAGGAGACTCAACTTGCCGTCCTAGAGACAGCAAGGAGGGCTATTTGTATCATACAAGACTGGGGTTTACTAAGCTATTTTCTTGATAAGTAAGCATTAAGAAACACGCTTTGTAAAGATGACAAGATGGCGAGTCAGCAAGACAGTTTGATCCGTAATCTCCTTTATAAGACCTTACTAAAGCTCTTTGTCATTGCTTGAGCTGTCCTCGTTAGTAAGGTCTATGACAGTTAAGATGAATAGGGGTTACCCCTATTTAGTAATAGTATAGTGAATAGTGTAGAAGTCAAGTTTTAACTGATTTCTGAGGTCAATTAGGCAACAGGGCCCATAACCTCTTAGGTTTGGATGCTGAGTTATAAGTTGGATCACTCTTGGTGAGGGAGTAATCCAGGAGGAATCTTCATAGTTTTTGTTTCCCTTTGGATCTTATATATTTCTCCCCCGGTACGGGCAGATGTAAACATATTACTAATTTGGCCCGCACCACCGCTACCTAACTGCTATCTAAGATCAAGCCTGATCAAATCCACCATTGGACCTACATCCCAGCAGAGTCAACATTACCAAATCATAGTCATGCACTTTTACTTTGATGGTGTCAACTTTGTACAACCCTATTACTTCACTTACAACATAGCACATATTTGATAGTTAGAATAACAGTTAAATATAGCACTGTCCAATATATATAACAGATCTTTGCTACCTAAACTCATCACCACCTGACCTATCTTTTCCTCTTTCCACCACATAAACCTCATTGCCTATGATGACTCAGAAGTTGAGGTTCATTGCCGAGCCGAGGACTGTCTCCGTGAGCGCATGTACTCCGTCATAGATATCTTATCCGTCTTATTACACGTACAGATCGTTGGGTGCCCATTCAGGTCGGTCAATATTCTCCTAGCATGGCATAAGTATAACTAATTTTGGCTGTCCAGTGGTGGACAGGTAAAGCTGTCATCTATCGAGTGTCCGCCTCACTTTCTGATCTTTTATAGCACAGAGTCGGTGTTGACAAAGGCCCGATACATTTGGTCAATGCAGGTCTTGTGGATCAGCTCAAGGACCTCGGTTGGGTTGTCGAATTTGATGGACACCACCAGTTTGAAGACATCTGCACTGAGGTTGATCCCCCGATTGGAAAGCTTAAGAACCCAAGACTAGTTTCGAAGGTCTCCCAGGCTGTCGCCCAGGTCGTGGGTGACCATGCGACTAGAGGCTCGCTTCCTCTCACGCTTGGCGGAGACCACTCCCTTGCCATGGGTACCATTGCGGGGTCGCTATCGTGCGTTTCTGTTGATTCTGTTCTACATTTCTTGTGACCCTATGTTTAGGAGATACCCCGACGCCTGCGTCATTTGGGTTGATGCACACGCAGACATCAATACTCATGAGACTACCGACTCTGGGGCGTAGTCATTGAATCCGGAGTTTGAAATCCTCTTACCTCCATCTCGTAGGAAACATTCACGGCATGCCTTTGGCCTTTCTGACTTCGCTATCTGGTTCCAACTCACTCAGCAACACTGACATTGGTCAGCCTGTCCCGTTCTCTTGGCTCGACTCCGTCCACCTCGCTCCATCACGCTTGGCATACATCGGCTTGCGGGACGTAGACCGGGGGGAGAAGGTGATTCTCAAAGAACACGACATCGCCGCGTTCTCCATGCATGAGGTAGATAGATACGGGATTGGCAATGTAGTGGAAATGGCCCTGGACCGAGTCAACCCAGACAGGTCGAAGCCCATTCACCTCAGCTTTGACGTCGACGCTCTTGACCCTAGTGTAGCCCCGAGCACGGGTACCCCAGTGAGAGGCGGCCTGACATTCAGAGAGGGTCACTATATCTGCGAAAGGTTGTATGAAACGGGTCTTCTGGTTGCTGTTGACCTGATGGTGCGTGAATGTTGCACGCCCTGCGTTTCTCATTAACAGCTTAGTGGTGACAGGAAGTGAATCCATCCTTAAGAGAAGCCGCAGATGTTCAGCAAACTGTCGCTGTAGGATGTTCCCTTGTTCGTGCTGCGCTTGGTATGCCCCCTCATTTATATATCATTTGCCACGATTTTCAACTGGCATATTGTGTAGGTGAAACGCTACTTTGAAGGGATAATATGAATCGAGTCGATAAATTGTAGTTATAAACCTATACATAAGTCTCGCACAGAGGGACGGCCGGGAAGGAATGATACGTTCCCCATATAAAGGTTGATTAAGTTCAGATATGGGTGATAAAGTTCAAATATGCCCCATTCGGAGATGATATCGAAACTGAAACTCATTCATTATAAGCTCAGCTGTCGCACTTCAACCTCTCATTCAGATAATACAGTACAGTATGTCCTCCCAGTCCGCGCCATCGCTGCCCCCTAGTACTGGGCCCTCTGGGGCCAGTACCTCCCTTCAGTTCAGAGATGTCGTACGTCATCCAATCCAGTGGATACACCACCACGATCGCCCCGTAATCCTAAGTGTTGATCGTTGCGTGCATTGTTTTACCAACCTTGCTTGTGGTTCCCATGTGCCCTATAGGTTGTCGACGGCTCGAAACTGAACAGGCATGAAATTGAGTCTGAAGCGCACCAGGTAAGTTACCATTAATTATACCTTTACGACGACCACCTAATGCAAGATGAAATGCAGATCTATCGCCAATCAGCTGGCCATAAGGTGAAGCATAGTGTTCTCCCGCAAACTATCAACCCCGTTGGTATTCTTTTGCTTGGTTGTTTGTGCGGTCTTAGTCTCAGCTCGTCATGACAGGATGAAGAGACGGTTCCCGGGATTCAACACCCGGGTTCCACCGGAGTCATTTACTGCTCCGACCGTGCCCAGGCCAACGGGTTCAACTATGCTTCCTCTCATGAGTGGTCCAACCTCGGTCAAGGTGCCCCAGAAGTAGGTCCTATCCCTGATGCACCGTCTCGACCTGTTAAGGTCGAATTCGACTACGACGCTCTCGAATATGCTCCTACAACGGGGGTTAAAAGTACGCGTCATTCTACCCTATATTAGAAACGCGCTTTCTGACAAATGTCGTTAGAACTTCGTGAGGCTGTCGCCAACCTATACAACGTGACCTATCGAAAGGGGAAGATATCCCAATACACTTATGAGAACGTTTGCATCGTCCCTGGTGGACGAGCAGGTCTTTCTCGCATTGCCGCTGTCATTGGTGATGTTTATTGTGTTCGCCACAACTCTCTCCTATATATATCAATCACATGTCTCATATTACCTACTAGTCCTACCAAATTCCAGACTATACGGCATATGACCAAATGTTATCTGCTTTCAAGCGCCTCGTACCGATCCCTACCGCGTAGGCCTCAATTCAACATATATTAGCCTTAATGCTAAAACTACCTCTGCTGAGCAGTCTAGATCCAGAGGTGAGTAAATTTCCTAGGTCGTGCCTCCGCATCTCACGACATTCCCTGACTCGGCTAGAACCACTATAACCTTGATATTGGACAGGTTAAGGTATCTTCTAACTTACATCCGTCTTTTGTCCAGAGCTATGTCTCACTCATTATGACTCTTGTTTGTAGAAAGATATTCATACTCAAGGGCTTGCGGTAATCATCGCGTCAAATCCCCGAAACCCTACGGGTCAAGTTATCAGGTAAGCTATATTTTCTCACCCAATTGTATCGAACTCGTTGTACCCTTCCATTGCTGCAGAGGACAAGACTTGAATGAACTCGTTGAAGTCAGTCGCGAGAGCTCGACTACTGTCATTCTGGACGAGGTGAGCATTTCCTTCCTAGTCTCAAATGCTACTTATTAGTACTCATAACGCGAACGAAGTTCTACTCGTGGTACATTTACCACGACAATGTGGCTGATGAGGGAAAGCCTGTTTCCTCTTCAGAATATATTGAGGACGTCAACAGTGACTCTGTTGTCATCGTTGACGGCCTTACAAAGGTATTATTTCATACCCTTGTACATGTAATTTGCACTGATCATTCGAATAGAACTGGCGACTTCCTGGGTGGCGGATTTGTTGGGTTATTGGTCCTAAGAATCTTATCACTGCCCTGTCTCAATCTGGTATGTTGATACGTATAACTCGGGTCAAGCAAATCAATTGCGTTCACAGGCTCTTTCTTAGATGGTGGTGCCAATCACCCGTAAGTATGCACGCCGCCTTCATGGAAAATCCATGTAACGAGGCGATGTTGGTAGTCTCCAGTTGGCAGCCATACCACTTTTGAACCCGGAGCATGTTCAACACGAGAGGGTTGCTCTCCAAAAGCACTTTAGGATGAAACGTGATCATGTCTTAAAGCGCTTGCAAGCCATCGGACTCAAAGTAAAGATACCCCCTGTCGCAACCTTTTACATTTGGCTCAACTTGGAGAATCTACCTGACCCAATCAATAATGGTCTTACGTTCTTCGAGGAGCTTCTCAAAGAGAAAACGATTGTCATCCCCGGCATTTTCTTCGACATTAATCCTACACACCGCAGGAATATGTTCAGCTCACCATGCCATCACTTTGTCAGGCTGTCATTCGGCCCACCGCTCCAGGATCTCGATAAAGGTTTGAGTATCTCAATTTCTCGGTCTACTCTAAGTAATCGACGTTGAAATAGGCATCGACGCCATTGAACGCGTATTACACAAGGCTAACAAGAAAGGCTTGCACGTATTCGGGCACAGCTATAAGAAGAGCATCAAAGACCGAGCTGGCCTTGCTGTGCATGTATAATGTAACACTGATCAAGAAACAACTAAGGGCGCGAAAGAGTCTATGCACGGAAGCCAATGTGTACCAATTATATCGAGTACCTGGTTTTACGTCATACGTAGATGTTAGTACGAATGGATCCTTGTGAACAGCACGGAGGCTGAGGCTGCACTAAACACAATGAGCTCAGAGAGTGAGATGTATCACGGCTGATCTGCACATATAGCGAGTATGATGATGTCAACACGACGGATCAAAAGGTGCGAATGCGGTCTTGAACGCCTGCACATCAGTCTTGTCGGCCGCCTCGGACTGGAGACAATTCTTCCAGTCTATCCGCTCTTCCACTTTCAGCAGTGAAGCTAGAACTTTTCTATAAAAAAAACTACTTGAGCCATCACCAAGCAGAGCATACCGGATTTAGCCGCATACCTGCCGAATTGGACGCTAAATGGCAAACCTCGCCTCATTCGATGCACAAGTCTTCTCCCGCTAGGCAGCTCCACTCGAAAATAGCCCTCCCCGCCTTCGTCGCTGGGTGTGCCATCATCCTCCTCGTCGAAATTAATGCCATGTAGCCTGCCCTCATCCCGGAATGCGGACTCCACCCTGTTTTCAAGGGAAATTGGCACAGGAATGGCTTGAATATGCGCATGACCCCCTTTGGATGAAACACGCCCCACTTCGAAGAAGACAGCTGTCGCGCCATGTTTGGCATACAGTGTACGCAGCGCCGCCTGGTATCTGTGGGGTAATGACGCCTCAAACCACATTCACCGCACGCTTAGAGATGTACCTATTACATTCGGCAATTACTGGAGCACGTAGTTCTTCAGGAATCGAGTCGAGCGTTGCAACGTGAGCAATCGGCACAATGAGAACATGCCCTCCACCAGGAACTTTGAGAACATCGTTCTTCTCGTGCTGATCGGCACGGTGAGTTGGCACGAGTTGCCCTTTGGGGAAGGTAAGATAACATTCTCCGCCAACCGCAACTATGAGGTGCTTCGCTAAGGCGGGGTTAGACAAGCAGAACCAACATTCGTCTGGTCCAACCTCGAGAGCTCGTCGTTGGTAGTTACTGTCACTGGCATGTCTGTCCTTTACGACAGGGCAGTCCTCGATGTAGTGCAGTTCACTGCCACACGCCCGGCAGACATAACCTTCGCGTGGTTTGCGACCTCCAGTATCACCAACGACATGCTTAGTTGGGCAATCGCGAAGAAAATGCCCTGGCTACAATATTACGTCAGCGACTGTAGGGCCAAAAAAAACTCTCTAACGTTGTTGCAGATCCTACATATATACTCCTGGGGAGGGCGCGCACGGTCTGGGCAGTCATTTATGAGATGCTGGGGTTTAAGAGTTACGAATCGTCTTTGTGGTGATAAACGAACATACATCTGTCCCATCACATCGCTTGCAACGATAACACAGAGCTGGCTTGCCTTGTTCTCCCCCTAGAGATGGGTCTTAAAATAACGAGGGAAGAGATGGGGATCGGAGCACAGGCCTTTGAAATTCCGCTTCCATGGCCGCTGCACACTTCCCCACTCTGATGCTTCTTCGCCTTCTACGGAATAAAGAGGGCGCTTGTAAGTACGCGAGATGTCCACGAATGGATTCAAAGTCGCATTAGCAGGTCGATGGGACTCTGTCGTCGTCTGGACTTGTGGTCTAATTACGAATGCATAAAACCACTGTCCGAAAATTCAGCAAGCGAAGCAAAACTTAATTGAGCAAAGCACACTAACGCGCTGTTTCCTTCCGTCGATCTGCTCTCGACCAAATGCACCCAGGCCTATAAATCTAGAGACTCTGTCCGCTTCATCTTCCCAGATGAACGGTTCCCTCTCCCAGAAACTCGGCGGTTTGCCCCCACCACTACAAAAAATGTATCTCGGCTTCGTTTTCGTGATAATATTGTCGATCGGTGGAGAACCAAAGTTTGACAATTCGGTTGAGGGAGGTGGCACAGAAGAGAAATTGGTGATCAGGGATGGCCAGTCATGTGAAACAAGTACATCAATCAGTGGAGAAGGTGTTGCAGAAGACGCTATGGACGAGAGAGACGAGCTGTCAACCCGAGACGAAACGGCGTTAGCGAGTAACTTAGAGACCGTTTGTGACGTGAAATAAGGAGACGAGAAGCCCTACAAAAGTTTTATCAGACAGGGTTGACTTCAGAATGAACACGCACGTGAGGGATTTCTGACCCACTGTATACGGTCGCTTTGTATGTCCCACCTATACATGCAATTCGAAGGCCTTCTTCTGTGGTCACTACCGCGGACTTGTCTGGGTACAATATATCAGTAACCTCATGAGGACCAAAAGGAGTGGTCCCACTAAGAAGAAATACACCATTGCATAGCTTTCCGCTAGCTTTGGAAAATTGTTCGATTACCCTGTCAGGCAGAGGGTACTCGCCCTGCATAACGTAACAAGGCATTGGGGCTTTGAATGATATCATTCATCTTGAAATCTCTGACAGAGAAGGATCTAAGACGAACCCCGCAATTCCCCTCCCAAAAGCCTCACAACGTCGTCCGAACCTTTATCACCTGATAATGGTCCGAAAAAGTCTCCAATACAGAGCGCAAGGTCGAACGGGCCATGCTTGTTTTGGATAGCCAGCATCTTGTCGAACAAAGGGCCAATTGAGCCGATTGCAGAACCTGTGACAAGTCTTGGGTTTATCAATGACCAAATTTTGGAGACGGGCGCCAACACTGAGTTCTCACATTTTGAGAGCTGGAGTTGTAGAAGCCATGGTGCGTGATGGATGAACTTCAAACTGATGAACTTCTGTAGCACATGCTCCATTGCTGACCTAATCACATTGCGGCCATAGCGCGGCCCGTTGTGGCATTTGATGGGCACTTATAACGGCAACAATACAGTGAACCCTTACACGGCAATTCGCGCCGTTGGTCCCAAAAAGGGCAAGCTCTTTCACCTTCCCATCTTCGTCGTGATTTAGTACACGAACTTAACGCGCACAACGTAATGAATGCTGCCGGTTCACGATTGCCGAACAGCCTGAGACCTGAGACGTATCTTGGGTCATTGTTCTCTTCCGAGTGTGAGTCCGTTCCGGCTCGTACCTGGACGTCCTTCTCACCTTTCATATAAGTTACCACTGGCTCAGTGCTCAACAACTGATCCTCTCGTTAAAAGCCCACTTATCGACACTCCTTCTCAACGATACCTGTCTCTTCCTGAGGAAGCAAGGCAGTCGTATTTATATTGGTACTGTTTCCTTGACTATGACTGCCCTCGCATTTTTCCTCGCTCCTCTCCTCTTTGCTATATTGGTTGATGCCTCCCCCTACCAACTGCGGTCACACTTGCCCAGGATCAATCTCCTTGGAGAACTTGTTTTGACCCCAATTGGCATTGCTCGAGGCACGTCACCCATCAACGGAATTTCTCAATTTGCTGTAAAATACGCAACTACACAACGATGGCAAAACCCTGTGGTTATGAATATATGGGAACTACCGTATGCACCGTCTACATAGTCAATCGTTAGTCCACTAATTTTCTGTTAGTAATGGTTCAATGGATCCAACAGCACTCCCAAAGCCGTGTCCCCAGAGTGGTCTTGATCCATCTCAATATTCCGAGGATTGTTTATCTATGCTGCTTTACGTTCCGAGTGTTGTACCACAGAATACCAAACTACCCGTTTTGCTATGGTAAGTATTCGATATCCGCTGAACAATGAAGCCTAGAGAGATTAGCGATGTGATTATAGGATCCACGGAGGTTCGTTTATTCGCGGTTCAGCAACAGCGCCCGGTTTGAATGGGGCCCTTCTGGCCAACGCGACCGATGCCATGGTTGCCGTTGTACAATACCGCCTTGGTGCTGTACGTTGTCCTTATCTGAGCCTTACTGTTAAACAATGATTCTTGTCAGCTCGGATTTAATTCACCAGACGGACGCACGAACTTCGCTGTACAGGACATTATTGCTTCCCTTAAATTTTTGCGCAAGGTCTCGCCAAGTTTCGGGTGTGATATCTCGAAAATAACCGTCGCTGGTCAGAGTAGTGGCGCGAACCTAATACGGGCTTTACTTGCAACTCCATCAGCCGCCCCGCTGTTTCAATCTGCTATCCTTCACTCTGATCCCATGGTCAGCTTCTATTTGCTCGCAAATTTTTCGTAGCTAAAATTTCTCAGGACTTTGGATTTCAATCTGCCGCCGTGCAGTCCAAACTTCAGCAATACTTTAACCAGCAGATCAACTGCGTTGCGGCAAACACGTCGTGCTTATGTTCCCTTCCCCTTAGCACGATTCTTTCCGCATCAGATGCGTTATTTAATAACGCAGTGAGCATCGATCCATCTGCAACCTGGGAAGAACCTATGCGTCCTGTCCATGACGGTGTTCTGATCACGAGCACGCTTGATTCCTCGTCGTCTTTTCCTCAGGTTTCCAAACCAATAATCCTCAGCACTGTCGTGAATGAAGCCGGCCCCGCCATTTACAGTTTATTCCCTGCCCCGATCGGCCCATACACATATGAAGGGTTTGTATATTCGTCCTTTACGGAGCCCGAAGCAAGTAACCTTCTTGCCTACCCTGAGTATCAAGTACCAACCCTGACTGGTGGTCAAACTGCGGATGCTCGTATTCAACTTGAGCAAATGGGTACGGATCAGATTTGGCGGTGCCCGACATGGACTTTCGCGCGTAGCTGGACCCAGCATGGCGGAAGCGCCTTTGTTGCACTGTACACCGTTGGTGCAACATATCCTGATAATGAGGACGTTCCGTATTGCTCTGGAGCGGGTGTCGTGTGTCATGAGGATGACATCGAGATTGTTGTACGTGACTTGTTTGACTTTCCGAGACCGTATTCAACGGAAAAATGTAGTTTGGCACAGTTTCAAATCCTACTTCAGCCCAGTCCTCTTTAATTAATGAGGTCCAGTCTCGCTATAAATCGTTCCTTCTCACTGGTAACCCAAATCCGTCCGGTGCGCAGTTTTCTTTGTGGTCTCCTGCGACCACCGGAAACTTCTCTGCTCAGAACTTGGGAAGCCCGGGAATGGCTGCTGTTGGCGCATGTAACACCCAGTTTTGGGGTACTACTAATGTGCCTTATGATTATCAGCTATTTGGGATCTAAATATAATTCACTGTTTTTCAAGCTTCCTCTCGATACGTAGCATCATCACTGCACAGGCTGGATTTTAAACCCACTATATCAAGGTTCACCTATATACAATGTTGTTGCATAACTTAATCTACTATAGTACAAAGATGTAACTCATGAAATTTGGACATAAGGGTGTAACCCTTTCCTTTTTGTGTAACTGTTGAGCATGCCACTCTTGTAACTAATTGGTTGAGAAGGCCATAAGGAAACATCTCATGTTTGAATGATGTTTCTGGGGCCCCTTGAACCATATGTACATCAGCAAATTGGTCAGAAATTTTGGGGGATTTTCTGGGCAGGCTGAAACTTATACAATTTATTGCATGTCATGAGGCCTCATGGGGTGGCCTGGATGTGGAGGCCCAAATACAAAGCCTTATGAGGTACCCTGGAAACAGATGGGCTGCATACAATACCTTATGAAGTATCCTGGAAATGGATGAGCCCCATACAAAACCTTATGAGGTGGTCCTGGAAACAAGGGTCCATGTATGAAGCTTTATGAGGTAGTTACACTGGCTGCTGATGCAAGGAGTTGCCACTGTATGCACAGCAAACAACCCACAAGCTTGCTTAAGTCCAGAGGTTGCTGTACCATCTGGTCTGCTGCTGTGCCACTGCCTGTCTGATCCACCACAACCCACACTAGGGCTGGTCCAATGGAGACTGTTCTAGGTCACTGGGTGCTGCACACACTTGTATGGGCTTTGATACTCAGAGGGCAGGGTCACACTGGACCACTACACACTATGTTGGAATCACTAGCGCTGCCAATATGTGTGGCACCACTGGGAGCAGAGACAGAGGGCTACACTGAGCCAGAGAGAGGGGAAGTGCCACCTACCACACACACTTGCATGGGGTCTGGTACTTGGCTGGAGGGGCTGCACTGGGCCACTATACACTGGTGAGCTGCACTGAGCTCTGAGGACTAAGGGGGAAGGGGGAAACTTAGTTGCTTGAAACTTAGGTAAATACAGGAACTATATACTAATGCAGAAGGGTCTAGACTGGATCCATGGGCTATAGTAAGGTACAGGAGAGACTGGCAAGCTGCCAGTGGTCTAGGGATTATGAGACCATATGAGCATGGGAAAGTGGCAGAAGGGCAGCCTGATAGAGTG
>Ga0137362_10002998_pt1 | contig 11168 bp, 6 predicted proteins | sample MadtaG_2_FD_104801 | JGI IMG/M metagenome (GOLD analysis project Ga0137362, IMG submission 104801) | Vadose zone soil microbial communities from Angelo Coast Range Reserve, California, USA - Mad1_100_16 metaG | ecosystem: Environmental > Terrestrial > Soil > Vadose zone | place: USA: California... | reverse complement strand
TCACAGCAATTGCGCCAGTTTGTGTGTTCGTGGAAGTAGAGATGGTGCGCGGCAATGTCAGCAATGATGCCCAAATGCCTTGCACGATTAATGCGATTGCCGGCACATGTCTGGAGTTGAGAATAGCAATGCGCGAAAAAAACAACCGGTCACGCGCCATTGCGTAATACACGCGCGCGCCGGCGAGAATCAGGCCGTTGTTGCAGCCGAACGTCGAGATCATGATTGCTACCGCCATCAGGATCGTGCCCGGCCGCTGAAAGACCGCCTGCATCGTGGCAGTTGCAACACTGTTCGGCGGCTTTTGAATTGTGGCTAACGGCAGCGTCACGATGTACGCGACGTTGGCGAGCAGATAAAGAGCTACCACCGCGAGGCAGCCTATGAGCAATGCGCGCGGCAAGTTGCGTCCGGGATCGCGGATTTCGCTGCCAGTAAACGTGACATTGTTCCACGCCGATTGCGCAAACAATGGTCCTACCATCGCCAGACCCAACAACATTAGCAACGCGCTGGTGCCGGTTGCTGTCAGGCCGGGCTGAACCATTTGCGGATTCCAGCCATTCGCCGCGGGATGCCACCAGCTGGAAGTATAAGCAGCGCTGTGACTGTTCCAACCCAACAACAAACCAACCAGAATAAGACCGGCCAGTGCCACAGTCTTCGTCAAAGTAAAAGTATTCTGAATGAACTTGCCGGTCTTGAAACCGCGAGTGTTGGTGGCAGTCAACAGCAGGATAAAAATGACCGCCACCAGTTGCGCAGTCGAAAGGCTGATGGCGTAACTGCCGAAGAGATGAACCGGCGCAACGATGTAATTTGATTCTGAGACCTGTGGCGCGAGTACGCCCATGAAGCGCGCAAAAGCAACCGCCACGGCAGCGATAGTGCCGGTCTGAATGACCAGCAATAGTGACCAGCCGAAAAGAAATCCAGCCGCTGGTCCATATGCTTCGCGCAGAAAGACGTACTGCCCGCCCGCATGCGGCATCATCGCCGCCAGCTCGGCGCAGCAGAGGGCGCCCGTGATGGTAAGCAGTCCGGCCAGCGCCCACGCCATTAGCAACCAGCCAGGAGATGCTACCAGTCGCGCCGACTCGGCAGAGGTGATGAAAATTCCCGAGCCAATCATCGAGCCGACGACAATCATGCTGGCGTCGAGCAGACCCAGGCCGCGAACGAGTCTCGGGGAAGAATTGTCAGCCGCTGCGCTCATGAATTTGTGTGGATATAGTTGTGTTAATGCTTCAGTGTCAAGAAAAAGCTTGCTTGACACTGCTCGCAACGCTCAAATAGTCTTGCTGAGATTGAATTGCAAGAGAATTTTCAGAATGTTTGCCCCGGAGTTCCGGAACGTCCCCTGATATGTTTAGAAAATCCGCGCTCATCGTTTTCTGCCTGCTTTTGCTTCAAACCGTTGTTGCTGCCCAGCACCCGGCCGAGAAAGTTTCTTACGAAAATCTGCTTGCTCGCGTGAAGAGCCAGGATGTGGCAGTTAACTTCCAGGAGTTGCGTTTGGCTTACACCGAGACAAAGCAATACAGCCCGTATGGCGGCGACAGTGAAGCGCGAAAAGCGATGTTTGCCGCGCTGAAGATGGAGGAGTATGAGAAAGCTTTAGCCGCAAGCGAAAAGATTCTCGCTGCCAACTATCTGGATATCAACGCGCACTTGGGCGCTTACATAGCAAATCGAGAGCTTGGACATGCGGAAAGAGCTGACTATCACAAAAACGTTTTCCAGAAATTGCTAAAGTCCATTAGTGATTCGGGTAATGGCAAGACAGTTGAAACAGCTTTTATCGTGATCTCAACCGACGAAGAATATGCGCTTTTTAATTTTATGGGTCTGCGGCCAACTGCTCAGGAGCTGATCGAAGACAAGACCCATCATTACGACAAAATGACAGTGACGGATCCTAATAGCAATCAGAACGTAATCTACTATTTCAATATTGATAAACCCTTCAATTGGCTGGGCAACAGTTTTAAGAATTAAGGGTGAATAGGCGCAGCCGTGTATGCGCCGCCACCACGAAACTACTTGCGCATAAGATCCACGGGCCACAGAGGAAAAATTCATTACATGGTCAAGGAACAAATAACTGCATTGATAAAAGCGAAGCGTGCACGCGTCGGCGTGGTTGGCCTGGGCTATGTTGGCTTGCCACTGCTCGCCGAGTTCGGGCGCGCTGGATTTCAAGCTACTGGCTTCGAAGTTGATGCCGGCAAGGCAGCGCAGATCAATGCCGGCGATTCATACATCGGCGATGTGCCCGGGTCAGTCGTTAAGGAACTTGTTGAAGGCAAGCGTCTCAGCGCTACCACTGACTTTGATCAACTTAAGGATTGTGATGCCGTCATCATTTGCGTGCCGACGCCTTTGCGTAAGACCAAGGAGCCGGACGTTTCTTACATTCTCGCTGCTGCTGAAGAAATCACACAACGGCTGCATCACGGACAACTGATTATTCTTGAGTCGACCACTTATCCCGGCACCACTGATGAAGTGTTGTTGCCAATGTTTGAAGACACCGGGCTGAAACTTGACGAGGATTTTCTGCTCGCGTTTTCGCCTGAACGAGTCGATCCGGGTAATCCGCAATTTCAAACGCACAACATTCCGAAAGTCGTTGGTGGCGTCACACCGGATTCAACCGAGGGGGCCGCTTTTCTTTATGCGCAGATTGTAAAAGACGTGCACGCGGTAAGTTCTGCACGCGTCGCAGAAACTGCCAAGCTGTTGGAAAATACTTTTCGGGCAGTAAACATCGGCATGGCAAACGAAATGGCCAGGCTTTGCTACGCTTTGAATATTGACACTTGGGAAGTTATTCGCGCCGCCGCGACCAAGCCATTTGGCTTCATGGCGTTTTATCCCGGCCCAGGCATTGGCGGTCACTGCATTCCGCTCGATCCGCATTACCTGTCCTGGAAGGCACGCCAGCACGGATTCGATTCGCGCTTCATCGGTTTGGCCGAGGAAGTTAATTCGCGCATGCCGGAACACGTGGTGCAATTGGTTGCCGATGGGCTCAATGACGAAAGCAAGTCGATCAAAGGTTCGCGCATTCTGCTGCTGGGCGTCGCTTACAAGAAGGACATTGATGACGTGCGCGAGAGTCCGGCGCTGTCCATCATCGATCGTTTGCGGGCAAAAGGCGCTGACGTGAGCTATCACGATCCCTTTGTGCATAACGTCAGGTTCGACGGCGCGCATATTGAAGCGAGCGGCGAACCGCTTGCTTCAGTCGAACTAACAGATGCGGAACTGCGCGACTCGGATTGCGTGATCATCGTTACCGATCACAGTGAGATCGATTATGGCCGCGTCACGCAGTTGGCTTCGTTGATAGTTGATACGCGCAATGCTTTAAACGGAGACGTGCGGCGAGAAAGCAGCGCGCGGATAATTAGGTTGTAAGTCCAACGTCCAAGGTCCAAAGTCAAGATTTGCAGGCGGACATTGGACGTTGGACTTTGAACATTGGACTTTGCTGAATGCTCAAAGTAATCAACGTTGTGGGCGCGCGGCCTAACTTCATGAAGGTCGCGCCAATAATTGAAGCGATGAAGCGGCGTAAGCAAGAGTTTACGCCGCTTCTCGTTCATACGGGCCAGCATTACGACGCCGACATGTCTGATGCTTTTTTTCGCGACCTCGATCTACCTGAACCTGACATTCATCTTGGAGTTGGTTCGGCGCCGCGCGAAGCTCAGCTCGCCGCAGTCGAAGAGCGTTTCGAACCGGTAATCGTCAGGGAAAAGCCCGATTGGGTAATTGTCGTCGGTGATGTAAATTCCACGCTAGCCTGTGCGCGTGCCGCCAACAAGCTGGGCGTGAGAGTAGCGCATGTCGAAGCCGGCTTGCGCAGCTATGATTCATCCATGCCGGAAGAAGCTAATCGAGTAGAAACAGATCGCATTGCCGATCTTTTGTTCACTCCATCCGCGGACGCCGGCGAAAATCTACTTGCCGAAGGCATTCCCTCAGAACGCATTCGGTTCGTTGGCAATATCATGATCGATTCGCTCAAGAAACACCTCGAGCGAGCGCGGCAATCACAGATTAAGGGAAAGCTGGGATTAAGCAATAACGACTATGCAGTACTGACGCTGCATCGTCCTGCGAATGTCGACGACCCGAAAGCCTTCCAACGGATTCTGGATGCGTTGGAGCAAATCAGCCGCCGCCTGCCAATTGTTTTTCCCGCACACCCGCGCACCAGAAAAAATATTTCCCGGTTTGATCTAAGCGAACGCCTAAAGAGTTTGAGCGGGTTGCGACTGATTGAGCCGCTTGGTTACTTGGACTTTCTGAGTCTTTACAGCGGCGCTCGTTTGGTGCTGACGGATTCCGGCGGGATTCAGGAAGAAACTACCGTGCTTGGCATACCGTGTTTGACGTTGCGGGAAAATACTGAGCGCCCGATTACAGTTACGTTAGGCACAAACAGAATCGTGGGTACAAATGGGGCAATGATTGTGACCGAGGCTTTCGTAGCGCTTGATAGGGAACCAATACCTGCCATCGATATTCCGTTGTGGGATGGACATACGGCGGAGCGTATTCTCGCGGCGCTCTGAAAAATTCAACTGATCCTGCTGCGCGGATGTGGACCAGTTAACCTGCGCTAACCGGAATTGAAAGCAGTACTAAAATTGCCAAACTACTCCGAACGTCCCAACAAGTCTATGGGCTCAGCCGCCGCGAAAGGCGTTCGCGGCGTATTGGGCGGCAACATAGGTTTTGCGCAAGCAATGCGCGAGGGCTTTCGTCGCGGGCGCGTCACGGCTGCACGCCGTCGTGAGCGAGCGCGGCTCGCAGAACTCGCGTCTCAACCTGCGCGCTTGCTGCCGGAATTCCAAAAGCTCTCCTCATCCGATCTGCTAAAGCACTTTCGTGTTCGTGAGGCGCCCAAATTTCTGCCCGGCTTTCAAATGTCAGATGCTGCTGCCGCGGAGACACGAAAATCCTTTCCTGATGACGCGCGCGAAGTGATCGCAGCGGCATCGCTGATAATTAATGAGCGACGTTGGCCGCTTCTGAGTTTTCGTCTGAAGGAGTTTGGTAATCCACCACCCCACGCGGGCTTCCCGCGCGAGGATCCGGGCCCGGTTAACTGGCAGCGCGATCCGCTGTCCCACAAAATCTGGCCGCTCGACTATCACGCTGACATTTCCTTGTGGCACAACGACGGCTCGGACATCAGAGTGTTGTGGGAACTAAATCGCTTGGGCCACCTCATCACGTTGGGCCGTGCCTACGCGCTAACTAAAGAAGAAGAATTGGCCGTGGAGTTTTTTGCCCATCTGGAAAGTTGGCACAGACAGAATCCACTCGGCCGCGGTGCAAACTGGTCAAGCGCCATGGAAGTCGCTCTGCGCGCGATAAATCTGCTCGCGGCATTCTCATTATTCCGTGATTCGCCAAACCTTAATGAAGATCGATTGCCGCTTTTATTGATGGTGTTGGACCAGCACGGTGCGCACATCAAACGCAACCTCGAATTTTCTTACGTCGCCACTAGTAACCACTATCTGTCGGACGTTGCCGGTTTGTTGTGGCTTGGAATAATGCTGCCGGAACTGAGCGCCGCCAAGGAATGGCGCGAGTGGGCGCTGGCCGAAATGCTCCGCGAAATGGACAAACAAATCCTACCTGATGGCGCAGACTACGAAGGCTCGACCGGCTATCAGCGCTTTGTCCTGCAACTGTTTCTCTACTCGTTCATTCTTTGTCGCGCCAATAAAATACAACTTGAGGACAGGTACTGGCACAAGGTGCACGCAATGCTCGTTTACCTGCGCGGCATACTGCGGCCAGACGCCTTTGCACCGCTTATCGGTGATACGGATGGCGGCCAGGTATTGCCTATCATCCCGCGCAGCGCAAACGATCAAGCATTTTTGTTAGCCCTCGGCGCGGCGGTATTCAAGGATTCGCAGCTCAAGCTGCAACGCCTCGAAGTACCACCGGAGTTACTGTGGCTGTTAGGCGAAGAAGGATTGCGAGAATACGAGCAACTCCCGAATGCGACGCAGGAAATTTCATCGCAGGCTTTTCCTGATGCGGGCACATACGTGCCGCGACATGAAGATCTGTATCTCTTGTTCAATGCAACCGGAGCACAGAACGGCAGGCCGGCTTCGCACCGGCACAACGATGTGTTGAGCGTCGAGGTTTCCGCCTGTGGCCACGCCTTCATAGTCGATCCTGGATCGTACGTTTACACTGCGGATCTTCACGAGCGGCATCTGTTTCGCTCAACCTCATATCATTCAACCATAAAGATTGACGATGTCGAGCAGAATACAATTCGAGAAGCTGCACCGTTCGTTATTGGAGACGAAGCGCGCGTCCGCGTCTTGTCCTGGGAGAGCACGGCTGAACGCGATCGGATTGTTGCTGAGCATTCGGGCTACCAGCGCCTGTCTGCACCAGTAAAACATCGACGCACAATCACCTTTTACAAGCCGGAACGTTGGCGGTTAATTGAAGACGAGATTCTTGGCCGGGGTGAACATGGCATTGCCGCGCGATTTCATTTCGATGCCGGACTCGACGTAAAACCTTTCGACAACAACAGCGTCATGGTTCGCGACGAGATCAGTGGTGTTGGTTTGATCATTCGTTCGCTTGATCTCGATCAAGCTGCGGAACTGGAAGCGCAGTTCACTTCGCGGCATTATGGTTCCAAGCTTGAATCTTTATCAGCCTGCTGGACAACTAGAGGCAGCGTGCCTTGTAGATTTCGCTGGGCGATCATACCAGTGTGTGGCGCTGAAGATTTGAATGAACGGTTGGGTCTCGTCAAATCCCGAATGTGAGAACAAAGATATCTGACATCTGATCTCTGACCTCTGTTCTATGTGTGGCATCTGCGGAATCTGGGAATATGGCGCGACTGAAGGGCGCATCGATCTGCCTTTGGTCGAGACGATGCGCGACGAAATGCGGCATCGCGGGCCTGACGATGAAGGATCGTTGCTCTTTGACCAGGAACGCGGCGGTCTTGGTTTTCGCCGTCTCTCGATCATCGATCTTTCGCCGGCCGGTAATCAGCCGATGCATGGTTGCACGAAAAGCGTCTGGCTGGTTTTCAACGGCGAGATTTACAACCACGGCGATCTTCGTAAAGGACTCGAGCAACGCGGCCACATTTACCATTCGCGTACCGACTCGGAAACCATTCTTCACCTCTACGAAGAGCGCGGCCTCGATTTCGTCAACGAGATTGAAGGCGACTTTGCAATAGCCTTGTGGGATGCGGACCGCGAGCAGCTTGTCGTCGCTCGCGATCGCATCGGCGTCAAACCGTTCTACTTTTATCATCGAGACGGGCGTTTTATCTTCGCTTCAGAGATCAAGGCCATCCTGCGACATCCGGCCGTTGCACCCGAGCTTGAGGAAACATCGCTCTATCACTACCTGACGTACCTCACTACTCCGGCGCCACAAACGCTCTTCCGTGACATTCAGAAATTGCCGGCGGGACACATGTTCGTCGTCAAACGAGACGGATCCGTCGAGCTCAAAAAGTATTGGGACGCGCTGCCGCCAGCGACAGTTCCTGGGAACATTCGCGCACGCAGCGAAGCCGAACACAGTGAAGAAATACTTCGTCTGCTGAGAGATTCAATTAGCAAACGCATGATGTCTGAAGTGCCGTTCGGAGTGTTTCTATCCGGCGGCGTGGATTCTTCAGCCAACGTCGCCCTGATGTCGGAGCTGATGTCTCAGCCGGTGCGAACTTACACCGTGGGTTTCGAAGACAGCGAAGAACTCAATGAGCTTGACACGGCGCGCGCCGTCGCCAGTCGCTTCCGCACGGATCATCATGAAGTGATCATCGGCCGGCAGGACATGCAAAAGTTTCTTCCCGAGCTTGTCTTTCATCAGGACGAACCGCTTGCCGATCCGGTTTGCGTGCCGCTTTACTACGTCTCGAAGCTGGCCCGCGAAACGGGTACGGTCGTCGTGCAGGTTGGCGAAGGTGCTGACGAAATTTTTGCCGGCTATGATTGGTTCAGAAAATACTTGGCGATCAACGAGCGGTTTTGGCGTCACGCTGAGAAACTTCCAGCCTCACTGCGCCACTCGTTGACGTCGCTGGCGAAGCCGCTGCTGGAGGGTTCGCTCAACAAACGCACAGCGATTGAGCTGGTGCGGCGGCTGGGCGCCGGCGAATCGCTCTTCTGGGGTGGCGCGATAGTCTTCGACGAAGATTTCAAGCGCCGGGTTTTGTCCAGCGAAATGAACGCACGCGTCGATGGCCTGTCGTCCTATGAGGCGGTCAGCAAACACCTCGAGCACATCGCCCAGGTCAGGCCTGATTCGGATTTTGCTGCGCGCATGACCTACCTCGAACTCAAGCTGCGGCTGCCGGAGTTGCTGCTGATGCGCGTGGACAAAATGACCATGGCGACGTCGGTTGAAGCGCGCGTGCCTTTTCTCGATCACCATCTGGTTGAGTACGCGATGGGCATTCCCGTTGGTCTGAAGATCAAAGGCGCAAGCGGGAAGCACATCTTGAAGCGGGCGCTGGAAAAAGTTCTGCCGTCCGACTTGTTGTATCGACCCAAGCGTGGTTTTGGCGCGCCCATACGCGAGTGGTTTCGCGGCGACAGCGGTGAAGCGCTCGGCGCGATGATTATGAATTCTTCGCTACGCCATCGCAACCTGTTTGATTATGAGTTTATAGCGCGCCTGTTTGACGAACACCGGCGCGGAAAACACGATTGGAGTTTTCATTTATGGGCACTGCTCAACGTGAGTCTCTGGTATGACCGCTGGATCAGGTAGTACCGCAAACTGTTAGTTGACGTGCGCTTCTTTGTACGGCATGCCACAAAAGTTCGCGTTACAACTGACTGACCTCTCGGATCGAGTTGTTGATGGTCTCCGCAACAACTTCTGGAGTGAAATGCTTTGCAATACGAAACCGGGCGTTTCTCCCGATCGTTTCCCACAATTCTTGTTGCGAATAAAGCTCCGCTACCGCGGTCGCAAAAGATTTCGGATCGTCAGCAATCATGACATCGACTCCGTGAGTCAGGCCAAAGCCTTCCGCTCCAATCGAGGTTGTAACCACGGGAATAGCGTGAGCCAGCGCTTCACCAACCTTGCCTTTGATTCCCGCGCCAAACCGTAACGGCGCGACAAAGACGCGGCGATCGCGCAGGTAAGGTTCGACTTCGGGCACGTATCCCCTTACCCGCACTTCCTCCGAGTTGTAGGTCGCGATATCTTCCGACGGATTGTCACCAACGATGTCCAGCCCGACACCCGGCAGCATCTGCTGCAGCAGCGGATAAACCTCGCGCATGAAAAAGAGAACTGCGTCGTCGTTTGGTCGATGGGCAAGATTGCCGATGAAAAGTAAACCCTCCCTGTCCTGAAACGCCTTGCCCCGGTCGCGCAGTTCATGGATCGTAGGAACAACTTCAATTCTCGTGTCTGGCGCCTCGCGCTGCATGACTTGTTTATCTTCACCCGAAGCACACCAAACAAGATCGCTCTTCTGGGCCAGTTTTCTCTCGATCTTCCGGTAACGTTTTGCTTCCGCGAGCGCAGCCGTATCGCCTGAGATCTCGTACTCACGTTGGAACCTGAGAAAGTGGGTATCCACCATGTCAAAAATGATCCCCGCTTCGGGATTGGCGCGACGGATGCGATGGATTAAAGCGGCCCCCATGCTGGGCCGGCTGACAATCGCAGCCTTAACATTCTTGTTCTTGACCACGTGGCGATAGTCGACTGCGTCGGCCGTTTCTATTCCTTCTCTCCAGAGCGCACGTTCATAGTCGAGACTTTGCGGCCGGTTGAAAGGAACGAAGATCACATGCGACCAATTGGCCAGCGTCTTGAGTATCAAGAACATTCGTAAGCTGCCTGCGTCGCGGTCGGGACTGGGAACGCGTTCATCAAAGACAATGATCCGCGGCCAGTCTCGCTTGCGATTGTTGGCTTCCCTTACTTGCTTCAGGCCTTTGGGTAGATGCGCACGCTCACGCCCCACGATCCCGGTGGCAATCCTGCGAGACGCGGCAAACAGTCCTCGTAGAAATAGTTTGGAGGAGAGCGATAAATCTTCCTGAAGAGTTTGCTTTAGGGAGCGCAACGGTTGTTTATCCAGGGTCCAGAGTCCAAGGCCCAATGTCCAAAGTCAAGAATCGCCAGCGGACGTTGGACTTTGGACATTGGACTTTGGACGCAGTTCCTGGGTTTCGTTTATTTCAGTGCTCCATTGGAGCAGCGGGCGCATGACGCCGGGCATAGGGCCAATGTAGTCGCCGCGCGCGGAATCGCCGGCCGGGCTGTCAACAACCTGAAACGCGACAGCATTACGCTCGTAGGCGTGCAGCACAGTGGCGGGAAAATGAGACATGATTGAGACATGGCCCACGAAACTTCCTTCGGCGAGCAGGTTGCCGGGAATCCAGACGGTGCTCGTATAGGTTGCGCGCGGGCGCGCGTTGCGTCGCCACTCTGCGTTCGTGTCGTGCGTGCTGAAAAGTTCGGTGCCTTCCTCGTTGTAAAATTCCAGTACCGGCACGAGCGCGTGGCCCTCGTCCAACACTTCATAAGTCAACTCAATGCCAAATGGTTTTCGAATATCAACCACCGGGATCGTCTTGCCATCTTCAGCGCGCACACGCACGCGCCTGAGCCGCACAACCTCATCGCCCGGCGCCTCCTGTTGATTGGTCCACTCGCGTGCGGCGCCCGTTTTCAAACTGGAACTCAGATAATGCTGAACAACTTCACGCGGCCCGCCGTCGCAAGTGATTTTGCCGTTTTCCAACAGCACGACGCGCTTACACAGTCGCGTAATCGCAGCCATGTCATGCGACACGAAAAGAATGGTGCGGCCCTGCCGGCGAATCTCGTGCATCTTGTCGAGGCACTTCTGTTGAAAGGCCGCGTCGCCGACAGCCAGCACTTCGTCCATCATCAGAATCTCCGGCTCGAGGTGTGCGGCCACCGAGAAGGCCAGACGAACATACATGCCCGACGAATACCACTTGACTGAAGTCTCGATGAACTTCTCAAGCTCCGAAAAGGCCACGATCTCGTCAAACTTGCGCTCGATCTCAGCGCGACGCATCCCGAGAATAGCGCCGCTCAGGAAAATGTTTTCACGTCCCGTCAGGTCAGGGTGAAAT
>Ga0137362_10002991_pt1 | contig 11177 bp, 6 predicted proteins | sample MadtaG_2_FD_104801 | JGI IMG/M metagenome (GOLD analysis project Ga0137362, IMG submission 104801) | Vadose zone soil microbial communities from Angelo Coast Range Reserve, California, USA - Mad1_100_16 metaG | ecosystem: Environmental > Terrestrial > Soil > Vadose zone | place: USA: California... | reverse complement strand
TCTTGATCTGATTGCCGACATGCCGAACTATGGTCGCTGGCTGCCCGCTTCAGAGGCGTTAAGTCGAAGTGAAACCCAAGCAACGCGATCTCAAGACCATCGGCGCGGCCGAACCGCCCCAAAATGATCTGTCTTTCAATTCAAAGGAGGAAACAAATGGCTAAGCCAAAATCCCCCGCAAACGAAAACGAAATTTCCCGCGACCGCCTCGCGGAGCTGTTGAACGAAGATCTGTCCCGCGAATATCAAGCCATCATCGCCTACGTAGTCTATTCCCAGGTGCTCAGCGGCGCCCAATATATGGATATCGCCGCCCAGCTCGAAATCCATGCCAAGCAGGAGCTCGATCATGCCCTGATCCTCTCGCGGCAGATCGACTATCTCGGCAAAATGCCAGTGGTCACCCCCCAGCCGGTGCGCACATCGAAAAATCCGAAAGACATGCTGCGGTTCGATCTCGAGAATGAAAACGAAACCATTCGCAATTACCGCGATCGCATCCGGCAATGTGAAGCGCTTGGAGAATACGCGATGGCGGAACAGATTCGCCAGATCCTGGTGCAGGAGCAGGACCATCAAATCGATTTGGCCACGGCCCTCGGCGAAGAAGTCCCAGACCTTAGCGGCGGTCCCCAAGCACGCACCCTGCGCAAGCGTCGTTAACCGGGAGACCCGCCGCCGGAGCATGGATTCGTACCGGTTTGGCCTTGATGGGATTTGGTTTTGTGGTGGCGCGCTTCGGACTTTTCCTGCAGCAACTCCAGGTCATGCAGCGCGCACCCGCGGCGTAGTCTTATGGACTATCCCTGTGGTTCGGTACTGCACTAATCGCAGTTGGGGTAATCGTGAATATTTTTTCAAGGTGGCATCACGCTCGATTGATCCGGGATTTGGATCATGGCGAGACCCACTCTCGTCCTTAAATCCAGGCTGTCGCGATTGCTTTCTTTCTGGCATTGGTCGGGATGGCAATGGCGGTCTATCTGGTTTCGGTCCGAGATTCCATTGGTTCGCAGGTTCCAAACCGCGAGGAGATATCTATGCCGCTCAGCAGAGGCGAAGGGATCACCAATGCCCCCAGCAATCACTCGGTGGACCAGACGGCGGAAAAACTCAAGGGGATTCTGCAAGCGAAGGGCGTCACCCTGTTCGCTCTGGTTGACCATAGCGGAGAAGCAGAAAAGGTGGGCTTGAAGATGCCTCCCACCAAGCTGCTGATCTTCGGAAGTCCCAAGGCCGGCACACCGCTGATGCTGGCCGCTCCCAGCATCGCCATCGATCTCCCACTCAAGATTCTGGTCTGGGAAGACAACCAGAGAAAAGTCTGGGTTTCCTACAACAGCCCGGCGTATTTGCGGGAGCGGCACGGCGTGCCGCAGGAGTTGCTGCAGAATATCGCAGTGGTGGAAACGGTGGCCGCCAAGGCGGCCGAGTAATTCCCCAAGGTCGGGACTATCACATTTTGTCCCGGCAGCCTGCTTTGCATCAGGGAACTTTCCTGGCCGTGGCAGAGACGTTGCCACTTCGGAAAGCCGGTGGCACGAATTCCAGGTCGCCGGACTCGGCGGCGGCGATGTGGATCTGGAACTCAAGGGTCTCGGACAAAACGGGGTTCTGCGGAGGCAACGCTAGTGTGTACGATTCACGACGTTGCGGAGAGGCCTTCACTCCTCAAGAGACATCTGCACACTTAAGTCCAAGCACTTCCGGGAGGTTCGGCCTCGCACTTCGGTGTTCCCCGAAGCTCTACCGAGACAGCTTCTCGTGCGCTAGGATTTCGCCGGGGCCACTCCTTCTTAATATGGATCAAAGAAACGCAAGCGTTTTGGCGGCCTTGTTGTTAGTAGGGCTGACCTTCGGTTGCGGTGGAGGGCTAAGCTCCAACGGCGGACCGGGCCCGACTCCCGCCGCGCCCACTGCTCCCGCTGCGCCCACCGCTCTTACTGCCATGGCAGGGAATCAGCAGGTAACCCTGACCTGGACGGCCAGCAGTGGCGCGACCAGCTACCACGTGAAGCGGGCTGCGACGAGCGGCGGGCTGTACACCCAAGTTGGTGCTGCGACGGTAACCAGTTACACCGATGCCGGTCTTACCAACAGCACGAAGTACTTCTATGTGGTCTCCGCGCTGAATACAGCGGGCGAAAGCGCGAATTCCAGCGAGGCTTCCGGCACTCCGACCTTACCCGCTCCGGCGCCAAGCGTTCCAGCCGTGCCGACGGCTCTCGCAGCCACTGCCGGCAACCAGCAAGTCAGCCTGAGCTGGACGGCCAGCAGTGGCGCGACCAGCTACCACGTGAAGCGGGCCTCGGCGAGTGGCGGGCCGTACACCTAGGTGGGTGCGCCAACCACGACGAGTTACACCAATACTGGTCTCACCAACGGCACGACATACTTCTATGTTGTGTCGGCGCTGAATGCGACCGGAGAAAGCGCAAACTCGAGCCAGGCCAGCGCGACACCTGCCGCCGTAGCAGCGGCCGATGTGACCATCACGGTGAATCCGACGAATACCAAGCCCATTTCACCGTGGATCTACGGGCTCAACTTCTATACCGGCATATCAGGCGCTCCCCCGCACCTCACCCTGGACCGGGCCGGCGGCAATCGCTGGACCGCATACAACTGGGAAACGAACGCCTCCAACGCGGGCAGCGACTTTCTCTACGAAAACGACACCTTCCTGACCTCGAGCACAACTCCGGCTGAAGCGGTGCGTAGTTTCGTCGCTGCGGATCAGAGCCTGGGCATGGCGAGCGTGATGACCGTCCAGTTGCAAGGCCTGGTATCGGGCGATGAGAGCGGGCCGGTGAGCGTTACCAGCCCGCCCGACCTGACCCGCTTCAAGCAGGTGATCGACAAGAAGAGCACCATCACTCCCGCTGCGTTCACCGACACGCCCAGCCCCACCGACGCCAACGTTTATATGGACGAATTCCTGTGGTCGATGGACCAGAAGATCCCGGGCATCTTTGGGGCTGGTGCGCCGCTGCCTACTTTCGTGAGTCTGGATAACGAGCCCGAACTCTGGAATTCGACTCACCTCGAGGTCCAGGGGCACAACCCAGTCTCCTCGGACAACTACATCGCCAAAACCATCACTCTCACCAAGGCCTTGAAAGACCAGTTCCCCAACGTGATGATTTTTGGGCCGGTGCACTATGGATTTGAAGGCATCTACAACTGGCAGGGCGAGCTCTCGGCTACGCCCGATGGTACGAACTGGTTCCCGGACAAGTACCTGCCCGCGATCAAGACCGCATCCGATGCATACGGAAAACCGCTCGTCGACGTCTATGACTTTCACTGGTACTCGGAAGCGACCGACGGTAGCACACGCGTCACCAACCTGACCGGCTCGACCCTGACTGACGCTCAGGTGCAGGCCATTGTGCAAAGCCCCCGCAGCTTGTGGGACCCTACCTTCACCGAGAATTCGTGGATCACGAATGCCGTGCTGGGAGAACCAATCAAGCTTCTGCCGCGTCTGCAGGCAAAGATCAACGCCGAATTTCCAGGGACCGGGATCTCCATCACCGAATATGAAAACGGCGGCGACAACCACATTGCCGGAACCATCGCCCAGGCGGACAATCTCGGCGTCTTCGGGAGTCAGAAAGTGTTCGCGGCGACACTGTGGCCGCTGGGCACCTGTCCTTATATTCTGGCGGGATTCCGCGCCTTCCGCGGCTTCGACGGAGCGACAGCCAGTTTCGGTGACACCTCGCTGGCGGCCACTTCCAGCAAAGTACAGAACGTAGCTGTCTACGCGAGTTCGGACAGCACCAGGCCGGGTCGGTTTGTGTTCGTAGCTATCAACCGCTCAACCTCGACGCAGGTGACAGCGATCAACGGCGTGACGCTTTCGGGAACCGCTTCCGTGTATCAGATGACAGCATCTTCGGCGCAAGGGCAGAACCCGATTCACCCCGTTCTGGTGCAACAAATACCGGCCAGCGGCTCATCGCTGACGATCACACTTCCGGCGCTGAGCGTTTCGACGATCGAGGTGCAGTAGCTGTCTCCCGGTGAACAGAAGCCAGCAGTTTGAGAAACGAGCCGGAACATACACGATGGCGGACTTCCAGTAGGCCGCTATCGACGCCGCCCTGTTCATTCACGGACACCCTCACGTGAAACCGGACACCCGATACGGTTCCCGTACGTTTGCAAGATCCCCCAAGCCGCTTCGTTCTCATGAAGTTGCATTCACGACACTTTGGCTCTCGAATTGCATTTCTTTCCATGTGACCACATCGTCGCCCAGAGGCCGACCATGACCACCCTGCTGCAGGACGTGCGATTCGCCCTTCGCCAGATGCGTAAGTCTCCCGGATTCACGACTGCCGCCGTTCTGACTCTGGCCTTGGCCATCGGCGCGAACGCCGTGGTGTTCAGCATAATGAATGCGTTCATCCTACGCCCGTTGAATGTGCCTCACGCGGAGACCCTCTACGGACTCTGGCACCAGCCGGACAACAATATGGCAGAGTCGTATCTCGACTATCTCGATCTACGTGACCGCAATCACAGCTTCGATGATTTGATGGCTTATAACATCAACGAGGTAGGGCTCGATACCGGAGAAAGTCCATCCCGCGCCTGGATCGAGGAAACTAGCGGGAACTACTTTGACGCACTGCGGATACAGCCGTATCTTGGCCATTTCTTCCACGCCTCCGATGAGCATGGCCCGAACAGCGCTCCGTATATCGTGCTAACTTACGCCTTTTGGCACACCCATTTTCAGGACGATCGTGGCGTGATCGGCCGTGTTGTGCAAGTGAATAAGCATCCTTTTACCATCCTCGGTGTAGCGCCACCTGAGTTCCATGGGACACTCTTGTTTTTCCATCCCGATTTCTTTGTGCCGATTGTGAACCACGACCTGGGGGGGGACCAGCTGAACGCGCGCGGCGACCGTTGGGTTTTTATGACGATAGGACACCTGAAGGCAGGAGTCACTCCGGCACAAGCGATTGCTGATCTGAACTCGATTGGGGCGGATCTGGAAAAGACCTACCCTAAAGAAGATAGGAAAGTGACCTTTAGCCTGGCGCGTCCAAGCCTTTATGGCGACTTTGTGGGCCGGCCGGTACGACAATTCCTAGCAGGATTGATGCTGCTGGCGGGTTTGATTCTGTTGGCCGCGTGCGCCAACCTGGGCAGCCTGTTTGCAGCGCGTGCCGCCGACCGTTCCCGGGAAGTTGCTCTGCGGCTCGCACTGGGATCGAGCCGCCAACGCATCCTGCGCGGGCTGTTTACCGAAGCCGTGCTGATTTCCCTGATGGGAGGCGCAGTCGGACTCTTGGGCAGCGTCCAGCTGTTGGGGTGGCTGAGCGTTTGGCAGCCAATGTCGAGATTTCCCGGACATTTGTCTGTGAACCCGGATGCACATGTTTATGGAGTGGCTTTACTGCTGGCTTTAGCAAGTGGGTTCCTGTTTGGCGCAGTCCCGGTGAGGCAGATACTGCGCACCAATCCTTATGAGGTCATCAAGTCGGGATCGACTGTCAGACTCGGGCGCCGGATGACTGCCCGAGACGTGCTGCTCGTCGTGCAAATTGCCATCTGCGCCGTGCTAGTGACTTCTTCTATGGTTGCGGTGCGTGGACTGGCGCGCTCGCTGCACGAGAACTTCGGTTTCGAGGTGCAGAACACAATGCTGGCAGAAGCAGACTTGAGTATGGCGGATTACAGCGCCGATCGAGTGCCCGCAATGCAAAAGCGCATGATCAACGCTCTCCAGATGATTCCTTCTATCGAGTCTGTGGGAATAATCGATCAGGTGCCATTAGGTGATGAGACGCCCGACTCGAAGGTCTTCGCCGACAATACTTCTGATCTGAGGCCATCGAACGCCGCAGCCGATGCGGCCATGTTTAAGATCTCTCCCGAATACTTCCATGCGGCGGGCACGGCCTTGCTGTTTGGCAGGACTTTCACCTGGCACGACGACAAAGATTCGCCGCGCGTAGCGGTGGTGAATCGGCAGTTTGCGCGCAAAATCTTTGGCACGGTAACACACGCAATGGGCGGCTATTACAAGATGCCGGACGGAACGCGCATACAAGTGGTGGGGATTGCAGAAGATGGTAAATATACCAGCCTCACCGAAAATCCGACCCCGGCGATGTTTCTCCCAATCCTGCAGTTCTCCTCTAACTCGGCATGGCTGGTGGTGCGCTCGAACCGCGATCCGCAACAACTGGGAGCAACCATAAGGAGCACGCTGCGGCAACTGGATGCAGGGCTGCCTGTTTACATCCAGACTTGGTACAAGGAACTGGACGCAGTTTTGTTAGGTCCGCGCATGGCGACCCTTTCGCTCGGAGTACTGGGCGTTATCGGCGCGATGCTGGCTGTAACCGGCATCTTCGGAATGGCGGCGTACTCGGTCAGCAAGCGGCTGCGGGAGTTGGGAATTCGCGTCGCCCTCGGCGCGCAGCGCAAGGAAGTGTTACAGGCAGCGTTGGGACGGACATTCAAATTGCTGGCCCTTGGTTCGGCAGCAGGGTTGCTCCTGGGAATTCTGGCGACGCCGGTGCTGGCTTTCATCGTTGATCAGGCAACTCCCCGCGATCCGCTGGTATTGGCTGGTGTTGTTCTAGCGATGTTATTGCTGGGGCTCTTGGCTGCATGGATTCCAGCGCAACGCGCGTTGTCGGTTGATCCTATGATATTGCTGCACGAGGAGTGAATCGGCTTTGTTGAAAAGAGCACCGGCTCGTCAGCATGTTGTAGCTCACCTGCGCTAAGGCTTTGCAGATTTTTCTTTTCCACATCTTCTCCCAGAGGCCGACCATGACCACCCTGCTGCAGGACCTGCGATTCGCTCTACGCCAGATGCGCCGTTCTCCCGGCTTTGCCTTCACTGCGGTCTTCACCCTGGCGCTCGGGATCGCTGCCAACGTCATCGTCTTCGGCGTCCTCCAGGCATTGATACTGCGGCCAATTGATGTTCCTCACCCCGAGCAGGTGATGACCCTCGCGCACACCGATCAGAACTATCCGCTTTTTTCCTATCCGGAAGTGTGCGACGTCCGCGATGGAAATACAGTGTTTTCGGCTGTTGCTGCTTTGGGCATAACCAATTTCGGCCTGGAAGCCGACGGCGTGACCCGGCCAGTCTGGGGATACGAAGCCAGTGGGCAATACTTCGAGGTCGTCGCCATCAAGCCGTTCCTCGGGCGTCTGCTGAACCGCGCCGATGACGACCATCCCGGAGCCTCACAGGCTGCCGTGCTTTCCTGGCCCGCCTGGAAGAGACACTTCAACGGCGATCCCAACATCGTGGAAAAAACTGTCCGCCTCAACAAGCATCCCTACACGATCGTGGGCGTTACCCCGGAAGGCTTCTACGGGACAGAAAAATTTGCACAGATTGACATTTTCGTTCCCATGGCGAATCAAGCATCGCTGGACGGCGTCAACTGGCTGGACTCGCGGACCAATCCGCAAGTCTATTCGATCGTGCGCATCAAAGAGGGCGTGACCATGCCCCAGATACAGTCCGAATTGAACACGGTTGCCGCCCGCATCCGGCGGCAGTATCCGAAGGACGAAGAGAAGCTGACATTGAAGCTGACCCGTCCTGGCCTCATGGGCGACTTTTTCGGCGCGCCGGCGCGCGGTTTTCTGGCTGGGGTGCTGGCGCTGGCTGGTATTGTGCTGCTCGCCGCCTGCGCCAACCTCGGCAGCCTGTTCGCAGCGCATACCGCAGACCGCACCCGCGAGATTGCCATCCGTATGGCCATCGGATCGAGCCGCTGGCGCATCGTCCGCCAGATCTTTGTCGAGGCCCTTGTGATTTCAATTCTCGGGGGCGCATGCGCATGCGGTCTAGCGTGGATCGCCCTCACCGGACTGGCCAACTGGCACTCACCCACCGAATACCCGATGGTGTTCCATATATCGCCGCAGCCCTCATTGATCCTGATGGGGTTGCTTGTCTCCCTGCTCGCCGGTCTACTGTTCGGGGCGATGCCCTTGCGGCAGATATTTAAAGCCGATGCCAATGACGCGATTAAGAGCGCCGGAAGCCAATCCTCCGCAGGACGCCGCTGGGCGCTTCGCGATGTCCTGCTGGCGGCACAGATTGCGCTCTGCTGCGTCACCGTCACGGCCGCCTTTGTCTCACTGCGTGGCCTGAGCAAAGCTCTGACCATGGACCTGGGGTTCAATCCCAGGCACGCAGCGCTGACGAAATTCGAGCTCAGCCAGGCAGGATACTCGCGCGAGGCCGCAGGCCACTTCCAGCGCCAGCTGCTGGAAAGAGTCTCCCATCTCCCGGGAGTGGAAGCGGCAGCCTACGGGCAAACCACGCCCCTCTCGCTGGATACGGCCACTCCTGATGTCTTCTCTCAACAAGCTACCGATTTCAGGCCCTCAAACCGGGCATTTGGCACCTTCGAATACGATGTCTCCCCCGGATTCTTTACCGCCGCGGCAACGCCACTGCTAGCGGGACGCGATGTAAGCTTTACCGACACCACGCAGACCCCGCCTGTTGCCGTTGTGAATCAGGAGTTCGTCCGGCGCCTCTTCCACTCCGACGACGCCATCGGTCGCTATTTCAAGAACAGCTCCGGGCAGCAGATCCAGATCGTGGGCGTTGTGGCAGATGGAAAATACTTTTCGCTTACTGAAGATCAGGCGGCAGCAGCGTTCTTCCCCATCTCGCAGAAACCAACGACTCACACATCGTTCATCGCCCGCATCCAGCCCGCTTCCTCCGACGCGGCCACGAACGAAGTGGCAGCCACTATTCGCAAAGTGATCCGTGACCTTGACCCCGCCATACCCGTCCGTGAATCCAGCGCCTGGCACAACCAGCTTGGACTGACGTTCTTTGTATCCCAGGTGGCTACAGTCGCCCTCGGCCTCTTTGGCGCGTTTGGGTTGCTGCTCTCGATTACCGGGACCTTCGGCCTCGCGTCATACACCGTCAGCAAGCGGCTGCGTGAACTGAGCATTCGTGTCGCGCTCGGTGCGCAGGCGAAACAGATTCTCTCGGCGGCGCTCGGTCGCATGCTGATCCTGCTGGGCAGCGGATCGGTTGTAGGGATGTTGCTCGGTGTCGCCGCGAGCCTAAAACTTTCGGCGATCGTTTACCAGGCGTCGGCACAGGATCCATTTGTACTCGCCGCGGTTGCATGTACGACGCTGCTCACTGGATTACTGGCCGTAGCTGGCCCAGTGCGACGCGCCCTGCGCATCGATCCGGCAAACGTGCTCCGCGAACAATAATCTTCAAGCCAGAACCAGAGAACTGCGGCAGCATTGCCGGTTGGCCGGCTATTTGTGAACTGGAGGCGGCCTGTCTATGCCAGACCGCTTTGCCTGGCGAGCTTTAGCGCTTCCAAAGCCGCGCCCCGCGCCCCAGCCGTGTCACCATTCGGCATCACGTGGATTGGAATGCCGGCCTGTTCCTCGCGCTGCGCCGGCATTCCCGCACGAATCTCTGCCAGGAACCAGCGCTGGAACTCCGGACTCGTCTCCAGGGCGCCGCCACCGACAATTAACGCGTCGGGGTCGAAGGTATTGACCATTTCGTCGAAGAAGAGTCCCAGAGCATGGGCCTGTACCCGAAAAATCTCTTTGCACATAGGGTCGCCATGATCCGCGAGACCACGTACCAGCTTGGCCGCCTGGTGGGGGTCCAGTTTTGCCAGATCATGGCCGGGATGCCGCGGCAAAAAATACGGCAGGAGCGCCTTTTCGATCGCAGTGAGAGAGCAGAGCGACTCCAGGTCCCCGGTTCGTCCGCAATTGCATTGCGGCTCCATGCCATCGGTTCCGGCGATGCCCTGGTACGGAATCAGCACGTGGCCCAGCTCTCCGCCGAATCCGTTCTTGCCCTTTACGACGCTGCCCTCGAGGATGATGCCGCCACCGTTTCCCGTGCCAATAACGATTGAAATCGATGTCTCGCGGCTGCTGGCGCCAAAGATGGCATAGTGTCCCCAGAGCGCAGCCGCGTTGGCATCGTTCAAATAAGACACCGGCTTGCCAAGCTTTTGGGCCAGACCCTCGCGGATATCAAATCCCGCCCACTGTGAATGCACGAAGTTTGTGGAACCTCGTGCACTGAGCCTCCCGTCCGCGCTGGCCGGGCCCGGAGTGTCCAACCCGACCGCGACCACATCGGAAGGGAGAACGCCAGCTTTCTCGGTGGCGATCTTGAGACCATCTGCGATCTGCTGAAGGCAGACATTTGGTCCCTGCTTCGAAAGTGCGGGATGCTCGCACAACCCCTCGATGAGGAACTGTTCCTGCCGGTTCACTAACGTATAGTTGATGGAAGTTCCGCCAAGATCCACGCCGGCCACTACTTGCACGGTTTCACCTCTGGTCTTCGGTGCTGACGCCGCCCAGCTTAGCAGAAATGAAATGCGGACAGAGTTGCCAGGTCCACTTCCCGGGGAGTGGCCTTATTGAACAGATCAGTTAGAGTCCGACTTGGCAAAGTCGCGCAAAAGAAGCGCTCAGGTCGATATACCTAACGCACCACGGCGACCAGAACCACATTCTGAAATCATCGCATCCGGTTTGACATACCCTACCCGGGTAGGATAGTGTGACCAGCTGTTCACAAGCCATTAATGATGGTCAGGTCTAATGAATTCCCGGCCCTGTCTGAAGTGAAAGCCGGAGAGAGCTTATGCTGCGACTGCTCCGATCGTCACCACTGCTGTTTATAGCAATCCTCGCGTCAGTGGGTTGCTCGGACGCGCCTAAAAAAGCTTCGGCCGATGATGCAGCCGCGATCCAGCATCAGGGCAATCGCGTCACGGTTCCGCCTTCTTCGCCGCTGGCCGATCGGCTGGACGTGGAGCCGGTCCAATTTACCGGCATCTCGCGGCAGGTTACGGCACCGGCCTCGGTCGAGGCGGACCCCGCACGCTACGCCCGAATCTTTCCACCATTGAATGGCCGGGTGCTGAAGCTGTTTGTGCATCCTGGCGACTCGGTAGAGAAGGGTGACGAGCTGCTTCTGTTGGACTCGCCGGATTTCGGAGGTGTGCAAGCCGACTATGCTCGCGCCCGCACGGTGTTGACCCAGACGGAACACTCCCTGGAGCGACAGCAGGATTTGGCGGCGCACGGCATCGTTGGGCAACGCGAGGTCGAACAGGCGAAGACTGACCGGGACTCGGCCCTCAGCGACTTTAATC
>Ga0137362_10002983_pt1 | contig 11186 bp, 9 predicted proteins | sample MadtaG_2_FD_104801 | JGI IMG/M metagenome (GOLD analysis project Ga0137362, IMG submission 104801) | Vadose zone soil microbial communities from Angelo Coast Range Reserve, California, USA - Mad1_100_16 metaG | ecosystem: Environmental > Terrestrial > Soil > Vadose zone | place: USA: California... | reverse complement strand
GATGACTCTCGCATCTTCATTGACGATGCCGATCCAACTGATTGCTTGCACGAGGACCGCGTCAATGAAGCTGTTTCCCGCGTAAGTAGGATTCCCAGTGTCCGTGGAATTGTCGTTCGGCAAATGCGCGATTACGCGCGCAGGTACGACCTAGTCGTCGAGGGCCGTGACATCGGTTCGGTGGTTTTTCCAGATACGCCCTACAAATTTTACATCGACGCATCGCCCGACGTACGCCTCCAGCGACGCGCCGCGCAGGGCCAGCGCGACGAAATCGTCGCGCGCGATCTTGCCGATTCTTCGCGGCTCGCCTCGCCGCTCATCGTCGCGCAGGATGCGCACATCATTGATACGTCACATCTTACGATCGACCAGGTCGTCGGTGAAATCATTGAACAACTGAAGCTCAAAGGGCTGGCGCTTTAACGCTTCGACCCGTGAATCTCTACTACTGGCTTGGTTACCATCTCTCGCGCTTGATCGGCCGATTATGTTTTCGTCTTCGGATAATTCACCGGGAACGTATGATTCAAACAGGTCCAGTGATTCTGGCCATGAATCATCAGAGTTATCTCGATCCGCCACTTGCCGGCATTACTTGCGATCGCGCAATCTACTTTCTGGCGCGCCGAACGTTGACGGAAGTGCCGCTGCTCGGCTGGCTTTTACCGAAGCTGAACGTTATCCCTGTTAATCAGGAAGGGATCGACCGAAGCGCCCTCAAGACTTTGATTCGTGTTCTGAAATCTGGAAACGCAGCGCTGGTTTTTCCGGAAGGCTCGCGGACGCTCGATGGTAATTTGCAGGCTGCTCAGCCGGGACTGGGATTGGTGATCGCAAAAACGCTCGCTCCCGTGGTGCCAATGCGGATCTTTGGGGCACACGAAGCTTTGCCGCGTGGCGGCGGCGGTTTGCATTTTGTGCCAATCACGATCGTGGTTGGAGAGCCGATTTTTTTTACGCCTGTCGAGCTCGAATCGCACGCAAAAAATCTCTATGGGCAAATAAGCCAGCGCGTAATGGACGCGATCGTCGCGTTGCGCTTGGAGTAATCCGCGTTTGCGCAGGCAAGATCGACACCGATATTTTCCCGTGAATTCAGTGCAACCATCTCGCGAAAAACCGTCATCGTCGCGAGTTCCTAAGAGCGTAGTTGTGCTCATGCTCGTGATCGTTTTGTCCATGGCGTCGCTGGCGATTTATGCCAACGCTCAGCGTTGGCGCCGAAACCAAGTCGAAACGGTTACGGTCACACCGCCAGCCTCACCCGCACCGGCAATGCCCTGAGTCTCACACGATCGGCGATTCATTTTCATCGCTTGTTTCGAATAACTGAAAACGACCACGGTCTAAACAAACCATGACTTTGCCCCGCCGTTAATTATTGTTCTGACAAGATTTGGCGGATGCCAAAAGCAACAACTCCGCCGATAACCGCAACGCCAACCGTGGGTAAACCCGCTCCGATAATGTGTCGTCTTCTCCATCCATGGACGAGTGCGCAGGCTGGCAGCCTGCAAGTCGAATTATGCAAGCCAGAGGCCTGCACTATCCTTTTCTCGGTTGCGCGGCAAGTTGGCGCGCATATTCGAGTGTGTCGATGGCATCGACGTTTTTGTCCCGGCGTATGGCTTTGATCCGTGGAAAACGCAGCGCGAGTCCACTTGCATGGCGGGTACTCGGTTGGATCGAATTGAACGCAACCTCGAGCACGATGTTCGGCTTGACCTCACGATAACGGCCGTGATCGACAATTGTATTTTGTTTGAAATGCTCGGTTAACTCGGCGATCTCCGCATCGGTCAATCCGCTGTAGGCTTTGCCGATTGGTAAAAGTTCGCCGCTCGCTTCATCGCGCACGGCAAATGTGTAATCGCTCAGCACGGCGTTGCGTTTGCCGTGACCGAGTTCTGCGGCGACAACTACGACATCAAGGGTGGCGAGCTCCTTCTTTAATTTGAACCAGAACATGCCGCGCTGCCCGGGTGAATAAAAACTTTCTGAATCTTTGATCATCAGGCCTTCGTTCATGCGGCGGCGTGCCTGCTGGAAGACTTGCTCGATCTCGGCGGCAGAACGTGCGGGAACTATTTCTGCCCTCTGAAACTGCCGCGGCAATTGCAACCGGCCGAGCCGTTCCCGCCGCTCGCGCAGTGGTATTTTCAACAGCGATCGACCGTCAAACCAAAGGAGATCAAAGATAATAAATGCCACCGGAACATCCGCCGCAGCGCCCTCGAATAGATCCGCGCTATCATTCTTACGACCGAGCCGTTTCTGTAAATCGAAGAACGTGAGGCTTCGACCTTCATCAAAGGCAACAATCTCTCCATCGATAATCAAATCTTGCTGGAACTTCCGCGCTTGCTCCGCCAGTTCCGGAAATTGATCGGTGATGCGCCGTAAATCGCGCGAAAAAATTTCGACGCGCTGCGCGCTGCGATGAAGCTGCGCGCGGATACCGTCAAATTTGTCTTCGAGATACACTGTAGCCGCCGCCCCGTGGGCGTCGCTTGTCGATCTTGCATCAACAAACCGCTCCCAGACTGCTTCTGCCGTTGGCTCGGGAGTCGCCAGCATGCACTTGATTGGACGAAAGAGCGATAATTCCGCGCGATCCAATTCCTTTCGGAAAGCGAGCGCTGCGGTTGTGCCAATATCGCCCAGCAGCATGTTTGTCTCCTTGACCAGGTCCAGTGGCTCGCCGAACGCGCGGGCGATTGCCTCTTCTACGAGCCCCTCGCGCAAACCGATGCGCAAGTCTCCTGTGAGAATTTTGACCACATATTGGCCCTCACGCGCGGAAAGCCTGGCCAGGAATGATTGCAGCAATTCGGTTTTTGCAATCGGCCCGCGCGTCTTATGCAACGTTTCGAAGAAATCACGCGATTGCGCGAGAGTAAATAATTCGGATCTTGTCCGATCGCCGAGCGCTTCAAACGCAGTTTTCCCGGCGTCGCCGTGGCTGTGCGCAATCCGACGAAATTCCGGCTCGCTTAATTTCGCCGCGGCCATGATCGCCCGATAAATAATCGATCCACCTACTTGTAATGCGCGGGGATCGTTCTGAGCAAAGATTCTCCCGGTAAAATAGATCGTCGCAATCGGAAGCTGATCCCGATTGAGCGTCCCTAAATAACCTGTGAGGAGCCGAATCTTTTCGAGCTTCGCCGGCCTAGCGGCAATCGCTTCACCGACTTCAGCAAACTCATGAAACTCTGAATTGATCTGCGGTTGTCGATCTTCTCTAGAGCTACCGGAGTTGGCCACGACTCCATTAGAGGCGCTCGACACGCCTGCCACTACAGTTTTTTTTGGCAGCGCCAGCTCCATTTGATTTTCTTCCGTGAGCGCCCATGCTTCCACACCCCGATCCCGCAGGTCGCGCGCGAATTCGGCCGCGAAACCGTGGAGAGTAAACACGCACTTAGGCTGCACAAGATCGACATAGCGAATAAGGTCATCATAATCAGCGTGATCCGAAAGCGGAAACGCGGCATCAACTTGGTATCGATAAGCTGCATTCGGATCGACTGCCCAGCCACTGATCATCGCCACCCGCTTACGTGGAATTTTTTCAAGCATGCGCGACCGATTTGCACTCGGCGGGCAGATGAGAACTTTCCCAGCAACATCATTCGCGTTGTAGCGGACATATTTGCAAAACGATTGGCCAAATTCCTCGTAAATCCGAGTCATCTGGTAGACGGACCCGTGGAGCATCGGTGTCAGCCCGGCCCCTCCGAGTGCGCAGAGAATCTCCTGCGCTTTCCCTAACGAATAACCGAGCAGGATCGGCACCTCTCCATCGTCAATCGTTTCGCGGCAGAAAGTGACTACTTGATTAATGATCTGCTCAGTTGGCGGGAATCGGTACCACGGCAGGCCAAAAGTCGTCTCCATAATGAGTGTGTCGGCTTGCCGCCGTTGCCCGTGCTCCGCGGATTTCCCCGGGCGCAGTTTGAAATCGCCGGTGTAGAGCAGCGTGTCGCTCCCGGTGAAAAGGCAAAGTTGTGCCGAACCAAAGATGTGACCCGCGGGCAACAGGAGAAGGTCGAGATCATGGACACGTCGTCTTTCACCAAATGGCAGTACATGCTCTGTTCGTTTGCCCGGCAGTCGAGCTTGCATCAAACGTGCGGTGCGCTGGGAGACGAGGATCTCGTCATGTGGCGCAATGTGGTCACTGTGCGCATGTGAAACAAAGGCAAAGCGCTTTGCATCCCGCGGGTCGAGCCAGAGATCCTGCTGCGGCAAATAAACACCGCGCTCATAATGAATGTCGACCATCATGAAATTTATGCGTGAATTTGGGGAGAGAAAACGAGTTTTGGGGTAGGAGCGAAATCCATTTCCAGTCCCTTGACTTGGGCCGCAGCGGATTGACACGGCATTCAAGATCCGGTTTTATTGCATCAATGAGGTTTGCCGCTACAGCGTTTGGTTTGTTTTCTTTTGTCTTGAGTGATTTTAGCATGGGCGCTGTCGAAGAGCCCAAGATTGTCGAAAAAGTGACGCCACTCCCGGCTGCGTTGAGCAAGGATTTCGAGTTTCGAAAAACGAAACTTTTCTTTTTAGGTGAAAAAGCACCCCAACAAGCGCTGGCGCGACAGACAACGAGCACTCTCAAACCGGGAGCGCTTACAGGCGGCAGCACAGCGTCTTCCCAGAAGACAGCGACCCTTCAAGATGCGCCTATCACATTTGAGCGGCAATACCGGCTCTTCGGCGCCGTGACGGGGCTCGATCAACGTCAACGATGTGGAGATTATTTCGATTTCTTTTGGCGCGCCAAACGGCCCGCCGATATCACAGTGCGTTTGGAGTATCGCCAGGAGAAGTTGCACGAACACGTCCAGGCGCAGGAGATTTCATATCGCAACGTGCGCGGCACTTGTAAGACAGAATTCAAGGTCATCGGCGATGATTACTTTGATGACGGCCGAGTGATTGCCTGGCGATGCCTGTTGGTAGAAAACGGGCGAATTGTCGCGGAGAACCACTCCTACATGTGGGAATAACGCGACCGGTCGTTTTTGACATATAGGTTTCTCGGTTTCGGTCAGTTCCTGGAACTTTTACCGGTCTTGATGGCGAAGTGGTTTGGAAACCGCACGGCCCGGTCTTACCGGGTTTGACAGCATGGCTCTCAGTCCTGTATTATTTATGAGTAAACGTGGAGTCATCGATTCAAGTAGGGGTAAACGGTCCAGCCGTGTGGGTGAAAGTGGAGGGGAAGGGCAGCTTCCTGAACAGCGGGAATCTGAAAGAGTTCGCTCGCGAGATGTTGGACCGCGGCTATCGCGAATTTGTGATCGATCTGGCAGATTGCGCGATGATGGATTCCACTTTTATGGGCACAATGGCCAGCGTGGCGTTGCGCTTGAAGGAACTGGGCCGTGGACATCTTCACATCGTCCACTGCAGGAACCGCAGCCGGGAACTCCTCTCTGGGCTGGGTCTTGATCAAATCTTCGATATTCAGGCCGATGGAACGACGGCGCCTGAATGCGAGGCGTTGTCGCGCCCTTCTAATCAGGGATCGGCAAACGGAAAAAAACAGGATCAAACTCGAACGATTCTCGAGGCGCACGAGGCTCTGTGCGAAGCGGCACCAGAAAATCTCTTTCGCTTCAAGGACGTTCTCGAATACCTAAAACAAGACCTTCATCAAGAGACGCCTTCGAAGTAAGCTGGCCCTGGCATGATGTGGCCGACTTTTCTCTTCGGACTGCTTCTCGTGTCCGTGGCCGGGTGGATTTTCACCGCCTACGCCCAGAGACGGCGGATTCGGATGTTGGAGCGCTCCCACGAGGAGATTCAGGTCGAAGAGACTCTTGTTTTCGATTTCCTCCACGGTCTTGGAGAAGCTTTCAGCGACATCATTCGGCCTAATGAGCTGCACCGGCTCATTGTCGAGGGTGCAACGCGTATTCTCGATGCACATGGCGGCGCGCTTTATGTGACCGATCGGACCGGCGGAAGGCTCACTCCGGCCTTTATCTCGAAAGGTTGTCCGCCGCTGGTAGATGTTCCACCAAATATTTTGCAGCAAGCGGCCGCCACTCCGATCGCGCTCGAGAGTTATCTGCGGCTGCACTCGATTGTTCCGGGTGAAGGGATCATCGGTCGCGTCTGGCAGACAGGGCAGTCCGTCTGCTTCAATGAACTCTCCCAGGCGCCGGAGTTGGCGAAACTGCGAGATAGTGCTTTTGGAACTGCGTCGGTCATGGCGGCATCGCTCTCCTACGGAAAACAAAATCTAGGGGTCCTCGCCGTCGCCAATGGCCCGATGGGCGCGCCGTTTACGCAAGGGGATTTCGTTGTTTTCAAATCGATTGCCGAGCAGTCCGCCTTTGCCCTCTACAACGCCATCATCTACTCGATGGCAAATGAAAAAAAGCGACTCGATCACGACCTCGAGATCGCACGAGACATTCAGCGTATTTTGCTTCCGGCGGAAGCGCCGGCCATTAACGGATTTCAAATCAGCGGCATCAATGTGCCCGCCCGCCAGGTAAGCGGCGATTATTTTGATTACATTCGTGTCGATGAAGAGCGGCTTGGTGTTGTAATTGCCGACGTTTCCGGTAAAGGCGTTCCGGCATCGCTGATCATGGCGATTTGCCGTAGTGTCTTGCGTGCTGAGGCGGCGCGGAATCCTTCCCCAGCCGATGTTTTGCGAAAGGTAAACCGGCAGCTTTATCCGGACATCAAGGAGGACATGTTTATCAGCATGGCCTATCTCATCCTCGACCATGAGCGCGATGGCGTCACTCTCGCGCGTGGGGGACACGACGCGCCGTTGCTCTACAAACGACAATTGCAACATGTTACGCCGGTAAAATCGCCTGGAATGGTCCTTGGAATTGACAGCGGAAATGTGTTTGATAGACTTACTGTTGATTTCGCCGTGCCGCTCGAGCGCGATGATTGCCTCGTCCTCTACACCGACGGCGTGACGGAAGCGCTAAATACGGAAGGAGACGAATTCGGTCTTGGGCGCACGATCGAATCGGTCCGCGCCAGCGCGACCGATGGCGCCCAAGCGATTGTAAAGCGAGTCATCGATGACGTGCATAATTTTATCGGTTCGACTCCGCAAAATGACGACATCACTTTGATTGCCATCCGCAAAATATGAAAAAGGTTCCCATGACTGAACATCGTCGAGAGTCGGAAGAAACGACATCGCTGGGATCGACATCGTCATCTGCGACAGCCGCGCAACGAAGCGAAGCAGCAGAGGATCCGATGACCGGTTTGCAAGCTGACCTTGACCGGTTCCGCGATCTGGCGCTTCGCAGCCAGGCCGACTTCGAGAATTACAAGAAGCGATGTGCGCGCGAAAAGGAAGACGCAGTCAAATACGCGAACAGCTCGTTGCTGGAACGGCTGGTGGCGATCGTCGATAACTTCGAACTCGGTCTGGAAGCCGCCCGGGACGAAAGCGAACAGTCTCCAATTTATTCAGGGATGACTCTGGTTCTGAAACAGCTCCGCGATTTCCTCGCTGAAAATGGATTGCAAGCAATCGAAGCCGAGGGAAAAAAATTCGATCCAAATCTCCACGAAGCGATTGCGCATGAACCGAGCAGGTTCTCGGAAGGAACCGTTGTCCGCCAGACCCGCCGCGGTTATCGATTCAAGGATCGCTTACTGCGGCCGTCGAGCGTTGTCGTTTCATCAGGCCCGGTCTCCTAAAGGCATCGGGTTGTCATTCCGGGCGATGTCGAGGAATCTCTCACTGTTATTGTCGATCTTCCCGATAACAAGCAAGAGCATGAAAGCGAGTAAGCGTAAGGATTCTCCGGAGATCTCTGGGCCACGCGTAATCTGCGGTTAAGAGAAAATGGCGACGACCAAACGCGATTATTACGAAGTTCTGGGCGTGGGACGCAACGCCTCTGAGGAGGAGATTAAGCGCGCGTACCGCAAGCTCGCCGTCAAGTTTCATCCAGATAAAAATCCCGACGACCCTCATGCCGAAGAAAGGTTCAAGGAGCTCGGCGAAGCATACGATGTCCTGATCGACCCCGATAAACACGCGGCCTACGATCGCTTCGGGCACGCGGCCTTTGCGCAAGGTGCCGGTTTCGGCGGTGGCGGTTTTCATGATCCGTTCGAGATTTTCCGTGAAGTCTTTGGCGGCGGCGGAATCGGCGGCGGAATTTTCGAAACGTTCTTCGGCAGCGGGGGGCGTGCCGAAGATCGACAACGTGGCTCCGATTTGCGTTACGACATGGAGATCAATCTCGAGGAGGCGGCGTTCGGCGTCGAAAAAGAGATTGAAATCGCGAAGCTCGACACCTGCGATAAATGTCGGGGTAGCGGTGCTGAGCCCGGTTCGCGCACGATTAGCTGCCCCACGTGTGGCGGCCGCGGTCAGGTCATCAGCTCGCGCGGCTTTTTTCAGGTTTCACAAACCTGTCCCCGCTGCCGTGGTGCCGGCCAGATAATCGAAAAACCGTGCCGGCAATGCCACGGGGAAGGACGCGTGGAAAAACTGAGCCGCATTAAATTAAAGATCCCGGCTGGAATCAGCGAGGGCGCACGGTTACGCTCCTCACATAACGGCGAGGCTGGTATTCGCGGCGCTCCGCAAGGTGATCTTTACGTTGTCGTTCACATCAGGGAACACAAGATCTTCGAGCGCGAAAACGACAACCTTTATTGCGAAGTTCCGATTCCCTTTTCGGTCGCGGCGTTGGGTGGGCAGGTCGACGTGCCGACGCTTGAAGGTAAAGCGCATCTAAAGATTCCTGCCGGCACCCAAAGCGGACAAATATTCAAGCTGCGTGGCAAAGGTATCATCCACCTGAACGGTGGGGATCGTGGCGATTTGCTCGTGCGGTTACTCGTGGAAGTGCCATCGCGCTTGAATGCGGAACAACGGCACAAGCTCGAGGAATTCGCCGCGCTTTGCGGTGAGGAAAACGCGCCCATGCGTAAAAGTTTCTTCGAACGCGCAAAAGAATTCTTCCAATAATAAACGGCGGAAGAAGACGAGTGGAACATCGCGCCCAACTATTCCATGCCTGACCCCTAGGTACCAAATATCTTAACGATGCCTAACGAGACCGTAAAGCTGATCGAATGCCCCCGCGATGCGTGGCAGGGTCTCAAAAAACTGATCCCGACGGAAGTGAAGGCACAGTATTTACGCGCGCTTATCGAGGCTGGATTCAAGCATATCGATGCTGTAAGCTTTGTCTCTCCGAAGGCCGTGCCACAGATGGCCGATAGCGAAAAGGTACTGGGGCAACTCAATCCGCCAAACGATGTCGAAATCATCGGCATTGTGGTGAATGAGAAAGGGGCAGAGCGCGCCATCGCAACCGAGGCCGTGACAACGCTCGGTTATCCTTATTCAATTTCCGAGACGTTTCTGCGCAAAAACCAGAATCAGTCGCGCGCGGAGAGCTACAAAATTCTGAAGCGGATCAAAAAGAAAACCGACGAATCGGGACTTCACATGGTGGTCTACATCTCCATGGCCTTTGGGAATCCGTATGGCGATCCGTGGGATGAAGACGAGGTGCGCCAGGCGATGGAGAAAATAGCCGAGCTCAAGATCCGATCCGTCTCGCTCGCGGACACTGTTGGTCTCGCTACGTCCATCCTGATCGGCCGGGTGGTTCGTTCAGTGACGGCCGACTTCGGCGGGTATGACATCGGCGTCCACATGCACGGCAAACGCAGCGATGCTTCAACCAAAGTACTTGCTGCTTACGACGCTGGTTGTCGCCGCATTGATTCGGCTATCGGTGGCGTCGGTGGGTGTCCGTTCGCACAGGATGCGCTGGTTGGGAATATTGCGACGGAGAGCGTGATACAGGCGCTCCAGGAACGTAACGTGGAACTGCCGGTAGGCACATCGCTGGAAAGTGTGCTGGCGATGAATGCGGACATCTCCTTCAATTACGAGAGCGAAGACTGAGGCAATAAAGCCTCGGGCACACTGTTTCAAAATTCCTGGCGCATTGATGTCTTTTCTGAACCCTGAAATCTGAAACCCGTTGCCATGCACCGCTTCTATGTCTCGCCGGAGAATTGGAATCCTGACGCACTCGCGTTGAGCGGGTCAGAAGCGCACCATGCTCGCGATGTCCTGCGGACAAAGCGCGGCGAGAAGCTCGTCCTCTTCAACGGACGCGGGCACGAAATCACTGCTGAGATTGTCGACTCCAGCGGCGATGAAATTCAATTGCGCACATTGCACGAGGCGGAAACGCCGCCGCTGCGCTGCCGAATCATTCTTGGGCAAGCGATTCCGAAGGGAAAAAACATGGAGTTGATCGTGCAGAAGGCTGTCGAGATCGGCGCAGCCGAGATTTCGCCGATCATTTCCGATCGCACAATCGTACAGGTCGATCCTGAAAGCGCCGCGCAGAAACAGGCGAAATGGCAGCAGATTGCGATCGAGGCGGCCAAGCAATGCGGGCAGAATTGGCTGCCATGCGTTCACGCGCCGTGCAGGCTCGGCGACTTTTTTGCGGTCTCTGCGACATTCGATCTGCGCCTGATCGGCTCGCTTCAACCCGGTGCGCGACATTTGAAAAGAATCCTCGCTGATTACTCTAGCGAACATCGACACCTTCCCGAGAGCGTATTGATGCTTATCGGGCCGGAAGGCGATTTCACGCCCGCGGAGCTTGCGCTGGCCCGCCGCCATGAATGCCACCCCATCACACTGGGACCGATCATTCTACGGGTGGAAACCGCCGCCATGTATTGCCTGAGCGTTCTTTCCTACGAATTGCTGATGTAGTGATGCTTCCGCGAAGCATTGCCTTAATCTCCGGTGGCTAACCTATTCGGCGGAATCATTCGGCGATCGCCACCTCGGTGGCAGGCATTTCGTTAAGAGCAGCGGCTGCCTCGGTCTTGTCCGGTGGCGCGGGTTTGATTGACACAATTGCAAATTGAGCGGCGCCGCGATCAGTGTTGAGGGAGATGACTTCGCCAAGCTTGTGCCCGAGCAACGCCTGGCCGATCGCTGTTTGGTACGAAATAATGTGCCGGTCGGGGTCGCCGTCCCACGCGCCTAGTATTGTGTAGGTTTCCTCTTCGCTCGTATCGGCGTCGCGCAAGGTGACGATTGTGCCGATCGAAACGAGAGATGTGTCCACTTTCTCAAAAGAAGTCCCTCGCGCGTTGTCCAGCATTTGTTCGAGTTCGGCTTT
>Ga0137362_10002982_pt1 | contig 11186 bp, 10 predicted proteins | sample MadtaG_2_FD_104801 | JGI IMG/M metagenome (GOLD analysis project Ga0137362, IMG submission 104801) | Vadose zone soil microbial communities from Angelo Coast Range Reserve, California, USA - Mad1_100_16 metaG | ecosystem: Environmental > Terrestrial > Soil > Vadose zone | place: USA: California... | reverse complement strand
TGCAGAAGAACGTGACTCCATCAAACAAGGACATCTTGCTGAGGCAGAGTTTAAGCGAAGGAGCCAAGATGATTTTTGTGTAGGATGGTGAGGTGAGTCGCCGTCAAATGTTGTGAATACGCACCGCCGTCCGTCACCGCGTCACCGTGGACGCGTGTAAAGTGCCAGAGTCACGTAGCACGTGACACTTGTCCCCTGCGTGGATGTACACGTCCGCCGAGTCTGTACTCCGAGCATTGCCTTCAGCCTGAATCGCGGCATTCATTTACCGTGTCTGCTCTGTTATCCCTGGCTAGTTAGAATGAATGGATATGGTCTTCGTCGAATAACACTTCGGCTTTGGCTTATGATCGACATATCCATTCCAAGTCACTGGCACCGATGCCTCAACCAACTAAATTTGAATAAGTGGCTCAAAAATACCACTGTGTCATCTAATTGGTATTTCTTGGCATCAAGTGACGTGTATATTCAGGAATACTGTACAAAACTGCCCGTAACACAACTCATCTGAGTCAGGATTATCTGGAGTCTACGGCTCGTCAATGACAATGACTGGCGCAAAGCCAAACGGCGATGCCTACTTACAGTACAGTGAAGATTTTTTCAATTGCATTTTGGCGTCGTAAGTGTTACACCTACTCTCCTTGATGCCGCGGCACTTGTGACCTTACCGTACAGCACCCGTGGACTATTCAATATTCAATGATCACAGTTCTCATTGGACTCGGACGGGACCGCGAATCAGATCTGGTTTTTCGATCCGTAAGAAGGCGGCTGTAGCCGTGGGGCGCTGAGATTAATGACTGAACTCATTCGGACTGAAGTTCAAACCCATCTTTTTTCGATGGTACTGTAAAGTTGTCTTGATAACTCGTTTATAAGTTCCCTCACAACCTTTCCCCACCATACCTTTACTGTATAGTTGTGCCTTCAGGGTTGTAGTTCATGCCTGCTGTATTACGTGTAATTTGAGCGTTCCTTTGGCGCTTACGTTCCCTCAGGCGCTTCCCTTTTCAAGTGGAGTGAACGTTAAGCTCAACTGTACTAACTCGTGCCAGCGATCAAGCCATGATGTTGGTAAGTACTACGCTACAAGTAACGCCTCCTTACTTTGTGTGTTACAGTATCTCGCGGGTCAGCAATTTTTGGATGCATTATGGTGGGCGTTATCTCGGCGGTTGCCACCGTGCTTCCTTCCATCTGGCTAACAAAAAGGCCGGACTTCTTAATCTCTATATTACGCACGTTACTGTAGTCGTGGATCCGATCCGCGCCAAGAGCTGTAGATCTTTGTGTTCCCTACTTTTTCAGCACAGTCGGAGCGTAATCGCACTTCCCGTTGATCAACGAGATAGTCCAAGGGTAACCGTATTAGCTCTCACATTGACCTGGCCAAGTTTGTCAACGGTTCTGCGCACACGCCGATGTGGAAACCTTGTTCCTCAGCCATCAGCGCTTTACTAGATTCGTCTAGCTGTCGGAAGCCACCCCATATCTCGATCAAATCATTTACACGGCGACCTCAACAGAAAGCCTTCTTCTCTCCCCTTTGAGGGCCGTAGGCCAGGTTGTGCGGCTTGCGCCTTATATCCTTCACAGTTCAGATGGCGTATACTGTACGTACTGGCGATTCTCCCACAACACATTTGTGCCCTTCTGTATCTAGCTCAGAATATGACCTGTTGGGAATCAGTGCATGAAGAGGGTACAACAGCCATTCCTCTTGCATCCGTCCATCTGATGTATGTGTGTGGGGTGGCAATAAGGGGATACTGCCGTTCGTTGTTTCATTGGCACTTCCGAGTCACAAGGGAATGTTCTATGAACACTGACGGGTCTCGTCCCCCCCGCAACGGTGGCGCGTGCACATCGCTAATCGAAACCCGTAATATGTTCTGCGGAACGTATTTCTTATAGCTCCCGGTTACAGGTGGCTCATATCGTGCTCTTTATCGCACGGACACGTCTGAGCATGTCCGTTATTCTGATTTCAGATTTTGCAGTGTGGCCAGACTTCACCAGCCTCCGGCAGCAATGAGAGGGTCACTCATCCTCTGGGCGCTACAGACGATGAACACTCTCTGGTCATGCCCATGCACAATAGAGTTATGCACAAGCAATTGCACACATAGTTGTGGGTAAACAACTCACGCAAATAAACTAGCGGCGTGATGCTACTGTAGTGCGCCAGGGCTGTTATCTCCTCTCGGGAATTGCAACGCAAAGGAAAGGGTGGGAATTACCTAATTTTCCACCCCTGATCTGGAATGCTTCAAAGTTCGAACGTGCGACGGAATGTCCGCAGTATAGTAAAAAAAAATGCGTTTCGTCGGGCTTGGAGAGGCTACGAGTTTTTGCCTACAGGAATATTCCTCTGTGGGGCGCATTTTTTTTTGACCCCGATAAATGGTGGCACGCCGGCACTGAGCGGATCATGGACGCAATGGATATGTGAGTGCTTTATGGGTAGGAAATAAACGCGCCTTCGACCCGCTACATGATATTTGCAATCCTTACGCGCTTAGTGGAGGGATCAAAACACACCGGTAATATGACACGTGGCAGGATGGGCGCGCCCCCCCGAACATGTCGGCGCCAGCGGTCCCCTCGAGACGGTCATGTTGCTTGGAACCGCATCGCTGGAGGTTGACAGTTCATTTCAGGCACCAGGGCACATAATTCATCTTCGCTCATTGCATGAGCACTCGAACTTAGCATTCAATGAAACTATAGTCCACAGAGGGAGCGTGCACCGATTTTGCATCGAATGGAGAAGGGACAAGGAGTCAGCACCCTGCTGGGAAGAGAGCAATCAAGACCAAACTGATCGGACTTGGCCGGGACTGGACTAGTGCCGAACGCAACCGACGTTCGGCAGTCGGCGGTGCCTCATGAAACCCTCTCCGGAAGGGTCAGTCATCCCATCATGATCACCAAGGGCAACAACCTTGCTGGGGAGGTGGCGTATCTGTCAGGAAACCCCTAGGGGATACTGGGGTTCCCCTTTGAGGTTGGTATCGCAAGAGGAATCAATCGCGTTACACTTACCGTCCGCGGGACGCAGCTTGTCCTACCGCAACGGGGGTGGTGTTACCAGTATATCTTCCTGAATTGCCGCGGCAAGAGAGCGAGTGGGACACAAACACGTACTGTCAAGAACCCACATAGTACACACACCAGAGCTCATAGGTTGCGCCTCCTTGCCCATATTACGTTGCTCCAGTGAGGTGAGGGCCCTACCAGTGGGAAGGCTCGACTATCTTGCGACCCGCGACTTTCGAAACAACCATCAAGGTGTTCTCGGAAAAGGTGAAAACTGCTCCAGAGGCGCGAAACGATTTAGCGGAGGTGAGCGGTTGTAAGATCTTCAGGGGCTTCGCCTACTGATGCTTGAAGTTTGAGAGGAGAAAAACGAGGGTTTCTCGGCGCTGGACGGCGCTGAAAGAGTAGCTTCGAATTGAGGCTAGCCAAGAAGGGCAAGGAAAAGGCCGGGAAAAAATTCTAAAAGGCAACCTGAGGCGCGCCTGGACCTTGGATATCAGCTGGCGTTTGCCTTTGTGGAAACTTCGATAATTATGGGAAAAGGGATTAGAGGGCGGCGGGGAAATCGTCGATTGGTCGAGCCGCGTTTATGGGTCCCAAGCGTGAGCACAGCCGTTTCAAGGGTGTCTGTTATAGCACCTCCTTAGCCGGTGTCAACGACCATGGGGCGACGAACAGGAGATCAGCAGATTCCCCCCCCAGAGAGTCATTTGCTTCGCTTTGATCCCGTCCTCACTGGGTGTAACGTCAAAAACCCAGCGTGGCTCAGGTGATTTGGTCCTGTCGTTTCCCCCTTCGTACGCGGTTGACAAAAAATTTATACAGTGACTTCGCGCACACACACTACTCTGGATCCCCTCCCCCTCCCCAAAGTCACCCACTCTATCGTAGGGCCTGCTTACTCTCATAAGCCGCCGCCGACCTTCTGGAAATTCGGACATCTGCGACAGGCCACTCCCGATCACGCCGCAGTTCGCTCGCCTGACATACTACTCGCGCGACATTGCCGCTCACGTACTTTCAAGTTCAAGACGCGTCCCCCCTCCACCAACTCGTCCCATTACTGTATCCACACTCGTGTCCACCACTGTGATTTGTCATCATGAGCCGCCTTAACTCTCTGATACAACATCCCCAAGCCAACTCGGGCTCTGCTACTTATCGTCGTTCAGACAGGAGCAGCCCCCGCGTCGAGTCGGATGATGGGATGCCGTATAACCACCGCCGCACGTCCGTAAAGGTGGATGAGATGGCACCAGGTCAGTCAACGGTCCCGTTCTCATAGATACTTTGCTGATCTGTCCCACAGAGGACACTCAATTGACCTCCCAGGCGCTCAACTCCGACGGTACGCCTCGACGACCCATGAACGCGTTCATGATCTTTGCACGTCGCAGGCGACCTCAGGTTTCTGCAGCCAACCAGACCATGCGCACTGGTGATATCAGTAAGATATTGAGTAAAGAATGGAATTCGATGGACATGGTGAACGACCTGAACGTGGCGAATCGTACCTTCTTACTTACGGATGCTTTTCAAGGGGGACAAGCAATTCTATCTCGATCAAGCTAAGCGCTTGAAGGAGACCTTTAATTCCAAATATCCCGACTATGTCTACAGGAGGAGACCCAATAATTCACGTAGGAAGCGCAGACCGGATGCGAATGCAAATCCGTTGCTCGACCCGTCAACCGCTGGTGATGCAGGGGATGATTATCCAGCAGCACACGATTTCGACTACCCGTTGGTCGACGTGCAGGACCCTGCTCGGGATTTGGCTCCCTCGCGTGGTAGTTCAAATTCCGGCGTGGCGTCGGGATACAGTGATGGCTCAGGGGTCTCCTCATCACATGCGACACTCACGACCTACGGGTACTCTACTCATGACTATCCAGCGAGTCACATTCCCGCTTCAGGCCCGCGTCTTCCCCACCTCTCATCACTTCACGTCCACGAACACCCGCCTGCAACATCCAATGAGACTCCTTCGCTGACATCGCTTCCTTCTCACCACTACCCTGACACGTCGATGCATTCCCACGTGTATTCCAGCTCTCATGCATCTCAACCACCCCCTGGTGCGCCGTCTCCAAGTACAAGTGGACCGGAGCACATTACAGGTTCTTCCATTTGGGGAAGTGTCCGTGGCGATCACGGGAGAGCTATGCAACCAACGTGGACCGCTGCACCGCCCGTCGTACCCCCGCTCAGTGGTGGAGATCAACTTCGCGAGCGAGCAGCAGCCCCTCCGATTCACCAAAAAAGCGAGGTATATTCTGATCCTTCGTCGTGCGCCTGGTCGACTCCGACCTCCCAGCCCTCTCCTGCTATTTCTAGTGCTTCCTCGCATGTGTCTTCTCAGTCTTCTAACGGTTACCCCCTTCAGACACTCTCGTCGCCGTTCTTTCCCCCTTCTCACTCACCTGGGGCATACCAAAGTTCTGCTTCGTCGTCCTCCACTCCATCGGGGAGCCCCGAAAACTACTACTCGACGGGTTCTCAACTTCAGGGAAGTTCTTATGGAGGTAGAGCGGGTGGCGGGTACGAGCAGGCAACAATATACAACTCGCATCCGGTGCCGCATGCCAGCACATCACATCATACTTCGAGCGCTCATGAGGTGTTTCAGGTCCCACAACCACAATCACGGCCGTCGCGGCCATCGCTGCACTCAGCACTCGACTCAGGGATGCCCCCTTTGAATCCATCCTCATCGAGTAGCACCGCTTACCCGAGCTCGAGCATGGACCACTGGCGCGCGAAAATAGGCGGGCAGTAGTAGTGAGATTCTTGTCCGTTTCTTGAAACTTTTTTTGTCGATTTCATTGTCGGACTTTGGTATAATTGCTTTTTTGCTATCGTGCCTGCGACGTCTGAGCCTAGAACACTAGACCATTGATCATCACTCGTTTACTTGATGCTCACCCTCTCCTATATCCAGGTCGCTATACCTCCTTCGCTCTTATCTCAGGTGTCGTCATCTCAAATTCGCTGTGTATCCCTCCGCCACCCTTTCTCGTGTGTCATGTGTAAAACTACTCTTGTTCTCTAGCACGTCATTTCTTCTGCTTCACCCTTCAAGTAATTGTTATTCTCGAACTCTGTTCGAATCAACCCCATGAGGCATGCGGAGTTGACCTTGGCGCCGGAAGAATTTCTGACGCTAACCGAATTTTCGGTGTTCACCGTAACAGGGTAGATGTACGCCACTCGCCACGCGAGGCAGCCCCTTGTGATCAAACGCAGCTGAGGCATCGGATTTAGGACACATTGTCTCTGCGCCGGGGACATTACGATCTTTCGCTCGAAGCGGGAAATGCCGACCGTTCTGCGTAAATCGCATCATGAACACGTTTTTGATTTAGACCCGGACAGTACGGATCTATGGGGCACCCCTTTGACTCTCAGACTACTCTCACGCATGTCCTTAGCGCTACGATCATGGCAAGGATATGTCCACGTCCATGTGTCTTTGGGAGTGATTGAGCCCTTCAGTTTTTGCACCGCGGAACAGACCGGTTTCAGTGAGGCAGCGCTCAGATAGAGGTACCATAGGTCAGTGCTTCAAGAGACGAAATGTACGAAATAGGAGACGGGCGATACGGGTACGTATGGGAATAGGAGGTAAGGCAGGAGGCTCAGCACTCGACGTGTTAGGTGGTCATGCCATGCTACGGCATCGCTTTATGCATCACGCGTTGGTGGCCTCTAACTGGCTAATCAGTTCCGAGAACGGTATTAATGTCATTTATTCTTATCCAGTGACGAGGGTATACCGAATCGTAGTAGATTTGTGACTACTGCTGTACCGTGTTGCTGACGAGATAAATCGTGATGGCGTCAACGTTGCCGAAAGCATTGTGGTCCACCCAAAGGTTGCATTCGCCCTGCAGAGGGGTGGTAAGCGGTAAAACGGGCGGCCAACAATCGAGTTTGGGGTACCCGGCTTATCGGCCAATTTGTTGGCACGTACAGGTTAGTTCTTACCTTGCTATGAGCAACAGCTATTAACGTTAGGCCTTGCCTTACACTTTTGTCCTCCGTACACTGGCAGGCATTTTCATGTTTATTGGACCTGACCTTCAGCTGCCGGTGCATCTAATGGAACTGTATCACCTATCCACCTACAATGAGAACATTACTTTGTCTTGATTTTCCCCAGCGCTAGTAAATGATTCATGTAAGAGTTACACCGTAGCACTGTAGAAAACCTTGACTGCCAGTGATTGAGCTGCAAGTCACGGTGACGGTTCGCAAAGGGGCATCCGGGCCGGATCTTTGTCATGAGACAACGCCATTCCCGGGCCCAGGCCGAGTCCAAGCCCGGCGACCGTTCAACGTTCAACGTTCAACGTTCAACCCCACTTCCATCACTCGAAATGTCTCCGTCAGATGGGGGCGTTCAACCCGTTGTTGACTCTATGGCTGTTTTCAAGGACGGCTTATTCAAGAATAGAGTTCTCTTCTGTACTGGTGGCGGCTCTGGCATATGTCGTGTTATGACCGAAGCTGTGGTGAGTTGATCTAAAGAAGCTCATTTGCATCTCGACTGACACACTCATTCAACGCCATTTATTAGATGCGACACGGTGCAAGCGCCGCCATCATAGGTCGAAAGTAAATTTTTCTTATTTCTTTTCATGCGACTTTAAAATTCTGACATGATCCTAGCGAGGAGCGGCTAGAAAAGACAGCCCAAGAACTTTCCGCAAACACCGGAAGCTCCTGCCTGGCCATCAGGGCGGATGTTAGGGATCCTAGACAAGTTCAGGCCGCTGTTAAGCAGACTATCGAGACGTATGGCAGAATTGATTTCGTCATCAACGGTAATTTCCCCAGCACAAATTTTACCTATCTACTCCTACCAATGATCACTGGCTCCCAGGCGCAGCAGGAAATTTTCTTGCTCCCATTTCTGGCCTCTCTGAAAAAGGTTTCAGGACTGTAATTGAAATTGATACGGTAGGCCCCCCCTTTGTGTTCTGTATTCTTGGTCTTGCTGAATTCTACTGCTCCATGAGCTTGGGACATATCATACTATCAAAGCAACTTTACCCCACGTGAGAACGGCAAAGGGATCGTACATCCACGTAAGTGCAACATTACACTACCGTGGTATGTTCTGCCTTCGTCGTGTCTAATTCCTTCAATATCTGAATTTTGCATGCCCTTCAGGCACTCCTTATCAAGTACACGTCTCTGCCGCGAAAGCTGCCGTAGATGCGACGTCCGCTGTCCTTGCCGTGGAAGAGGGTCCACATGGTGTACGTTCCAATGTAATCGCACCGGGCCTTATTGGTGGGACAGAGGGCGACGATCGCCTCTCACCAAAGGGCCTCACCGAACAGAACCATTTACTCCTTCCCTTGGGTCGCAAAGGAGATCCCAGGGACATCGCCAACGCGACAGTCTTCCTGTTCAGTGATGCGGCCAGCTTCATCTCTGGGCAGATTCTGGTTGTCGATGGTGCTTATGAACACCTTAGAGCGTTAATGCTGCCATATCCTGAGAGCGTTCTTGATCCTGCGTCGACCAAGCATCTGATAAAGGCAAGAATGTAGGCAACGGTCACACTTACGTCTGGGATTTCCCATGTATTTGTCACCCGCCGGAAGGGGACCCTGGCACGATCGAGAAGCAGTTGAATGGAATATGATGACTGCTGCAAATTACCTGACAGCAGGGCTAATTGCATGAGGCAGCTGGAAATGTTGCGGCGTCGTTTTCTGTCTTAGCTAGTCAGAAGTCAGAACCTAAGGCGGGTCGAGTACAATTCTTATGAGAGTGTGTTCTCTATTATGAGTTTGTGAGTGATTTGTCAACGAGATTCCGGTAACGCTGCTTTGCACCTGCAATAAACCGGGGCACGAAAGGCTGGAATAAAACTGGTCTGAAACCAGAGTGCGGTAAGGTATGTATGATCGTGTGAGCAGGGAAGTGATTGGCGAACTACCCCGATGGAGAATGAGGACAGAATGGATCACATGGGGAAGCTTCTGAAACATACGCCAGTATGTTTGGCTGCCTCAAGGAATGAAGGACCTCCGTAAAAAGGGGTGAACAGGTCTCGCGACACTAAGGATGCCACGACCAGTACATGGGGTTAAAGGGGTGACGAGGGTGACGGAAATGCGGTTGCATCGATCACTTCATACACAACCTCAGACAGGCGGCAGGTATACCAAGTCCAAAAGCTATTTCAGTAATAAACCAAAAATCTTTCATAAGGCCTTAACATGGCACGATCAGGAGGTAGATGAAGCGCATTTGCTACAAGATCACGTCGTTTGCTTGGTACCTTCAGGGTCGTGGCGAAATGATGGCATTACTAAAACGTCATGATGGCGCGCAATTGTGGCAGGACTCGGAGTTAGAGAGCGTCCATGTGGAAACCCAAAGATTGCTCGACGATTGCTTGTTGAGAAAAGTAATCCAGTGACAACTCTATACCGCTTGCAGCGGAAGTGTGAAGGAGAAACATGAGGCCTCAGCGTCTCAGCCCCAGTGAAAAATCGCTCTGGGGATTTCTGGGGATTTCCGGGATGGTCCGCGGAAATCTGTACATATCCAGATATATCTAATTGCAGATTATGTCAGAAATCTCAGGATGTATGCAGCTCCTGGCCATTTTTCTGGAATTATTCTGAGTCCTTCTGAATAAATCTGATATATTCCCAGAAAACTTCTGTATTATTCTGAAGCCATCTGTAGATTCTGTACATAGCAATTACAAATAATAATTGAATTTTCTGAATTTTCTGAATTCTTCTGAATCTGTCTGAAGTCCATACATCAGCAAAACATTGTTGGTCTTGATTGGCTTAAAGCCCTTGATTTCCCTTGAAAAATGTACTCTTGAAACCTCTTGAAAAACTGATATTGCTTAAAACTGTGAAATAGCATCTTCCTTCAGTAGAGAGGGGAACCTTCTACTTTTTGCCTGTACAAAGCTTCACAATAAACAGCATTCAAGTTTGGGCTGGTTCTATTATGTGAGCTCTTGAGAACACCCAAAGGTCAACATCTATTCCTACACACCAGCCCATTCAGGCAAGCATGATACAGGAGCCCATATGAATATCCTTCTTTCAAGACAATTTGTTTCAGAAATCATCATGTGCAGTATCATGGCAATCACAACTACTTACCCTAGTGAGTAAGGTATTTGACATATGAACATATGATTTTGTAAGGGAACAAAAAAAACTGAGAACAGGAATGCCTAATTTGGCATACAGTATTTCCTAGTCATTTAAGGTGATGGGAGGTTAAGAGAGAGCATAGGCTACAATTGGTATTCATCCAGTAGTTTACATTTTACCTTGCTCTTCTCCATTTGTAACAAAACTAAAAAGAAAAAAAAAATAAAGGAAAACATAGCATGAAGGCCGTTTGAAATTAGTTGGAATCAGTCGAATGGTGTGTCGCATCGCAAATCGAACACTTGCGGTTCCCATGGGAGAGCCAGCTGCCCACGCACCGCTCATGGAACCTGTAGAAATAGATACGTCTTTCGTTAACGGAACGGATAACCAAAATAGCCATGGCAACAACGCAAAGGAGAAACAAGTTGGCTTACGCATGTGGCGATGATGGAAGACATATGGGGCACGGATTTTGGTTTGGCTGAGACTGCGAAGAAAAAGCGCTTCGTTGCTTCCCAGGTTCCACCTCTGTGTACGGAGGTAAACCCGCGGAAACGTTGCCCGCGAGGAACAGGTCAAGCAAGACAGGCCGTACTGGGTCAGACTGTGAGGCGCCCGGTGGGTGAGGAAGAGGACGGCCGGGGTAGTGGTGTTGCTTGGAATCTGCGCCAGTGGGAGTAGGGGCGCGTTGAGTAGGCTCACTTGTAGCAGTAGCAGTTGCCCGCGTCACAGAGCTAGCTGCCGAGAAGGTAGTAGTTGGCCCCGGCGAGGACACATAAAGCTCGATTAGCGACTCTGTATCGCCAATAGACACGACGGTGTCTCTCCTGGGGGCAGCCAAATTCTCAGTTGTGGGTAAGGTGGTGGTTAACGGTGAGAGGATTGCCACCTGGCGTTCAAATGATTGACTCGAGAGTGGACTAGGGTTCGAGGGCGCAAAGGCACGCAGTGCACCGACAGAGGGTTGCGGCGATATGGTCGGCGTGCGCGCAATAC
>Ga0137362_10002978_pt1 | contig 11193 bp, 11 predicted proteins | sample MadtaG_2_FD_104801 | JGI IMG/M metagenome (GOLD analysis project Ga0137362, IMG submission 104801) | Vadose zone soil microbial communities from Angelo Coast Range Reserve, California, USA - Mad1_100_16 metaG | ecosystem: Environmental > Terrestrial > Soil > Vadose zone | place: USA: California... | reverse complement strand
TTTGCGTCGTGGAAGATGACGCCGAGCGTATATCGCGCTCCGCGGTGGACACGGCTGACGCCGTGCCGCAGATTCACGCGGTAGTATCCGCGCGAGCCTTTTACCGGGCGGTGGCGTGTCGGGAAGATGATCCCCTGGCCCTGCTCCGCGCCGACAACTTCGGCTTTGGATTGCGCGCGGGGTTGCTGCTCGACCAAAACGAATTCACCGCCTTCCCAATCGCGGCCGGATTGTCCCAACAGGAATACCATCTGCAGCGGAAAGCTGACCTCTCCATAGATGTCCTGATGGAGACAATTGTATCCTCCCGCCTCGTAATGAAGCAGCAGGGGTGTGGCCTTTTTCTGCCCGCCTTTGTGACAAATCTTCAGGAACTCGCCATGCTCCTGCGGATAACCAGGCCCCGCCTCGCTGAGCGCCTCGTGCCAGCGATTCGCCACCTTGGCCAAGTGTGGATACGCACTCGTCCGCAACGCTGCGACCGTGTCTGGGAGCGGATAATTGAAATACTTGTAGTCGCCGATCCCGAAACGGTACCGCTCCATGATCACCTGGCCACGAAAACGAGATTCATTTTTGTAGAGCTCGGCGATTCCGGCGCATTCTTCTGGCGTGAGGATTGGGGAAGTCACCGCGTAGCCGCGCGCGGAAAGCGACTGCTCAAGCGAGCCCCAGTCCAGCGCATCGATGCGTTGTTCGATCGTCGAGAGCATGTGCCGTCTCCGGTGCGAACCAAAACAATAATGGTAGGCGACACTAGTACCGCAAATCTATCCGTTCTGTGCAGTCAAACTCGTTTTGGACGATTTCAGCGAGCAGGTTGTAGAAAAAAGAAAAAGGGCGGGCCAACAAGGCCCGCCCTTCCTGTTGGAGAATCTGTTTAGGCCGCTGGGGGAGCGGCGTTCGCGCCCTCATGGCTGTCCTCATGACCGTGGAATTGCGCGGCTTCGGTCGAACCGGCCAGCGCCGTGGTGGAAGAGTGGCCGCCGGAAACGACCTGCGCGATTTCGTCAAAGTAGCCCGTGCCAACAAAGCGCTGGTGCGTCACGGCCTTGTACCCGAGCTCCTGAGAAGCGAATTCTTCCTGCTGGAGTTTCGAATACGCGGTCATGCCGGACTGCGCATAGCCCCTCGCCAGGTTGAACATGGACATGTTCAGCGCATGGAAGCCGGCCAAAGTCACGAACTGGAACTTGTAGCCCATTTTGCCGAGTTCCTGCTGGAAATTCGCGATGGTCACATCGTCGAGTTTCTTCTTCCAATTGAACGACGGAGAGCAGTTGTACGCCAGCAGCTTGCCGGGGAATTTTGCGTGGATGGCGTCGGCGAACTTGCGCGCTTCGGCAAGATCCGGCGTCGAAGTTTCGCACCAGATCACATCGGCGTAAGGCGCGTAGGCCAGACCGCGGGCGATGGCCGCGTCGATGCCGCCACGGAACTGGTAGAAGCCTTCCGCCGTGCGCTCCCCATAAATGAATTCGCGGTCGCGCGGATCGGCGTCGGAGAGAAGCAGCCCGGCAGAGTTCGCGTCCGTGCGCGCGATTAGGATCGTCGGCACGCCGCAGACATCGGAGGCGAGGCGCGCGGCGACCAGCTTTTCGATGAACTCGCGCGTCGGCACAACGACTTTTCCGCCCAAGTGGCCGCACTTTTTCGCGGAAGAAAGCTGGTCTTCGAAGTGCACGGCCGCCGCGCCGGCCTCAATCATGGATTTCATCAGCTCGTAGGCATTGAGCGAGCCGCCGAAGCCCGCTTCCGCATCGGCGACGATCGGAGCGAACCAGTAGATGCCGGACTTCTTGCCCTCTGCGGATTCGATTTGATCGGCGCGCAGCAGGGCGCGGTTGATGCGCTTCACCAGGGCAGGCGCGGAATCGCACGGGTAGAGGCTCTGGTCGGGGTAAACGTCCCCCGCGGTGTTGCCGTCGGCGGCGACTTGCCAGCCGCTGCCGTAGATCGCTTTCAATCCGGCCTGCACCATTTCGATGGCCTGGTTCCCGGTGATCGCGCCGAGCGCTGGGACGTACGCGTCCGTGTGCATCAGGCTCCAGAGCCGCTCTGCGCCCAGGCGAGCCAGCGTGTACTCAATCTGGATCGTGCCGCGCAGTCTCAGCACATCATCGAAGCAATACGGACGCGTGATGCCGGACCAGCGGAAACTGGTGCCCCAGTCTGCGTGCGAATGATTTGACTTGCCGTTGGCCCCGTTCGTTCCGTTGCTTCCGTTTGCTGACATCTGCTTCTCCTCACTTTTCCGTGTTCCGCGACTGCAAGACGTCCAAGAACCGCTTCCACTCTCGGAGACCCAGCTTCGTCCGCCAGGTCTGAAAACTTAGAACTAAAAACTAAATACTTCTCCTCACGCCGGATTGAATTCTTGGCGGCGAATCATCTCCTCGCTCAAGTCGCGCGCTTCGCGAAGCGTTTCGGCGGCCTGAGGATTATTCGCATTCGCAGGCTCGCGCAGCAGGCGGTCGAGCTCCTCATCGAAAAGCTGGTGAATGAGTTCGGGCGTGTGGCGCACCGGGCGGCCGTCCTCCCCTAGAATCTCCACGGCGCTCGAGTGATTCATTCGCTGCGCAATCATCAGCCGATAGATGCGGTCGGTGGCCAGGTCTTCCATGTAGCCATCGAGCAGGCTCGCGCCTTTGCCGTTGAGCACCCCGTTGCGGTAGCGAATTACGGTCCGAATCGCCGCGCGGGTCCCCGCTAGAGTTCTCTTCCCAACGCCCGTCGGCAGCGGGCGCAGATCCGGATGCGTGTTGGGATTTTTCGGCCGCGCTTGCAATTGGTTCGGGGCAGGGAATTGTGTCACGGCAATCTCGTTTTGATCGGGATGGCCGGTCCAGGCACCGTCCATCAGCGACATCGCTTCGTTCTTTTTGTCCTCGGCGAGAACCTTTAGCGCGCGCGCGTTGAGCTCCGTGTCTTCGCGGCTCGGGTACAGCGCGGTCATGCCGCCGATGGCCAGAAAGCCACGCTTATGGCAAATCTCCGGCATCAGCTCGCGCAGATTTTGAAAAAAAGGCACGTTGTGGGGAATCGTGTTGCGGTCCGGCAGCACCCATTCCGGATTCTCGATATTGAAGTGAATCAGGCTGGCCATGTAATCCCAGCGCCCGAGATTCAAACCCAGAATGTGATCGCGCAGGTTCCACGCGAACTCTTCCATCTGGAACGCCACCGGATGCGATTCCACGAGCGCCATGCACTTGATGGTGTTCGCGGGGAGGCCTTTGGCGCGCGCGATCATCTGGAAAAGATCCCGCCACCACAGCGCTTCGTCCGCCGACTCTGATTTCGGTATGTAAATGCACAGAGGATGCTTCAGCGCGCTGAAATCAACCTGATACGCCACCATCGCGACATCGAACAAGGACGCTGGGAGCAACTCGCCGGGAAGTACGCCCGCCTGATGAATGTGCAGCCCTCGCGGCCGCGTGAAAATCACCGTGTTGCTTGTCTTGATGGAGACCGTTTTGTCGCGCTTCCGGTCGAAGTAGGTGAGCCGCCCGGCCAGGGCCTCCAGGATGTTCTGGATGCCCCGCGCATTGTGCTCCCAGGTGTTTGCGTTTGAATCTTCCAGGTCGAGCATTACTCCCGGCGCGCCGGAGTTCAGCATCTTGACCACAAGTTCCCCGTCATCGGCGGGGCCGGTCATTTGATTACGCTGATCGGCGCACCACGCGGGAAGCTCGATGCGCCAGAAGTTCGTCGTGGCCACGGAAGGTGGCAAGTAGCTGGGTAGTTTGCCGGCATGGGAATCGGCAAGGGCCCGCTCGCGCCGTGCGATAAGCGCACGCTGGCGCAGCGTGAGCGCGGCGTGGAGCGGCGCGAGGAATTCCAGGAATCCTTCCGGCAAATCGCGCGCGGCGTCAAAGTCCCGCGGGGCCGCGTTCACCGGGACGAGGCGCTCGGAAAACAAGACTGGGGTCATTGCTGGGCTCGGTTTAGTCGTGCTAGCCGCCATGATTGCTCTCAGACCTCTTCACCTCGAATACCAACCGCAATGAGCCGCGCAGGGACATCGGCAATTTGGAGGCCATCTGCGCGCCTTACAGTATTTCTAAATGCCATGCCTTCAAGTACATAGGAGACGCCCTGGTAGATTCGCGAAGGCATGAGCCTCGCAGCGCACACAAAGTGGAGAGATTTACACAAGAAGGAGGGAGATTTTCCCGGGGTCGCCACGTTGTTCAATATGCTGAACATGTGTTCACGCCTCTTCTCTCCTTCTAACAAACCCGCAAAACGGTAACAAGTTCTTGTTCAATATCCTGAACAGATATTCTATACTTGGGACTCTCCCTGCTTGCGCTTCACCCCGGAGGTGGCCATGGCGGGACCTGATTCGAATCCGGCGACCGCCGTCGAGCGCGCTCTTAACATTCTGGAAGCCGCCGCCCACCGTCGCGAGGGCATGACCAATTCCGAGATCAGCCGCAAGCTCGCTATTCCCAAGAGTTCAGCGAGTTATATCTTGCGCACCCTTGAGCGGCGCGGTTACTTGCGCCGCGATGCCGAAACCGGCCGCTACCGCCTGGGACTGAAGATTCTCAGCCTCGGCGGCGATGCCCAGGCAAACCTGGATCTCGCCGACGTTGCACTTCCTTTTATGAGGTCCGTCGTCGAACGTGTTCACTTGACGGTCCACTTGGCGGTGCTCGATCAAGGCGAGGCCGTCTACATCGAGAAAGTGGAGGCTCCCGGATTCTTCAAGGTGAACACCTGGGTTGGACGGCGCATGTTTTTGCACTCCACCAGCGTGGGGAAATCCCTCCTCGCTTGGCTGCCCAGGCACGAAGTGGAAGCGATCGTCCGGCAGCACGGGATGAAGAAGAGGACACCCAGGACAATTACGGCAATCTCCCGTCTGCTCGCGGAGCTCGAACTGGTCCGCGAGCAGGGTTACGCCGTGGATGACGAAGAAAACAGCCTGGGCGCGCGATGCCTGGGCGCCCCGGTTTTCGATGCCGCCGGCAACGTCACCGCCGCACTGGGCGTGAGCGGAACGCTGACCCAGATGGACGAGGCAAACATGCCAAGAATCGTGGAAGCCCTGAGAGACTCGGCGCGGCGGATTTCGCGGCAGTTGACGCGGAGCGGGGCCATCGGGGCCGCTTGAGAAGATGGCCCCGGTTCCAGCGGATCAGTTTGCTTTTTTAGGCACGACGAGATTATTCGTGACGGAGAAAACGTTGGGCACCTGGTTCGCGCGAAGGCCCGCCAGGTTCTTGTCGGACTCATTGTCCACCACGCCTTCTAGGGTCACGTTGCCGTTTTTCACGATGATGTGAATTGGAGGCACAGCCTGGATGCCGTAGCGCGAAAGAGCCGAGTCACCGTAAATGGCGCGGTAGACCGCCAGGCGCAGTTGGTCGTCCATCGGCGACAGCGGAAGAACTTCGATATTGTTGACGACACTCCCCACGCCTTCCACGCTCTTGACCGCGGCTTCCGCGTCGGATTTGAGAGTTGGGCGCACTGTCTGGCCTAGCAGCGTGACTTTGTCGCCTTCGATCTTGAAAGCCAGATTGTCGAAAACCGAGTAATAAGGAAGCAGAAGAAGCTGGTGACGAACTTCCTTTGTCAGCCGCTCCCGGTATTTTGTTTCACTTCGTTGCTTTTTGGCGTCCTGCGGCTGGCCACCGAATACGGAGAGCGCAGGGGCGAGAGAGGCAGCAAGAACTAGAGCGGCAAACAGAGCCCGATTGTGTCTTCTCATGTTTTCCTCCACGAACGATGTCACTTTGGAGTCCGAATGGTTAGATTCATGATGCTAAGCCAATGGGTGCATGCTGGGAGCTGCGCCGGAGATGCTAGCATACGGAACACTCTGGCGTCGGAGCTGTAAGAGAAATAGGATCCCACGGGGACTTCCGATAAGCAGTGGTGCCGACGGGCCGCCGGTCCTAAAGGGGAGAATAACGGATTGCTGATCATCGCGCATCGGGGGGCCTCGGGTCACGCGCCGGAGAACACCCTCGCGGCATTCAAAAAGGCCGTGGCCCTGGGTGCGGCGTTTATCGAGACCGACTTGCAGCTAACGAGAGACGCGCACTTTGTAGCCATCCACGACGACACGCTGGACCGTACTACAAATGGAGAAGGAAAAGTGCATGACCGCACACTGGCGGAACTCCGAAAGCTGGATGCCGGGTCGTGGTTCGGCAGCCAGTTCACAGGCGAGCGCATTCCCACTTTGGAAGAGATTCTGGAGTTCTCGAAGAAAAACGACGTCGTGTTCTACCTCGAGATGAAACCCGGCGGGTCGTGGGGCGGCGAACACGCGTTGATCGGTGCTCTGCGCGAATCGGGAGAGATCCCGCGCTCCGTCATCATCTCATTCGAATCTGCCATCCTGGCGAACTTGCGCAAGATCGAGCCGACGATAATGACCGGAGTCCTCTACGACGGGCAGTTGGTCGATCCCCTGGATACCGCTCTCCAAGTTGGGGCGCGGCAGATTGTGGTCCGCGCGGACCTCGTGACCCCATGGATGCTTTCCGAGGCGCGGCGAAAAGATTTGCAGGTGGTGTGCTGGACTGTGAATCATCCTGCACACATCCGGCAATTGAAGGCTGCGGGCGTGGACGGAATCATGAGCGACTACCCGGATCGCCTGGTGGCCGGCGCAAAAAAAGAAGAAGGGAGTTAGGACGGCACGCGCGGCGGCTGGATGCAAGCGTACAATGCCGCGAATTGAGAGACGCTTAGCTGTTCGGCGCGCGCGTCGGCACGCACGGAAATCGAACAGAGTGCTTCGCGAACCATGTTTGGCTTGGCCAGGGACCGCAGATTGTTCACCAGCGTTTTTCGCTTTAGAGAAAAGCACGATTTTACAAAGTCTAGAAACACAACTTCATCGTGCAGCTTCAAATTGGCGCGTTCGCCCGGAAGACGAAGCGTCACAAGCGCTGAAGTGACTTCGGGCTGCGGGCTGAACGCCGCGCGGGGAATTTCAAAAACGAATTCGGGGCGCGTGTAAAGCTGCGTCGCAACGGAGAGGTAGCCGTAGTCTCTTGTACCGGATTTGGCGGCCAGACGCATGCCAACTTCACTTTGGATGACGACGTGGATTTCATCGATGATGTCTGCGAAAGTAAACAGGTGATGAAGAATGGGCGACGTGATGTAGTACGGAAGGTTGCCGTAAATGCGGACGCGGCGGCCTTCGGCGATGCTAGCGAGATCGGTTTCCAGGATGTCAGCGGAGATGACTGTTAGGCTTGGAGATTTTCTTGAAAGACGCCGGAGCCGCGCGATAAGTTGAGTGTCGAGCTCGACGGCGTGGACGGGTACGCCATTCGAAAGAAGGTGCTCCGTCATTTCGCCGTGGCCGGCGCCGATTTCGATCCAGCAATAATTTGCCTCGCTCTCGGACCTTGCAGAAGCAGTTGTCGAATGCGGCGAGACGCGAATGGCGCGCGCGATCTGTTCGCGCCAGTTGGCATCGGCGAGAAAATGCTGGCCCAGGCGTTGACGTGTCATGCGCAATTGAGTGTAGCAGGGCGCAGCTTCGGGCGTTTCACGCGCTTTGACACGCGGGCAAAGCTCCGGTAGCGTAAAATGTTTGCGAAACGAGTGGAGACGCAGCTTTGAGAATCCTGTTTGTCGCGTCGGAGGGGTTGCCGTTTTCGAAAACGGGCGGCCTCGCGGACGTAATCGAGGGCCTGCCGAAGGCGCTCGTGGCGCAAGGTCACGAGGTGGCCGTGGTGTTGCCACGCTACCGCGGGACGAAGGCCACCGCGGTGGTGATGCCGAGCCTCACCATTCCGCTCGGAACGCGGCTGCGGTTCCCCGCAATCGCCGACGGCGCCGTTCGTTCCGGCGTGCGATATTTCTTCGTGGATGATCCAGAGTATTTCGATCGCGATGGAATTTATGGCACGAGTGCCGAGGAGTATCCGGACAACGCCGAGCGTTACGGCGAATTCTGCCGGGCGGCGATTGAGATTGCGAAGCGCATCTGGCCGGCGGATGTTTTTCATTGTCACGACTGGCAGACGGGCCTGGTGCCGGCGCTCCTGCGGACGTCGTACGCGGATGATCCGCTGGTGAAAAACACACCGGTGGTGTTCACGATCCACAATTTGGGGTACCAGGGGATTTTCGCGCGCGGCGTGCTGGAGCGGGCGGGAATTCCCGCGAGCGTTTTCAATCCCGGCGGAATCGAGTTTTTCGGCAACGTGAACCTCCTAAAGGGCGGGCTGGTGTTCTCGGATTATTTGACCACCGTGAGCAAAAGGTACGCGCAGGAAATTCAGACCCCGGAATATGGGTACGGGCTCGACGGTGTGCTGCGGGACCGCAGGGGCCGCTTGGTGGGCATCCTGAACGGCGTGGATTATTCCGCCTGGAGCCCGGATAAAGACAAGTTCATTGCCGTGAAGTATTCGGCGAAAGACTTGAGCGGGAAACAGGCTTGCAAACAGGCTCTGCTGGAATTGTTTGGTATACCTAAAGAGTACACTGCCCGCCCAGTTATCGGCATGGTGTCGCGCTTCGCCGATCAAAAAGGCTTCGACCTGATTGAGGAAAAAGCGCCCGATTTGATGAAAGAAGATCTCCTGCTCGTAGTGCTCGGGACCGGCGACAAGAAGTATGAAGAATTGTTCGAGGCTCTGGCGACGGCCTATCCTGGGCGGGTGGGGGTAAAAATCGCTTACGACAACGCGGTGGCCCACAAAATTGAAGCCGGCGCGGACATGTTTCTGATGCCGTCACATTATGAGCCTTGCGGGTTGAATCAGATCTACAGCTTGAAGTATGGTACGGTTCCGGTGGTGCGAGCGACGGGCGGGTTGGATGATACGATTGAACCGTTCGACGTGGAACACGGAACGGGCACCGGGTTCAAGTTCGCGGAGTACACGGGCGCGGCGATGATGCGCGCGATCAGGCAGGCGCTGCATCATTTCACCGACGAAACCATCTGGAAGCGCATCCAATTGAACGGCATGATGAAGGATTTTTCCTGGAAGGCGCCGGCCGCGGAGTACGCGAAGGTGTACGAGGCGGCGCGAGCCGCTCGGGGCGCAGGGCAGGCGGCTGGAAACCAAATGCCTGTTGCAACATCTAACTAGACTGAATGAGGAGACAAAGACGGCGGCCCGATGGGCAAGCCGTTGAGGACAAAGAACATGGCTGAAAACATCCAAGCTGCAACAGACGGAAATTTTGAGGCGGAAGTGCTCACGGCGAGCAATTCGCAGCCGGTAATGGTGGATTTTTGGGCCGAGTGGTGCCGCCCATGCCACATGCTGGCGCCGACGGTGGCGGAAATTGCGCAGGACTACGCCGGCAAGCTCAAGGTGATGAAGCTGAACGTCGATGAAGCGATAAATTCCGCCGGGCGCTACCGCGTCCAGGGGATTCCCACGCTGCTGCTGTTCAAGAACGGGCAAGTAGTGGAGCAGATCGTGGGCGCGGTGCCGAAGGACCAGATCACGAAGGCGCTAGACCGGCACTTGTCGTAACGCGGGCCGGAAACGCCGCGTCAAAAAGATAGAAAAGAAGACAGGACGTGTCGTACAGTGAGTACGGCACGCCCCTTTTTGTTTTTGCGTAGCTCTGCCCCAGGAGAAAAGTGCCCAAGGAGAATAGCTTGGCCACCGCGGAGACAGCGACAACTTCGGCGACGCGGACGGTGAAGCCGGCGGATCACCCGCCGCTGCTGGCGGGCGATCGCGGTCCCATCGCGATGTCCCGGCCCGGCTTGCATGACACCGTGCTGCAGATTTTGCAGCCGCTGCCCCGCGGCGTGATTCTGGATTGCCCTGCGGGCGAAGGCGCGCTGGCGCAGCGGCTGCTGGCCGCAGGGTTCGACGTGCGGTGCTGCGATCTGTATTCGGAGCTGTTCCGGCTGGATGGCCTGGAAATCAAGCGCGGAGACTTGGCCGGAACGCTGCCGTATTCGTCGGGGTCGTTCGACTACATCACTTCGCTCGACGGGCTGGAGCACATCGATTCTCCGCCGCAGGCGTTCCGCGAGTACAAGCGGCTGCTAAAGCCGGGGGGGCACCTGATCATCAGTGTGCCGAACATCATGAATATCGAGGAGCGGCTTAAGTGGCTCTTGTTTGGATACACCTCGCACTTCAAGCCACTCTCGGAGCAATCGAAAGCCAAGATTCATTACGATTGCGCGGGGATGGACGAGATCGCCGTGCATGCTAACCCGATTGGTTACAACGAATTGCGGTACTACCTCGAGAAAAACGGATTTGCGATTCAGGGCGTCTACCGCGACCGGAAAAAGGGGAATCAGTGGCTGTATTGGCCGCTGGTGGCGTTTATCCGGCTGCTGGCGAGGCTGACACCAAAAGCGAGGCGTGCCGACCGCTGGACGGATGAATTGGCTTCGGATCCGGTGCTGTTGGGCGGGAACACGATCATTATTCACTCCATCCTAAAATAGCGTGCAGACAGGTAATCTCCGGTTATGCGCTCCGAACTGCGAATCACTTAGTTGGAATTGCGGTGCCACCCCCCCTCCCCCTATGTTTTTGTAAGAGTATGATTCTAAGGGGTTTTAAGTCGTTTAAAATGACACTCTTTTGCAAGTGTTGATTCTAAAGAACTTGTATCGCACCAAGACGGTGCAGAATTGGCTGGTCCTTGCTGGCGATAAGTGAAGCAGAATTGACTTCCGAACGCGCAGCCGCACGACCAAAAAAAACGGCAGCCAGGCTGCCGCAGTGCAAAATTCTTCCTACTAAGAATGTTAATGCTAAGAGTAAGTTAGGTCAAGAGACAAATTGGACTGGACGCAGGAAACAAAGATGATGGCGGCATAAAGGCCGCCGCTACGCTGACTGTGGTTTAGGATTACAGGATGGGGGTAGGGGAGATGCAGGTGAAGCGGTGCGACTGGGCGAAGAACGAGGTGAACATCGGCTATCACGATGAGGAATGGGGTGTGCCGGTGCACGACGAGCACAGGATGTTCGAGTTTGTGATTCTTGAAGGGGCGCAAGCGGGATTGAGCTGGGACACGATTTTGAAGAAACGGGCGCGATATCGTGAAGTGTTTGACGGGTTTGATCCGGAGAAGGTGGCGCGGTACGACAAGAGAAAGATCAGGGAATTGCTCGCGGATGCGGGGATTATTCGGAACCGGATGAAAATTGAGTCAGCGATTGGAAATGCGCGAGCGTTTTTGAAGGTGCAGGAAGAGTTTGGGACGTTTGA
>Ga0137362_10002974_pt1 | contig 11196 bp, 8 predicted proteins | sample MadtaG_2_FD_104801 | JGI IMG/M metagenome (GOLD analysis project Ga0137362, IMG submission 104801) | Vadose zone soil microbial communities from Angelo Coast Range Reserve, California, USA - Mad1_100_16 metaG | ecosystem: Environmental > Terrestrial > Soil > Vadose zone | place: USA: California... | reverse complement strand
TATTCGCGGGCAAAGATGTCTGTGTCATCGGTGGCGGCGATGCGGCGGTAGAAAACGCTTTGTTACTGGCCGAAGTTTGTCCCACCGTGACGCTCGTTCATCGCAACAAAGGGTTGCGCGCGCGGCGCGAGTTTGGCGAGCGTCTGCACACAAATCACTGCATCACTGTTTTTCGTGAATCTGTGGTGCGACGAATTTGGGGCGGCGAGACCGTCGAGGCCGTCGAGATTGAGAGCGCCGGCGCCATCAAACCTTTTCAGATGGCGGTCCAAGGCGTGCTCGTGCGGATTGGCTTCCAACCAAACACTGAACTGTTTCAGAGTCAGTTAGAAACGGACGCCCGAGGTTATGTAATTGTCGGTTCGCACCAGGAGACGAGCGTGGAAAACGTATTCGCGATTGGTGATGTGGCAAATCCACTGGCGCCGACCGTCAGCAGCGCAGTTGGTTCGGGAGCGACGGCGGCGAAGGTAATCGCATCGAGGCTGCGTACATAAAATCCGCAGATTTCGCCGATTTCACAGATCGACGGAAGGCCCTGAAGTCTTCCCTAGACGCTTTTCCTATTATTAATCGGTGTAATCTGCGTAATCTGCGGATTGATTACTTCCCGTTCAACCACGCCGCTCGCAAAATTTTCGCCCCCGGCGACGCATCCTTCATTTCTTCAATCCGATAATCGAAAACCTGCGTAGATCCCAACGTCATGGCCGTCCGCACAGAATGCCCGCCACGCTGTAGAGTTATCTGTATGCGATCGCCCGGCTTATAACGAGCAATCGTCTTGAGAAAGTTGGCCGGCGTAAGTTTCATTCCCCCAAACAGCGTGACGATATCGCCTACTTCCAAACCCGCTTCCGCGGCCGGCGAGTCGGGACGTACGCTGGCAATCTTGAAGTTAGCTTGATCGTTTTCATCGGCGCTGACACCTACGGCAACCGGGGCCCGCGGATCGCGTACTAAACGCAATCCTACTGGCGCGAACGCTTCTTCGTATGGCGGCGACTCAACGCCGCGCACGCAGCGTTTGAAAAAGTCGCTCATGTCCAGGCCCGCGACTTCGGACGCGGTGCGCTCAAAGTCTTCATTCGTGTAACCGCGCCCGCGCAAATAATAAGTTGCATTCGGACTCTTCAAATAGAATTCTTCATACATGCGCCGCATCACGTCATCGAGCGAAGCTTTGCCATTTGTCTTTCCACGAATCAGAAAATCGAGAACCAATCCGAGGACTTCGCCTTTTGGATAATAGCTGATCGAGGTATTCTCGAGGTTAGTCTGTTGCGCGTGCACTGCATCATCGATGAAGGGTGCCGAGAGCGAAGATTCTTCCGCGCTCATCAGCCGGCTACCGGGCGCATTTTCGACTTCGGTGATTTGTCCAGCAAGTATGCTCAACAACTTGGCATCGTCCCACAAACCAGCGCGCCGCTGCATCAAGTGACCGTAATAGTTGGTGATGCCCTCGGCGATCCACAAGCCGCGCGTGTTTGCCGGCCGAGTAAAATCCCAGGGACCGAGTTCAATCGGCCGCAGCCGTTTGACGTTCCAGACGTGAAAAAATTCGTGAGCAATGCCGTCAATCGTCGCTTCTAACATTCCCGGATCGCCGAGCGCACCCGGCATGATGACCTGCGTCGAGGTGAGATGTTCCATGCCGTCGCTCGAATGGCCGTCGTTGGCAAAGTGAATGAGAAAAGTGTACGAGTCGAATTCCGGTGGACCCCACATTGCCGTTTCAGCCCCTACGACACGCTCGATGTCGCGCACAAGTTCCGGTCGTTTACCGCCCTCGTTTCCCAGCGAATGAACGACGACGCGATATGTTTTGCCGTCCTCTTTAAAATCGTCTTCCGTCCAATCGGGAGCAATTTCAGTCGGGTTGTCGGTCATGATGTCCCAATTGGGAAATTGAAATTCCGTTTTGTCCTGGCTTTCTGTCCGGCCGTTTACGACGCGCCAGCTCTTCGGGGCATCGATCGAGAGGCTAACCGGATTCTGTTTGTGATTGACGACATACATGAAGACGCAGCCGCCGTTTAAGTTCGCGTGGCGCGAATCGAGTTGCGAAAAAGTGCCGGAGAGATCATTGGCGAAGACCTTGTAAGTAACCGTCACGCTCGTTGAGTTCATCGGAACGCGCCAGGTCTGATCGTCCAACCGAGTTACGTTTAGCAACGGCTGATCGCACTTTGACTTCGGCGGACAGATTCCCGCGACGGCGTGGAACTCCTGGGCATTCTTAGCAAAGTCAAAAACTGCATAACGCCCCGGCGACCACTTTGGCATTTGAAAATCCAGGGATGGAGCCTTCGCCGCAGCGGGAATATCGACTTCGATGCTTACTTCAAACAGATGAGAACCCGGATGTGACATCGCCAGGCGGTAATTGATCTTAAGCGGTCGGTCCTGAGCAAAGGAAGCAACGCTTGTCGCCAGCAGGAGCAAGCACAGCACTGTAATACGGAACAGAAGCCCTTTGGATTTGGTCGTCATTCTAATGGCTAAGAATATCCTCTTTGCGTTTCTCTGCGAAATCCTCCCCGCCCTCTGCGGTTAATTCTTGTTTCTGATAACATCGCGTCTCAAATCATGAGCGCAACTGAGAGACTCTATTACAACGATTCGCGCCTGCTCGAATTCGATGCTCGCGTCATCGGCGTAAACCGACGCGACGACGGAGCAGTAGCGGTTAGGCTCGATCGCACGGCGTTTTATCCCACCGGCGGCGGCCAGCCGAGCGATACCGGAACTTTGGGCGAGGCGCGCGTGATTGATTGCATCGATGTTGAAGACGAAGGGGTGTTGCATGTGATCCAAGGGCCGGTGCCGGATGTTGACGACACCGTTCACGGCAAGATCGATTGGTTGCGCCGGCTCGATCACATGCAACAACATACCGGCCAACATATTCTCTCCGCCGCCTTCGTTAGATTATTCGCCGCACCAACCCACAGCTTCCGCGTACTCGAACATGAATGCGAAATCGACGTGGCGCTCGATGATCCGACAGACGAACGAATTGAGCCGGCAGTCGATCTAGCTAATCAGATCATTTGGGAATGTCGCCCGATCCAAGTTCGGCAGGTCACAACGCAGGAAGCCGCGCGTCTTCCGTTGCGCAAGGAGTCGGCGCGCGAAGGCGAGCTGCGATTAATCGAAGTCGATGAGTTTGATTTGACCCCATGCGGAGGCACGCATGCGCTATCAACCGGTGAAGTCGGCGTGATCGCGGTCCGAAGTTGGGAGCGCGCGAAAGGCTTAACGCGAATTCAATTCATGGCCGGCGTTCGGGCGCTGGCTGACTATCGCAAGGCAAATAAAACGGCGCGGGCCGTGGCCGAGTTGTTCAGCGCTGGGCGTGAAGACTCGCCGGGTCTGCTCAAAAAGTTGATTGCGGAGAACAAGAAGCTCATTCGTCGTGTCCGTGAACTTGATCAAGTCGCTTGCCGCGTCGAAGCAGAACAAATTTTGAAGGAGCCCGGTTTACAAGCGGGCCACCGCCCGCCGGATCCAATTATTATCGCCAAAGTCTTTGACGATCGCGATGCAGATTCTCTCAAGCATCTTGCCCTGGCCTTGGTGGATCATCCTAATGTCGTAGCGTTGTTGGGTTCACGCGACGGCGAAACTGCGCGATTGCTGTTTGCGCGCTCACCTGATGGTCCCGGTGACATGAATGCGTTGATGAAAGCAGCGTGCGCCATGCTGGATGGACGCGGCGGCGGCAAGATTGATCTTGCTCAGGGCGGTGGGCATCGGATTGCAAAACTCGAGGAAGCAATTAAGAGTGCTTATCGAAAGTTCCTTGGTATCATCGCTTCATAGCACTCTAACTTTCAAGGCCAGATCTTGCCCTGTGCCGTGAACCCTTCATCAGGTCTAAACGTTCAAACGAACATGAAACCTCGATCACACTCCCGGAAAGGTTGGCGGGGCGGGCTTCTGCCACTGGCTTCCCGAATCATCGTTACGGGATTGGCTTTAGAGATTATCTTCCAGCCTTCGATGTAGTTAAGAGCTGTCTTTCTTATGGCGGTCTCGTCATCGGGGGTCGCGTTTTGTCCGCGCGCGCAGATAAGTAACGCAAGGATGAAACTTATTTATTATGACTATCTTCTTCATTAAGATCTCACTTTCAGTTCTCGACTAGTCTCGTCCTGATGTGGTCGCGAGATTATGATGCTGCCCACCGCCCCCGACAGCAATGACTAAATCGCGACACTTCCGGACATGGTGGCTGGTGACTTCAAATGGCTGAGATTGTCGTAAATTGGTCACCATGGAATCGGGGATGAACAACTCGGTTGAGAACTAAATTGACACGCTTGCCGTCAATTGATTCAAAATCTGAAGACCGTGCGAAGAATTATCTGGCGACTAGCGGCGGTGGTTGAAAAGGGACTGCCCGCAAGCGCTATCGACTTACCAAAAAACGGTGAGCTGAGATTGCCGATGGGCGTCGCAAGGTTTAGGTGATTGAAAATATTGTTGACGATAAGCTCGAATCTGATTGCATACAGAGGCTGCCAGGCGTTCTTATAGATAGAGCCGGGGTTGCTCTTGCTGCTGTCCGGGCCCTTGATTTCTTTTGAGCCCAGCGCAAATGCCTTGGCCAGACGGAGGTTTAGCGTGAGTTTTGCCGGACCAGTGGCAAGGTTTGAGGGAATAAGAGTCTGTCCTGGTAATGGTGAGGTGTCGAATGCGCCCAGGCGTGTCTTCACTACACTTGGCCGCGAAAGATCGGTGGCAAACGCCGGACGATCGTTGAAAATCGAGTCGCCATTCAGATCTCGACCAACGGTAACGTTATAAGGCTGGCCTGAACTGATCAGCAGCAGAGGGTTGGTATAGAACCCGAATGGCAGATCGATCTGGCCGCCAAAATTTAATTGATGACGCACGTCATAATTCGCGCGACCGTAATCCTGGTCGATGTCGAACTGATTCGAGGGAAAGCTGTTTGCGCCCGCGGTATTGCTCTTCGCAAAATTGAGCGTGTAATTCGCAGTGAGACGTGCCTTGCTCAGACCGTCTATCCGTAAACCAACTGCAATCTGGTTCTGCTCGAACCTGCCGTGGGATTCGTATTGATAGATGTCGCCGGCACTCGGAAGCGGCCGGACGCCGCTGCCCGGATTCGAAATGTCGAAAGTGCCGGTCAGGGGAGCATTGATATTCCGCGATAGAAGCTGACCATTGCCGCGGGAATTCAACCAGGTAATAGCCAGATTAGTCGACCGCGGCAGCTTTCGCTCGATTGAGATCGAACTCTGCATCACATACGGAGCGCGCAGGGCTGGATCCATTTGGTAAATCGTCGGGCTGGCAGAACTTCCCAGCGAGTTGGCGTTCGGAACGAGGGGAAAGGAGTCAGGGTCCTTCACAATGAACTGTCGCTGGTTGTTGCCATCCAACCGCAGCGAGGTGAGAGCCAGGTTCTGCGCAAAACGCGTGTAGAAAACCCCGAAGCCTACCCTGAGTATTGTCTTCGGAGCGGACTTCTTACCAGGATGAATCCCGATGGCAAGGCCTAGACGCGGAGCGAAGTCAAAATGATCGTGGATTTCATTCTGAGTCTCATAGCGCAATCCGTAGCTGAAGGTCACGTTCGGCCGGAGCTTCCAGTTGTCCTGAAAAAAAGCTCCCGCATCAAACATCGTGTTTGCAACTGAAGGCCGGCCGGAAACGATCGAAAACTGTTCGGCGCCTCCGCCGGCCGCTCGAATCCGGGCCGGCGTCAGGCCTTGTTGCAGACCCTGCTGAGTAATCTGAAACGCAGTCAGCGATGCGAAGGTAAACGTCCCGTTGAAATTCGCGGTCGAGTTGTCATTTTCGGTGGCTACCCGCACCTGCCCGCCAAATCTGAAGTAGTGTTTGCCTCGATCGAGCGACGTGTAGTTTTGCAACTGATAGTTCTTCTGAGTAGTCGAATTAATACCAATGTTGTTACCGCCGCCGATGAAGGCGCCCAGCACGGCGATTTGTGGTTGAGAGTTCTGAGCGCTTTGCAGGTTATCTACTTGCCTATATTCGAAACGTGACTCGTTAATGGTCCTGGGATCGATGATCGTGGTATTGCTGAACTGGAAAGTATTTTCAGTCTTGCTGAAATCAAATGCTTGCGAGGCGAGGGCAAGCTGTCCAAGTCCGTCATTCTTCTCCTGATCTCTGTAGTATTGATACCGTGCGAAGAATGTGTTCTTCGAGTTAGCCTGATAGTCGATACGAAAAGTCGCTATAGTTACCAGCTTAGGATTGGGAATTGCCTGACTGAATTGAATTGGGTTGAAAGTTGGATCAAGTATCTGAGCTCTGATAACAGAGCTGTCGCTTATGCTGTTACGATCCATATCGAACTGAAATGACGATCTGCTCGTAAGCGGGCCGCCAAAGTCAGCCGAGACCAACGTGGTGTGATAAGGCGGCCCCGGCGCTGAGAAGGGACTCGTGGAGTTAAGCTTTGAATGGTTAAGGCGCAATGAGAATAGAGTGTGAAACTGGGCTGAGCCGGGCTTAGTGAATATCTCGATCCGGCCAAACCCCGGCTGATCATACTCGGCGGAAAACGGATCCTGATTGATCCTGATTTCACGGATCGCTGATTTGGGCGGTAGTCGACCGCCGCCGAACCCGTCGACAAATACCTGTCCTGAGAGCCCGCCGGGCGTTGCGCCCGCAAGCTGTTGCAGTTGCAGCTTCAACTCGTCCGGATCTTCAGAATACATTTCGAGATCTTTTTCTTTGAGCACGATTGCCCCGGCGTTGTTCGCCGGATCAGTATTGCCGCTGCCCGCTTCATCTCTCACGTCTATTTTCGCTTCTATTTTGGCAATCGTAAGCGAGATGTCGACGTTTTGGGTTTGACCTTGAATCAGGTCGACATCCTGGGTGTAGACTTCGAAGCCCGGCGCCGACACGCTAAGACGATACTTGGCCGGTGGCAGGGTTCGAAACTCGAATGCTCCGGAACGATCTGTCTTTGCCGTCGAGACCTTTCCGCTGGCGCTTATGGCTGAGACTACCGCTTGAGACACCACCGCAGTGGAAGGGTCTGAGACCTTTCCGAAGATTCGCCCCTCGCCAGTTTGAGCGAATAACTGGCCCGGGATTACGAAGAGAATGGCGAGCACAGACAACCTCACCGAGTAATTTAGGTTGAGCATCACGGCATAGCCTCGGGGGATCATTCGTAATTGATAGGTTCCTCACCAACCAATCTCCATTGCGCGAAATCGAAGAAGTTCTTCCAACTTTTTTCCCAAGATGCTGCGTGGCAGACTTCGTTTCAGAACCAATTTCGTCTCATAGCTGCGATCCGTTCAATAACCGCATTTTTTCGAAAAAAGTGGAAGTATTTTCCGGATGCCTGCAATGGAGAGTAGGTTGTTGGCATGCCGACGAACAGATTTGAAGCCGTACAGTCGGTGGTGGCCGAAAAAGCATTCAATCGAGCCGAGGAGACGAAGCTATGACAAAGAAGCTCATGATGGCGGCGACATTATTGTTGGCCGTCGTTTCAGTTGGGATTGCGACTGCGCACGTCGCTGACGAACCAAAGATCGACGGCAAATGGTCCGGGCAAATCCCGCGACCCAATCGCAGTTACGATTCCGTGTTCGAATTCAAAGTAGACGGCGAGAAACTCACGGGAAAGGTTTACGCTTTAGACACTGAGTTCGAGATTGTTAGTGGGAAGGTAAAGGGGGAAACGATCTCATTTAGAATCGGAACCACTCAGGGCAACTACACCGGTAAAGTTTTGGGAGATCAAATCGATTGCGAAGTGAACCTTTCCGGCGGCGAGTTCGGCAGTAGGAAGATGTCATTCAAGCTAACGCGAGTAAAGGAATAGTAGTTTGACCGGGGTCAGCAAAGTGGCGCGCTTGATTGAGCGCGGCGCGCCATCCCAATCCCAAGCTGGCGCCTGACATCCCGTGGTAATGCTCAAGGAAGTAGATTATCGTTGTCCCCAAGAAGATGCCGTCGTTTACTCAATCCTGGCAGATGTCTTTCGAGCTACGCTCAGAACGGTCGCACCGACTGATGGCAGAAACATCGATCGACGACCAAAGCCTGCTGGGGTTAATCGCGCGCGGCGATGAGCGAGCATTCAGGGTGGTTTATGATCGTTATAACGGACCGGTTCACCGATTCGCCTGGCACATGAGTGGGGATCGCGCCATGGCCGAAGAGATTACGCAGGAAGTTTTCATGCTGCTCATCCGCAAGCCTCGAAAGTACGATCCGTCCAAGGGCTCTCTTGGGGGTTATCTGTTCGGGATTGCGCGGAACCTAACTCGACGCAGAGTCGATCAGCTTCGGGTCTACGTTCCATTCGTAGATGACGCGAATGCCTCGGACGAGAATTACTCACTCGGCGATCGCGCGATCGACGACAGTGCCAACGCACTCGAAAAACTTACGCAGCGGGAATTAATCGAGGCTCTGCGCACGTCGGTGCTCTCGCTGCCGGCGCAATATCGCGAAGTAATTATTTTGTGCGATCTGGAGCAAATGAGTCAGGCCGGGGCTGCTGAGCTGTTGCAATGTTCGCCGGGAACCATCGCTTCGCGAATGCACCGGGCGCGGGCGATGCTGAAAATAAAGATGGCGCGGAAAGGCCTGGTAAACAATGAACCAATCTGAAGAACGACTGGCCCAGGCATTTCAAGCGTTGTCTGCAGAATCTCCGCAAAGTGCGCCCGCTGAAGTCGGACTCGCGTTGCAGGATGCGTTTCGCCGGCATCATGTGCGACGAAGACGTCAGCGCCGGTTGATTACGGCCGGGGTGTTAGGCGCTTGTTTAGTTGTCGCGGCGGTGCTGCTTTCAAAGTCGAGGTCTTCAGGACTTCAGGAGAAGCAGCCAACGCTGGCCACGAGGCAAGAACAGTCGTTGCCGAATCCAGAAACAAGATCTCTTGGTGCCGTTCCCAATAATACGCAGGTTAAATCCACCATTGCTTCCTTGCAGAAAGTGCACCGCAAAGCTAGGCCTTCGGCCAATGTTGTCAGCAATTTCACATCGCTCGCGTCCTATGATCCAGCATTTTCGAAGGACGGATTCAAGATCGTTCGCGTGGGCTTGAGCAGCGCGGAACTGTCTCAGATGGGAGCGCCGAGCTATGTTTATCCCGCAAGCCGGCGCGTGCTTACTGATGTTGTTTTGGATCGAGATGGAATACCTATTGCCGTGCGGACGGTTGGGAGATGAGGCCATGAGACTTTTATGAAGCATGCTGTTTTTTTCATTTTGCTTCTCTTGCTGCTGACGCTTGTCGTTGCTGGGCAGAATGATCGGCCCGGTTCTATTCAGCGACAATCCGGCATTACCCTCAACTCAGCCGAGATTGCCGGGCGGGAAGAACTGACGAAGCACGCTCCTTATTTAGCCATGGCAGTCGTCGAAAGCACTCAGATGCTGGCCGATGGAAATCGCATCGTGCACAGTACGCAGGAGCTGGTGGCCCGGGATGGTGAGGGTCGCACTCGTCATGAAGAAGTATTCGACCGGATTGGTTCGCTGGAGGTAGACGCGCCTAAGACGATCTTCATCAGCGATCCGGTGCTAAAGAAGGAATACACTCTCAACACGAGAGACAAAACAGTCACAGCACAGCCGCGGATCGACATCGGAGCGCTTCTGAATACGCCCCGGGCCCGCGCCGAGAGACGAAGCGCCTCGCCGGAGAAATCAAATAGCAATAGCGCCGAGAATGCGCAACCGAACCGACGCCGGCCAAGAGAAATTCACAGCGAAGATCTGGGTGAAAAAGTTCTCGAAGGCTTGAACGTCAAAGGCGAAAGGCTAACAGCTACTTTTCCCGCGGGAGCGGTGGGCAACGAACGCCCGCTGGAGGCTTCGCTCGAGACCTGGTACTCGCCCGATCTGCACGTCTTTCTATATCGAAAACGGATTGACCCACGCTTCGGAGAGATTCTTTATCGTCTCACGAACATCAAACGCATTGAGCCGGATCCTTCGTTGTTCCGAATTCCCCGCGGATATAAGTACCGTACGAACTAAGGCGAACCCGATTGTTTTTTTGATCACATTTTGGTCATTTGGAACCTGAGAACCATAGCCCACTGGCATCAGTCTGAACAGGTTCAATGAGGCGGAGAGTTGAATTCCATTTCGGCGTGCGAGAGAAAGAATGTCTTTGATTGCTCGTCAACGATGCTTCACGAATAGTGTCCCTTGCATCGTATCGAGTCTCGTGTGCCGTCACCATGACTAATTCACGACCTTTCGGACCTGCCACTGACTGCCCGCCTCGTGGCCGAGATTGTCGTAACTTAGTCATACAAGCCACACACTTCACTCCTGTATACTCACGCTCGTTGTGAAGCCGCTTCGTGTAGGATTTCTGGGATTCAATGGTGTCATGGCGCTCGATCTCGTCGGGCCAATCGATGCCTTCACGACAGCGGGAATTGACGAGGCCGATGGAAAAGCCGGCTCCTTATACGAGACTGTGATCATTGGTTTGAGTAACAAGCCGTTTAGATCCGAATCGGGCATCGCCTTTAACCCCGACAAGACAATCGCCAACGCGCCACCTTTGGATACGCTGATGATCCCCGGCGGTATTGGACTGCGAGATCCCGATACTCAGCGGAAAGTCGCGAATTGGATTCATAAGCGCGCGCCCAAGCTTCGCCGGATCGCGACCGTTTGCACCGGTACATACGGATTGGCCGCCACCGGATTACTAGAAGGCCGTCGTGTCACCACTCACTGGCGTCATGCACGCGATCTCGCGCGTAGTTTTCCCGAACTGCACGTAGATCCAAATGCGCTTTACCTGAAGGATGGAAAGTTCTATACGTGCGCCGGAATTACCGCCGGGATAGATCTGTCGCTGGCACTGATCGAAGAAGACTTCGGGCCGCGCGTCGCGCTATCAGTCGCCCGCGAGCTGGTGGTGTATTTGAAAAGGCCGGGCGGGCAGGAACAGTTTTCGGAGCCCTTGCAATTTCAAACCCTGTCCCAGGATCGCTTTGTCGATCTCGCCTTATGGATCAAAGGACACTTGCGATCGGAACTGTCGGCGGAAGCTCTGGCCGATCGCGCCAACCTCAGTCCACGGCACTTCTCGCGCCGGTTCAAGGCTGTCTTCGGGACGACTCCCGCAGACTTCGTTGACAGCTTGCGACTGAGCGAGGCACGTGCGCGTTTGACCTTACCTGATC
>Ga0137362_10002972_pt1 | contig 11199 bp, 13 predicted proteins | sample MadtaG_2_FD_104801 | JGI IMG/M metagenome (GOLD analysis project Ga0137362, IMG submission 104801) | Vadose zone soil microbial communities from Angelo Coast Range Reserve, California, USA - Mad1_100_16 metaG | ecosystem: Environmental > Terrestrial > Soil > Vadose zone | place: USA: California... | reverse complement strand
GCCGAACATGCCGTCGGTGTTATCGGTGGTGCATCCGACCACCAGGATGTCGCCGGGCCGGCACTGCTCGACCGCGACATGAATCATCCAATTGTCGCCGGGCTGCGCCAGCACGGTGACCGCGGTGCCCGCCGCCTCACCACCCGCCCACACGGGGCGCAAATAAGGTTTCATCAGCCCGATACGGCCGCAGGCCTCGTGCACCGTTGAGACGCCGAGCGCGCCGAGCCGCTTGACGACGTCCGCCTCAGCCCGATCGATATTGCGGACAACGACCGTCTTCATGCCAATTCCTCCATCGCCATCGGGAAGAGCCGCTGATAGGCCTCGCCATAGGTCATGGCCTTGCCGGAATTGCGCCCGCCCTGCATGCCCCGCTGCAAAGCCACCCGCTCGTAATAGGCCCACAGGTGCTTCTGTGCGGCGAGAATCTCAAACGTCTTGCGCTTGATCTCCCAGACCTCGTCGATGTTGAGGATGACCTGCGGCTTGAAGTTGCACATTTCGGGCTGGTGCGGCTCGAACAAAAACACCGGCGGAGCGGCGTAACTGTATTCCGCCTGCGGCTTGTGGCCCATCGCTTGCGCCACGATGCGCGCCTCCTGGGCATAGGCCGCCGCCGCCGGATGATCGACGTTGTAAGGGTCTTCCAGCGAATGGGTGAGCACGAAGCTCGGGTTGAGTTCGCGATAGATGTCGATCAACCGCTCCATATGCGCGTCGTTAAGGCGCAACGGATAGTCGCCGGCATCGAAGAATTCGATTTCGGCGCCGAGCGAAGCCGCCGCGCGCTCTGCCTCGTCCCGGCGGCCGGCCTTGACCTTGTCGAGCGTCATGCCCGGCTGCTTCCAGGCGAATTGAGATTCACCGCGTTCGCCGAACGCCAGACACACGATCTTGACCCGATAACCCTTTTTGGCGTGCAGCGCGATCGCGCCGCCGGCGCGCCAGACGAAGTCTCCCGGATGCGCCGAAACCACCAAAGCCGTCTTTGACATAGCATTCCCTTTGTCGTGTCCTTTTGGGGAGAGTTAGCGTATGTGGCCGCGGCGCTAAACGCAAAAGCGACAAATATTTCACTTGGCATTCGCCGCCGCCTGGGCCTGCCTCCAGCCCGCCTACAGGCCGCAGTCAACCCAATCTCGACGAGCAGGCTGCTCAGCGCGGACCAATGCCTCCTTGCGGCGGTGGTAAACCAGGCGTTAAGAGCTGGCCTTCCCAAGCGGCACCCTTGAAGGGCGCCAAAACGCCGATTTTTGCACAAAACCCACGGGTCGACGTGCGCCAGCGCGATATCCCAAAATACCGGAGATTACCGAGACGCCGCAGATTTAAGCGATCGGGCGCCCCTCCCGTTTAACCGTTTCTCCAACCACCCCCTGCATAGTGACGGCCTGACGCAAATTCATGACTCACCAGGTTCAACGATTGTGACTTCTTTCGGACGTGTGATTTCGGTGCGCGGCTCCCTCGCGCGAGTAGGCCTTTTGGCGGTACGCCAAATGGCCGTTGCGGAAATAAGGGCAACCGTCGGCCGCTTCGTCAGCATCCGCTGCGCCAATTCCACCATCGTTGCAATGATCACGGAAGTATCCTGCGAGCATCTGCCTACCTCCGACGCATACATCGCCACCGCCTCGGTCGATCTGCTCGGCGAAATTCTCGGGGTATCGGAGCGCCCCAAATTCCAGCGCGGCGTCACCAACTATCCGACCATCGGCGATGCCGTCGACCTCATCACCTATGACGAGCTTCGCACGGTCTATGCGCCGAGCGGATCGGACCAGATCAATGTCGGCACGCTGCAGCAGGATCCTTCTGTCATCGCCTATGTCGATATCGAGGAGATGCTCTCCAAGCATTTCGCGGTGCTCGGCTCCACCGGCGTCGGCAAATCTACCGGCGTGTCGCTGCTTTTGAACGAAATCCTCAAAGCCCGGCCGAATTTACGAATTTTCCTGCTCGACGTGCACAACGAGTACGGCCGCTGTTTCGGCGAGCGCTCGCTTGTGCTCAATCCGCGCAATCTGAGGCTGCCGTTCTGGCTGTTCAACTTCGAAGAGATCGTCGATGTGCTGTTCGGCGGCCGGCCCGGCGTGCCTGAGGAACTCGACATTCTCTCTGAAATCATTCCTCTGGCGAAGGGAATGTATACGCAGTACCAGAACTCCGATCGCATCGGATCGAAGCGCAGCGAGCCCAAATCTGTCGGCTATACCCTCGATACGCCGGTGCCTTATCGGCTGGCCGATCTGATTTCGTTGATCGACGAACGCATGGGCAAGCTGGAGAACCGCTCATCGCGCATCATCTATCACAAACTGATTTCGCGCATCGAGACCGTGCGCAACGACCCGCGTTATACCTTCATGTTCGACAACGCCAATGTCGGCGGCGACACCATGGCGGAAGTCATCAGCCATCTCTTCCGGCTACCGTCCAACGGCAGACCGATGACGGTCATGCAGCTTGCTGGTTTCCCGGTCGAAGTCGTCGATTCCGTGGTGTCGGTGCTGTGCCGCATGGCGTTCGACTTCGGGCTGTGGAGCGACGGCGTTTCGCCGCTGCTGTTCGTTTGCGAAGAGGCGCATCGCTACGCCTCCGCCGACCGCAGTACCGGTTTTGGGCCGACCCGCAAGGCTATCTCGCGGATCGCCAAGGAAGGCCGCAAATACGGGGTTTACCTCGGCCTCGTCACGCAGCGCCCCGCCGAACTCGATGCCACCATCATATCCCAATGCAACACGCTGTTCACCATGCGCCTTGCCAACGATCGCGACCAGGCACTGTTGCGTTCAGCGGTCTCGGATGCCGCGGCGAACCTCTTGTCATTTGTTCCCTCCCTCGGAACCCGCGAAGTCCTTGCGTTCGGCGAAGGCGTAGCGCTTCCGACCCGGTTGCGCTTCAAGGAAGTGCCGTCGCATCAATTGCCGCGCAGCGAAGCCACGATCGCGACGGCGCCGGCGGTCACGGCCGGTCATGACTTGCATTTCGTCGGCGCCGTACTCGAGCGCTGGCGGGGAGCCACGTCGAGCCGCGACGTGTCCAACGATCCAGGTTTCAACGACCGCCCGGCCTCCCGCTCGGTAGAGGCGCCGATGCTGCAGCCCTCCATGGGCCTCGACCCCGATCGCTTTTCGTTGCTGAAAAAGCCGCTACGCTGACCGCTTGGAGCGGGCGAGTTGGCCCCGCGCTCACGCGGAGCAACGCGCTTTGCGGGCGACACCGCCATCGACTATGATCTCCGAGCACCTCATCACGCGGTGAAAAGCCGGAAATCTTCGCCATGACCCAGCCGATCGCCAAACGCTTCCCGACGCCCGCCATCGACACCCTGCCGCCCGATATCCGCGAGCGCTTGCTCGCCGTGCAGGAGAAATCCGGCTTCGTCCCGAACGTCTTCCTGACGCTGGCCTATCGCCCGGACGAATTTCGGGCGTTCTTTGCCTATCACGACGCGCTGATGGACAAGGAGGGCGGCCTGACCAAGGCCGAGCGCGAGATGATCGTGGTGGCGACCTCCAGCGCCAATCAATGCCACTATTGCGTGATCGCGCACGGCGCGATTTTGAGAATACGGGCGAAGAACCCGCAGATATCCGATCAGATCGCCGTCAACTACCGCAAGGCGGATATCACGTCGCGCCAGAAAGCCATGCTCGACTTCGCGATGAAGGTCGCCACCGAGGCACACAAGATTTCGGAGGCCGATTTTATTCAGATGGCCGGTCATGGTTTCAGCGACGACGACATCTGGGACATCGCCGCGATCGCAGCGTTCTTCGCGCTGTCGAACCGGATCGCCAACGTCACCGGCATGCGCCCGAACGACGAATTCTACATGATGGGACGGGTGCCGAAATAGGCCTGGGCGTCGGGCGGGAGATCTCCGTGCAACTCGGCGATTGAGGCCGACCGGACATTGGCCTATCGTTGCCGGTTACGAATCCAGAAAGGTCACCCGCATTGCTGGACTGGTCCGAGATCATATTGCGTCTTGGCGTCGCTACGCTCGCGGGCGGGCTGATCGGGCTTGATCGCGATCTTCACGGCAAGCCGATCGGCTTGAAGACGCTTGGCCTGGTGGGCCTTGCGACCGCGATGATAGTCGTGCTGACCAATTCCTCCGGCGATATCACAAAAATTTCCGATGCCGCCAGTCGCGTCATGCAGGGAATCCTCACGGGCATCGGCTTTCTCGGCGCCGGCGTCATCGTCCATGCGCAGAGCCATTTCCGGGTGCACGGGCTCACCAGCGCCGCCTGCACCTGGTTCACGGCATGTATCGGCATTGTCTGCGGCGTCGGGCAATGGCGGATCGTCGTGGTCGCGCTTGCGATCGCGTTCGCGCTTCTGATCGTCGGCCGCGGGCTCGAGCGCTGGCTGCATCGCCTGTTCGGCGGCAACGACGTTCCGGCGCCGAAGCAAGGCGATCCGGTTTCGTCGGCGGATGCGCCGCCGAGCTAGAGCGTTTTCCAGCGAAGTGGATGCCGGTTCGCGTCAAGAAAACGCGTCAAAACAAAGAAATAGAGCCTCCGTTCCGATTCAATCGGAACGGAAAAGGTTCTAGAAAAGCCGGTTTTCCGCATCATGCTCTAATCGTCCGACGCCGGTCCGCACCAGCCCGGCAAATACACGGCGTCCTTGCTTTTTCCCAAAGCCAGCGCTTTCTCGATCGCTTTCTCGAAATCGGCCTCCACGCTCTTGCGCGATATCCTGCGACGCAGGAAATCCGCCCACAGGAATTCGCTGAATGGTGTCGTGTCCTTGGCGAAGCCGCCGACGCGTCGCAACTCGCCGGCGAGGCTGCGGAATGGATCATCCTTGAGGTCCGCCACCGATTTCGGAAGATCCCTGAAGTGCCTACGTTCGCCCTTGGTGTCGTAGGGGTGGACCCATTTGCGGTTGTCGAGCACGTTCCAGAAGGCGTCGCGATCGACCATGGTGAGATCGGCAACCACGGTCACGAGAATGTCCTTCACGCCTTCGTCGTGAAGCGCGCGCGCCAAATGATGGTGATCGACCACGTAGTGGCGCTTGTCCGGTCCGAGGACCACCGGGATCATGTGCTTGCCGAGAAGTTCCGCCTGCTTTTTCTTCGACTTGTGGTCCCGCCAGCGCTTGCGTTTTTCCTTCACCTCTCGCATTCCCACCGTCATCTGCGTCGGATGCAACGAGAGGATCGGAATCGGCTGAAGGATCGGTTCGCGCGTGTTCGCCATGACGTCAAACCCCTAATCTGGCTACCAAAAACTCCACTTAAATCGACGCGACTATGTCATGATGGCGCAAATGATGAAATGTCTTGACGCAAGGCCTAAATGATCAAATTCCGGAGCGAGCGCACAGCTAAGGCGCGGGTCGTACGATTTGGCAGCCGCGAAATCATCGCGGAGGGCCTCCATCTCAATTTCTGGGCGGACATCAGCCACCGCTGCATGACGGCCTCATGGCCGGCTTTCATCGGCGGAGCCGCAATCGTTTTTCTTCTCTTCAACGCAATTTTTGCATCGCTTTACTGGATCGGAAATCTACCGGTCTCGAATGTGGCCGGCGGATCGTATATCGACTACCTCTATTTCAGCATCGAGACGCTCTCGACCGCCGGTTACGGCGACATGCATCCGCAAACTCATTACGGGCACTTTATTGCGACCGTGGAATTGTTCACGGGCATCTTTTCGATGTCGCTGATGACAGGATTGATTTTTGCGCGGTTCGCGCGGCCAAACGCCCGATTGCTGTTCGCCGAGCACCCGGTGATTTCAAATCACGAGGGCAAGCCGACCCTGATGATTCGCTTCGCCAACGAGCGTCACAACATCATCGGCAACGCCACCGCCCGACTGTGGTTCTTAAGGGATTTCGAGAGCCTAGAAGGCCAGTCGCTCCGAAGGTTCTACGAGCTGCCGTTGATGCGAAGCGAGCACCCTGCCTTGGCGCTGAGCTGGACACTTTACCATGTCATCGACGAGGCAAGCCCGCTTTACGGGCTCACCGCTAACGACTTCGATGCACTCAACGTCTCGTTCGTGGTGGTGGTGTCGGGATATGATGTCGTTGCGGCGCAAACCGTTCACGCGCGAAAGTCCTACGATTATCCCGATATTCGCTTCGGACACCGCTACGCCGACATCCTCGACACCTCGGAGGATGGCCGGCTCAAAATCGACTATGGCAGGTTCCACGAGACGTTTGAGGCATAATATTTAATCAAATCGCGGTCACAACATTTTCTGTGATGCGCCTCGCGAGCGTGGTAAATAAGGTCAGCAGTCCCGGAGCTGGCAGCAGTGAAAACCCAGCAACCCATCAAGTCGGAAGAAGAGCACCGCGTGCTCGAATTCCGGCCGCGCGCTTCTGCCCGCCCGGGTCAACGTAAGGACTTCGCAGAGTTTCAGCAGAAAGAGCGGCCGGAGCCGAATGACCTGTCCCGCTACGAGCAAGAGCGGGAAGAGCCGGACGATTTTCGCCATCGCATGCTCGCGAACGTTGCGGCTTTCGCCTTTACCATCGCGCTAATCGCCATCGGCATATGGCTTGCCAAAAGTATTGCCGATTTTCGCAATACCCAGGACTGCATTCTGATGGGCCGCCGTGACTGCGCCCGCATCGCCACACCGCATATTTAGGTCGTTTAAGGCGAACCGAGCCCCTTTGGCCCCAAAATCCGATCGGGCAGGTATCGCCCGCCTCCATTGAACTCAGGGCAGCGCTCCGATATACGGGCACTCGACTTCGGGTGGCGGACCGGGCATTCCAGGGGCGCCGTGCCCAATTCCTGCCACGCTCTGGAATTTATCTTCAATATATCAAAGGCTTAGTTATGTCATCCACATTCGATCAAGTCGCCACGATTATCGCTGAAACCTGCGACATACCACGCGACACGATCACACCGGATAGCCATGCCATCGACGATTTGGGAATCGACAGCCTCGATTTTCTCGACATCGCCTTCGCCATCGACAAGGCGTTCGGGATCAAGTTGCCGCTGGAAAAATGGACGCAGGAAGTCAACGACGGCAAGGCGACCACCGAGCAGTATTTCGTTTTGAAAAACCTCAGCGCTCGCATCGACGAATTGGTCGCGGCCAAGGGCGCGTAACCGCCCGCCATGCACCTTGAATACTTCCAATTGATTGACCGCATCACCGACCTCAACATCGGCGAGCGCACGATTGCGGTCGAAGCGCAAGTTCCCCGACAAAATAGCATCTTCGAAGGCCACTTTCCGGGATATCCAATCATGCCCGGCGTGCTGTTGATCGAGGCGATGGCGCAGAGTTCGGGGTGGCTATTGATCGCGCTGACCAAATTCCAACGGATGCCGTTTTTGGCCGCGGTGAAGGAAGCCAAGATGCGGAGGTTCGTCAGCCCTGGCGACTTACTCAAAATAGACGTCAACGTCGTTCACGAAGGCTCAGGGTTTGCCGTTACCGCGGCGAAGGTCAGCGTCGACGGCGAACCGAGATGCAACGCGACCATCACATTCCGACAGGTTCCTTTCCCGAATCCGGATTTGCGCGGGCACATGGAAGCCATGGCCAGACGCATCGGCTTTCCGCAACAGGCCTTCGCCCATGACTGACACGAAGACTGACACGAAATCTTCGGGGCCGGCGGAAGTCTGGATCACCGGAATTGGTTTGGCGACGTCGCTGGGCGAAGGCCTGGATGCTCACTGGGACGCATTGCATCAGCAGCGCATCAACGTCGACGAGAAGGGCTTCGCGCCATACATCGTCCATCCCTGGGCTCCCGTAAATTTCGATGCGCAAATCCCCAAGAAGGGCGACCAACGGCAGATGGAGGCCTGGCAACGGATCGGCACTTATGCGGCCGGGCTTGCGCTGGAATCCGCCGGCGTCAAAGGTGACAAGGAAATTCTAGCGCGGATGGACATGATCGTCGCTGCGGGTGGCGGTGAGCGCGATCTCGCGGTTGACTCCAACATTCTCAGTTTGGAAGCGAAAGGCAATTCCGCTCCCGGTTTTCTCAACGAACGGCTGATGAACGATCTGCGCCCGACACTGTTTCTGGCGCAGCTCTCGAACTTGCTGGCTGGCAACATCGCCATCGTACACGGCGTGACCGGCTCATCGCGGACCTTTATGGGCGAGGAAGCCGCGGGTGTTAACGCCGTCAGGATCGCGCTCGCCCGTATTGCCGCCGGTCAGAGCGACATCGCGCTGATCGGCGGTTCGCACAACGGCGAGCGCAAAGACCTGCAGATGCTTTATGAATTCGGCGATTTCAATCTCAAGGGCAAATTCACGCCGGTTTGGGCGCGCGACAAGAACAGCGGCTTTGCGCTTGGGTCTGGCGGTGCATTTCTCGTCATCGAGTCCAGGGCACACGCGGAAGCGCGCGGTGCGAAGCCCTATGCGCGCCTGACCAACGTCGTGGCCGATCGGGCGCACCGCAAGCAGACCGGCGAAGTTACCGCGACACTTGAAAAGCTGTGGTCCAAGCTCGGCAAGCTTGAGGGCAAGGGAGCCGTCATCACCGGCGCCACCGGCGCCGAACCGGTCACGTCAGAGGAAAAGGCATTCCTCAGCAAACATGCGGATTTTACGCTGCGGGCCACCGCGACCATGTTTGGCCACACGATGGAGACGCAATTTCCATTGGGGCTGGCGCTTGCCGCGCTTTCGATCTCGCGCGGCGCGCTATTTCCACCCAACGATCCCACCGGACTGGAACTTGCAATGTCCGGACCGCCGACCCAGATTGTCGTCATCGGAGCCGGGCACTGGCGGGGTGAAGGCATGGGCCTGGTCGAAGCGATCAAGTGAACACGACGCTGAACCGACGGGGATAACATGGCAGCACCACGCGATAAACTCGGAAGGCCGGTCGTTGTCGTCACGGGCATGGGCATCGTGACATCGCTCGGAATCGGCAAAGCCGATAATTGGCGAAAGCTGACCGCAGGTGTTTCCGGTATTCGTACCATTAGTCGCTTTCCGATCGACGGCCTGAAGTCAACAATGGCCGGAACAGTGGATTTCGTGAGCGTCGAACCCTTCACGTCCGTCGGATTGTGCGAGCGTCTTGCCGGAATTGCAGCGGACGAGGCGCTCGATCAATCCGTGCGTGTGCCGAAAACCTAAACCCGGACGTAAGTGATGATGAAGTCCGCCGAGGATGGCGTGTGATTTGATGCTTCCGGTTAGCTGAATTTGGCGAGAGACCGGCGCATCTTTGTTCAATGATCGGTGCGTTCTGACGCCGTTGTAATAGTCAACATAGGATTTCAGAATCCAGCGCAGATGCGCCTCGCCCAACACAATGATGTGGTCCAAACACTTGCGCCGGATCGATCCGATCAGCCGTTCGGTAAAGCCATTTGACCAAGGTGAAGCTGGTGCAGTGGGCTTATTCCGGATGCCCATGGCGGGCAATCGGCGTGTTACGACGCGCCATAGATCTGATCCCGATCGCGGATGAGGTATTTTGGCGCATCATGACAAGGGAAGGCCTCCGTTATCTGACGCGTAATCCACTCCGCTGTCGGGTTTGTTGTGACGTTGATCCAGACGAGGTCTCTGCGGTCGAGCCGGATGATGACGAGGGCATAGAGCAGGTCGAAACCGATAGTCGGGACAACGAACAAGTCCATAGCGGCGATATCCGGCGCGTGATTACGCAGGAAGGTCCGCCACCCTTGGCTTGGCGGTCCTCGCCGTTTGGCCATGTACTTGGCGACGCTTGATTGAGCGACCTCAACCCCGAGCTTGAGCAGTTCGCCATTAGGCGATTCCTTCACCTCATTAACGCGGTTAAGGTTTTCGGTACACACAGGTACGTCTATTTCCTCGAACTGAGCAACGGCGACATCTATGTCGGCTCGACGGATGACCATCAGGACAACCGGTACGATCGGTTCAGCAATGATGTCGAAAGGCTGACTGGCATACGGTCCGATGAGCGTCCGGGAATTCGTGCAGAAGAATGCACATGCGTTCGCATCGGCCGTGCATTCGAGCGCGGCTGAATAAGCATGGCGCTCGTAGAGAGGGGGCCGGCTTTGCAAAGGGGCGTTGTCACGGGGGTACGCAACCACCGATACCGGCATTCACTTCAAGTCACGATCTGACCAAGGTGGTCCCTCGGGGAGCTCCTCGCGTCTCGAACGCAGCCTATCTGCAATCGACATGACTTTTTCAGAGATTGCTTACTCGTTCGAATGAGACAGAACTGGAATTTCGGTTCGGGCGCATATAGCGCTGCAAAATAAAGAGAAACTGGCGCACCCGACACGATTCGAACGTGTGGCCTTCGCCTTCGGAGGGCGACGCTCTATCCAGCTGAGCTACGGGTGCTTACTGCTTACGCGGTGCTTACGCGAATTTCGCGTATGAGTTAACCCCAGCGCGCAGTCCTCGCAAGCCTTTGCACTTCAATACTCTTTCTTCCCCACTTTTCGCACCAGCCGGCTTGACACTTGCCTTCGGAGGGCAACGGTTCTATCCACGTGGAATGACCTTTTCAACCATCGCAAGAATCGGGTGTTGCGTGTCCCTGCAACCAATCAAGCCGTAACGTACTGTTCAGGCAGCCTCGCGGTCCGCTGGCCTGGCGATCGGTCGCTGACTATCATTTTAATCCACGGCCGAAACGCATGGCCCGAACGAGGCATGGGACCATCTGGCGAGAGAGGGGGATATCGAAAGCCCGCTTGGCGCCGCCCCAGCTTACCGAACCGTCGGCCAAAATCAGTTACAACAAATGCACAGCGCGGTGGCGGACCCTGATCGGGTTGCAGCGACGGCATCCGTGGCTCCACTTAGATCGCAGCCGTGTAATGGGGCTTCGCAATGCCGATCTCACGTTCGAACCATTCCATGAGGAAAACAGGCTATGGGTTGCACTGAATCTGGCCGATGCGCCGACGGTGCGCGCGATCCCTGCTGCCACCGCGAAGCTGGCCCGAGATCTTGCGGTCCGAGGCATCGTCGCTTCACCATGACTTCGTCAGGATTTGAGTCAGGGAGATGGAAATTTAAGATTTTAGGAATCCGACGGGTTCCAACTTCTCCGCCGCCGCGGCTAGCTGCATGGCGACCCGGGAAAGGATAAGATTCAAGAAGATGCGCCAGAACCAGCCGGTCCCGTACCTGCATTGAAATGAAGCCGTCCAATTGACCAGCGTAACCCCGGATTCAGGCGAACTTAGCTGGACCACAGCCTGAT
>Ga0137362_10002971_pt1 | contig 11200 bp, 8 predicted proteins | sample MadtaG_2_FD_104801 | JGI IMG/M metagenome (GOLD analysis project Ga0137362, IMG submission 104801) | Vadose zone soil microbial communities from Angelo Coast Range Reserve, California, USA - Mad1_100_16 metaG | ecosystem: Environmental > Terrestrial > Soil > Vadose zone | place: USA: California... | reverse complement strand
GTCCGCTCGGCGATCGGCCGCGCCGTTGCCGGCGACGTCCTTAAGGGGCGAATACTCGATGCCATGCCGCTCGACGACGGCTCGTTGTCGTCCACTTTGCGCACAGGAATTCCTGTCATCGCCGTAAACCGCGGCTTCCTCAAAAAGCTCTTCAGGTAAATCACCAGATGTCCAAACCCAAAGTTCTCATTTCCGACGCGCTGTCTCCCGCCGCTGTGCAGATTTTCAAGGATCGCGGCATCGATGTCGATTTCCAGCCCAATCTCGGCAAGGACAAGGACAAGCTCGCCGAGATCATCGGCAATTACGACGGGCTTGCAATCCGCTCCGCCACCAAGGCCACCGCCAAGATCCTGGAGAAGGCCACGCGGCTGAAGGTGATCGGCCGCGCCGGCATCGGCGTCGACAATGTGGAGATCCCCGCCGCCACCGCGAAGGGCATCATCGTGATGAACACGCCGTTCGGCAATTCGATCACCACGGCCGAACACGCGATTACCTTGATGCTGGCGCTGGCGCGGGAAATCCCGCAGGCCGATGCTTCGACGCAGGCCGGCAAGTGGGAAAAGAACCGCTTCATGGGCGTCGAGATCACGGCGAAGACGCTGGGCGTGATCGGCTGCGGCAATATCGGCTCGATCGTGGCGGACCGCGCGCTGGGCCTGCGCATGAAGGTGATCGCGTTCGATCCGTTCCTGTCGCCGGAACGCGCCAAGGACATCGGGGTCGAGAAGGTCGATCTCGACGATCTGTTCAAGCGCGCCGATTTTGTCACCCTGCATACGCCGCTGACCGAAAAGACCCGGAACATCATCGACGCCGCTGCACTGGCAAAAATGAGGAAGGGCGTGCGCATCATCAATTGCGCCCGCGGTGGCCTGGTCGACGAACAGGCGCTGGTCGATGCCTTGAATTCCAGGCATGTCGCAGGCGCCGCGTTCGACGTGTTCGTCGAGGAGCCGGCCACGTCGAACGTGCTGTTCGGCCATCCCAACGTGATCTGCACGCCGCATCTGGGCGCGGCCACCACCGAGGCGCAGGAGAATGTCGCGCTTCAGGTCGCCGAGCAGATGTCGGACTATCTGTTGAGCGGCGCGATTTCCAACGCGGTCAACTTCCCCTCGATCACGGCGGAAGAGGCGCCGAAGCTGAAGCCGTTCATCGAATTGGCCGAAAAGCTCGGCTCGTTTGCCGGCCAGCTCACCGAGAGCGGCATTCTGAAGGTGCAGATCACCTATGAGGGCCACGTCGCCGAAATGAAGATCAAGGCGCTGACCTCGGCGGCGCTGTCGGGCCTGCTGCGGCCGATGCTGGGCGACGTCAACGTGGTCTCGGCGCCGGTGGTTGCCAAGGAGCGCGGCATGGTGGTCGACGAGGTGACCCGCGCGGCGCAGAGCGACTATGAGAGCCTGATCACGGTGACGGTGACGACGGAGCGGCAGGAGCGTTCGGTCTCCGGCACCGTCTATCACGACGGCAAGCCGCGGCTGGTCGATATCAAGGGCATCCGGGTCGACGCCGAGTTCGGCAAGTCGATGATCTATGTCACCAATGAGGACAAGCCCGGTTTCATCGGCCACTTCGCGAGCCTGCTCGGCGACGCCAAGATCAACATCGCGACCTTCCATCTCGGCCGCAACAAGCCGGGCGGCGACGCCATCGCGCTGGTCGAAGTCGACGGCGCGGTGCCGCCGGCATTGCTCGCCAAGGTGCAGGCGCTGCCGCAGGTGAAGCAGGCCAAGGCGCTGGTGTTTTGATTTCTTCCCTTCTCCCCTTGTGGGAGAAGGTGGCGCGGATTGTTATTGTCGACGGCAACGGCAACGTCACGCTGGACGCACTTGGCTGGCTAACAGAGCAGAATGTCCCGCTGATCCGGATTGATTGGCGAGGAAACGTCACGACGGTGATCGGTAGCAATGCTGGACCTGACCACCGCTTGGTAAGGGCTCAACTCGCTGCTCAAGAGGACAAGAAAGCAGGACTGAGAATTGCAACTTCGCTAATTGTTGCCAAGCTGGCGAGCAGTGTTGAGACGCTTCGGACACTTTCACCATCGGCGCGTACCGAAAAAGCGATAGCTGTTCAATTGGACGGGGTCAGAGAATTGAAGCGCTCAGCGCCGAAATCCATTAGAGTGTTGATCGGAGTTGAGGGGAAATCTGCGCAGGCATATTTTGCGGCGTGGCAAGGGTTGCCACTCCATTGGAAGGGAGTTGGCCGCAAGCCAATTCCACACGATTGGCGAACATTTGCGTCGCGGACTTCGTTGCAAAGCACAAAGCCTCAAAATCGAAATGCGTCGCATCCCGTAAACGCAATGCTTAACTATGGGTACGCAGTCTTGGAAAGCAGGGTTCGTTCGGAGACTTTGGCGAACGGCTATGATCCTATGATTGGTGATCTGCATTCGTATTCCAAAGATCGAGCGGCGTTTGTTTTCGATTTAATGGAGCCTTTGCGGCCGGGGGCTGATCGAGCAGTCTTGGATTTGGTTCGCAACGAACCGTTTGAGCCGGCGGATTTCACGATTAGAAAAGATGGAGTTTGCAGGCTAAATCCAGAGTTGGCAAAGCTGCTCGTCAGCAGGCTCGAATCGTTGTGGCCTACATATTTCAGTTCAAGTCTCAGGCGCGGTCTCCTGTTACTTGGTATGTAGCGGCTCTAGATGGACTGTTCCTCCAGGCGCCAGTTCGCGAAACTCTCACGCACTCAAGCAAGCCCAGGTTATTGAGCAAGACCTCACGATCCAGCTTGGTCGCAATTTTAGAAGCGCGAACTTGCCCGTGTGAGGATGGCGCCATACTCTTGATTGACCTTGGCTGCGTTAGTCATCAGTAACTGTAACGGTGTGGACCGTGCCGAAATCAATGTACTGAAAGGCACGCTAAATATTAAGTATGGGCCTAGCTCTTCATGGTGAACTCGCCGTTGAGCTAGCGTGGATGATCTTCACGAATCGTCGTGAAGGGGAAGCGTCGAAAGGATTGCCATGAAGGCACGAGCTGGCCCGGACGGCGTGCATATCTTCAGCCGCGCAACAGGTGCAAACATTCTCCTCGATGAGATCAGCGTCGCAGAGAACTCGTGGTCGCGCGCGCCGCGACAAGTATCAATCGCATTGACGAATGCATGTGATTTGAAATGTCCGCATTGCTACGCACCGAAAAACGCTGCAACCTTACGGGCTGAGAAAATAGAAGGTTGGTTGGCAGAATTAGATAACGACGGATGCTTGGGAATTGGATTTGGTGGCGGAGAGCCTACGTTGCATCGAGATTTTGCGAGACTTTGTAAATTTGCCATGCAACAGACAGGTCTGGCCGTAACGTTCACAACGCACGCACATCACATTGATGACGGTCTCGCAAGCGAGCTAGCCGGGAATGTGAACTTTGTCAGAGTGAGCATGGATGGTGTTGACGGAACATACGAAATGCTGCGCGGCAGATCGTTCAGCAAGTTCCGCAGTCGGCTAAAAAACGTCCGCGCCCTCGCTCCTTTCGGAATCAATTTCGTCGTAAATCGCGCCACATTCGGCGAGATCGATAAGGCTGTCGCGGTGGCAGCCGAAGCGGGCGCTAGTGAGTTTCTATTGCTGCCAGAACAAAAGACCCTTCATTCAGATGGTATTGATAGGAGCACACTTCACGAGCTGCGAAGCTGGACCGCATCGTCTCGTACGATACTCCGGCTTGCGGTCAGCGAAACAGAAGCATCGGGCTTTCCGACCTGCGATCCCTTAGTCAAAGAGAAAGGGTTGCGCTCCTACGCTCATATCGACGCTTCGGGAGCATTGAAACAATCGTCTTTCGACCGGTCCGGCGTTCAGATTGAGACAAGCGTTTTTGAAGCTCTCGCGCGATTGCAGGCGACCAATGGGAGGATGCAGTGAAAATATGGAATCAGTATGGTTCCGAGCATTCGATGAATCTCGTAATGATTGGAACGTTCAAGGAAACGCGTAACGCCGAATCGGCGAAACAGTTGATCGACACATTAATTGATTACGTTCGGAACGAGCTGCCAAGGTCCTATGACGATGATCCGCGCGAATCTCGATTCAGCAAGGCAACGATGGATTTCATGATCGGCGCCAAACTGAGCACAATCGGCGCGTCAGAACTCGAACAGTTCCAATACGAAGTTCACGTGGAGATCGAAGGGAACAAGGTTGTTCTCAAAACCGACGAATCGGAAGTTTCCGGATTTATGAAGTTGCTGATTGAGAAAGGCGCGCGCGTCGAGGTTTATTCGGCGCACGACTATCCAGACGAACCAAAAAAGTGACAGCGCGACGGAGGCAACGACATTCTCATGCCCGCACTCGTTTGGAGCACGTTCGGGACTCTACCCGGAGCCGCCACCACGAATTTCGAGATGCTTTGCCGGGGCATCATACGCTGCCACTATAGCCAATTCGGAACGTTCCGTGCGCTAGCAAATCAACCGGGAGTCGAATTCCATCTAAGGCTTACAAATGCTTGCGACCTCGGGGCTCCCCCTCAATGGTTCGGGTGGCAATGCAAGTGGTATGACGTAGAGAACGGGGAGAACATTGGCGCTGCGCGGCGGCAGCAGATTAAAGAGTCGGTGGAGAAGACCGAAAAGCACCTGCCGGGAATTACAGATTGGATTTTGTGGACGCGGCACATACTAACAAAGAGCGATCAGGAGTGGTTCTACGCGCTTTCTACCGGAATGAAATTACATCTCTGGTCCGGCATAGACGTAGATGATCGCCTAACCGGCCCGGCCGCTATCTTGCGCGAGACTTATTTCGGGCAACTGGTACTAACTCCAGAATCTCTCAAGGCCCTGCACGACCAGGCCGTGGCGCCAATTCGACAGCGCTGGCTTCCGGAAGTTCATCAAGTCGTTGATGCAGAACGAGAGGTGCACCGGACATTAGGTGAAATTGAAGCTTGGTCGATCCTTAGCGATATCCAAAAGGAATTGGATGATGACATTGAAGGTATAGATGCAAATCTTGGGAGTGTGCCCGCCCCATTCAATGCCGATCTTCAGAAAGTAATCGACCGCGGGCGCGATGCCAGCGCTGCATTGGCGGAGGCATACGATCTGCTCAGTCGCGGTCGGTACGAAACATTGATCGAAGCGGCGATAGAAGATTTCAAACCAAGTAAAAGCGAACAACGCTTGCTTCGACAACTCCGGTCCGGTCGATTCCAGCCTGCGCTTTACGTGACAAATTTGTTGGCGGACATGACTCGCGCCCAACGAATGATGTCGGAGTTGCGCGGGGCTTTAGAACAAAGACTGGTCATCGTTGTTGCTGACGCTGGCTGTGGCAAGACACAGATGTCTGCGCAACTCACCGCAGCGACAACCCAAAGGTCTGCGGGATTGTTGCTTCGAGGAAAGCAGTTGGGGTCAGGACAAGGTCTAAATGAGCTGGCGCAGAAGACGACTATACGTGGAACCCGCGTCGAAAGCTTCGAGTCTCTGATCGCCGCCGTCGCCGTCGAGATTAAGGACAGTCAAGTTTCGGGAGCGGAATATGCGATGGGTATGGACTTTCAGAATTATACGCTCGGCAGGCTAGTTAAAGGCAGATCTAGCTATGATTTTGAGAACGCGTCATACAAGGAGATGCGTCGGCAGATCGAATACAGGATCGTTAACTTGGGCTACTCGTCCGCGCGGTTCAAAAGTATCGACAATATGATCGGCAGCGATAGGCATTACGCCGCAAATCGCGACAAGGGAAAGACGGATCGTTACGGGAAGAAATACGCTTGGATTGCCTTTTTCGAGATGTATGGACTACAGTTTGATAAGGGCGAGCTACAGGACCATTGTGAGAGCCGCCCTTCCGACGTCGACATCGATCCGAGTTTTCCGGAAGCTGAAAAGGTCTTCCAGCCAAATCTTGCCGATATCTTCGGCTCGGCTCCCACCGCATTGAGGGAATGGCTTGCGAACGGCCCGACGCCTGACTATTCCGGGTATTTGCAGCCCGCAGAAATCGACGGCGTGCCAGGACCTTGGGTGCTCTTGCAGGGCTTTATTGAAGAGGCGGCAAAAACTGACAGCCGACGAGTTTTTTCTTTCCTTCGCGGAATTGTCGTCAACCGTTCGAGTGTTTCACGAGTGTTGAAAATTTTTAGTTCGATTGAATATCCAGGAAATCACGCAATACCGGACCCGATGGAGGACCATTACACATTCGCGGGTGAAATCTCTTGGTCTCAACAATTCGCCGGCGGACTACGAGACGCGAGCGGTAATGCTGTACGCGATACACGGGAGGCATTTGACTATCATGACGGCAAAGAATGGGTGAAAGGGATTGAAATCGAAGTTCCTGTTTGCCGTTTTGCTTGGGAGAGCTATCATAGCGAATTAAATCAGGTCAGCGGCGTACACGTTCCCGCACCGTCGCTTTTGAAAAGCCTTGGGCTATCGAATCGCAAGGGCGAGTGGGATTTCTACGATCCATCAGGTCGAATTGCGACCCTGTATCGCGAGTTCGAAGAATCAGATGAGACGATTCGATCACATCTATGTGCGCGCCGACTTAATGGCCGAGTACCTTGGTGACGAATTCGATTTGTTGTGGCTCGTGTGGGGCGAAAGAAATCTGCATTACAAAGAAATGGCTAGTTTACGGTCCGACATACAAGACGCCTTTCAAGGCCATAGGCACATCCATAAATTTTCTCGTAAGTGGGCCAGATAACCGGTTGGGAAGTGACCCTGAGTTGTTGATGCGGGCACCCGGACCGGAGCCGGGATGGCGCCTTCGCGGCGAGGGATTTCTTACCTGCTACGGCTTTCTCACTCGCGAATAGACCATCATCTTTTTGATTGCCTATAATGTTTAAGACCCTGGCACAATGCCAAGGCTTTTTTATTGGAATGTATCAGATGCGGTCTTATTCTGATGTCAGGTCAAAACTGGCCTGCACTGTCGATATCACTATACCCCCTCCCACAAGGGCAGAGGGAAGAAAAGCCCCGTCGCGGCCCCGCCCGCCACTTCGCCCTACCGAAACCTCAATCGAACCAGTTCCTCCGTCACAACGTCTCACCACTGGGGGCGATACCATTTCCATGCGCCGGGCCCGGCCGGATCCGTTCCGGTCTTGCCGACGGCGTGCGGAAACTTGCGGGAGAGAAATCATGCCTATTGTTGCGAACCGCCTTGTCACCACCAGCCTCGTGGTTTTTACGGCGCTGGCCGCGATGCAGGCCAAGGCGGCCGACGTGGAAGCGACGTCGGCGGTCGATGCCGTCACCGTTTACCCGGATGGCGCCAGCGTCACCCGCGCCATCGCGGCCGACATTCCCGGCGGTGACAATACCCTGGTGATCAAGGATTTCCCGCTGACGCTCGATCCATCCTCGCTGCGGGTGGAGGGCGAGGCGGGTACCAGGCTGACCATCGGTGCGATCGATACAAGGCGGCCCCGTGCGGCGCCACCGGCCGATCTGCCTGAACTCGACAAGCGCATCGAGGCGCTCAAGGACGAGCGCGCCAACCTGGCCGGTGCGATTGCCGCAGCCACCGCGCGTCGCCAATTCGCCGTGCGTTTTGCCGAGGCGTCGCCTGCGGGCATTGGTGACAAGGGCGAGGCGCGTCCGATCGCCGATTGGCGCATGGCATTTGCCGCGGTTGGGGAGGAAGTAGCGTCAGCGGATTCCGCCATTCGCGACGCGGAACGCAAGCAGCGCGACATCGACCGGGAGGTTGCCCGGCTGGAATCCGATCGTGCGATCAAGCCGCCAAGTAGACTGGAGGTGAGGATCGATCTTGCGGCGCCTGCTGCCACCAAGGCGACGCTGCGGGTGACCTATGCGGTGCGCGCCGCACGCTGGACGCCGCTCTATGACGCCCGTCTCGATACCGGCGCGAAGGACCGCAAGCCCGCGCTCGAACTGGTGCGCCGCGCCGAAATCACCCAAACCACGGGCGAGGACTGGTCGAATGTCGCGCTCAGTGTTTCGACCGTGCGAAGCGCGCGCGGCGGCAAGGCGCCTGAGCTGAATTCGCTGATCGTGCAATATCCGCCTCCGCCGCGGCCGGCGGCGCCCGCGAGCGCTGTCGTGGGTGATCTGAGGCAAGATTCCCACTCACGAGCCATGGCTAAGGCGCTCGAGCCAGCGGCGGAAAAGGCCGATGAGCAACAGGCCGTGGCGGAAGTCAGCGGCTTCCAGGTGGTATTCAAGATTCCGGGCCGCGTCAGCCTTGGCGCCAGCGAGGGCGCCAAAAGCCTGCGCGTCGCCACCGCGACCATCGCGCCCGAGCTTGCCGAGCGTTCGGTTCCCCTGATGGATCCGACCGCGTTTCTCGAAGCGAGTTTTGTACAAAGCGAGGACGCACCGTTGTTGCCGGGGCGGGTCGCGATTTATCGCGACGGGGTGTTTGTCGGCCGCGGTCAGATGGCTGCCGCGAACAAGGATGAAACCGTGCGGCTCGGTTTCGGCGCCGATGACAAGGTCAAGGTCGAGCGCTCCGTTGTCAAACGCAACGAAGGATCAGCGGGCCTGATCCTGACGACATCGAAGACCGACGAACGGGCGTTCAAGACAATTATCCGCAATGGCCATGATTTCCCGATCCGGATCGCCATCGAGGATCAATTGCCGGTCAGCGAAAATGAAGACATCCAGGTCGAAATGTTGCCAGCGACGACGCCGCCGACCGCGACCAATTTGCGCGACAAGCGCGGCGTGCTGGAATGGGCATTCGAGGCCAAGCCAGGCGAGGTCAGGGACATTGCCTTCGCATGGCGGGTACGCTGGCCCAAGGACAAGGGCGTCGCGATGACGCCGGCCGGATAGCCCCAGTGAGCGGCGGGCGGCGAATTTCCGAATCCGCCGCTTGCCTCGTCTGTCGTTGCGTGGGAGTTCGCCGATCCCGGCGCCCGCGATCAAACGCCTTCGTAGACCAGCCTGGTGAAGAAGCCGGGGTCGATGACGAACTGACCCCATTTCGCGTCAAAGGCCGCAGTCGGTTTGGCCGCGACGGTCTCGTCCCGCGATCTGCCCTGTTGCTTGAGCTTTACGACGTTGTCCCGGATCGCTACCAGCATGTCGCGGAATTCTTTGAGCTCGGCCTTGTTGCTGACGGGTTGCCCGTGACCCGGAATGATGATGGTCTCATTGTTCGTCGCCGCGAGATTGGCGTCGGACGCCGCGATCATTCCGTCGATGCTGCCGCCGGTCGAATAGTCGATGAACGGATAGATGCCGTTCCAGTAGGTGTCGGCGACGTGAACGATGTTGGCTTCCACGAAGGTGACGGAGATGTCGCCGTCGGTATGCGCAGGCCCGTAATATTTCAGGTCGATCGACGCGCCATTGAGTTTCAGATGGTGCTCGCTTGCAAAGACTTCGCCGGGAATTCCGCCCGTCGGCAGCGCAAGGAAATTATAATCCCAATCTTCGACACGCTGAACTTCGGAAAGATGCTTGCGCGTGTTGGCCTGCGCAATAATCCTTGCGCCGGCCGAATGCAGCCAGTCGTTGCCATCGGCATGATCGAAGTGCCAGTGGGTGTTGACGAGATGCGTAATCGGATCGGCGCCGAGATCGGCGAGCGCCCTGGTGAGTTGCGGGCGCGACACGCCGATGCCGGCGTCGATCAACACCTTGCCGTCAGGGCCGGTCAGGACGGCGATGTTGCCGCCGGAACCCTCGAACACGCTGATGTTGTTGCGCAGTTTGTGTGTCACGATCGGCGATACCGCCGCGCTATCCTTGATCAGGCTGACGAGGCCGCGCGCCTCGGCAAACGCCTCGCGCGGTGTAAGCCAGCCGTTGGTCGCTGCGAACGCCGCACCGCCGACGCAGCACAGGCAGAATCCGCGCCGCGACAATAAGTTTTTCTTTGGATGTTCCATGACGTTCTCGTTCTCCATGTCAATCTGAACGGCAGCGCCTTTGCTAGTCTGTCTCCCAGCCCCTGATGAACGCAAGAAGTTCGTTGTTGAGTTGATCCTTGTGCGTGGCCATCAGCCCATGGGGCGCACCCGGATAGACTCTTAATATCACCTTCCTGATAAGCTTGGACGACAGCAGCGCCTCAAGGCCCGGCCGGCCTGGCGGGAAACGAAAATCCCTCCCGGAAGGGGAGGGATCTCGTTGTGGTTGCCGATCGCCGGCTGTTCGTTTTTTGCGTCGCCTATTTCGCCTTCAGGAAATCGCCGACCTCGAGCAGCACGAATTCGTTGTCGTCGGCCTTGTTCGGATCGCGGCTCGACGAGAACGGCAGGTTGTTGTCGTTGCCGACGATGATATGCGTCTCGTCGATGCGGTCGACGTTTTCGATGGTGAAGAAGGGGAACGTCAGCACGCCCTCGTTGAGCGGTTTGCGCGCCTTGTTGCCGGGATCCCTGATCTTCATCAGGTCGATATAGGCGATCTTGCGGATCGGCTTGCCGACGTTGGCGTCGTTGAGCTCGACCTTGTAGACGCGTTTGAACTTGGCGACGTCCGGAAGCAGTTTTCACCGCGGGTGCCTTGTGGGCAGGCCTTGTCCGCGGTGCCTTCGCCGTTATCGCGCTCGATGATCAGGCCGCTTGTGGCATCGATCATGTTGAAGTCGCCGATGGCGTTGCCGTTCTGCTCGAATACATACTGCCAGTAGCGGCCGGTGAATTTTTCCGCGGCGACGTCGAATTCGAGAATCCGCGAGGCTTCCTTGCCGTCGACCCGTTCCCAATCTTTCTTCTCGGCATCCCAAAGCGGACCTTCGAGCAGCCCGTAGATGAATTTGCCGTCCTTCGATGACGCAAACCCCTCAAAGCCCTTCGAACGGCGCAGATTGACGTTGGTGTAGGTGGCGCCCGGCGCGCCCGGCGACTGCACCGCCCAGTGGTCCGGTGAGCGCACCGGCTTGCCGTCGGCCACGGTCTCGAACATGGCCAGGATCTTGCCGTTGCGGTCGGCCTTGAGGATGTAGGGCCCGAACTCGTCACCGATCCAGAACGTGTCGCCGATGATCTGAAAGCCTTCGGTGTCAAAGTCGGCGCCGGTGAGATAGCGCCTGTCCGTGTCCTCGTGGACGATGCGGAATGGCACCTTCTTGTCGGGATCGTGCAGGAACACGGTCTCCTGGCGCTCGATCTTTCCGGTGGTCCAGTCGATCGTGTGGCGGTTCAGATACAGCATCGAATCGGGTGAGTTATAGCGCGAGCCCATGCCGTTGTCGGTGATCACCCAGAACGATCCGTCC
>Ga0137362_10002969_pt1 | contig 11205 bp, 8 predicted proteins | sample MadtaG_2_FD_104801 | JGI IMG/M metagenome (GOLD analysis project Ga0137362, IMG submission 104801) | Vadose zone soil microbial communities from Angelo Coast Range Reserve, California, USA - Mad1_100_16 metaG | ecosystem: Environmental > Terrestrial > Soil > Vadose zone | place: USA: California... | reverse complement strand
GAGCGCGAACGCGAACGCCAGCGCCTCGAGCAGGAAATCAACATCGCCCGCGATATTCAGCAAGCGCTTCTCCCGCGCAATTTCCGCGACTACCCCCATCTTGCCGTCGCGGGCTGCAATTTCCCTTGCCTTTCCGTCGGCGGCGACTACTTCGACGTCTTTCCGCTCAGCGACAATCGCACCGCGTTCCTGATTGCGGACGTCTCCGGCAAAGGGCTCGGCGCCGCTCTTCTCACCACTATGTTGCAAGGCGCTCTTTCGGGCATGACTCTCGGCACCGATCCCGCGCGCGTATTCAACCATGTTAACCGCTTCCTCTGCGACCACGCGGAGGTCGGCCGCTACGCCACCATGTTTTTCGGGATTCTCGATGACGAAGGCCACCTCGAATTCATCAATGCCGGGCAGCCTTCGCCCTTCCTGATCCGGCAGGGCGTCGCTCAAGAGCCTTTCAGCGAAGGCTCCTATCCCGTGGGCCTCGTTCCCGAAGCGGAGTACACCGCCTCGCATCTCAAGCTCGAGCCGGGCGACACGCTCGTCCTCTTTAGTGACGGCGTTACGGAAGCCATGGATCCTGACGAGCAGCTCTTTGGCGTCACTCGCCTCCGCGAAGTCCTCACCGGCCAAACCGAATGCCCGCTCGATCAGCTTGAAAAATGCATCCTCGAATCCGTCGAGAATTTCACCCGCGGAGCGAGTCAGGCTGACGACCTCACTCTGCTTATCGTCCGCTACCGCACCGCGCGCGCCCTCGCCACCACCGACACCGATGCGCCCACCGCCCAGTCCGCCTCCGCCTGAGCCGTCGGTCCTCCGCGATAAAAAGCTATTGTGGTTTTTTGATTTCCGAGCTGGCGTTCTCGATGCTTCCTTTGACGAGTTCCGTCTTCACTTCGGACTTCTGCCCCGCCAGCAACTCGACGTCGGTTTCAAAAGTCCGGTAGCCCGGCAGAGCAATCCTGATCTTGTGCTTTCCGGGACTTACCAGCAGAGAGTGAACTGCCCCGCCTAGCTCGCCGGCGTGGCCGATGTAGTTATTGTCGAGAAAAACGGCCGCGCGCCCAGGTTCAACGGTCAGCTTTATGGTGGCGGTGACATCCGGGGGATGCGCTCCGGGGATCAGGCGCAGGAGCACGCGTATGGTTTGCGATTGCCCCGGTTCCACCACGATCTCTCGGGCGAAATCGGCGTACCCTGCTTGCCGGACGGCGATTTCATGTCGCCCCGGCAATAACAACACTTTCTTGTCTCCCTTCAGTTCTTTTATATACCCGACGTAATCGCCATCGATCCACACGCCGGAATCTCTCTCCACTTTGGTGGCGCCCTGAAATTTCACTTCGCCCATGACTTTGCTGTTTTGCGCAGCCGCGTGAGGAGCCGCAAGGATGAAACACAACTGCGTGAGGAGTAATGTCGCGGACCGGAAACCCAGCCTCTTAATCATGTCGCCTCCTATCTTTCGGCCGGGAGATTATCGTAACTCGAAAAGGGGTTCCACGTCCGTCAAAAATATCTAAACGGGAAGCCCCTTCGAATTGCTCCCAGAAATCCGGCACAAGGGAGTCACAATCCTGCGAGGGCAATCAGGAGTGATCAATGAGGCGGTGATGGATGGCGTAAAGCGCGAGCTCCAGCCGGTCGGAGACGCCCAGCTTGTCGAAAATATTGTGGAGATGGTTCTTCACCGTCTGCTCGCTGATGAAAAGCTTTTCGCCGATCTCTTTGTTGCGGAAACCTTGTGCCACAAGCTGCACGATTTCTTTTTCGCGGTCGCTGAGCAGCGGCTTTTCGCGGCGCGGCCCGGATTCCGATGACTTGGAGAACGCCTTCATGACCTCGGCGGTCATGCGGTTGTCCAGCCAGATTTCTCCTGCGTGCACGCGATGGATGCTCTTCACGAGAAGATCCGTCGCCGACTGCTTCAGGACCACGCCGCGCGCGCCGAGGCGCATGGCGCGCACGACGTCGCGATCATCTTCCGCCGCAGTCAACACCACCACCCGCGTCGGCAGCGTGTCGAAATTCACTTCCTCGAGAACCGCCAGCCCGTCTTTGTCAGGCATGCGCAGATCGAGCAAAAGTATGTCGGGTTTCAGCTTGGCGAGGAGCTTGATGCACTCCGCGCCGTTCTGCGCTTCGCCGACGATGGTGATGTCCTCGTCGGCATCGAGGAGCTTGCGGAGGCCATCGCGAAAAATCGCATGGTCGTCCGCTAGGAGGACTCGAATTTGTTGTTTTGTTTTGGCCATGTCAACCGAGCGGGACTTCGATAGTCAGCCGTGCGCCGTGGCCAGGGTTAGACTCGATGGTCAACACGCCCCCCACGGTACGCGTACGCTCCTTGATGGAAATGGGACCCAACCGCAGCCGGTCGAGTTCATCCCCAGTGAACCGGCCGGCGAAACTGAAACCCTCGCCGTTATCGTCTACTACAAGTACTAGGCTGCTGTCGTCCTGCGACAGTTTTACCACGACATGGGAAGCCTTGGCATGCTTTTTTATGTTGTTGAGTGCTTCCCGGTAAATCTGGAAGATCTCCCGGCAAACCCGGTCCGGAGCGTGCAGCTCGGCCGAGTCGATGAGCAGATCCAGGGCCAGCGTGGACTCGTTGCGGTACCTCTCGGCAAAGCCCCTCATCAGGTCCACCAGGTCCGCGCTTTGGACGCGGAGAGGGCGCAGGTCGGTAACCATGTGACGCAGCTCAGCCGACTCATTCCGCACGGTTTGCTGGAGGTTGGCGAGATTGGAAACGGCCTGTTCGGGGGCGGCAGCCACTCGCCGCCGGAGGACATCCAGCTGGATCTCGATGCTGAGAAGGGTCTGGAGAATCCCGTCGTGCAGGTCGCGGGAGATGCGGCTACGCTCGCCTTCGATGGCGCGGGCGCGCAGGTGGCGTAGAAGGAAGACGTTTTCCAGCGACGGCCCCACGTGCCGGGAGATGCGTTCTAGCCAGTACAGGTCGGCGCGCTCAAAGGGTTTGCGGCCGTTTACGAGGAAGATGCGCCCTGCAGGCTGGCCCGCTTGATCGAAGGCCACGGACATCATGGAACGGAGTTTGAGTTTCTGCTGGGCGGGTCCCGGTAGACGTGGCAGAGATTTGAGCCTTCGGCCATCCCGGCGGTCCCATCCGAAGCCGCGCCCCGCCCCGGCCAGGCTGTTCCAGCAGATGGTCGCATCCATGTCGTCCAGGAGGAAGCCGTCGGCCCGCGCGAGGGGAAAGCTCTCGGGCAGGAGCCGCTCACCCTCGCCGGCCTTGAGCCGCCACAGGAAGATCCGCTCGAGATCCAAGTCGCGGTACGCCAGAAGCGCCTCCTCGACTATGAAAGCCGTGGCCAGCTCGTCCAGGAGAAGACGCAAGGACTCCGCAAGCCCTTGATCGACTTGCAAGGTTCCGACGATGCGGGAAAAGAATTCGCCCTCGGAGGCGAAGCGCCGACTGCGGTCGCCGAGGAAGGCCAGTCCCGCTCCACCCGCGAAGGTGCCGCCGGTGAGGCCCAGCCAAGCCACCACCCGCATCCACTGGATTTCGCCCCGGTGCGCCGTCAGCAGCACCAATAGCAGCGAGAGCGCACCCGCCAGTGGAAGGGCCGCGTCGAGCCCCCAGAAAATCCCGGCGGCATAGCAAAGGAAGAGATAGGGGAACCACACGGGCACCGACGACGGGCTCAGATACATGAACACGCCCAGCGCCAGCAGGTCCCAAACGAGGGGCAAGTGCAACGACCCCTTGCGTATGAGCCGTTCGACCTGAATCATCACCAGGGAAACGAAGAAATATGCGACGAGGAAATAAATCGACCGTTGTCTTCCATGGGACTGCGGCTGCTCGAATAGGGCAAGCAACGCCAGCAAAACGATGATGGGGCGTGCGTAGACCAGTTGCCGCTCGAAGTGGCGGCGATCCGATTCGTGGGGGCTCATGCGCGGGGACGTGTTTCCTACCCAACTAGTCTAGCAAGGCGCGAACGTGGCGAAAGCCGGCGTATCCAGCTTGCTACGCCCCAAGTGAGCGAGACCCTTGAGAACCCTGTGAGCTGGAGCACGCCGGCTCCCTCCCGGTGCCCGCGCCGTCGTCGCGAACCTCTTTGCGAAGAATCGTCAGGATCTTGCGCTCGCAGGTTTTCCCGACGCTTTTCCACCGGCAAGAACTAGCGTAAACTACCGTGTATCCGTCACTGGTGGGAGTAGCTCAGTTGGTAGAGCGTCGGACTGTGGCTCCGAATGTCGCGGGTTCAAATCCCGTCTCCCACCCCATCCATACGGCGCTGGCTGCATGCCTCTGAGATCTAATATGCAAGAGTCTCTGTATCTTCAAGCAGGTAAGTCAGGTTACCTGACGCCTGCCGCCTTTGCTCCCGGCGCCAAATTCTCATACACTTTTCCGCCCTTCATCACGAACACCACCCGCCGCACCGCCGTCACGTCTTTCAACGGATCGCCGTCCATCGCAATGATGTCCGCTTCCATCCCCGGAGCGATCGCTCCAATCTTATCCTTCATCCCCAGCGACTCCGCCGAGAGCGATGTCGCGGAAATCAGCGCCGCCATCGGGTCTTGCCCGCCATCCCGCACGCGCACGATAAATTCTTCGTAGTCTCGTCCGTGCGCCCCAGCAACCGCATCCGTTCCGTAAACTATTTTCAGGTCCTTATGCTTCAGCGCTCTCTTAAACGTCTCCCGCACGATCGCAATTCCCTTCTCCATGAACGCAAATCCTTGCTCGTTGTAATTCCCAATGCCCAAAAATTTCTCTTTGTTCTCGAGATAATTCTGCAGCACCAGTCCGATGTTCGGGTCGTAATAGGTTCCGTGCTGCGCCATCAGTTCGAACACCTCATCCGTAACATAAGCTCCGTGCTCGATCGCCGTGCAGCCGGCGAGCGTTGCGGCCTTCGCCGATTCCGCCGAATGCGCGTGAACGATCGTCCGCAGTCCCAGCGCTTTAGCCTCGCCGCACGCCGCCTGCAATTGCTCGTCCGTCATTGTCTGCGTCCCGCCTTCGCGAATGCTTTTCGACGCAAACAGCTTGATCAGGTCGGCTCCTTGCTCTTTCCTCTCCCGCACCAGTTCGCGCAATTTCTCCGGCGAACCGCTGGCCTCCGTCAGCGGCTCGAGCGACGTCAGCATTCGCGGCCCCGGAATTATTCCCCTAGCGATCGCGTCGCGCAATTCTTTGTCTTGCGGCGAGCCCGGGCTCTGCACCGTCGTGAATCCCGCGTTCAATGTAAGCACCGCGTTGTCCACCGCGTGCAGTATCGCTTGTGTTGTGGGTTCATCTTTCCCTGCGAGTCGGCCGTTGTCAAAATGCCACATCAAGTGCGCATGCGTATCGATCCATCCCGGCGTCACCGTCAAGCCCTTTAAGTCGTAGGTGATCGCACTCCCCGTCGCCGCTCCGCCGATTCGCGCAATCTTCCCTCCTTCGACAACGATGATCGTGCTTCGCAGTACATGCCCTTTTCCATCGAGCGCCGTCGCCGCCTTCAAAACGATGGGCCGCTCCTGCCCCAGCGCAGTTTGTGTCATCAGCGCCGCTCCGAGCGTCATCAAAATCAACAGCCCATAGTCTTTCCCTCCGATAAACGGCCGCGCACATTTCGGCATTTGGATCTCCTTGTTCTTTTGCGCGGGCGGGCGGTTCCGCTACGCCCCCGTGCCCCGCCGCCATTCTAATCATCGACAAAACTTGCGTCCCAAGTATCACCCATCTCGAAGATCGCAAATTTTGCTGTTCACTCGCAATCGGGTAACCTTGGTCGCTCGCGACAGCTTTTGTAACAGAAGCCGATTATCCTTGAGTATGACTCAAGTACTTTGCCGCGCCGTGCTCTTCGATATGGATGGCGTCCTCGTCGACTCCACGCCCGCCGTCGCGCGCGTCTGGACACAATGGGCGCTCGCGCACGGCTTCGACCCGGCGGAAGTCGTCTACAAAGCTCACGGCCGCCCGAGCATTGCCACCATTCGTGAGCTTCTCCCCAACGCTGATCATCTCGCCGAGGACCGCGAAGTCGAGAGACTCGAAATCGCGGACGTCGAAGACGTGGTGGCCTTACCCGGCGCCTATCAACTGCTTCAGACAATTGCACAAGACCGCTGGACCATCGTCACTTCGGCCACTCGTCCGCTCGCCGAAGTTCGCCTGCGCGCGGCGGGTCTACCCGTCCCGCATCATTTGGTCACCGCCAGCGAGCTCCAGCGCGGCAAACCCTTCCCCGATCCCTATTTGAAAGGCGCGGAGGTTTTGAGCATCACTCCTTCCGAATGCATTGTCATCGAAGACGCGGTCTCCGGCGTCCGCTCCGGCAAAGCCGCCGGATCTCGCGTGCTGGCCCTGCGCACCACTTCCCCTGACGACGAACTTCTCCGCGCCGGAGCGGATTGGATCATTGATGATTTATCCCAAATCGTCGTCGAGCTGCCGCACGACCAAGTCAGTGAGCTTTGGCTTCTCTTAACGGCGAAGCGTTCTCCCCGGTAATCATCAGGTACTTCCACTGCAAATTACATCCAAAGGATGGGAGGCTCTCCCCTAAACTATCTAAGTCAATCGCCGAATTGAAACCTAACCCCCTTCGGCTGACTCGGCCGCGGCAGTTCCAGCCGCCCTGGAAAAGGCCAAATCATGGCAACTCCTCCGCAAACACAGCCCGTGCAGCGCAAAATCCAAACGGCCCAGCTCATTGGCGCCATGCTTAAGGCCCAAGGTCACGTCAGCGACCTCATTTTTTCGCCCGGCCGCGCCCCGCAGATTGAAGTCAGCGGCCAGCTCGTCGAGCTCAAGTACAAAGGCCTCGAGTGCCTCACCGCACAGGACACCGACTGCATCGCCCGCGACCTCATGGGCAGCAATGAACATCCCATCCGCAAGCTCGAGCAGGACGGCTCCGCGGACCTTTCCTATGGCATCTCCGGGGTTGGAAGGTTTCGCGTGAATATTTTCCGCCAGCGCGGAAGCTGCGCCATCGTCATGCGCGTGATTCCAGACCGCATTGCCGGCTTCGAAGAATTGCACTTGCCGCCGCAACTTCAGGAAGTCGTCGAGCTGAGGAACGGGATTGTCCTCGTCACCGGCCCTACCGGCTCGGGAAAATCCTCCACCCTCGCCGCCATCATCGACAAACTGAATTCAGACAAGGCGTTTCACATCCTCACCATCGAGGATCCCATCGAATTCCTGCACCGCCACAAGAAAGCCACGATTCACCAGCGCGAGCTTCACAGCGACACTCCCACTTTTGCTCTCGCTCTGCGCGCCGCGCTCCGCCAGGCTCCCAAAGTCATTCTGGTTGGGGAGATGCGCGATCGCGAAACGATCGAAATCGCTCTGGAAGCCGCCGAGACCGGTCATCTGGTCTTGTCCACGCTTCACACCATCGACGCCGCGAAAACCGTCGAGCGCATCGTCGGCGTGTTTCCTTTCAGTGATCAGCAGGCCGTTCGCACTCGTCTTGCCAAGGCTTTCCGTTACATCGTCTCCCAGCGGCTCCTGCCTCGAAAAGATGGCAAAGGGCGAATCGCCGCCATTGAAATCCTCAAGTCCACCATGCGCACTCGCGAGTATGTCGAAAAGGGCGAAAGCGAAGGAAAGTCCCTCCTCGATGCCATGCGCGACGGCAGCAACGAAGGCATGCAGCACTTCGATGGCGAACTCGATAAACTCATCCGCAACGGCATCATCGATTTCGAGACCGGCCTCGCGTATTCCACCAATGCCGGAAACCTCAGGCTTGAGCTTGCTGATTTCAGCGAGTCGCGGGCGAGCTCCACAACCTCCCACGCGCCCGCCGGGAAAACCGCCCTCGAATTCGAAAGATAGATTCACGCCTGGTGGCTGAAATCGAGTATCCGGTATCGGTCGGCGCCCCTATGGGGCCTTAGAACTGGCTTGCGGGTTCGCCGGAAACAGTTCCTCAAAGAGCATCTCCACGAACTCATTGAAGTGCTCCACCCCGTGCTCTCGCACGTAGCTGATTTCGGCGGGCCGAAGTGGATTGGTGTCTAGCCGTGCTCCCAACCGAGCAGTGGTCTTTTCGTTTGCATTCGTATTTTCCCAACTCTTCTTGATCGCATCGGAAGCGACAACGCCCCGTCGCAGCCATTCGCGTGCGCTTCGTAGATTGTCGAACAGTTGATCAAGGTCATGAATGACGCGAATCGCCTCAACCGCGCGGCAACCCTGCGCCACCTTCCCGTCAGCGCCGACGGCAAAAATGTTTGGCATCGTCCACGCGGTCTGATTCGTTCCCCGCGACCACATAGTCTGCCCGACCGCTAACGTCATGTCGCGCATACCGTGAATCTCCGCTGCGGTTACGAGCGCCTCTTCCGAAGCGCCGATTTCTCGAACGTATTTATTCCACACATCGGCAATCCGCTGCTCGGGAATCTGCCGCAATGGATCGGAAACGGCCGCATACTCGGCGTGTGCGATTCGCCCCCGAATCCCGCCCGTGGCCCACGCAGGGGGCAGGCTGTCAGCGAACATATCCGCAACCGCATCCACCAACGCGCGCGCGTCAGCCTCGGAATTGATGTGCGCGGCTAGCTCGTTCATTCGAATGGCCTCTTGGCGGTAACGCTCGTAGAGGAGACTGGCTTGCTGCCGCGCAACCGCACGCTCCTCGGGCTTAGGACTCTCCTGCTGCGGATAACCGAAAACAATGGCGAAAATCAGCCAATAGAGAAACATTTCTCCGCCTCGCTGCAAGACTGAGCACGTTCAGTCAACTCGCTTGAACGCCCCAGCCACAATAATCGAAAGCAAACTGGACTTCAATGGAGGAGCCTTTACGTGGCTGCGCAAGCGCGCGAGAGGATGCTGCGTCCCAGTTGGCCAGTACGCGGATACATTCCTCCTCGACGCTTTCGGCCGCGTGCAACCATCGCGGATCGTTGATACGATCTGTACTCGAATCTTGTTCGCGAAATGAATCCACTCGAAGGCGACCCGAGCGTACACGTCTGGCACGCAGCTGTTGCTTCCCTGCTGCTGACGATTCTCATCGGTCTCCTCGCTCTCTGGAAGCCTCTGCTGGGCAATGATTTCTTTCGCAAGATAGAAACCTTTTTCTCGCGTCTTGCCGTGCGGAAGACCCGCGCCGTTTCCCTGCTCTTTTTCGCGACGCTGGCGATCCGCCTCGCTGTCTTGCCGCTGCTCCCGCTTCCCGTTCCCGGAATTCACGATGAATTCAGCTACCTCCTCATGGCCGATACGTTCGTGCACGGGCGCCTCGCCAATCCACCGCATCCCCTCTGGATGAGCTTCGAAACTTTTCATGTCAATTGGTTTCCGACCTACTCCTCGATGTATCCCCCGGCGCAGGGGTTTGTTCTCGCGTTCGGCCAGGTGCTCGGCCATCCCTGGATCGGCGTGCTGCTCAGCGATGCCGCGATGTGCGCCGCAATTCTCTGGATGCTGCAAGCGTGGCTCCCCACGCGCTGGGCGTTTCTCGGCGGCGTTCTTGCGTCCATCAACTTTGGAATCGCCAGCTACTGGATGAACAGCTACTGGGGCGGCGCGGTCGCTGCAGTCGGCGGCGCGCTGGTTCTTGGCGCTCTCATTCGAATCACGCGGCGCGCCAGCGTTCGCAACGCGCTTCTGCTTGGCCTCGGCGTCGCCATTCTCGCCAACAGCCGTCCTTACGAAGGTCTGCTTCTTTGCACTCCAGCGGGAATTTGGTTTCTCTGGTGGCTGGCGGGAAAAACCAAATCGCGCGACGCGGCAGGCGCGCGCATCGCAAGAGTCCTCTTGCCGCTCGTCTGCATCCTCGCGCTTACCGCATCGTTCATCGCTTATTACAACTGGCGTCTCACCGGCAACGCGCTCCTCATGCCGCACGTCTTGAACACGCGCACCTATCACACCACACCGCTTTTTTTGTGGGAGCATTCGAAACCCGAGATCCACTACAACAATCAGCAGTTCGAGGATTTCTACAACGGCTGGGAGCGCGAGGACTACCAAACCACATGGAGAGATGTGCTGCGCGTTTCCGCGGAAAAATTAGGCCGCTTGGGCTTGGTATTCTTCTGGCCCGGTCTCCTGTTTGCTTTGCCCGGCGTCCCCTTCGCTCTTCGCGATCGCAGGATGCGGCTGCTTGTTGTTACGTTTGTTCTGTGTACGGCGGGTGTTTTTGCGGTGATCTGGTCAGCGCCGCACTACGCCGCTCCGATGACCTGCGTCATCCTCGGCTTGATCGTGCAATCGATTCGCCATTTGCGGGCCATGAACTGGAACGCACGCCCCGTTGGCGTTGCTCTGTCGCGCGCGCTCGTCTTGACGCTCGTGGTTTGGACCGCAGTCAACGCCGCTCGCCATGTCTGCGATCCGCTCTGGTGGCCCTGCATGGGAGATCCCAGCCGCGTCACCGTCATGGAAAAACTCATGCACACGCCGGGCAAGCATCTTATCGTGGTGCGTTACGGCGACGACCACAACATCCACGACGAGTGGGTCTACAACGGCGCCGATATCGACGGCGCGAAGGTTCTTTGGGCCCGCGAGCTGTCTCCCGGGCAAAACGCCAAACTCTTCGCCTACTTCAAAGATCGCCAAATCTGGCTCGTCGAACCCGATTCCGACAACACGGAAATAAAACCTTATGCCCCTCCCGCACCCTGATTCTCTTTTCCCTCCCTAACGCACAGAATTCTCACCGCCACGCAACCATCAGATTGTTCAATCCAAACTCAAACCTTCGGTGCAGGAATTTCTGAAACCCAATGCCCTCGAGCATCCTCTGCAGCGCCGCAACCGGAATCCGCTTCTGATGCTCGTCGCTCTCCATCTCGTCGCTCACGAAATGCAGCCCGTGGAGCAACCGCAAAATCGGATCCACCATCGCGGAAGGCCATGTCAGAATCAAAGACCCGCCCGGCGCAATCAAGCGGTGCGCTTCGCGAAGAACCATTTCCGGTTCGGCGAGATGCTCGAGCACCGCAAGCATCACGACGTGATCGAAGTGCGCATCAAGGAACGGCAGCGATGAGCGCAGATCGCCGCGAACTCGCTGCCAGCGGCCCCGCACTCCGTCCTCGACTTGATCGTCCACTCCAACGCCAAACGCGACGCGATCGGCGGCGTAGTCAAGAAACGCCGCCTCCAGCCCGCAACCCAGATCGCACACGCGCGAACCGGGCCGAATATAAGTGTAGGCGGCGCGAAAACGCATCCGCGCTATGAAATGGTCCATCCCGGTG
>Ga0137362_10002965_pt1 | contig 11213 bp, 7 predicted proteins | sample MadtaG_2_FD_104801 | JGI IMG/M metagenome (GOLD analysis project Ga0137362, IMG submission 104801) | Vadose zone soil microbial communities from Angelo Coast Range Reserve, California, USA - Mad1_100_16 metaG | ecosystem: Environmental > Terrestrial > Soil > Vadose zone | place: USA: California... | reverse complement strand
TAGGGTCTAAGAATAGAAACTGGCAGACGAACTATAATTTCGTCGCAACACTCACTTATCCCGACGGAAGTGTTGCATCGCTTCTCTACACCGCTATGGGCAACCGAGAACATCCGAAGGAGCAGATGGAAATCTTCGTAGACGGGCGTGTTGTCCGAATGAATGACTTCAAGTCCATCGATGTTGTCGGCGCCCGAAACAGGACCTGGTCCGCGCGCACCGCCCAGAAGGGTCAGTTGGAGGAGCTTCAGGCCTTGGCCGCGACGCTGCGGCACGGAGGGGATTGGCCAATTCCGCTGTCGCAGCAGCTCAACGCGACCCGCGTCAGTTTCGAGGTGGAGAGGCAGATCCGGGGCTGCCCAGATCGATCCTCCGCGAGCTGAGAGATGTGCGGTATCGTCGGAATTTTCCAGTTCGACCGCCAGCATCCGGTGCTTGCCGAGCACATCACGCGAATGCGCGACTCCATGGTTCATCGCGGGCCTGACGGCGCCGGCATGTGGATAGCCCCTGACGCGAGTGTTGGACTCGGACATCGGCGCCTCTCGATCATTGATCTGAGTACGGCCGCCGCGCAGCCGATGACGAACGAGGATGGAACCGTCTGGGTCACATACAACGGCGAGATTTACAATCATGGCAGACTGCGGCGTGAGCTCATTGATGCGGGTCATCGCTTCCGCACGGACCATTCCGACACCGAAGTAATCGTTCATGGATACGAGGAATGGGGAATTGATGGCCTCGCGCGACGGATTGAGGGGGACTATGGAATAGGGCTTTGGGATTCGAAGCTGCGCAAGCTGCACCTACTGCGCGACCGGATAGGAGTGAAGCCCGTTTATTTCTCGCTTCAACGGCCCGGCCGTGTTGTTTTCGCTTCCGAGATCAAGGCGATTGTCGCTGACCCTGCGGCACAAGCGGATATCGATCCGGTGGCGATGTATCACTATCTGACGTTTCTGACCACGCCTGCGCCACTGACAATGTTCGCGGGCATCTACAAGCTTCCCGCGGGGTTCTATCTCACTTTCAGCGAGCGCGGACTCGAGCGAGTTACGCGGTATTGGGATGCGCTGCCGAGACAGGATGATTCTGCAGCGGATCTCGCGCGCATGACTTTCGACGAACGCGAGAGCTATTACATTGATGGAATACGATCGCGGCTTCGCGCGTCCGTCAGTAAACGTATGATGTCCGACGTACCCTTCGGAGTGCTCCTGTCGGGTGGAATCGACTCCTCGACGAATGTTGCACTAATGGCCGAGCTCATGAACCGCCCCGTACGAACCTTTACGGTCGGCTTCAAGGACTATACGCATCTGAATGAGCTCGACGAAGCGCGGCTTGTCTCGCGGCAATTCAAGACCGATCACCACGAAGTCCTGATCGACGAGCGCGACATGACGGGTTATCTCGATCAGCTCATTCACTCGCAGGACGAGCCGATCGCGGATTGGGTGTGCGTACCGCTTTATTTTGTCTCCAAGCTGGTGCGCGATAGTGGCACCACCGTTGTGCAGGTCGGAGAAGGCTCGGATGAGCAATTCAGCGGCTACGCGAGCTACATGGAATATCTGAAGCTTCATGATCGGTACTGGACGCCCTTCAAAAGGTGGCTACCGGCGGTCGCCCAAAAGGGTATCGCCGCTGCCGCACAGTTGGCTGCCCGCTGCCGGCCGTCTCTAGATCTCTATGCTGACATCATCGACCGTGCCGCGCGGGATCGGCACCATTTCTGGAGCGGCGCCACCGTCTTCTGGAACACGACCAAACAAAGGCTCGTGAATGTGGAGGCGATCAACGTCAGCGCTCCGCCGCAGGAGCTCCTGGACAGCGGACTACTGCCGGCCGAGTATCTGACGCTCGACTCTTTTGGCGTGGTCAGCGACTTTCGCCGCTCATTGCTGCGCGCACAGGCAGACCCGGATGCACTCGCGCGCATGGTCTATAACGAGTTCAAGTTGCGTTTGCCGGAACTCCTTCTGATGCGGGTCGACAAGATCGGAATGTCCGCGAGCATCGAGGCGCGTGTGCCATTCCTGGACCACCACCTGGTCGAGTTCACGAGCGGCATTGCGATGGGCCACAAGGTGCGTGGCGGCGTCGCCAAGTACCTCCTGAAGAAGGCAGTCGCCGGATGGATTCCCGATGAGATCATCAATCGCCGTAAAATGGGTTTCGGAGCGCCGATGAGCCAGTGGCTGCGCGGAAGCTTCGGGGAAAGCGTGGAGCATGCCATAACGAATTCGAGGCTGTTGGAGCGGGGCTGGCTGAATCGCGACTACGTAAGGGCCCTCTGCAGGACGCATCGTGCAGGCCAGGGTGACTCCAGTCTTTACATCTGGACACTGTTCAATCTGACGGCTTGGTACGACTACTGGATCGATCGGCCATCTTCGGCGACGTATGCGCAGTCGGCCTGAAACGATGACACGGATGCACCAGCAGTGAGTTCAAGGCTTGCAATGCGATTGGGGCGTGCTCTGCGCAAGCCGCCCCAGTATGTTGTTCGTCGAGCTGCACAGGAGGTTCGACGTGAGCTCGACAGGTGGCTGGCGCCACGGCGGCTGCGACGCTTTGACAACGCATCCCTGCTGGTAGCGCTCGGATGTACTTCGATAGATGAGCTTTGGGGACGCTTGCTTGCTTACCCTTATCCCTTTGCCGCAAGCGAGCTAGATCGGCAAGGCTACGATGAGACAACGAGTGGAGACTCGAAGAGGGTTCTTGAGTTCGCGGACAGAGCACTGCTCCACCGTGTCGATTTGTTAGGCTCGGGCCCGGTCGACCTGGGCCCTCAGATTGACTGGTCTCTCGATTACAAGACCGGCCTACGATTTTCCGCCGGGTTCTTTCGCGATATCGATTACGCGCGCCTGGACGAGCCTTGCGACGTCAAGTTTCCATGGGAAGTTTCGCGGCTTCAGTGGCTCGTTCCCGCGGGACAAGCTTACCTACTTACCGGCGATGAGCGCTTCGCCTCCGGATGCCGCGAAGTGCTCGAACAGTGGTTAGAGGCTAACCCATGCGGTCAGACGGTCAACTGGGCGTGCACTATGGAAGCTGCAATGCGCGTGTTCACCTGGACGTGGCTATTCCACGCATGTGGACGAAGTCGTGCGTGGGACAACGCGCGGTTCCGCGAGCGCTTTTTGATTTGTCTTTACCTGCATGCCGACTTCACGGAGCGGTACATTGAGCGCAGCGATGTGAATGGTAACCACTTCACGGCAGACGCCGCTGCACTTGTATTTGCAGGTTTGTTCTTTGGTGGTTCAAGAATCGCGGGCCGTTGGCTCAATGTCGGATGGGAGGAATTGTGCGCGGAGATTGATCGGCAGGTATACCCGGACGGCGTGGACTTCGAGGCGTCTGTTCCCTACCACCGGCTGGTCCAAGAACTATTCTTGTTGCCCGCTCTATATCGACGCGCGAGTGACTTGAGCATTCCTTCGCATTATTCTCGGCGCTTGCACGACATGGCGCAGTTTACCTCGGCGTATTCTCGCGCTGACGGCACAAGTCCTAGGTGGGGCGATAACGACAACGGCAGAGTTCTTCCGTTTGGCGGTCAGTCGGCGGACGATCATCGCTATCTGGTGCAGATCGCCGCGCATCTCCTTGGCGACGAGGCGTTGGCGAGTGGGGTGGGAGGCGATAACGTAGAACTCTACTGGACCATGGGGTCTCGTGTGGCCGAGGCCCGAAACACTGCCCGCGTGGCGCAACGCAGAGTAGCGTCCACCGCGTTTCGTGATGGAGGAATCTTCATCATGCGAAATGAGGTTGATCACGTGTTTATAAGTTGCTGGCCACTCGGATTGGCCGGCCGTGGTGGTCATTCACACAACGATCTGCTCTCGTTTGACGCAACATTGGAAGGCATTCCACTTGTCACCGACAGCGGTTGCTATTTGTACACCGCCTCCCCGGAGGAGAGGAACCGCTTTCGATCCACTGCCTACCATAGTACTCCGATGGTCGATGACGAGGAGATCAATCGGTTTATCGGGCCGGAATTCTTGTGGAACCTCCACAACGACGCACGGCCCGACGTGCGCTGTTGGAATACCGGGAGCGATAAGGATGAATTTTGCGGCGCTCACACCGGTTACTCCCGTCTGCCGGAACCTGTGACGGTCGTGCGCCGCATCCTGCTCGATCATTGCGCGCATGCGTTGCGAATACTCGATGAGTTGGAAGGTCGGGGAATACATCGGATTTCAATCCCCTATCACATATCTCCTGACATTCTTGTCGAGCAGCACAGTGACCGGCTGTTCCAACTGCGTTCCCGAGAGCGCCTGTTTCGTCTTCAGTGGGACTCCGAATCCCCCTGGAGTGCCTCTATTCAGAACGGGCGAGCGGCACCTAGCTACGGAGTAACGACGGCACGGTCCGTGGTCGTGTTCTCATACAACGGACCGATACCCCAAGTGCTGGACGTCACGATAACGAGATTCGAACATTGAGCGAACTGCACCCCGACAAGCGCGAAGTGCAAAAACAGTGGGACGGAGATCCTTGCGGCGCCGTAACTGCGGAACGTGAGGAGATCGGCACGCTTGCCTTCTACCGGGCTGTTCGCGAGCATCGATATCGCGTGTACGCCCCGTGGATGGATGAGGTCATGTCCTTCGAGAGCTGGAGCGGGAGTCGAGCACTCGAAATCGGGGTCGGCCTTGGGAGCGACCACTATCGGCTAGCAAAGGCCGGGTGCGCGATGACAGCACTCGATCTCAGCCGTGAACACTTGAGGCACACGACCAGGCACTTAGCACTGGAAGGTTTGTCGACGGCGCCCGTTTACGGTGACGCGGAGCGGATGCCGTTTCCGGACAATTCCTTTGATCTCGTGTACTCGTTCGGCGTGCTGCACCATACGCCTGGCACGCAAAAGGCTATCGCCGAGGTACTACGGGTCTTGCGGCCGGCCGGAACTGCGCTGATTGGGCTTTATCACAGGAATTCGTGCTTCTTTTGGATCAGCACGGTCATCCAGAACGGGCTGCTCCGTGGGCGCCTCTTCCGCAAGGGGTGGCGGCGTCTGCTGTCGGATATTGAATATCGTCGCAATCCTGCGGCTGCGATCCCCCTTGTCAAGGTCTATTCGCGTCGCGACACGATCCGGCTGTTTCGCAATTTTGATCAGGTGAAGATCGAGTCGCATCACATTGAATCGTCGCACTTCTCGCTCGCCGGCGTACTTCTCCGCTCGGTCGATCGCCAGAGGCTGGAGAACTGGCTTAGGCGTTACGGCTGGTATCTCGTGATTCGCGCGCAGAAGCGGTAGTGATAGCTCGAGCGGCATTGCAAACTGTTGTCGTCAGGTCAGTGATCCTCGCTGCGAGTCTCATATCGAGCATCATTACCGCACGCACTCTCGGTCCAGCGGGGCGCGGCGTTTACTATTTCGTTTTCATGCTCGGTGGATTGGCCGTCCAATTCAGTAATCTCGGGCTCCACGCAAGCAATACTTACCTCGTCGCGGCGGATCGAAATCGGTTCGGCCCGCTCCTGGGCAACAGCCTCTGGGTGAGTCTCGTGGCGGCAAGCATTGCTGCCTGCCTGATTGTGTGTGTAAGCGTTACCACTGGCCGAGCAGCGGATGCCGGCAATGCCGCGTATTGGTCTATCGCCTACGCTCCATGCGCCCTGTTCGTGCTCCTGGCGAGCAATTTGTTCGTGGGTATAGGCCGTGTGCGGACGTTCAACGGCATTCAGCTTACGTCGGCCCTTCTCACGATGGCGGGCGTCGCGCTCGTGGGGGTACTCGGCGGCACCGTCGGTACATTTTTGAGCGCGATGGTCGTCGCAACGTTTGCAACAGCCGTCGTTGCATTCGTTTGCGGGATGCGAACCGGATTGGTTCCGCTGCGCTTTGATCGGCGGATATTCGTTCTTGGATTGCGATATGCCTCAAAAGCGTTTGTGGTTGGGTTACTCGGCTTTACCGTTACAAGAGCGAATGTATTCGTCTTGGCGGATGCGGCCTCTCAGGAGCAGCTAGGCCTGTATTCCGTGGCGATGCAGTTCTTTGATGTGTTGTCGATACTGCCCATATCGATTTCCATTGTCCTGTTTCCAAGCCTCATCGGCAGCGCCGATCCTTGGCGAGACGCGGTGCGATGTGCCCTTTGGACCGCTGCTTTAATGATTCTCCCGTGCGCCGTCATCGCTGTTGTGGCTGAACCCCTAGTCATCCGCGTCTTTGGAGCGGGCTTCGCGCCTGCGTCAGTGGTCACCCAGTTGATTTTGCCTGCGGCGCTGTTTGTCGGTGTCGTCAGCATCCTGTCGCAGTACCTTGCAGCGGCAGGTTACCCGCGAGCAATCATAGTGATTTGGGCAGCGGCAGTTCCAGCTATCACTGTCGTTGGCAGCTGGCTGGTACCGAAATATGGTGCGACCGGAGCCGCTGTCGCGCTGTCTGTCACGTACTTTGTGGTGCTGATCGCGATCCTAGGGTTTTCCAAAGGCTTCGCCTCGAGGCAGACGCGTCTGCATCATGCGGAACTGATCTGAATTTCGTGGGACGTAATCGGTTGCCAGGGTGCGAAACATGACGGAGCGTGACGCTAGATCTGCAGTGCTCGTGAAGTCACCGCTGTCTCGCCGCTATCTGGCGTCTCTCGAGAGCGCTGTCGGGCATTCGTTGGAAATAGTAGATGTCAACGCGCTGCAAGCTCTAGGAGCCGCACGAGCGATACGCGAGTTGCATCGGCTGACGCCCGCTCGACTCGTCGTGCCAGTGGAAGATGTTGGCGCGTACTACAGTTTGCCGATCTTGCAGGTGCTGGCGGCAACGACGAGAGCGGCATCACTGCTCGTTGCAACTCCTGACAGCCAGCTCAGATCGTTTACGCGCGTTTCGGTACTCCCGCTACTCGTGCGATTCCTGGGTTCGTCAGCGCTTAATGCACTTGGCGCGCTGGCCAGCTACGTACGGCTGGGGTGGTTGCGGAATCAGACGCGGGTAGGGTATGCGGAACCGGCGGTGCGCAGGCTCCTGTATATCAATGGGAACCTCTGGTTTGGTGTAAAGGCGGGTGGTTCCATCGGCCACGTCGCCGGAGTAATCAATAGTCTGCTGCGCCGAGGCTTTGAAGTCCATTCGGCGGCGTGCGGTCCCGCGGGTCTACTTGACGGTTCGGCTGTGCAGATCGACCTGGTTCCACAGCGAGTGTTTGGATTTCCGGTGGAACTGAATAGTTACCGATATCACCATCGCAGCCTCAAGCAGCTCAACGCCTACGTTTGGCGGATTCGGCCGGGATTCATCTATCAGAGGCTGTCGTTGGCGAATTTTGTTGGCGTCGAACTGTCGCGACGGTATGGTTTACCGCTAGTAACGGAGTACAACGGCTCAGAGGCCTGGGTCCAGCAGCATTGGGGTAGACAGCTGAGCTATCACAATCTGGCGATTCGGGCAGAAGAGGTGATGTTGCGTCATTCTCATCTGATCGTCACGATATCCGATGTACTACGAGAGGAGCTCATTGGCCGTGGTGTACCTCCTGAACGAGTGGTCATGTATCCGAACTGCATAGATCCGGCAGTCTTCGATCCTGCTCGTTTTTCTCGGTCGGATATCGCAGCGACGCGCGCGCGTCACGGCATTCCAAATGATTCTGTCGTGGCGACTTTCATCGGTACTTTTGGGCAGTGGCACGGTGCGGACGTTCTTGCACATGCAATTCGCAAACTGCTTGATGGGGAAGCCGAGTTCCTCGAGACGGGGCGCGTGCGTTTTTTGTTGGTCGGTGATGGACTCAAAATGGCGGAAGTCCGTGCCATACTGAATCACCCCCTTTTTTGCCGCTACGTCACACTGACTGGCTTGGTATCGCAGCGCGAAGCGCCCTCGTACTTAGCGGCGTCCGATATTCTGCTCTCACCGCACGTAAAGAACCCCGACGGAACGCGGTTCTTTGGGTCTCCAACGAAATTGTTCGAGTATATGGCAATGGGGAAGCCAATCGTTGCTTCGGACCTTGACCAGATCGGCGAGGTGCTGGCGCACAGCGTACGCAGCAGTGAGCTACCCACTGCGGCTCCGCTTGCCGACGAGTCTCGGATTGCGGTGCTATGCCGTCCCGGTGATGCCGACGACTTCCTGCGAGCGCTACGGTTTCTTGTCAAGAATCCCGCGTGGCGCAGCATCCTGGGCGTGAACGTACGAAAGCAAGCCCTGGTGAAATATACATGGGATCGTCATGTAGATGAAATCTTGAGCGGAATGGCTAGGATTGCCCAAATCGAACACGGGTCTTTGTCAATGCAGCACCGCCACCTCTGAGAGCGCAGCAAAGTGACTGCGACGTCTACACCGCACGGAGTGGGGATAGGGAGTATCGAATGCGCCGCCCTCTGCGCTCCTCTGGTTGTAACACTGGCATTTGGTATCGCATCCGGTAACGCGCACTGGATATTTTGGGCCGGTCTCTGGCCATCATTGATTATTCCGCCGTTCCTCATGCTGTTCTCAGGGCGCGACCGGCCGACGGACTCGGCGATAACCCCTCGATCTGCGTTGGTAATAGTGTGTCTGGCAAGCCTGGCCATTATTGCAGGGGTCAGCGCATTCGTGGTTGACCCTTCGCAGCTCTCGATCATCCAATGGCTCGGAACATATGTGTCACCGCTGCTGGTGTATTTAGGTTTGCAAGTCACGCCGTTCACGCGACGGCTGTTCGTTGCGACGTGGATCGCCGTCACCATTGGTGCTCTGATACCACTTATCGCCGGCATTGTTGCTTATTACTCCGAATGGGGCGTGCCGACCGGCCTGGAGTTGCTCACCTCCCGCTACGATACGGAGCGAATGAATGGATACATGCGGGCGACATTCGGCAACACGGGCAACACAGCAGCTTACCTGGCGCTTCTCATTCCCCCATGGTTCGCGTTTCTGATCGCCCGCAACGCAAGTGGTGGACCTCGTGTTCTCTATGTAGTCGCGTTGACGGTTGCGCTTGCTCATGTCCTCATTGTTGAATCGCGTACATTGTTCATAGTGCTCATTACAGTGCTACCACTCGTAACGTACTTCTATCGGGTGCGCTTTGCATTCTCGATCGTCGGTCTGATTGTCGCCTCGAGCCTCGTTCTGTTGCCTCTTCTCGAAGCTGGCGACAAAGCACTTGAACTCACCTTCGGTGCATTCGAAGGCACGTCCGAGGATCAATCGCTGACGGAACGGTTGGAGGCGATGCAGATCGGGTTGGGCTTAATGTTCGACAATCCGGCCTTGGGCGTAGGGCCAGGTAATAGCGCCAAAGTTCACATCTATACCTCGGCTCACCAGTACTGGATCAACCAGGGGGAAGAGATCGGTGTACTTGGCTTGATTTTGAGTGTCGCTCTGAGCGTGGCTGTATTCTGGCGCTTCTTTTCGTGTATTCAAGCACGCAGTATCGGCACTTTTCGTGATCGTGGCTTCCCCGGTATCGCGGGAGCGGCGGGATACATGCTGTACGGATGCATGGCGAACATGGCCCTGTCTTCCACCGTCGTCAATGCGTGGATAGGTCTCTTCGCAATCATGCTTGCGCTAGACTCCGTGCGCTTCAGCGATCTACAGGATCATCGGCAGGGTGTAGGTGTCGGGAGGGTTGAACAATGACTCAGCCTGTCATCGCTGAATCCACTGTGCACACAAGGCTCACGCTCGGGATATTGTGGACGGGAATTCTAAGCGGCAGGCGGGTGATTGCTACTGTAACTGGAATTGCTACTCTTGCATGCCTCGCGGTCGCTGTGTTTACTACTTCTCAATATAGCGCTACAACAATTCTTGCCCCTTCAACGACTCCGACGGAATCGGGAGGCCTGAGCACGCTTGCCGGACAGCTCGGCGGTCTGGCGGATATAGCGGGAATCGACTTGAGTGGCCGGCAAAACGTGGACCAAACACTGGTAATTCTGCAGTCCGACGAGTTTCTGGAACGGTTTGTTGAAACTGAGGGCGTGATGCAAGAGCTATTCGCAGATCAGTGGGATTCAGCTAACCGGCGATGGCGCGAGGACCATTCGCTCGCGGCTCGTCTTGGGACATCGCTACGCGCTTTGAGCGGCTGGCTGTCACCGGACCAACCCGGAACTGGCACGTCGTCTCCTGACACGTGGAGTGCGCTGCGCCGCTTCAAGCCCTTGATATCCGTGGAGAAGGACAAGCGGACGCAGATTGTGACTCTCTCGGTTCGCTGGAAGGACCCGAAGGTGGCTGCAGCGTGGGCGAACACCCTTGTGCGCCACTTGAATGATGAGGCGAGGATGCGGGCAATTCGCGAAGCCAACGACAGTTTGGGCTATCTCGCAGATCAGCTCAAACACACCCAGGTGCTTGAGCTCCGCGACACGTTGTTTCGTCTTGTTGAAGCTGAGCAAAAGCAGGCCATGATCGCGAGCACTAGGCAAGAGCTCGCGCTTCGCGTGCTTGCGAAGGCGCAGGTCCCTCGAGAACGCATTTCCCCGAAGCGAAGGCTTCTCATCATCGGTGGCCTCGTTGGGGGATTGGTAATCGGGATTTTTCTTACGATGGCACGATTGCTGCTGCGCGTATCAGAGGCTGGTAGACTGACATGACGCGCGTCACGTTTAACAAAACTCGTCTGCCCGCCGTTACCATTGTGTGAGCCATTTCCTCCCGTAAGAAGTCGCGTCGGAGATTCTCTCGTACCGTTTAGCGCGGACGAGAGCCATGCAGTTCCGAATCTCGAGCGGACTCTTTCTAGTATTGATCCTTGGAGCAGCTGCCGTCGCGCAGGCGCAGTCGGCACCCGTGTTGATTTCACCGTCCGCGTCCGATCCTCCCTTGCCTGCAGACGTGACGTTCTCGTGGTCTCCAGTGACGAGCGCGACCGCATACTATCTCTACGTTGGTACGACAGTCGGCGCCAAGGACATTGTCAACACCGGCGAGCTCGCAACTACGTCTTATTCCGGAAGCAACTTGCCGCCAGGCATCACGTTGTACATACGCACGTGGGCGAAGGTGGGCGGGCACTGGTCAGTATATTCTGACACCCAGTCGCAAACCTCTCTTGCAGCACGAGTCATTAGGCCGGTAGCCGGAACGCAAGACCTTCCGACATCATTGCAGTTCATCTGGCAGCGGATAAGCGGTGCTCAGGCCTACTACCTATACGTCGGAACCAGCTTGGGAGCGAAAGATATAGTCAATACTGGTGAGTTAGCCGGAACTAGTTTTA
>Ga0137362_10002963_pt1 | contig 11216 bp, 7 predicted proteins | sample MadtaG_2_FD_104801 | JGI IMG/M metagenome (GOLD analysis project Ga0137362, IMG submission 104801) | Vadose zone soil microbial communities from Angelo Coast Range Reserve, California, USA - Mad1_100_16 metaG | ecosystem: Environmental > Terrestrial > Soil > Vadose zone | place: USA: California... | reverse complement strand
TGCTGGCGGGCAGCGATGAGCACGCCGAACACCTTGCTTTCGACCAGCAAGGGAGCTGCGACCATCGAGCGCAAAGCCCCTCTCGCCAGGCGCTGGGGAAACGGGAATGGGACTTGAGTGATGTCCGGTTCGTAAACGAGCCGGCCTTGGACACAATGCGACAATCCGTTCTGATCGATCTCGATGCGAGCCTGCGCCGTCATCGCAAGCTCCATCGCGAGTGCTTCGCTGTGCAAGCCGACGCTCGTGACGAGCACGCAATTCTCGGCCGGGTCATACAGGCAGATGCAGCAGAAATCCACCGGCAGATGCTCTTCGAGCGTGCGGATGACAACCTGAAAGATGCTGCGGGTGTCCTGCCGCTCGCCGATCGCTCGGGTAATTTGGTGGAGTAGATGCAGGCGCGCCAGTTGCGCCTGCACTTTGACTTGCGCGAGCTTGCGGTCGGTGATGTCCCGAGCAATCTTGGATGCGCCGATGACGCGGCCTTGGCTGTCCCGGATCGGCGAGATGGTGACCGAGACGTCGATTGTCCCTCCATCTTTGCGGACCCGTACCGTCTCGAAATGATCAGTCATCTCACCGCGCGCAATTCGAGCCAAGATAGTAGGCTCCTCGCTCGAACGCTCCGGCGGGATCAGCATGGCCATCGGCTGGCCGACGGCCTCCTGCGCGGAATAGCCGAACAGCCTTTCTGCGCCGCGGTTCCAACTGGTGATGATGCCATCCAGATTCTTGCTGGCAATCGCATCGTCGGAGGATTCGATGATGGATGCCAGCCGTGCGTTAGTCTCTCCCGCCTTCTCAAGCTGTGAGGTGCGCATCCGGATGCGCAATTCGAGCTGATCTTTTGCGTCTCGTAATGCTCGCTCGGCTCGCGTTCGGCCTGCAAAGTCCCGGCGGATCGCAAACAGCGCCAGTCCGACAAGTCCGCAGGCGAGGAAGCCACCCCCGATGATGACCGCTTGGACGACGGTGGAATTACGGCCGGCCAGTCGTTCGCGCTCCTTGAGCAAGGAGGTCTCGGTACCCTTCATCTGGTCGATGAGGCCGCGAATCCGATCGTGAAACTGTTTACCTTTTCCCGTGAGAATCCCGCCTTGCGCCGCTGCGAACCCTTGGTCTTTCCGCAATTCGATGACTGCGCGTAAATTGGCAAATCGGTCAGTCACGAGCGCCACCACCGCGTCGAACCGCTGCTGTTGAGCGCGGTTGTCCGCCGTCAGCTCCCGCAGGTACCTCGTCTGGCCGTCAACGACCGCAGCCGCCTGTCCGTAGGGTTCCAGATAGCTGTCATCGCCCGTGATGACGTACCCGCGCTCGGCGGTTTCGGAGTCGGTCGCGGCGGCCAGCAGCAATTCGAGGCTGCTGAGCACCTCGTGGGTGTGCTCAACGCTCGCCGCATTCTCCTTCAGACGCACGACACTCAGATAAGAGACCACCCCGATCACGGCCAGACAGGCGAGCGCAAAGGCGAAGCCGAGCCGCACTTTGCTCTCGGTGGATGCCGGCTCTGTATCGACGGGCTGGCTTTCGCTTCCAGGCGAACGGTGCAGTGCACCGCTTTCGCTGGCTTCGTTCATAAGCTCCCCTTCAGCCCTTCAGTCCGCACCACTGATTGGGGCCGTACGCTGGATCGAGCCTGACCATCCGGCGGCGGGCTAAAGGAAAACCAAGCCTTCTCCATGGCAGATCATCCACTGGTGTCTGCCCTCTCCCGCAGAGGACATAGTAGCAGTTACCAGCGATCCCGACTCGGACGCGACTCGCACATTGGCTACTGGAGCGCGATGCCGTCGTCGAAGGAACGTGCATCGGTGATCGCCCAACTTGCCGCTGCATCGAGGCGAGTGTGCCAAGTTCGCTTAGCAGTGCGCCGCCAAGATGGCTTGTCAGGTCGCCTTCCTGAGGGCGAGGCGGCTCATCGCACCAGCACCCACATCGGGTGCAGCAACGGAAAGGCGATCAGGCCGATCGCGCCCGTCACGGCGATCAGCAGCGCATTGCTCATCTGCCAGCGAAACAGCGCCACGAGCGCCGCAGCGCCTATCAGCACCGTGAGCCAATCTCCGATTGCGATGCGGCCCAGGAGCACACAGGCTCCCAGAATGGTGCCGATCGCCGCGGCGTAGGCGCCCTTGATGAAACCCTGAACGTTACGGTTGGAGCGCTGTCGGGCAAGCACCGGCGCCGCCACCAGCACGAGGACGAACGAGGGCAGAAAGATGCCAACAGTCGCCACGAGCGAGCCCCAGAAGCCTGCCACCAGATAACCGACAAACGTCGCGGTGATCACGACGGGCCCGGGGCTGATCATTCCGATGGCCACCGCGATCAGGAATTCGCGTTCACCGAGCCAGCCGAACTGCTGTACGACGCCTTGCTGCAGAAATGGAACAATGACCAGGCCGCTGCCAAACGTGAGCGCGCCCGCCTTGAGAAAGAACAACAGTAGCTTGCCGAGCGTACCCGCGCTCGCAGCCGGTGCGAGCGGCGCAAGGGACAACACCGGCGCCGTGCTGAACAGCCTCGTAGCAGAGGACGCGCGCCGCCAGAGCGTACCGTAGTAGAGGACTCCAACAACCCCCGCGCCAATGAACAGGACAGCCACCTCGGCTCGCACGGCCAGCGTCACCGCGAAGCACACCATCGCGAGCACCCACTGCAGCGCATCCTCCATTCCAAGCCTGGCGAGGCGATAGCAGGAATGCAGGATGAGCGCGACGACTGCCGGACTGACACCATAGAAGATGCCGATCACCGGCTGCAGTCCGCCGTAATGCACATAGAGCGCGCCGAGCGCGGCCACGATCGCGAAGTTGGGAAAGATGAAAGCCCAGCCGCCGGCCCACGCGCCCCAGAATCCGCCCCGCAGATAAGACACGTAGATGCCCACCTGAATCGCGAGCGGTCCAGGCAGTGATTGGCAGACTGCAATGGCCTCGCGCATCTGCTCCGTGGACAGCCACGCGCGCTGATCTACGAGCTCGCGCTCCATTTGTCCCACAAGCGCTACCGGTCCGCCAAAACCCAGCAGCCCGAGGCGCAGGAAGTAGCGCACGAGCTCATTCACTCAGGAGCCCCGCTTCACGTTGGCAAGATCCAGCGCAGTGCGCAGGCCCTGCGCGAGTTTCGGCGCAGCGTCATTCGCCCAGAAGTGCATGAAGAACAGATGCGGCGCATCGTCGATCATGTGGCTGTGCAGAGCCGTCACTTCGATGCCATGTTGCCGCAGCGTCCTGAGAACCGGGTTGACCTCGCTCGCGAGCAGCACAAAATCGCCCGTCACGGCCGCCTTGCCGCCACCGGTTGCCTGGAAATTGATGGCGATCGCCGTGCCCATCGATGCGGGAACGGCCATACCGGCCTCGGTAATCGATTCGGCTCGCGGAATACTGACCTGGTACACACCGCCGTTCGCGGTGCCTTTGAACCCGAGCGCCTTGTCGATCGCCGCGGTGTCCAGGTCCAAGGGAAGCGGTGCCGCCGGAGCGGGTTGGCTTAACGGGGTGCCGCTCAACTGCAGTGCCGCGTGCACTGTCTCGGCGAGCTTGACGGGATCGCCATGGCCGCCGATATGCATGTAAAAGACCGGCACCGACGTTCTCAGCAAATGATTATGGATCGCGGTGATCTCCACTCCGTGCTCGATGAGCCGCTCCATGACTCGACTGATCTCGGTGTCCGTGAGCACGAGATCACCCATGATCATGGCGCCGGTATCCGTCGGCTGGAATGCCACCCAGCTGCCGAGAGCGAGCGCTGGCTTGATCGCCACGCCGTCAACGCTCACCTTGAGATCCGAGCGCGGCAGAGCGAACTTGTAGACACCTCCTGGCAGCGCGCTGGCCTTCCTGCCCATCGCCTGCTCGACCTGCTGCCAATTGATTTCCGCAGCTCCCACCGCCGCTGTCATCAGCAGCGCCGTTACCCCGGCAACCCAACTCACGGTACGCTTCATTCGAGCTCTCCGAGTTTCATCACGCATCTTGATAACCGGCAGGCGGCCAGGTGTGTGTTTCCTGCTGCAGCTTTGCGCACCAGGCATAGAGCGCGTCATACATGACCAGGCCGTAGCGCAACATCTCGTGGTCGTCGGCAAACGTGGCCGACAGACCGAGCGAGATCGCATACAGTCCCGCGGACTGGGGCGCGAGATCGAGCCGAGAGGTATCGGCACCGCGAACGATCACAGCGAGCCGTTCCAGTGCCGGATCGGTGAGTGCGTACTTGGCCAGAAACGCGTCGAAGCTGCAGCGCTCACCGACGTGACTGAGCTCCACCCCGGGAACGTCGTACGGAATGGCGCCGGTATCGCGAGCGACTGCGAGAACCTCCCCGGCCGGGACGTAGAGGAACTCGGCCTCGGACTCGATGAAGCGCGAGATCAGCCACGGGCAGGCAATGCGATCGATCTTGGGGCGTTCACGCGTGACCCATTTCATGGCCGCTTCCGCTGCACAGGCGAATTCCCGCTCTCTGTTTATTATATAACGATACTGTAGTATATGCTACATGACAATCGATAGCGCGACCTGGCTGCTGCTCATCAGCAATCTTCCCGGCCGCAATCCGACGCTGCGGATGCGGATCTGGCGCGCGTTGAAGTCCGCGGGCGCCGGCTTGCTGCGGGACGGCGTTTACGTGCTGCCCAACTCCAATGGCGCGCGGCGCGTCCTGGAGGAGCAGGGTCGCGAAATCAAGGCCGGCGGCGGTCTGGTCCACATCCTGTCCTTCAATGCCGACTCGCCCGAGCAGCACGCGGCGCTGATCGCGCTGTTCGATCGCGCGGCCGAGTATGCCGAGGCCATGCGTCGTCTGCAGGTGCTCAAACGGGAGCTCGCAAACTTGAGCGAGCCCGAGGGGCGACAGCGGCTCGCGAACATCAACCGGGAAGTCGCGGCCATCGACGCACGGGATTTCTTCGCAGGGGAGGCGCGCAAGCAGATGTCAGGCGCGCTCGCGGACGCCGAGGCCGCACTCAATGCGTGCTTTGCGCCCGATGAGCCGCGTGCGGCGCATCACCGGATCCGTCATCGCAAGCGTCAGGACTATCGCGGGCGCACCTGGGCGACGCGCCAACATCTGTGGATCGATCGGGTCGCCTCGGCGTGGCTCATCCGCCGCTTCATCGACCCCGACGCCAAGTTTCTCTGGCTCAAACGCACCAAGGATTGCCCGAAGCGCGCGCTCGGCTTCGATTTCGACGGGGCGGAGTTCACTCACGTCGACTCGAAGGTCACCTTCGAGGTGCTGCTGGCAAGCTTCGGGCTCGAGAACGAGCCGGGTCTCGCGCGCTTGGCAGCACTCGTCCATCATCTTGACGTCGGCGGCATTCCGATCCCGGAGGCGCCTGGGTTCGCAGCGATCGCGGCCGGTGCGCGCCTGCTGCAGGAGGACGACCACGGGCTCCTGCGTGCGATGACCCCCGTGCTCGACAGCTTGTACACTGCGTACTCGAATGCAGCCGAAGATTAGGGCGATGGCCTGCGCGTCGCGCGGTTCACACTCCGTAATAATCGCTTACGAATTGGCACGGCGCGGCAACACACAGTTAACAGGCCTCCGCTAGACTTCGCGTATCGGAGCGCTTGCAAGAGATGACCGCGTGAACAACTGGCTCCGGGGCGGCTGCGGCCGACGCGGCCGTGCTCACGGTGGCTCGCGTCGATGACCACGGGATACCCCACCGCGTACCCCCGTATCCCCTGAGCTCTTCGAGGACCGCGCCCGTATATCGGGAACGCTCCGCGGGAACGCGCACCGCTGCAGCTCAAGGCGCCGTTCATCACTTTGCAATAGAAGATGCGCCTGTTCGTCACACTCACGGCGCAGCCTTGCCCGTCGTCGGGGATGGGCTCGTTAACACTGGCGCATCCCCACACCAACTTCCCTCAACAGCAGGAGTGTGCGCTCATGAGAAAATTCCTACCGGCCCTGGCGGCTGCTGCGCTGAGCGGCGCCGGGCCTGCCTTGGTGTACGCCGCTTCAGAAGCCGTGCCGCAGCTGGATCACGTGTTCGTGATCGTGTTCGAGAACCACAACAGCTTCACGAGCTTCGGCTCGCCCGGCATTCTGGATAACCCGGCGGCGCCGCATCTGGCGGCTCTCGCTAGACAATACAACTTCGCTTCCAATTACAACGGAGTCTGGCATCCGAGTTTGCCGAACTATATCGCCATGATCACCGGCGACTGGATCGGGATGGACGTGATCGGCAACAGCCAGGCCAGTCACCTCTATCCCCCGAACAGCGTCGTAGGGATCAGTGATGATGACTCCGCGAGCGTCAATACCGACCTGCCGCCGCCTGCCAATCCCTCCAGCCACCGCTGGCGCGTGGCCCTTCCCTCGCTGGCGGGACAGCTCGTGAATGCCGGCAAGGACTGGCGCGCGTATCTGCAGAATATCCCGGAAGGTGGCACCCACGTCGCCAACTGGCCGGGCGACAGCAACACAGCCAAGCTGTACGCGGTGAAGCACAATCCGTTCCCCTATGTCGCCGAGGTGCAGGACAACCCCGCCGCGTTCGCCAAACAAGTGACATTCGATCAGTTGTTCAGCGACCTGGGCCGCAACAGCGTCCCTGCCCTGTCGTACATCGTTCCTGATCAGTGCCGCGACATGCATGGCCTGAGCAACCCGCTGGCGCCCTGCGGCTCGGCCCTCGGCGACACCGACGCCAACGACATCAAGCGCGGTGACGATGAGGCGTTCTGGCTGGTCAACGCGATCACCGGCAGCCCGGTGTGGAAGCGCGGCCGCAACGCCCTGTTCATCGTTTTCGACGAGGGCAATGGTCCATTAACCTGTGCGGATTACGACCCGGATCATGGCCTCGGCACGGCCCCGAACTCGCTGCTGCCGGCCGCCAAGTGCTACGACCCGAAAAACTTCAACGACAAGGTCGTGTTGATCGCGATCACCAACTACGGCGTCAGGGGCGTGACGGACAACCGCTTCTACTCGCACTTCTCGCTGCTGAAGACGATCGAGGCGGCCTTCAACCTGTCCTACCTCGGCCACGCGGCGGATGCAACGACGCACACGCTGGCGCCGCTGCTGGCGCCCGCGGACTGAGCATCTGCAACGGGCTGCGTTCGGGAGGCTCCGCCGCTGCCAGCGGCGGAGCCTCTTTCTATTGAGCGGTCCACCCGCCGTCGATCGCGATCGCCTGCGCCGTGACGTTGCGAGCGGCGGCGCTCATCAGGTACTCGGCCAGCGCCGCAATCTCCTCGATGGTGACGAAAGCCTTCTTGGGCATCGGCTTCAACATGATCTCGGAGACCACGCGGTCCTCCGTAAGACCGTGCTCCCGCGCCTGAGCCGCGATCTGCTTGTCCACGAGCGGTGTCCGCACGTAGGCGGGACAGATTGTGTTGACCGTGATGTCGACGTCCGCGGTCTCCAGCGCGACCGTTTTTGAGAACCCGATCAGGCCATGCTTGGCCGCCACGTACGCGCTCTTGAACGGCGAGGCGACCAGCGAGTGAATGGAGCCGATATTGACGATTCGACCATAGCCGCGCTCACGCATTCCCGGCAGCACCGCGCGTGTAAGGTCCGCCACTCCTGTCAGCATGACGGCGACCAGGAGCCGCCACTTGTCGCTCGGAAATTCCTCGAGTCGCGCCACATGCTGCAGTCCGGCGTTGTTGATGAGGACCTCGACCGGACCGGCCTCACGCACCGCTGCCTCGACCTTCTCGGACTGCGTGATGTCGAGCTTCAGGCTGCTCGCTTGGCCACCGGCGCGTGTGATCTCCGCCTCCACACGCTTTGCCGCCTCCACATCGACGTCGCTCACGACAGCGTGATGCCCGGCGCGGCTCAGGATAGTCGCAAGACCCGCGCCGATGCCGCTGCCGGCTCCCGTGATCAAGACGCGTCGAGCTGGCATGTGGTTTCTCCGGCTGCTACGTTCACATGAGCATGCCATCGCGGCGGGATACGTGCACGGTCGCTCTCGTGACGGGGCCGGCTCAGTCGCCGCTTGTGTTACGCGAGATCAGGAACCCAGACCATGAGCAATCCCAGAGCGGAAATCGTCGGCGCGCCCATCCGCTACGATCTGGATGGCGTCACAGACGACCTGCTGACGGCCGGACTCGGGCCCGCCGGCTTGCGGGGTCCGCCGCCGGCATTCGCAGATCCTCTACGGCCAACCGCCCGCGAGCTACGCAGGCGCGCCATCTACATGAATTACCGCGGCCTGCTGGACGTCACGGCCGACGGCGGCTTTGGCACGCTGTTCGGCGCACCGGACGGCTCGGCAGTGCCCGGAGTCGAGTACCTCTTTGCGATTCGCACTCCGGACGGGAGTGCAACCACCAGCGGCCTCCTGCAGATCCCACGCGGGTTCGATCCGGCGAACCCGCGCCTGGTGGCGGTGGCTTCCTCCGGTTCCCGGGGAATCTACGGCGCCTTGCCGACCGCCGGTGAGTGGGGGCTGCGCCACGGCTACGCCGTGGTTCATTCGGACAAGGGCACCGGCACGGGTATCTTTGAGGCGGACCGCGGACGCGGCGTTCGCATCGACGGCGTGGTGACGGAAGCTGACGACCCGCTGGTCACGTTCGCTGCCTCCGCGAGCGCAGTAGCGCGACTGAAGTCAAGCCGTCCTCACAGCGTCCTGTTCAAACACGCGAATTCCGGGCTCAACGTCGAGGCTCACTGGGGTGAATACGTCCTGCAGGCAATCGATGCAGCGTTTCAGCTGTTGAACCGCGAATATCCGCGGCGCGCCCGCCCGCTCGCTCCCGCAAACACTCTCGTCATCGCAACAGGTGTTTCCAACGGAGGTGGAGCGGTGCTGCGCGCGTTGGAACGCGACCGCTCAGGGTGGATACGCGGCGCTGTCGTGGCCGAGCCGAACGTCAACGTGTCGGGACGCACAGCGGGTCTGGTCATCGAATCCGGCGGACATACCTACGAGCGCATCGGCCTCTCGCTGTTTGATTACGGTACCGAGCATCTGCTGTTGCAGCCGTGCGCGCTGTTGGCGGAGGCCGAGCTCTCCCTGCCGGTTCGAAATGCGATAGCTGCCTCCCGCAGCGCTCTAGAGCAGTGGTGTCGGGAACTGGGTGAAATGGGCGTCCTGCCGCGCACGGACGTCGCAACTCAGGCGCAGGAGGCCCGGCGCGCGCTGCTGCAGGCTGGCATCCTGCCCGAAGCGCTGCACATCGGGCATCTGAACGTTCTGGCGTCCCTCTGGTCCGCCATCGCCGTCAGCTACGCTGCGGCGCACGGCAAACTCGCTGCCGACGAATTTCCATGCAGCGTAAGTTTTGCGGCCGTCGCTGCCGACGGCTCAGCGAGGCCGCTGTCCGAGGAAGAGCTCGCGCGCGCATTCTCCGACAGCAGCGGCATCGCGCCCACTGCCGGTTTGAATCTCGTCGGGCCTGACTCCTCCGGCAGACTTCGGGCCATCGGCCAGGGCAGCGCCGCACTTGCAGTCCGCCTGCGCTCTTTGCACACCGGTTCCCCGCTGACCCAACGCATTGCCGCCGGCGAGAGCGAGATGGTCATGACAGGGCGCCTTCCTGGCTGCCCGGTGATCATCGTTCAAGGCCGGGCGGATGCTGTCATCCCGGTCAATCACAGCGCGCGCGCTTACTACCTGGTTGCACAACGCCACGCAGACACTCGGTCGCAGCTGCGGTACTACGAGATCGAGCACGCGCAGCACTTTGATGCGCTGCTCGCGCTACCCGATCTGGCGGCGCGTTACGTGCCCATGCAGCCGCACCTTCTCGAGGCCATGGATCTGATGAGCGCACATCTGCGTACTGGCAGTTCCCTGCCCCCGAGTCAGGTCGTGCGCTCGCGTCCCCGGGGCGACGCAGCCGAAAAGGTTGCACCGCTCTCGAGAGACAACCTCGGAGCGTTGCGCGACAGGCCGGCAGCCGACGCCATTACTTTCGACGGATCGACCCTGCACGTCCCGGAGTGATGGAGGTCAGAGCGGGCGGCAGCAAACTGTGTATGCGCGCTGGCCCCAGCCCTTCACTCCATGTCCGGATAGGGGCCTTTGCCGCCCGCGGCGATGAAACGCTCGACGCGCGACTGCACCACCGGCAGCGGCACGGACCCGAGCTCCAGCACGGCGTCATGGAAGGCGCGAATGTTGAACCTGTCACCGAGCGCCTGTTCAGCGCGCGCACGCGCCTGGAGTAGCGCTCGCTCGCCCAGATAGTAGGAAAGCGCCTGCGCCGGCCACGCAATATACCGGTCCACCTCGGTCTGCATCTCGTGCTCGGGAAGCGCCGTGTACTGCCGCAGGTAGGCGATCGCCTGCTCCCGGGTCCAGCCCTCAGAGTGCAGACCCGTATCGACTACGAGACGCGCCGCGCGCCAGATCTGGTAGCCGAGCATGCCGAAGCGATCGTATGGCGTCTCGTACATCCCCATCTCGACGCCGAGCCGCTCGCAGTACAGCGCCCAGCCCTCACCGTATGCGGAGATATAGGTGTGCTGGCGGAACTGCGGCTGGTCTTTGTGCTCGAGCGCGATCGGAATCTGGAAGGCGTGACCGGGCGCCGACTCGTGCAGGGTCAGGGCGGTGAGGTTATACAGCGGTCGGCTCGACAAGTCGTAAGTGTTCAGCAGGTACAGGCCCGGCCCGCCGCGGCCGGCCGTGTAAAACGGCGCGAGATCCTCCGGCACGGGGCGGATCGTGAAGCGTGCGCGGGGCAGATAGCCGAAGAATTGCGGCGCCTTGCCGTCGAAGCGCTTCGCGATCCAGGCGGCGCGCATGAGCAGCTCCTCGGGCGTCTTCGCATAGAAGCGCGGATCGCTGCGCAGGAAGCGGATAAACGCGGTGAAATCACTGGCGAAACCGGTCTGCCTCATCACCGCCTGCATCTCCTCGTGCAGCCGCGTGACCTCCCCGACTCCCAGCGCGTGGATCGCCTCGGGCTCCATGTCTAGCGTGGTGAATTCGCGAATCTTCGCGCGGTAGTAGCGCTTGCCGTCGGGTAACTCCTGCGCCGCCAGTGTCAGGCGCGTGTGCGGCAGATACTCCGTGCGCATGAACCTCAGCAGCTCGATGTAGGCGGGCTGCACCTGCTCGCGGATCACCTGGACGGCCTGCGCTCGCAGGCTCGCCTGCTCCGCGGCCGGCGTACCTGGCATCTCCTTGAAGGGCGTATAGAAGAGTGTCGCTTCCGGCGCCGCATCCGTGACCGCGGTGATCGAGGCGTCGCGGCCCTGCATCG
>Ga0137362_10002962_pt1 | contig 11216 bp, 10 predicted proteins | sample MadtaG_2_FD_104801 | JGI IMG/M metagenome (GOLD analysis project Ga0137362, IMG submission 104801) | Vadose zone soil microbial communities from Angelo Coast Range Reserve, California, USA - Mad1_100_16 metaG | ecosystem: Environmental > Terrestrial > Soil > Vadose zone | place: USA: California... | reverse complement strand
GGACCTGTAAATGGGAGGGGAAAGTTGAAATACGCGCAGGAAGATACTACCAGTGCGTGACTGGGTTGACAAGGAGGAGGAGAAAGGGGCAACGTTGTCTCATACACTGAGAACAACACAAGATGACGTGCCAGTGCGAGCACACCGTGACATTGAGGGCCCGCTGTGCCTCATCCATGGACGATTGTGCCATCAATTACTGCCCTCGGTATCCCTCTACTTCAACAATCGCTTTGCCACATTTACGCTATGTCCAACAACCTGAAGGACCGCCGCGTGCGCTTCAATTCCAACCCTGTTACAGAGGTGCGCTCCTCGTTCCCAGCGTCGTCAACCTCGTTGCAAGTTTATCATCCAACTCCGCCGTATTCTCCGGTCTCCACATCGCCGATCCCCCAGCCATACCTTCGCAGTCCCCGTACGGCACTGATCCACACCCTCGACGATGACTCACTTCTGAACATATTTCACCTCTATCGCCCGTTCAGTTTAGGTGAAGACGAGGATGATGAGGCCCATCTATCGGGTGGGAATTCGACATGGAACTTGGAACGATGGTGGTATAAACTCGTGCACGTATGCCGAAGATGGCGATACCTCATACTTGCGTCGCCTTCCCACCTGAGTCTTTGCCTCGTTTGTACACACGGGACGCCCGTTGTGGACATGCTGGCGCATTCCCCACTTTTCCCGCTCATCATTGATTACCTTGGTGATATCACTGCAGAAGATGAAGCGGGAGTCCTCTTTGCACTCGAGCAGCATGATCGCGTGCGCCGTGTCCGCTTTCAGCTACCTGTTCCAAAACTGCAGAAGCTTATCACCGCCATCAACGAGGAATATCCAGTTCTGGAACACCTAATCATGGGGCCTTTGATCGAGGACAATAATCCCATCCTGATACTTCCAGAAAGGCTTCAAGCAGTACATCTACATCACCTCAGACTGACCAGCTTTGCCCTTCCAATACGATCTCGATTACTCACGACTGCAGCGGGCCTCGTCACACTCAATCTCATAATACACCATCCATCCGCTTACTTCCCGCCAAGTACTCTGATCCAATGGCTTTCATTCATGCCACAGCTGGAGACCCTCGTGATCCTTATATTCCCTGTTCGCAACCTCGATGTGGAAAGGCAACTGACGCGTACGCCAGTCGTGACACGCCTCACACTTCCTAACCTTCGCTGGTTTGGGTTCCAAGGCATCAGCGCTTACTTGGAAGCTGTTGTTCATCGAGTGACGACCCCTCGCCTTGAGAAGCTTCAAATCTTGTTCTTCAATCAACTCACGTTTTCTGTCCCACATCTCAAACAGTTTATGAGCAGAACAGAAAGCCTTAGGTTGGGCAGCGCTACGTCCAAGTTTTCTAGTAAGGAAGTATACATGGAGGTGTATCCCCGTACTAGAAAGGAGACAGAGATATATACCCTTCGAATATGTGTCCTCTGCTGTCATCTCGACTGGCAGGTATCTTCCGTTGCACAAATTTTCAATTCGCTCAGCCAAATGTTCTCCTCGGTGGAGCGTCTCACTCTCGAATTCGACGAACATAGTCGGTCATCTGAAGAGCAAAGCGAGGTTGATCGCGCCGAGTGGCGCGAATTTTTTGGGTCATTTAGCAACATGACGACCCTCCTCGTCGACGATGAGCTGATCGAGAAATTCTCTCATTGTCTACGATTGGACAGTGGAGAGCTCCCTCTGAAGCCGGTCCTCTTGCCAATCAACCCACAGACCCCAGGCGTGTACATTCATCCCGCACTCGCCGCGCCAAGCTTGCTGTACGATATACGTTCCCACCCGTCCGGCTCCAACCCACGCCTCTCCCCGGCCGTCCTCACTACGCCCGCTTCCAGCCCTCCCCTGCCATCTCTAGCCCTTCGCGTTGGGGACCTGCCCTGGCTATTCACTGTCTGGCCGGATGCCGGACATTCCCCTGAGAACGCGGTCGTCACCGTGCAGGATGTCTTGCTCGCGATCTACTTCCACCTTCGCACAGCAGTCAAGGGTGACGAGTATGAAGCCATGAGCAGGTCTAGGAAGGTGGAGATATTCCGGGCCTTCGATTCTCGCGTGCGCACGGACCAAATTCAGCGCGGGAAAGGGCTGCGGCGTGTTGACCTTTTGCGTGGACGCTTCCATGCCCAAGGACTCGTTCGTGCACAGTCCAAGGACAGCGTATGGGACGTCGTCATTCAGTGATTGGCGCAGTGTCCCCAATGCCGGCGCCGCTCGCCATTCGTCATTATTTGGAGGACAGAAAACAGAAAAGAAATGTATCTTTGGAATTTCAAGCGTGTTTCTAAATGTCCAAGTTGGGAAAGGCGAGAGCCGATACGTACTACTATCCTGCGGTCCCGTCACACAGGCTGGAGCCACTGCACCTGTGCACACCGGCAGTGTCAGACCTGAATAAGAATGTAGGCTGTGCGCAGTGTCAGTGCGTGCACTCAATCGAGCCTGTCACCACCGGAACTTTTTTCTTGTGAACCACCATCGTGCGATTCGAGCCCACTTACTGTACAAGTAATGGAAGTGGATTAGAGGAACAGCCAAGGGAACAAATGCATGCATAAAGTGTGGCGTATTTTGCCGTTGCTTCCATAGCTGTCGGCTGTTTGCGTCGGTCAGTTGAAAATTCTCGGGTTCGTTGGAGGTTAATTCGCGTTCTGTAACATTCAGTTCGCTGGCAAGTTGTCCGATAGCAAGAGAAAAAAAATTAGTAATTACGTAAGGCCATAACAGGCCGTGTCACGTGTCAGCGCAGCTTTCCTTTCCTTAATTATGCTCCAACCTCAGCGAAATTTTTCATCGATGACTATTTTGTCCGTACAACATGGCATTATTACTACTTTGTCGTTACTATGCAGCCGCATCCACTGGGCACGCATTCCTTGTAACACTTGACGTTTCAGGGTGCACGCAAGCAAGTCCAACTTCACGTACTCGAGAAACCCCGAAGCGCTAGGAGCTGCGGGCATCTCTGATCGACCCTGACTCACTAGACCTCTTTTTGCTATAGCTAGGAGTATTGCAATCAGTAATGCTCCTTGGTAGATACGTGTTCCAGGTCGATCGAAATGGACAGATTTCAAATCACGGACCGTAGAACCCCCAAATATCGAAAACGCGCACTATGGCACTGTGAACGTATCCGGAAAGCCGGGGACTCGGTGCCTTTGGGTCGGTTCTGGACGAAGGCCTAGTCCAAGCTACTCGATGGCCAAGTGTCGCAGCCACTCGGACTCTACTGTAACCGGGCGCGCTGCCTTCATGCAAGCAATGCTCGTAATCCGCTGTATTCGTCTATGAACCAGAATTGGGCTCAGACTCCAATTTTGGAATCCCGTTCACTCCGGTCTGGCTGCCGCCACTCACCAAAAACTAAAACTGCCATGCCAAGTTGAGGCCTCTTAAAGATCCCGATATCGAGCTGCGAGATTAATTGATGGCATCAGAGAAAGTTCGTTGGAACGTCTGTCCCAGTTTATGACGTTCGTGACGGTCTACGTATTGTGAAACATAGGAGGCCCCATCAAGCTTGAGGAATTTCAATGTGATTGCTCAGTGTCCGCGCTGTGCTCAATCAAGCAATTACATGCACTTTGGTGCTGATGGTGTACTAGAACCACTAGAGGCCGTGCGCATTCCCCTCGTTCCTGTAACTCACCACATGGACAGACATTCCCCCATTTTCTTTTCTAGTTCATCGCGTGCTATCGGGGCCTGGTTGTGCCCGATCCCGTGGAAGGACTTGATATAGATATAATTTGTCTTTATTATTTGGATTCTCGCGCTTGGAAGCTGAATCAAGTACCTCCGATTTTTGCATGGGCCATCCTAGTTGTGATTGATGAGATCGGGTGGAACGGTGGCTGATGTATGCCGAAGTTCCCGAAGATCCGTGGTTTGGACCGTGATCCGTCCGTTTCTGCATGTCCTTTCCTCTGGCGGGTAACGGGACTCAGGTACTTGTTTGGGGCCTCGTCCCTGCCCCCTTCACTCTAGAATTGTATTGGTTGGTATCCAATACGACAGGTCCACGTTTTTTGAACTCCGTATGCGCTTAGAAAGGAAAGTACCACGGTGCGTTCTCAGAAAGCCGAAGGGTGAGGGTCGCACATACTCTAATTTTCAGGGTTTTCTCGTGGTAGGTTTCATCTTTCTGTGCAGGAGTCTAGTTTGCGCTGAAATTTTAATTCTATTTCGACTGCAGCACTCTGGATCAAATGGTAAAGTGCGTTCCCTGGGAAGTTTCACAGGCGCCCTTCACACGCCTTGGCCGGCTCAAGTTCGGTTTAATTCCCAATTTTCTCGGTCTAATACATATTATCCCTGTTTCATATTTTCTGGAATGACTCGACCCAGGTCGCACATCCCCTTTGCTTTGTTCGAACAGGGACGAATTCAATCGGGGATTTCCATGTCTCTTGCCTGCAAGTGGAGGGGGCTGTTCAAGTCGGCACCACTTGCCCGAGATTCCCCTCCCCTGTCCCCATTAATGCAGTTCACTTTCCCTATCCTCCCTACTCCTCATTTCCACTCGGAGCTGCGGTTGTAAGTCATTCTGATGATATGGTGGAGTTTTCTCCTCGGCCGACGTGTCCGTGCTGGTGTATGTACCTTCCTTCCTTCATGTCCGTCCATAGCCTTTAGGGGCTGTAGTCCTTTCCCTTATGGCCGATCGGGATCAGATCAGATCAAAGCCACCAACTCCACTAGACGGCCGTTGCGCGCAACTTGACGCGCAACGCGGGACCGAGCGTTGGCCCAAGCCTTCAACGGGCTCCGCCCGCCGGGCTGTACTGCTAACGGGTTATACTGGTACTACGTAGGCGAACACAGTCTGCTGGTAGAGCGTGGGGGTGGAAGGAACTTGTGTGCATCCGCCTTCTAGTACTCGACGACCACAGGCGCTACCCACTATCGCCACCTCTTGGCCCAGTCAAACACCCTTAAGCCGCTGGTACGTCCACTGGCCGCACTGCCAGTCTGCCACACGCCTATTGTTGTTCGCATCGTGTCTACCCTCCGCAATCCGAGTCTGTCTGCCATCCGACCGCAAATCCCCAACTCCCAGAAAGCTTTTCCCGCTGCGCCATCGTGTGTCGAGAGTGTTCCATTTGTGGTGCTTCCGGCTTTCTCTGGCTAGAGTCCACCTCGTCAGTGAACATTTCTTGCTGACCAATATCCTGCTTTCCACTGTCAGCCCTACATTCTTTTTAGCACCTGGGGGATGACCTTTTACCACACACACTCCGAGTCGCACAAACGTCTAGAACGCGGGTATGGCTCTCGATCCCGGCTGATGATGATGTATTACGAGTCATATCCATTCTGCTATTTGGGTACCAGTTGCAGATTCACAGTAGCTGGACAGAGGCATTGCATACCATTTACTGCTTGGCTAGACTCACTCTCCGTAGTACCATGCTGATCATGGTGGCCATCGGCCCTGACACGCCGGACGAAGAAAGAATCAGCGACTGCGTGGTCCCTATCTCCTTGTACAAGTTATGGACCTTCCAGAATGGATTATCGATACACGCAGCGACCCGGAGAGGATGACTCGAGGAAGTGAGAAAGATAGAGACGATGACATGTGTCCCACCGGTGGCTTTAATAGTACCTAGTGAACAGCAACGTAGGGAGATTTGATCTGTTTCGACCGGGAGATCGGGTTCGTATTGGCTACAATATGCACGACTCGGATCTAGTACAAGTTATGGGACTCCAGAAAGGGATGCGCACACAAGGGTTGAGACATGCGAGGAGAGGGCGGCTCGAGAGCAAAGAAGAGATAAAGACGATGAGAGGAAGCCCCAAGAGAAGTCCTCGGAAGGTTTAGTAGTACCAGTGGTAGCAAGGCGAGGGAGTTCCATTTCTCGATAGTAGTACGTGAAAGCTGTCTCCATTGTCTTACGGAGATTGTAAAGACGAATGGTGTTCATAAGGAGGGAAAAAGAGGACAGAGACGAGTCGACTCGGATTCGGATTCGGAAGAGCGCGTAATAACGCATTAGCATAGCGCTGGCTACTTTTGTTACAGTAGGTACATCCGGGAAACAAAAGTGCTTATCCGCCAGATAAGCCCTGATCGAAAAATGGCAGTCGTGTGCCCATTCATTGACATTCACTGATAGGAAGGACTGCACTGGCAGGCGCATGCTGCACGCGGCACGAGTCTGAGACAAATCAGTATCATGTTCAGCTGTTTGAAACTCGGGACTCAAATATATATGGAAATTATGGCAGTGCAAAGTCGTGGGAAATATCAGTAAGACAAATCCTGCCTTGCAAAACGCGGAGCAGGCTCTCCCGGCACGAATCCCAGCAGTCAAGAAAGTCATAAGTCGAACAAATAGCATCATTTCAATCTTCAAGCTTCAATTCGAGTTATTCTCATTAAGATGCAGTGCTCTTGTCTGCCAGTGGTCACGTGAGGAGTAGTTGGTTTTGATGTGCGTGGGACACAAGTATGATGCGTACAGATTTCCTTCTGTGCGGTGGTTATTGCTTGTGCAGTCGGTGGACGACGGGTACGTAGATGTGTTACGTGCTCAGTGAATGGCTCGTTGAGAGATTCGAGTGACGGCTGGAGGTCAGGTCAGCGCCTGTCAGCCACGGATGACACCGAACTGGCCATCGTGTGGCCGAACCTTCCAGACTTGGGCGGTGCTTTCGGTTTTCTGCTTTACCACCCACAGTCTAATGCAAGAGCATGCTCTTCTTCTCTCGGAAGAAGCATTCCCCTTCTAACTCGGCCCCTCCCATTGGACTTGCCTCACAATCTCAGGCTACCCAACAGCTACAGTTTCCTACCAAATCGCAATCACAATCACATTCTCCTCAGCCAAAGCAACAGTCGCAGCCTGTCAACCCATGGTCTGCACATGCTCCCCCATTAGGACAATCGCCATCACCACTTCCTCGGTATGGTCATGCGCTTTCCACGACTGCTACTGCCGCTGGGGAATTGTTCCTCTTTGGAGGTTGTGGATATGACTCTTCATACAACGATCTATATGTGTTCTCAACACGGGATTTCTCCTCAACTCTCTTGCAGACCAGTGGAGGGACTCCCAGCCCACGTCAAGCACATGGTGCCGTGCTCACCAGTGCCCTCCTTTTTGTTTGGGGCGGGTGGACCGATAGGAAGAATGTGCAAAATCATGGCTATGATGATTCAGTTTATCTTCTCAACCTCGGCATATCGGATCTTTTGATGTCGAGACCCACCCCAGCTGATTACAGCTTCTTGCCTTCCAGTATCGCGAGAGTGGACTCGCATCGTGGTCAATGGTCTCGGGCCCGGCGGTCGTTTTGGCAACACCGTGACTTTGGTTGGTTCCAATCTCTTCGTCTTTGGTGGCCGGATCGATCAGAGGTGGTTTAATGATATCTGGGCACTCGATTTGAATTGTTGTACGTTTTCCCCTCGCTTCCATGAGCCATTTTTACTAGATATTTTCACAGTAAATTCGAATCCTCTTTGGGAGTCATACGAACCTGCACCCGGAGACAGGAGGCCCCTTCCGAGGTCGGGACATGTTTCGGTAACCATCGGCGATCGCGTCATTGTGTTCGTACCCCCCTCACCCTCACCCTCACCCTCACCCTCACCCTCTCCCCTCATTATAATGTCTTGTAGATTTGGTGGTAGTGGTGACCACCCAAATTGCTATAATGTCACTTGGTCATTTGACATTTCGACACGAAAATAGACTGAGCTACAATAGGGTTGCACAAAGTTGATGCAACAGTGTTTCAAAGCAATGTTTTGAAAATATTGAAACTTTTCTCATGTTGCAAAGACCCGTTGCAACTATCCTGCAAATTGATTTGTTTTGTGTGGCATGTCAGCAGAGTTGGGCGGGCGTTGAAATATAGGCATATGCCTATCACTGCATCATACTTATACACACTTTATGTTTTTTGTCACCTGTCTACATGCTATACAATTGTGTTATGTCCAACCTACCCAACCCATCACCCCCAGTGTCTCCCACTAAAGTTCTCAAGGCTCAATTGGTAATTGCAAAGGCAAATAAGGCAAAAAGGGGACCAAGAGCAACAAAAGTGAAAAAGGGCATGACATCTGTGAAACAACATGCCGATGGGGGGGATTCTGAGAAGGAGAATGACAAGAAGGATGCCATTCGGTGTGTATTTGACTGTTCAACTTGATGTGTGATTTTACAATAAATTGTGTTTGTAGATGGGCAGATGTCAGGAACTATCATCTGACAGACCAACTCCTCTCAATCATTGAAGACAGTACACGCTACTGGCAGGCCTTTGGGTTCAAAGGAGGTGATATTCCTGGTGTGACAAGTGGGGGGAAATCGAGTATACAAATGTGCTGTGAAATAGCGGGCAACCTCTTCCCCCTAAGTACAGTTCCTTGCAAAAAATTAGGTGACAGTATAAAAAACCGGATCTATGCGTATGTTATTCACTCTATACTCTTGCTTTCATGTACTGATATCTTGGTGTCATCAGGATCAAGTGGAGTTATGCTTCATATCAAAAACAGTTAGGTGACACAGGGCATGGTCTTGTTATGGAGGACCGAACCACAGAGATCATCTATGGCAGCCTAATTCACAATGTTCATGATATGTCTTGTATTATTGTGGATGGCTTTGGCAGTGATGGTGGGCACAGAAAAAATCAAAGCAAAGTTCAAGTGGTATATGTGTCTTCATGACCTCCTCAGCGTCAATCCGATATATGATCGGACAAGCCTCACTAACAGCACATCTAACGTCAACACCAGTGTCTTAACCCTTGCTCCCTCAATGGAGAGAATTGAGAATCAGGACCTAATCATGGTGAGTTATCTGTGCATTGTCACTATAATTGCTTGATGTTGTGTTTAGGGACAGGCCCTGCCCCCCACTCAGGGATTGCCTGCCAGTGCTCACATGTACTCTCCAGATTGGAATTATGACATGTTGGATGCGCAGTTTGATGACGATGTCATGCCTGGTGACCATTCTGTTGGAATCAAAATGCGAGCAGAGGGGCACGATGGCACATGAGGAGAGGGACGAGGACGTCCACACGTGGCAGCCACAGACGACCAGGAGCAGGGGCGAGAGGAAGGGGGCACACATGAGGGGAATACAGATGGCACGGACACTGGATAGATCGATTATGGTAGAGCTACTTAAATACTACTCAGACTGTACAATACATCTCAGCTAATATAACTGTATCAATAAGATCAGAAGGTCACTAAGATATAAATGAGACATAAATGAGACACAAGACATGTGAGCGATTGGACAATGTGAGGTGCTATGGCAGTCGCGTTTGCACATGATAGCCCCGGAAATCCAACACATTCTTCCCCTGGTGGATCTCTGCAACTACCAGTGGACATACCAACTGTGTCTGCTGTTTTTCTGGCACTCACAGTGCCTGCTGTTCTGGCTACCCCCTGTCCTGTTTCTCAGTCATCCCAACACAAAACTTTGACCCCCACCGCCAAAATACCAAAGATCGTTCCCTCAAAACGCAGGACTATGCACAACAGCATCAAGGATCTCATGGATTCTAACTGAGATGTTTGGCTCAAAATAGAAGAGTGCAGGGATCGCTCCCATCATGAGTGTGCAACTCTGCGACAACAGACAGCCCTTGTGGTCAAAAAGCTGGAGATTGATGCCCAGTGAGAGCACGATGAGTTTTTATTCAGGCAGGAGGAAGCTAAGTGTGCTCATGAGCTTGCAGTGCTCGAAAAGCAGATTGAACTTGAGTGTCTTTGTGGAAATACCTCTTTTAATCCCACAATTCCTATTTAATAACCTACTGTGTAGTATGTAGGTATTCAAATAGTGCTTTTTTCAGTTCCTCCCTCTTCAGCTTACCCTCCAGAAGTTCAACTTGCTCATCCTCATTGTATTGTACTTTGTCATCGTTTAGGCATTGTTCTTGTAGTCATGCCCATTCTTCCCGCTCTTGCCTTTCCTGTTCCATGAGCTGTTGTCCTTCAATAAAAAATGTGTCCACGTCGATGTTTTCTCCACCCTCATGAGCCATTGCAAAGTTGTGAAGATGAATACAGGTAATGACCCATAGTGTGGCATACACAAGGTCACGCTGGTTGTTGATGTGAACCCGCAGGTGATGTAGACTTGACCAACAACCCTTCAGAAAGCCCACACAATGCTCTGATCGGATGTGAATACTAGACACATAGTAATTATGTGTTTCATTCCCTGGATAGGACTTTTCAGGCCTGTGATTGACTCAGTAATTGTGCCTCATAGGTAATAAATGAGACGAACTCTTTGTATGGGGATTGGCACCAACTTTTCAATGGATAAGCAGAATTGGCCCATACAAATTCCCCAGGAGCGAGAAGGTGTTTGTGCTCGTGTGGGATCCTTGTTTCCTGCCAGGCAGTAGTGTCGTGCTGACTGCCTGGAAGTCCAACACCATAGTCAAGAATTTTGAGATCCAGAGTTGAGATCAACTATCACATCTTATGTTAGTAATAGTTTAAAGTAGATGTATGCGCTTACCTGAAGGTTTAGCGAGTAGTTTGACTTCCAGTCAAAAAATGTGTTCCCATGATGATGAGGGTGCTGATATAAGGGGATTAATGTGCCATCGACCATGAGCCACCCATCACGCCATGCAGGACAGGAATGTTCTTCAACCCAAGCCTTGGCACCTTCAATTTCAGCAGGACCAAGCCAAGGCATGCTTGCACGGTGAAATCGTTTATCACAAACAGCAGTCATGACACACGATGTCATTAAATGAGTGGTCCCATAGCCAATCCCACCCCAAAGTGTGACCTTCAAGACAGAAGCAGCATTTCCATGATGTGCAAACCTGAACAGGGCAATTGCAAGCTGTTCCTTGACGGGCATCTGAGGGTTGTTGGAGTTGTTATGAAATACGGGATGGTCTTTGATGGAGTTGACTAAGGTATCAAAGCAGGCCGGGCTCATGCGTACAAAGGACCGGAAGATATCTGGAAAGCTGGCCTTGTAGACCATAAGCAACCTTTCTAAGTTGTCCCCAGTCTTCGGGATTTTCCTTCACTCCTCCTGATATCTATCTTGATACAGCAATGCCAGGGAGTCGAGAAGGGTATGTTTCACCCCATCATCATATTCCAAAGACGAAGTTGACAGAGAATCTCCACTTGATGTGTCAGAGTCGACAGATGACATACTTGAGTCCGAGTCTGG
>Ga0137362_10002961_pt1 | contig 11220 bp, 10 predicted proteins | sample MadtaG_2_FD_104801 | JGI IMG/M metagenome (GOLD analysis project Ga0137362, IMG submission 104801) | Vadose zone soil microbial communities from Angelo Coast Range Reserve, California, USA - Mad1_100_16 metaG | ecosystem: Environmental > Terrestrial > Soil > Vadose zone | place: USA: California... | reverse complement strand
GAGCAGCCCCGCGGAGCGGTTGACCAGGTGCCAGCGGTAGTAGGTTTTCCAGTCGGCAAGCGGGACGCTGCCCAGCATGGCGTCCAGCGCCTTGAAAAATTCCGGCTGGCCGATGTTGATCTCCGTCAGTTTCGGGCTGCCAACCGCTTGAAAGTAAGCGTTCCAGGAGAGATGCGGAGTGAGCGCCTGCGCGTCTGCGAGGCTCATCTTGTGATAGATCTTTTCGGGGTCGCGGCGCTCGACGTTGGTCAAGGAAGCTTTGGCGAGCGAAGTTTCGATTTGCAGAATGGTCTTGGCGCCCGCGGCGGCCTTGTCCTGGGTGTCCCCGGCCAAGACCAGCAGCTTGGCGACGTGCTCGGTAAACTGATCGCGCAATTTCTTGGACTCGTCGTCGTCGCGCGTGTAGTAATCGCGATCGGGAAGGCTCAGCCCGCCCTGATTGGCTTCTCCGATGACTTGGGAGCTGTCTTTGAAATCCTGATCGGAGCCAAAGGCGAAGAGCACGCCGACGCCCTGCGTTTGCAAGCGCGCTCCAGTATCGAGCAAGCCCGCGGTGTCGTGGATGGCGTCGATGGCGGCCAGGTCCGCGCTGATGGGCTTGAGGCCCTGGGCGTCAATGGATTTGGTGTCCATGCAACTGGCATAGAAATCACCGATTTTTTGTTCGTTGGAGCCCGCCGCAGCGGATGCGTTGGCCGAAGCCGCTTCCAGGATTCCACGCAAGGCCTGCTGATTTTTTTCCTGCAGCGTAACGAAGCTGCCCCACAGCGGATATTCGGGCGGAATGGGATTGGCTTTCAGCCAGCCGCCCACGGCGAATTGGTGGAAATCGTCGCAGGGTTTGCAGGTGCGATCGAGATTGGCGACGTCATAGCCGCGTGAAGCGGCATCGTCCGCGGCCGACAGGCGGTGACCTCCGGTGAGGACGACAAATAATGCCCCGGAAACTGCCAATACCAGAATCAGAGTTGCGGAGACGCGCTGCGCGGCCATGAATTACCCCTTTTCCGGCTGGGAACTTTCCGGGATGGTGTGACGCAATTGTGTGCGGAAGCGCACTACATCCTACTGATTGGTTGGACGCAGCACCAGCGAAAATGAAAGTAGCGGTTCGAGGGCTACCAGATTTTGCAGGCTTTCTCGCGAACCATGGCATCGCCTTTGTGGCAACCGAAGGCGCGAGCAAAATCCGCCATATTGGAGAGAGGTCCGTTGCCGCGAAAACGCGGCAGAGGATGCGGATTGGTATTGGCCATCAAGCGCGCGTACTCCAGGCGCTCGTTGGCGCCTCACACTTGGGCCCACCCCAGGAAAAAGCGCTGCTCAGGATTGAATCCGTCCTTGTCCGTCGGGCGCGGCTTACCCTGCAACGATTTTTCATAGGCTGCGTAAGAGATGGTCAAGCCGCCGAGGTCGGCAATACTTTCGCCCAGCACCAGCTTGCCGTTTTCGTGCAAGTCGCCGTCGACAACGTAGGAGTCAAACTGGTCGGAAACGCACTGCGCGCGTTCCTTGAAATTTTTCAGGTCATCGGGCGACCACCAATTCTTCAAGTTTCCCTTGGCGTCGAACTGGCTGCCGTGATCGTCGAAGCCGTGGGTGATTTCGTGGCCGATGACCGCGCCCATGCCGCCATAGTTCACGGCGTCGTCGGCTTTGGGATCGTAAAACGGCGGCTGCATGATGCCCGCCGGAAAGACGATTTCGTTCATGCTGCTGTTGTTGTAGGCGTTCACAGTGGGCGGAGTCATGCCCCATTCCCCGCGGTCCACGGGCTTGCCGATTTTGTTGAGGCGGCGCTGGAACTCGAACTCCGCGCTGCGCTCCAGATTTTGCAAGTAGGAGGCGCGATCGACTTTGAGCGCCGAATAGTCGCGCCACTTGTCCGGATAACCGATTTTTACGGCGAAGGCTCCGAGTTTGGCAGTGGCTTGCGCGCGCGTTTCCGGGCCCATCCAGGACAGCGTTTTCAAGTCATCGCGTAATGCGGCGACCAGGTTGCGCACCATTTCCAGGGCGCGCGCCTTGGCCTCCGGCGGAAAATATTTCTGGACGTAAACCTGTCCCAGAGCTTCACCCAGATTTCGATCGGTGGCCTGCACGCAGCGTTTCCAGCGCGGCTGGATCTGCTTGGCGCCGGTCACGATTCGCCCGCGAAAATCAAAATCTTCATTCACAAATTTTTCAGACAGGGCGGGAGCAGCGGAATCCACCACATGCCAGCGGAAATAGGTCTGCCAGTCTTCGAGCGGAGTCGAGCTCAATTGCGCATCCAGGGCCTTGAAGAAATCCGGCTGCGCCACGTTCATCTCGCTGACGTCCGAATGCCCGGCTGTTTTCAGGTAGGACTCCCAGGCAAAATACGGGGTGAGTGCCTGCACATCCGCGAGCTTCATTTTGTGATAAGTCTTGTTGGGGTCGCGCAGGTCCACATTGGACATCGAAGCTTTGGCCAGCGATGTTTCGAGACTTAGCACGGTTTTGGCTTCGGCGGCCGCCTTGTCTGGGGAGTCGCCGAGGAGTTCGAACATTTTGGTGACATGCTGGGCGTAGTCATCGCGCATTTTCTTCGATTTCTCGTCATCGCGAAGGTAGTAGTCGCGCTCCGGCAAACCCAGCCCGCCCTGCAAGGCGAAAGCGATAATTTGCGTGCTGTCCTTGGCGTCCTGGTTGGAAGTGAAACGGAAAAGGACACCGACACCCTGCTGCTGCAGCCGCGCCGCCAGGGCCGGCAACTCGCGCGCGTTTTTCAATTCCGCGATGCGCTGCAACTCAGAGTCGATGGCTTTCGCGCCGGTGGCGTCGATGGCCGTGGTGTCCATGCAACTGGCGTAAAAGTCCGCGACTTTGCGCTCGTTGGAACCCGCGGGCGCGCCGGACTTCTCCGCCGCGTCGAGAATGTTGCGCAGCGCTTGCTGGTTCTTGTCGGCCAGCACGCTGAATGAGCCCCAAGTCGAATACTCCGGCGGAATAGGATTGCTCTTCATCCAGCCTCCCATGGCGAAACGGAAAAAGTCGTCGCAGGGTTTGCAGGTCTTGTCGAGGTTGGCGGTATCAAATCCCCAGTAGCTGGGTGAATCCGCGGCGCGCGCGGAAGCGCGGACATCCACCAGCGCGAGATCAGCGCAGCAAGCGGTAACGGCCAGCACTACGCACAGGGCAAAACCAGATCGTCTCGACATGCTCTCTCCTCAACAACAGAAAACTCAACCGTCAAAGCGGCAGCTCTTTACCGTCGCATCATAGGACAAGGACGCGGGAAAGACACGTGGGTTTCGTCGCGGCTATTGAAAAAATCTCAGCGTACGACCGTGCCGTAGAAAACATTGCGGCCGCCGCGCAAATCGCGGCCATAGATCAGGACGACGGTGAGGCTGCCGAGCACGCGCACTTTGCATTGCGCGCCGGTGTCCCACATCCAGCGTTGCGAGCCGAACAAGCCGGAAGAATCGGCGACCGCGCCGGTATCGAGGAACGGCCCGACCTTCACAGTGAAAAGACCATTGCCGTAAATGATTTTGTCGATTTCCCAATTTGCGAGTGCGTAGCGGCGGCCCAGCGGCGCGGCGCCTTTGCGTCCCCCGGAAGTCCCGGCGTGGCCGCGCAGCCAAAGATCGTTGTCGCGCTCCACGCCGAGCTGGAACAGGTCATCGAAGGGCACACGGCCGAGCGTGGCACCCGCGCGAAATCGCGCGCGCATCTCGTAGTCATCGCCCGCGGCGCGCGGAAACCAGTGCGCGTCGAGGCCGCCGCGGGCGGAGCCAGATGCTCCCAGGTTGTCAGCGAAGGTGCGGCCGATGCGCCCTTCGGCTGTGGAATCGAGCGTGAAACGACGCTCGGGGAAGCGCAGGAGCGAGCGGTCCGCGCGCAACCAGTAGCTGAAAGAGGTGGCATCAGTGAAGAAAGGCGCCTCCGCAGCGGAGGTGCGACCTGCAAGGTTGCGGAAGGAGCGGTTTGCGATTTCGATTCCGGTGCTCCAGGCCCATCGCGCGCCGGCGACAGAATGCAACTGCGCGCCGCCGGCGACGCGGCGCAGATTTAAATCGCTGAGGGCGGCGCCGCTTGCGAAGAACGTATTGCTCAGGTTCCAGTTTTCGTTGCGCGCGTCGAAATAGAACTGAAGACGGCGCGCCGTATCGGTGAAAAGCGGCGTAGAGAAAGTTGCGAAGGCGCGGCGTTTTTCCGAATCCCAGCGGAGCACCGAAGTGACGTTCATCGCGCGATGGCGGAGGTTGTAGATTTCGGGATAGACAGTGGCGTAGGGCACTCCGCTGAAGAATGCGATGGCGGCTTCCAGCTTGGAATCGCCAAAGCCGTTGCGTTCCGCGAGATGCAAGGTGACGTCAAAACTCTCTCCCGCCGGGATTAACTCCACGCGCGGACGAGAAAAGATGCCGAGATTTTCGAGGCGCGTGTCGGTGGCAAGCAGCGCATTCGCGGTCAAGACTTGCGGAGCGTTGAAGGCCAGCGCGCGGTGCAGCAGCGCATCATCCAGTTTCGGCGCGGGCTGCACGCCCACATTTCGCAGGCGCGGCTTGTCGATGGCGTTCCAGTATCGCAGCGCGGCTTCCAGATTGCCTTCGAGAAAATAGAGGGTGCCGAGGAATTCCACGGTGTAAGCATCGCGAGGGGCGAGGCGCAAGGCGGCACGCAGATGGCGCTTCGCGGGCGAATAATCTTTCTGTTTGTATTCGACTCCGGCGAGTTCCACCAGGAAGCGCGGGTCGGCTGGGCTTTTAGCATGCCCGGAGGCGAAAGCCTGGGCGGCCTCGCCCCACCGTTGCAGCTTGGCGAGAGACAACCCACGAAGAAAATCCAGGTCTGGCGCTTGGTTCGCTGACCCTTGCGCCAAGTTTGCAGCTTCCTCCCAATGCCCGGCGTCGAAGGCTTTTTGCGTGGCGGAGAGTCGCTCGGGGTCCCATGAGGATTCCTGAGATCGCGCGAAAGCAGGCCAAGCCAGCGCCAGCAGCAGGAGGAAGCGAATCAGTTGGCCGCGGCGGGCACCGCGAGGAGCATCCAGTTTCGGGCGGCTTGCCATTCTTTTTCGAATTCCTGGCGTTCGATGCGCAGCAGCTTGCCGCGCGCGGGGTCGTGGACGAAAACCGCTTCGCGCTGCCAGTCCATCCCGGTGACCACTACGTAATGCAGCGGCACCCGCGCGCTGCCCGGCTGGATGCTGACGATCAGCGGCCTGCCCTGCTCGAGATGCTGGCGTAAGTCGCTCCAGTCGCCGCGAACGGCAAATTCACGAAAGCCGGATTCGCGAAGATAGCGCTGCAGGTCCGAAGCGAAAATGCCGCGCGCCTTGCGGGAATAGAGCTGCTTCTGAATGGCTGCGGCATCCGCGCGGCCCGGTTGCACCGCTGCGCCATGCGCGCTCCAATATTGCAGAAGCATCGCGATGGCCGCCGAGCCGCAACCGTCTTCGGTCTGTTTGATAAAGGGGACTTCGAGCCAGACGCCCGAGCTCTGCGCCGGCGCTTGTTGAGTCCAAAGCGCTGGGAAAACGCCGAGCAGCAAACCGGCCAGCACGTGCAGCATCGAGGGCTTTCCGATACGTCTCTATTAGCTTGGCGTTCAGCGCAAGACGGCAACGAGCGCGATTACCAGAACCGCGATGACAATGATGATCAGCAAGTCGCGGTCGCTAAGGCTGCCCGCCCTTCCGGCGGAGAAGTTATTCTCGGTCTGGCGAGAGCGCTCGGCCAGCTTGGACAAATCGGCATCGCTCAATTGACCTATGGCCTTGTCGGCTTTGCCGTAATCGATGCCCGCGTTACTCAGCGCGTGTTGCGCCTGTTCGGAGGAAAAGACCTGCCGGAGCGCGGCTTCATTGGCTTGCCGCGTTTCGGCGGGTCGCGCCGCGTCCTTGCTGAGTTCCCGGAGGGAAAGCACATGCTGGTTGTCCTGCGCCTGCGCCCGCGAGGGAGTTACCGCAAAGCACGGCAAAAAGAGCGCTATCAGGGCCCGGCCGCACCACTTCGAGCACACGTTCATCCATCCTCCTGTAAGTTTTGTCGGCTAGGCTACTAAAGTTTACGGAATTGAGCGGTGCGCTGACAAGGACGTTCGCACGCGGCTCAACCGGGCGAGCGAGGAAGGCTGCAAGCCGCAACGCGGCATCTCAAGTCACGAGAACAACAATCACCACGATGACCACGGTGGCCAAAATGATGTACGCCAGGGTCTTGGCGGAGATCAGTCCTGCCGCAAAGTCGTTTTCCGCCTGGCGGGAACGAGCGGCGAGCTTCGCCAGTTCCTGATCGTTTAGCTGTCCGATAGCCTTGTCAAACCGTTGATACTCCACGTTGGCGGACTTCAGCGCTTTCTGGCCGATATCGGAAGAGAGCAAGTGCCGGATGGCCGCTTCGTTTTCCTGGCGCGATTCGGCGGGACGCGCGGCTTGCTTGTGGAGTTCGTCCAGGGTGACGACGTGCTGCCTTTCTTGTGTCTGTGCTGACGTCGGCGCACCCGCGGCTGCTAAGCCCGCGATCGCTGTCAAAATCGAGGCACAAAACTTGAAGCCCAGATTCATGATTCCCCCATTGCTCTTCCTTGGGCTGAAGTCCGGATGCCGATTAGACTGCGGCATCACAGAAAAGGTTGACCAGCAGCGACGTGCCTAGGAACGGACCGTTGTTCGCACTGCGCCGTCTGGCTACCTCGGCGCTACGGGCGTCTGATACTTCGTCATATCCACTTGCCGCCATTCGTCGTGTTCGATTCCGGCGCGGATCTGCGCGGCGGTCTTGCCCTTGCGCGATTGTTCGTACGAATAAATCGCTTCACGCATGCATACATCGCAACCGGAGCCATGCCGGCTGGCAAAGCAATCGAGCAGGCTGGTATGGCCATGGCTGCGGTCGCAATGGCAATAGCAGGGCTGCTGGTAGAGGATTTTCTTCACGCGAGCGGCGAGGATGTAGGAATTTTGCACCACGATGTTGGTGAACTGCGAGGGTGGTATGGTGGCAGGAAGCTCGCCTCGCGGCGCTTGGTTGTGAAACGCGGGCACCGCCTCCTCTTGCGGCAACTGAGAGGAAGCGCGCGGCGGAAGCAGCGCCAAACCCAGCGCTGCCGCAGACAAAATCGCGGCACAGACAAGTTTCCCGGTGGTTCGCATGCGATGCTCCCCGCGCGCAGGCCGGCGCAGCAAGTTTCAACAACGACGATAACACTGTACGTCGAGCGAAAGAAAAATTCCACTGACGCGGAACTAATTGAGGCTGGGATCGTGCGGATAGGTCTGTGGAACGGAAGCCGCCGAGACGCGCAGCGCCAAATGTTTTTGACGCACGTTGCGCTGCACGCGGCGTCCCCAGGTGCGCACGAAGGAAAAATTCAAGGCTCCGCCGATAGCGGAACTGGCCAGCGGGATCATTCGGCCTACCCATTTTTCCGCGGTTTCCTGGCCGAGTTTCACAGCCAGGCGCTGGGCGATGCGCGGCGCAAGTTTTTCGAACATCTGTTTCTCGACGAGATCCTTCCCGTAGTCGACGCCGGTAGCGGCGGCCGCGGCCAGCCACAATTCCAAGCGCTCGTCTTCGCCGCGCGTTTCAAAACCGTACAGCAGGCAGAGGCGCTGAATCAAACGGAGGGTGATCGCGGTCAGAAGGCTGGCGTCCGGGAGCAGCGTGATCATTCCACCGAGGCCGAATCCCGCGCCTTCCGCAAGCGCCAGGCGCTCCGCATCGCGAATCAGCTTTTGCGCGATGGCGTCGAGTTTTTCGAGCGGAACGTCGTGCATGCGGCTGAAATTGGGCACCCACAAACCGTGTTTGTCGGCAAGCTGGCGGCGGAAATTTTCGGGGCGGACTTCGAGCGAGCGCAGGCTGCGGCGCACACCGAAGCTCAGCATCCGGTTCAGGCCGCGTCCCACTGCCGATCCGCGCTGTAGTTTGCCCACGTTGAGATCCCTACCATGATCCTAGATGGTTAGAGCTGTGCAAGCAACCCCGGCGTTGTATCCGCGGTACGGAAGCCGCATCTAATTGTTGGTTTGCAGTACGGGGTTACCCGCCACGCAGCACCTAGGCCCGGGTACTACTTGACGCCGAGACGCTTTTCTGTAAACTGCCTTTTCGCCATGGCTACGATGGCACAATTCGTTCCCACGGAAGTCGCGCTGGATTTCGATGTTCCTCAGCGCGAAGCGGCCTTTTTCTACGGGCTGTTCCTGCGCGGACATTCCGCGGAACAATTGCGACGCGATATCGAAGTGCCGCCCGCGGTGTTAGCGAAATGGCATCGCGAGTCGGAGCGTGAGCCAGAGTTGCGCGACATTTTCACGCGCATGGTCGAATACCGCCGCCACGTCCTGGCGATCTTTGACTCTCTGGTGGGCTGGGACGGCCAGCAGCAGCGCGTCCAGTAGTCCGCCTCCTCGGATCACCGCAGTCTCCCTCTTAGAAGCCCCTTACATGCCTCTCCCAGCCTGTCCTATCGAACAGGTCAAAAACGGTCAGGCAACCCCGGTTCTGCTTCCGTCTTCTAACCACTCCCGGGGGCACAAGTGTCACAAAATGTGGGAGATTCGCTGATTGACCGGAGCTTCCCCCGGGGTTAGAATTCCATCTCCTAGACGGTTGAGGTGTCTTCTATGTTGCGGTTAGCCCGTGCCACGGCCCTTTCATTCCTTTCCCTCGCCATCTTCGCTCCACCGCTTCCGGCGCAAGACGCGCAGGATCCCAAAGCGGCGCCGGCACCTCAAAGGCTGGACAAACAGCAGAAGAGAAAACTCAAGAAGTCGCTGAAAGAGCTCGATACTCCTTACAAGCAGTGGCTTAACGAGGACGTGGTCTACATCATTGCTCCGGAAGAGCGCCAATCTTTCCTGCAACTGGAAACCAACGAAGAGCGCGAACAATTCATTGAGCAGTTTTGGCTCCGCCGCAGCAGCAATCCGGACCTTCCCGACAACGATTTTAAAGAAGAGCATTACCGCCGCATCGCCTACGCCAACGAGCATTTCGCTTCGGGAATTCCAGGCTGGAAGACGGATCGCGGCCGCATGTACATCATGTGGGGCCCCGCGGATGAAGTGGAATCCCATCCGACGGGCGGTACCTACGACCGCCCGATGGAAGAGGGCGGCGGCTCAACGAGCACGTATCCGTGGGAAACCTGGCGCTATCGCTACATGGAAGGCATCGGCGAGAACGTAATTTGGGAATTCGTCGATCCCACTGGATCCGGCGAATACCGCCTGACCATGGATCCGTCGGAGAAAGACGCGCTGCTGCACGTCCCTGGCGCCGGCCTCAGCTTGCTGGAGTCCATGGGCATGGCCAGCAAGACGGACCGCTTTACCCGCTCCGACGGCACCAATCTGCCGAGGTCCATGGGTGGCGAGAGTGCGAGCATGAATGAATTCAGCCGGCTCGAGCAGTACTCCAAAGCCTTCCGTCCGCCCCAGGTGAAATACAAGGACCTGGAGGCCATTGTGACCGCGCGTATCGTTCGCGACCAGGTGCATTTCGCCTATCGCACCGACTATCTGAAAGTGACCAACGATACCGTCCTGGTTCCCGTCACCGTGCAGATCCCCAACAATCAGCTTTCGTTCGATTCCAAGGAAGGCGTGCACTCCGCAACACTGAATATTTTCGGCCGCGTGAGCACACTCACGGGCCGTGTGGTGCAGACGTTTGAGGATCCGGTGAGCCGCGATTTCCCGGAGAGCTTGTTCCAGCGCTCGCTGAAGCTGCAATCCATTTATCAGAAGGCCATTCCGTTGCGCCCGGGACTGTACCGGCTGGATATCGTGATCAAGGACGTGAAGAGCGGCAACGTCGGTGTGATCAACACCCGTTTGCAGGTTCCGAAATTTGACGACGAGACGTTGGAAGCCAGCTCTCTGATCCTGGCGGACCAGTTGGAACACGTTCCGGCCAAACAGATCGGCACAGGCCAATTCGTTCTGGGCTCTTCCAAGGTTCGGCCGAAGCTGGACGGCGAATTTCCTTCCGACATAAAGCTCGGGATTTACATGCAGGTTTACAACCTGAAGCCCGACGAGAAGACCCACAAGTCCAGCGCCACGTTCCAATATACTGTCAAGAAGGGCAGCGAGCAGGTGATGCAGTTCAAGGAAACTTCCGAGGAAATGAAGCAAACCGGGGAGCAGGTCACCATCGAGCGATTGCTGCCGCTGGTTACGCTTACGCCGGGGAAGTATTCCCTCGAAGTGGTGGCCACCGACACGCTGGCCAACAAAACGGTTTCCAAGACCGCGGAGTTCACGGTGAAGGCTCCGGTCGAGACCAAGAGCGCTGCTAACGCAGCCGGGAGGTAGCACAACGTGAAACAGGAACGCCTCCGAGCATGGGGGGCCCTTATCCTGGCGCTGGCGTGTGTTTCGCTCGGAGCGAACACGTCTGCAGCGCAAGCGAAAGCTGCTGCCGGCAAACTTGCCGGCGTGGTGCGCGACACCGCGGGAACGCCGCAGATGGGCGCAACCGTGGAGGTTGTGCCGGAAGCTTCGCTAAAGGCCGCTTCACTCGGCCTGCTCACCAACACCCAGGGGATTTTTCGCGGAGATCGTCTTCCTCCCGGTTTGTACACCGTCCGCGTTACGCTTGCCGGTTTTCTCCCCACCATCCAGCAGCATGTGCGCATCAGCGCGCACCTGACGACGGTGGTGCGCCTCGAACTCGAATCGATGTTCGCTTCGCTCGATCAACTCCGCCGCCAGCCTTCCGCGGCCAACGTGGAAAGCGATGATTGGAAATGGGTGTTACGCTCCGCGTCGATTACCCGCCCGGTGCTGCAATGGGCGGATAATGGCTCGACGATCGCAAGCAATGTTGGTTTTGACGCCAAGGCCGCGCGTCCCCGGGCCAGGCTCGAGTTCACCGACGGCGCTCGTCGCCCGGGTTCCGCATCAAATCTGCCGTCCGCTCCCGCGACAGCGTTTGCCTATGACCAGAAGCTTGGGGGTCCCGCCCGCTTGTTGCTCGCCGGCCAGGTGAATTATCAAGGCGAGATTTCTGGCGGGGGAATCGCCACCGTCTGGTTGCCGACCGGTTCTCTCGGAATGGGTCCGCATAGCGCTCTGGTTTTGCGGGAATCCAAGATTGGGCCGGACGGGCCGACGTTCCGCGGCGTCCGTCTTGAGCAGGGCGGCGCATTGCCCATTGGCGATCGCATGCTGCTGCGCTACGGCGCGGAATATGTGCTGGTGGGCATGGTCCGATCCGCGTCTTCCATCCGTCCGAGGCT
>Ga0137362_10002948_pt1 | contig 11236 bp, 5 predicted proteins | sample MadtaG_2_FD_104801 | JGI IMG/M metagenome (GOLD analysis project Ga0137362, IMG submission 104801) | Vadose zone soil microbial communities from Angelo Coast Range Reserve, California, USA - Mad1_100_16 metaG | ecosystem: Environmental > Terrestrial > Soil > Vadose zone | place: USA: California... | reverse complement strand
TCCCTTCCTGGCACGGCCGGACTCGAGCGAACAACTTTTAGCGAGGCTCTCCATGGCACGTCCCCGGAACGATGGCATGGAAGACCGCCAATTATTCGGCAGCGGCGCCGAAACTTTAAGGTCGGTCGCCACCGATGCTGCCCTGCCTGAGCCTCTGTCGGAATTGCTCGGCGCCGGTTGCCCACGTCTGCCTCTTGCTGGACAGGATTTCCTCGAACGGATTTTGCGCATCCAACTCATCCCGCCGGCTCTCGCCCGCGAGTTCATTGATCGGAACTCATCTCGCTTAACCGAGTTCTCCGATCCTTTGATCTTGGGACGAGCACTAGTTCAAGCCGACTTGCTCACTTCCTATCAGCTCGACCGAATGCTAGCAGGGACGCTACAAGGTCTCATTCTTGGCAACTATAAGGTCCGGGAACGATTGGGCGCGGGAACCATGGGGGTTGTTTTTCTCGCCGAACATTATCTCATGAAACGGCGCGTGGCTATCAAGGTCTTGCCCGTCGACGATAGTTGCGCCCAAACACTTCTCGATCGCTTCTATTCCGAAATTCTTGTGTTGGCCGAGCTCCATCACCCTAATATCGTCATGGCCTATGACGCGGGAGAATTGCTGCCAAGCGGACCGCGCATGCCAGCGCTCTTATCCCTGGTCATGGAGTTCGTCGACGGCGGTGATCTGGAACAGCATGTGATGTAACATGGCCGAGCCGATATTCCTCAGGGCTGCGATTGGATTCGGCAGGCGGCCTGCGGCCTCCAGGAAGCTCACGATCATCACCTCATTCATCGCGACTTCAAGCCCTCGAACCTGCTCCTGACCCGCCAAGGACAAGTGAAGTTGGTGGATTTTGGCTTGGTCCGGCAATTCTCGAGTGTGATGACCAGTCCGCGAGTTCTGTTGGGCAGCGTGGAATTCATGTCGCCGGAGCAGAGCCGAGATCCGACGACGGTGGGCGCGCAATCGGATATTTATGGCCTGGGCGCCTCGCTCTTTTGGTTCTTGACGGGGGAGCTACCTTTTCCCCGCGTCAAGAGCTTGGCGGCCGCGCTGAGGGCTCTCCAGCAGGACAAGCCCCGCCGGCTCCGCATGCTGCGTCCGGATGCTCCCCAAGACCTGGACGACCTCATTGACCGGATGCTGGATCCCGTTCCTCAGCGTCGGCCGACCATGCCCATTATGATCATGAATGCCCTCACGCCATTTTGCACGAGGCCTACCAGCTCCGTCCTTGACTTGGAGCTGGAGAATCCGATTCGGCAGATCCATCAAGCGACGAGGATAGAAGATCGAGGATCGAAGATCGAAGTTCGAGGCGACAAAATTGAAAAAAACTCACCTTTGGAATCATCCTCGATCCTCCCTCCTCCAATTTCGAAAACAGGACGCCGTGTCTTGATTGTGGACGATGACCCGGCTATCCGCGAACTTTGCACTCGCTGCTTGGAAGGGCAAGGTTACCAGTGCGAAAGCGCGGAAACGGCAGGGCAGGGTCTAGAAATCCTACGCAATCGGAATTGCGAAGTCGTACTTCTGGACCTCGTGCTGCCGGACAAGGACGGATACGAAGTGTGCCGCACGCTTCGGGGCCATCCTTATCCCGCGAGCCTTCGAGTAATTGTGGTCTCGGGGGTGCCTGATCAAACGGAGCTATCCGAGGCCCTGATTCGCGGAGCCGACGATTATCTGCCGAAGCCGTTCGTTCCCCGCGAGCTGTTGGCCAAGGTGCGACACGCCTTCACGCAGAAAAATGCCTTGGACCAGTATGACAACCTTCACCGCCATCTTCTCACCTCCAACGTTCAATTAGAGCACAGTCTGGTGGCTCGCGACCAGGACATTCGCCAGGCGCAAAACGCCTTGCTCTTTGGTATGTCTAAGTTGGCCGAGTCTCGGGATGGGGAAACCGCCGGCCACATGCGCCGCCTTCAGAAATATGTCCGCTGTTTAGGCGAAAAAGCCGCCGAGAATCCGGCTTCGTCCGGCGCGGTGAACTCTGTGTTCCTAGACGAGATGAGTCGCTGCGTTCCCCTTCACGACATCGGCAAGCTCGCCCTTCCTGACAGCATTTTGCTCAAACCCGGCATCTTGGATCGGGCCGAACGCGCCCAAATGGAACGGCACACACTCATTGGCTTTGACATGTTGGAATCTCTGGGCCGCGTGCATGGGCCATCGATTCCTTTCTTGGGCATGGCAATGTCAATTGTGCGCAGCCATCACGAACGATTCGACGGCAAGGGATATCCGGACCACCTGCAAGGGGACAATATCCCGGAAGCGGCCCGCATCGCGGCCATGGCCGACGTTTATGATGCGCTGCGTCGGCAGCGCCACCATAAACCGGCGCTGCCCCATGCACAAACCGTCCGTCAAATGACGGAAGGCTCGCCGGGCCAATTCGATCCGTTCCTGCTGCGCGTGTTTTCCGATTGCGAAGGAGAATTTGAGCGGATATTTCGGGAAGTCATCGATTAAGTTTGAGTAATTCCTAACTTACCTCACAGAAATCGTGAGATGGCCCATGTCCTTGAACGGAGGAGGGATTAGTGGCCCGCTGCAAATTCCGTATTTGCCCCGACAATGGTCTATTCTTCCTTGAAGATGGAGATTTTGAGGCCGCCGATATGGATATCGAAGTACTCTCTGAAGGATTAGAGAAAAGAAGGTTGGCAGTGCTCCCAGGTATGATTGCGGTTGGGACTGCTAGTCAAATGACTGTGCCCGTGGAAATCCAAGTTTGCCGGGACCAGCCCAAGAACGATCTTCCTAAGTGGGATTCTGTGGTTGAAACTGGTATCGTGACTCCGTCAGGTGTTCTATTCCTCAAAGGCTCCGGAGACGCATTTGGCGAACGGATCGAAGTGTCCTCAGGGTGCTATGCCGCTCGGGTTTACTACGGGGGCCAGCGAACGAGTGATCTGAAAGGCAACGACTATTACAAGATAGCTCTATGGCCGCTCTTTCAGTACTCGGTTCGGGTGTTGAAGCTTTGGAAGTCCCCAAGATACAACCGTGGAAAGAAGGGTAATGCCTGACCGATTTGGCGGGCTTGTGTCGATTCTCAGTTTACGTTCCGATGGACAGATTCCGACTGCAACACTAGCATAAAAGGCGGAATTTTTTTCTATCCCGGATGGAAACGCGTCATGAGCACGGTCGTCTTTGAAGAAACTGTTCGAGTTCCCGACTGGGTGAAAAACCTGGAATCCTTCCGCCGATGGTACCTCTCGGATGATTTTCCAGACTCCGGGGTGATCTCTTATATCCAGAAGGAAGTTTGGTTGGATTTAAAAATGGAAGAATTCGCCCACAATCGGGTGAAAGGTGAGATCGCCTCGGTTCTCACTTTTCTAACTAAGAGAACCAGCCTGGGTATCTACTTCCATGATCGATTTCGGCTAATCAATTGGAAAGCCGATCTCTCCACCGAACCGGACGGAATGTTCGTGCTTTACGAAACTCTCCAAAACGATCAGGCGAAATTGGTGGAAGGAGAAAAAGGATGGATGGAGCTCGAGGGCACGCCGGATATGGTGCTGGAAATCGTCAGTTCCAGTTCCGTGAAGAAAGACACGATCAAACTTCGCAAGTCCTATTGGCAGGCGGAAATCCCCGAGTACTGGCTGGTGGACCCGCGCCCCGACCAAGTGTCTTTCGAAATACTTCGTTCCAATTCACGGGGGTATGTTCCCGCGCGAAAGTCAGGAGGTTGGCAATCATCATCCGTTTTTAGTCAGGACTTTAAGTTGCAAAAGAGAACGGACAAACTCGGCTACCCCGAGTTCACCCTTTCAGTTCGATAGCTTGCATTTTTTTCGGTGAACGAGACCCTCCTTCTATTTCCCGGCTATTTTAACCGGCCATGTTCTTGATCACGTATTGCCATACCGGCAGCGTTGAAGCCGCAGGCGCCGTGCACGCCGGCGCCGGGATGGGTGGATGCGGACGCCAAGTATAATCCGCGAACCGGGGTGCGGTAGCGGAAATAGGGAAAGGCTGGTCGAAAGAATAACTGCTGCGGCCAGCGCGCGCTGCCGCCTCCGAGATCGCCCCCGACCAGGTTTTCATCCATCGATTCTAAGTCGGCCGGGGAATGAATCGCCCGCGCTTGAATGAGTGCACGGAAGCCTGGAGCCAAACCTTCGATCCGCCGTTCGATCCGGTCGGCGAAGTAATCCCGATGCTGCGGCCATCCACCATCCATTTGAGAAGGAACGTGAGAATAAGCCCAGAGCGTATGGCCCCCGGGCGGCGCCCGGCTAGGATCGACGAGCGATTGCTGCCCGATCACCAAGTACGGATTAGTGGGGAGCAGGCCGCTTCGAACCTCGTGAGTGAATGCCGCCAAGTCATCGATACTGTCTCCGGCGTGGACGACCGCCGATTCACGAGCCTCGATGGCAGACCAGGGCACGGGGCCTGACAAAGCCCAATCCATTTTGAATGTTCCCCAACCATAGCGAAATCGTCTCATCGACTTCTGAAGCCAACCGGAGACCCAGTGACTATCCAAAAGCTTCAAAAACAAAGCCGGCGCGCCGACGTCGGCAAGAACGGCATGGCGGACAGGAATCTCATCCCCGGCGTCGGTGCGAACCGCCGCGACTTTCCGATCTCGAACAACGACTGAGTTGACTCGGCAATTCAATTGCACCCGGCCGGCGTGTTCCTCCAGCCGGCGAATCAAGGCCTGCGTAATAGACTTGGCGCCACCAATCGGAACCCGGAACCCGCTGCCCGCCGCTAGCAATGCCAAGACGAGGCCTAATCCCGCGCCAGTCATATCATCAGGACCTAAGTCTACGTGCAAGGCCAGGGCAGGGATGATTCGCCGGGCAGCTTCGGTTTGAAAATATCGCCGCGACCACCCTGCGGGAGTTCTTAGACCGAATACACCCATTTTCATTAGACTCACGAGCCCCAGCCGCCAAGCAGGCTCGAGAGAGGGCAGGGGCGCTAACAATGCGGCCGTCAGCCGGTCGCCCATGGATTGCTGCCACTCGGCCAGCCGACGCCAGGCCTCGCCGTCCGGTCCGAAGGATCGTACCGAGCGTTCGATGTCCCGCGAGATGGCAGCACAACTTCCATCGGGGGCCGGGTGGCAACTTTCAAAGAGAGCGTTCTGAAACTGGAGACCAGCGCCTTTCAGATCCAAGTTGCGAAAGGCAGGGCTGTCGTCCGCGAAGGGAAAAAACGCCGCCCCCACGTCATGTCGATATCCGGGTAAGGTTAATTCCTCGGAGTACAGTGCTCCACCGGGCCGGCTTTTGGCTTCGAGAACCAACACGCGCCATTCATGTCGCGCCAGGGTCGCCGCCCCTACTAAGCCGTTTGGTCCCGATCCCACGATGATCGCATCCCAGTCCTCGCTCAAGAAGCCTCCGGAGCTTGAGGCCACTTCTCGATTTCACGCCGCACGTCTTCCAAAGACAGGCGAATTGGGGCGGTCTCTAAGAAATCTTCGCTAACATGAGCATCTTCCAACTGAATGGCCTGAACGCGCTGAACCTCTTGCTCAAGACGCGACAACCAAATGGGAACCTCCAGGCCCGATCCACTGGGATGAGCGGTTAAGGAATCCACTTGTCGCCGCAGTTGGTCGAAATAGCGGGCGGCTTCCGACCGATCCTCATGCTCCATGGCCGGCTCGACCAGGGCGCAGAGCCGATCGACCTCCATCGGCGACTCAAATTTTTCTCGAACTCGTTCCGAGATCGACGCCAACCGAAGCCCATGCGTTTTCTCCAGCCGTTCCAACTCTTCACGGCCTTTGGCGAACAGGGACCGCGTCAACAATTCGCCCCGTTGCTGCCACAAGAGAGCAGCTCCCCAATGGCCTTTGGCGACAAGAATTTCATGACCCCAATAGAGAGGACGCAGTTGCCAGACGTGCCGATCGTGAGCGGCCTTGATTCGCAAGAAATCCAGAAGGACATAGAGCTTGTCGCCGTAATCAGACTGTGGGCTCGAGCTGTTGTACTCCCTGTACTCGTCGTAATACTCCACCAGAGTTTCAAGAATGCACTCCAAAAGATAGATGACATCCAATCCCCGGGGCCGCATTCCTTGGGCATCGATGTCCTCGATGAGCTGGATGGAATGCATGGGGTCAGGATTCTCGCGCAGAAAATCTAAGAACGCTTGAATGCCTCCTCGCAAAATGCCGCGGAGATTGGCCAAGGTCATGAACTTGACGTGAAACAAATCCCGCCCATAACGCTGGATAAACGTCCGGACCGCGTCCCATTCTTCCGGCCGGAGTTTTTCAATGCTGGAAAGGCGAACCGTCTGGCTATGTTCCACCCAAAGCCGAAAGAACGGCCCCGCGAGGGACTCCAGGATCTCCACCAGCCGAGCGTCGGCTCCCCCGATCGGTTCGGGAGTCTGACTTGGAAGTTCGGAGGATGTGGGAAGATTTTCGGTGATGGAAAAGTCGAGCGACAGGTCCGTCGCCATCCCCGGCCAACCCTCGGACGAATCCACCAAGGTGGTCACCACGGCTTCAAAAGCCGCCTGAAACAAGTGATTGAATTCCGTCAGGCCCAATCCCTCCGGAGCATTACCACGCTCCATAGCTCTGGTGGTCTGCAATAGATCAAAAGTTTCACGCAGCAGTCCGAGCCGGGGTAGGTTGGCCAAGAGCGTTCGCAGCATGGTCTGGGCGATACGCACGCGCAGAATTTGCTTCGGTTGGCCCCCTTCCGATAAGGCCGGGATTAAGAGCGGCTCCTTTTGAAAAGTCTGCACGAAACTGGGAAGTACCTCGCGCGCTTTCTCGCGTTCGCCATGGAGGAGGGCTTGCACCAGACGATGCACCAGGGGTTCCCATGCAGGAGAGGAAGGACCAAGAGGGTCGGAGGCTTTGTTGTGCTCTCGGTCATCTCCAAGAACACCTCGGATCGCCACGGCGGCCAGATGCAAATCCAGTCCAGTGGCCACGCCCGTATGTAGCAAATGTTCTTTCAGTGCCCGGCGGCGATCATACTCCACCATCGATTCATAGGAACCCATAGGTTGAGGGATGGGATGATTGTGAATGGACTCCAACAGCACCCCTAATTTTCTCTGGTGATTGAGGACAGTGTCCAGCCACTGGGCCAGCATTTGTTCCCATTCTTCATTCCGGTCGATTCGGGAGCAGCGCCAAGCGGTGACTTGCCACAAACGCCCCACCGTCGATAAGAAGCCCAAACGTTTGCCTACTCGATTCGCTTCCGGCTCCAAATCAAACTCTGGAAGCGGTCCGCCACCGTCGACCACGGACCCTTCCGTATCGTCATCGGTCGTGTCTTGGTAAGTCACTCCCTCGTAGGCCGCGGCAAAAGGAGAATCCTCTTTTACCTGCGCGGTGCCGGCACCTGTCTCCCATTCAGGGACGTCCCAATATTCTTCCGCGTTGGCCTCCAAGTAGTCGAAAAACTTTTGCACCAACAGCCAGTCCACGGGCCTTGGACGAGTGGCGCCGATTATCCAACCCATTGCCAAGATGTGGAAGGAGTAAGGGCCGTCTTCGAGAGGCACTTGCTCTGCTTGACTCAGCCAGGTCATGAGCAAGGCCATGGCCGCGTGATAGTCCTCTTTGTGAAGCAGGGCATCGAGCACGAGGGCAAAAGCTTTGGGCGTGCGGAATCCTTCAAGATGCTGCTTCCAGAAGGCGAGATCCCCGGTGGCCTCGCCTTTTTCCCGCCAGCGAGCCATGGACTCGGCCACGTGTTCGGCCGAAATCACGGCCTCGGCCCCATGCACTCGCCTCACTCCCTGAATCTCCACGCTGGCGAATTGATCCCACCAGGCCGCCAATCGCTTCATGCCGGCCGTGAGTGATGGAACGACCGACCGCTCCCCGGCACTCGCCGCCTCGCTGATAATCAGGCTGTAGGTATCAAAAACATTCTCCATCAAGTGAGTCAATTCATCGATGCGCGGGTCGCGAATGCTGTCCTCTTGAGCCGCCGAAAGCGGAAACATCCCTTGAAAACCCAGAATGTTCCAAGGGTCCGGCAACGCGCCGCAATCAATGCCCCGGTGGATCAGGTTCTCCACCTCGGCCAACTGGGAAACGCGACTTTTGAAATCCAAAACAAATCCCAAATTCGAAGTTCCCATCTCTCGTTCCGTTTGGTTTGGGATTTGAGATTTCGTGCTTTGAATTTGTTTCGGATTTCGGATTTCGGATTTCGAAATTCGAATTTCGGGTTGACACGAAGCCAGTCGAATCCATAATTCGGTGAGAAATCGAGTGGATGCCGCCGGGATTTTCTTGGCTTCTTCACGGCTCGCTTGGAAATATCCCATTTCCGCATAAAGAATCGCCAAGTGCCGATGCTGAAGCTGCCCGGCGCGGTGCTTGGCCAGATATTCGTTCAAATGTTGACGTACTCCACCGAGAGGCTGCTTCAGATGCTTTGCTTCTCGTCGCAGCCTTTCGGCGTGAGCCGGCCCCGATCCGTTCAATGAATGGGCGATTTCCAAAACGTTGGCATAAAAAGCTTCCCGGCATTGAGCGATCCGCGGGATCAACTTGGAGAGCGTAACCGTCGAATCGTGAGCCGTCGGGCTGCCGCCGCAAATTCCGGATGCCATCAGGATGGTCCCGGCTAAGACGGCGGCGGCCTCGAAAAGCAATTCATCCTCTCCTCGTTCCTCCGAAGAGTGGGTGGACGAGGTCGAGGGGGCTTGAGGACGCACCCAATCAAGGAGCGCCTCTAACACAATTCCGCGAACCACAAACCGCCGAAACCGCCCCTGGTCGTCCAGATGGTGCGGGTCCCATTCGCCGAAAATGTAATTTCTCGGCCTGCCGGCGGGATGACTTTGATCGTAGGCTCTCGGATCCAAAGCCAGCTCGTCGAGCAATTCCAGATCGAACGACACCTCGGCCAGAATGCCCGGATCGACCGCTCGAAGAATTTGAATCATCCGCTCAACAAGAGGTCGATAGCGTCCCCAGGACGTACCGGCCCCGCGAATATAGAGCGGAATGGGCCGCACTCGTTCATGCGGATAAGGCTCACCCTTAGGCCGATTTTCCAAGATCGCGATCGGCCGATAGCCGACGTAGTCGTTGAGATGATTGAGAGCGCCGGCGATGATTCGCTCGGTCTCATCCCAGGGCGGTCCTTGACTCAGCAGGGACTCGGCGACTCGAGCTAGAAAAAACGGCTGGAACACATCGGCGTCGCTCAGATGAGCCAACAAGTCTTGATGATGACGCCGGTAGGATGGAAGCAGGTGATTGAATGATAGTGCCAGAGCTGCTTCGGCTTGACTTACATCCTGAAAAGCCCCGCCTTCTTTGCGAAGCGCCTCCAACCTCTCGCGCAGCGCCTCATGGAGTTTTTCCCACGGCGGTTTCTCCGCTCCTGAGCGGGGGGCGTCAGCCCCCTGAGCCAAGAAGGCATAGGCATCATTGATTTGTCTTTCAAACCGGCCATCGGGCTTGCCCTCGGAAAAGTTGAGATATCCAAGGATGGCGGAAAGCGAAACAGCCCTTTCTAGACTTGTCAATCTGTCGTCCATGCGTGCTTGTTACAAAGAAGGAGAAAGGATGACTCGCATTTCTTGGACTTGCACCTTGGACGATACAGTTATTTTAGGGCTCAATGACCACGCGAAAACCAACATCTCTGAATCGTTGAGGATATTTTATTGCCTCCCCTACCTCAAAGTCTTTACCAAACTGAAATGGCTCAGGGTCAAGAAATGACTTTCCCCTTGTCATGAGCCAGTCGCCCTCATGAACGTTTGGAACGAAGTGGCCTTTAGGACTGTGCACGTCTCGAACCCATTCTCGGCCGTTTCCTGCCATGTCTCGACACTGATGCGGGCTGACATCGTCCTTGGCCTCCCCGATCTCCCAAGGTTTTTCCAATTGCGTTCCGTTCTTGGCTGATACAGCGATGCTCAAAGGAGCGTTCTCATTCCATTCGCCTGAGAACGGCCCCTGCTTCCGATCTTTTTCATAGTAGCCTGCCGCCTTATCCCATTGATCCTTGGTGGGCAAGTTGGCTTGTTGTGAAAACATCTTTTGAGCGAAATCAAATGCTTCCATGATAGTCACGTTCATCACGGGTATGCGCGGCTTGGCTGGATCATTTGGTTTTTCCCAATCTGTGCCGAGCTTGAACTGAGTCACAAATTCCCGAAAGAGCCCAGCAGAAACTTTATCCACCATGATGTAGTAGGTATCCGGATCGGGCGTGGTTTCGCCAAGATTCTTACCTTTCTTCGGAATGCATATCAACTCTATCGTCAGGTTAGGGTCAAACTCCTTGACGATCCGCTTGTAGTATTTCTTGCCATAGTAATCCTCCTCAGACGCATCCCCAATGGCCCTAAAACCATCGGGCAAGATAATTGTGACTGGCTCCCTGCCCCCGCCGTTCTGAATCGGATTTTTGATTGAAGAGTAAACCCCCATCGCGACAACGGCGATTATGGCCACACCAATGCCCGCGAAGAGCGGCCAGCGGGAGACTGTCGGCGGCTTCCAGGGAATGGTGCGGCCGGCCGCGCTCCGACCTTCCCTCGGCACCGTCGCTGGCACGGGACCGGCCATCGTCGACCATGGGTCGGTAGCGCCTGCGGAATAATTGGCCGTGGGCGCCTCCGAGAGGGCATCGCCTGCCGGCAAGGTGACGGAACCATGTCGCTCTTTTCTGGTCGCCAAGTCCAACGCCTGCGCGAATTCTCGACAACTCGGAAAGCGCTTGGTCGGGTCCTTGGACATGGCGCGCATGACCACTTCTTTTTCCGCGTCCGGCATCGGATCTAGATCGGGAGTGTTGTTGAGGTGGTCATTCATCATTTCCGGCAAGCTCACACCGCCGAAAACGCGGCGATCGAGACGTAGCTCACCGTAGGTAAACGCCAGGGCGTATTGATCGCTGTGCTCGTGGAACTTTCCTGACCAGACTTCGGGACCCATATATGCGGGAGTGCCCGAGCTAGTCGCGGTCACCATCGATCGCTCGCCCTGCAGCCGAGCTAAACCGAAGTCCGCTACCTTGACGTGACGTTCCAAGAGCAGAATGTTGTCCGGCTTGATATCGCGATGTTGGACGTTCTTGCTGTGCAAGAAATCGAGGGCCTCCGTGGACTCGTGCATGTATAGAATCAGCTCTTCGAGCGGGATACCGTTGTGCCCTTCCTTGCGGCATTCCTTCAGCCGGTTGCGAAGACTCCCGTCCGCCAGCTCCATGACGATGTAGAGCCGGTCTTCCGAAATGT
>Ga0137362_10002947_pt1 | contig 11238 bp, 7 predicted proteins | sample MadtaG_2_FD_104801 | JGI IMG/M metagenome (GOLD analysis project Ga0137362, IMG submission 104801) | Vadose zone soil microbial communities from Angelo Coast Range Reserve, California, USA - Mad1_100_16 metaG | ecosystem: Environmental > Terrestrial > Soil > Vadose zone | place: USA: California... | reverse complement strand
CGATCGCTGTAGACACGTGGGTTGGTCATTTCGGACCCGGGCTTGTTCCCTGCCCCAGGTTGGCCCGCCACCGGCTGAACTGTCTGGCCGGGTCTGTTGGCTTGACCGGGCTGCGCGTTTCCGGGCTGGCCTGGATTGTTCGGCGTTCCGGGGCGGCCACTGTATTGTGGCTGTGCGGGCTGGTTGCCTGGGTTGGACTGCTGATTGCCGGCCCTGTTGTTGCCCGGATTGTTCTCCGGCGCTCGGTCTCTGCCCCGAGCAACAACTCTGACGTTGTCTGCCGCCCGCGAATTATCGGGCTGGAGTTGACGCGCTTCGGAGTTGGAAATGGGTCTGCCTCCGTTGGCCCTAATGGCCCCTTCCTGCTTGTCAAAGGAAGCGGGCGGCGGAGGCGGTGCGGTCCTGGCGACCACCGCGCGATTTTCGAATGCTACTGGCGGTCTGATAGTGGCGCGGGCTCCCGCGCCCAGGACTGCCTGACGCTGGGGAGCAACCGCAGGAGTCGCCGTGGTGCTGACCTGAGCAGAAGCGATCTCCCGCTGGTCGACCCTGACCATATTCCGTGCGACGGGTTGCGCGGAGGTGAAAGTCTCATGCGAAGTGGCGGTCACCGCCCCATCGACGCGCTGATTGACGTAGCGAATGTTGGAGACATTGCCATTCCTATTGTTTACGACGGTGGTGTTGTAAACGTTGGTGACGTAAGCGTTGTTCACCGTAGTGTTGGTGACATTCACGTTGGTGACGTAAGTCCGGCTCACGCGGTAAGAGGGGACGAAAACTTCGCGAGGCCCGAGCGGGAACCAGGCAACTCCGGCGCCAACGCCGCCGCCAACGCCAATTCCCACGCTGAAATGCGGGCCGCCGACCCAAGCGACGAGGGCGGGCGCATAAACGGGACGTACGTAGGCGACGCCCACGACCACGGACCGTGGCGGGCACGGTACCCAGCCCCAATAACCGCTTACCTGAACCCAGCGGCCGTAGTGGAAGGGAGCAAAACCCCAGGGTTCATCCTCAACCCAAGTCCAGCCCCACGGCGAAATCCAAACCCAATGGCCGTAACGATAAGGCGCCCAGTTCACGACGGTGACATGCGGGAACCATACAGTGCCGTATTCCGGAACGGAACGCCAGCCGCCGTATTCGTCAAGGTCTTCATAACCGACCACGTCGCTGGAAACATACCGCGCGGAAGTCGAATGGTCTATGCGGCGATCGCGGTCATTGGACCAACGATCGAAATCGTTATCATCATTGCCGTAGCCGCCGATATCGGCGCTGATCTGATCGATTCCGCTGAAAGTGCCGACCTCGTTCGGATGAATAGTATAGGCGGAGCCGCCGCCGGTGACTTCGCCCTGGCCGCCGCGAACGGAGATAATGGTGGCGTCGCCCGCTTCGTTTACGTTGATGCGGTATCTACCGGGACGCAAAACGGTGAAAGCAAGATTCGGGGCGTCAACTTCAAAGATCTCGTCACCGGCGAGACGAAGGACGCGGATGTTCAGGGTGCCTTCGGTGAGGCGCAACTGCGTAACGTTGTCGGTGAGGTTTAAAAACGAAAAACCGGTATTGCTGCCCAGGCGAATTACAGCGGAACCGATTTGCAGTTCGGCTCGAGCATCATTGTCGCTCCAGAGTTTGTCGCCCGTGGTCATGGGGCGGTTGACGACGGCAGTAACCCAGTCGTCGGTTCCGGCGGGCTCGAATGACACCCCTCCGTGAGTGTAACTAAGGCGCGCGACGCGTCCCGACGGGTCGTCGTCATCCGCGGCCGCGCGCTGGGGCGCAAAGAGAACCGCGGTTAGCGCGATGCTGAGCAGGCCCACTAGCTTAAGCGCTTGCGTTTTCATATACGAATTCCTCTCTCCTGAAACTCACGCGGCAGGTTCAAAGTTTGCCGTGTTCCTTCCCACCCCTGGCCTCACTTACTGAGCGCAGCCCAAAGAGTAACACCGCGCCGGGTCGTTGCTGCCTTCTGTCCCTTTCCCCATGTCGAATCAGCAAATGTCGGAGAGAAAGCAGCTCACTACATACAACACGCCGGGGCAGGCAGAGTTGTGTGGGGGTCGCTGCGACATATGAACACGGCTGTCTGAAAAGCAAAAGGCCCGCGCGTGACGAATCCGCGCGGGCCTATGCGCCAATTGAAGGTTTTAGTGGCGACCGTGAGAAACGGAGCTTCCCCCGCTTCCTCGTGGGCTTCCGCCACCGCCGCTGCTGCCGCGCGAGCCTCCACCGCTGGATCCGCCGCCTCCGCCGCGGTAACTGCCACCGCCGCTAGACCCGCCGCCTCCACCGCTGCGGTAACTGCCACCGCCGCTGGATCCACCGCCTCCACCGTAGCTCCGGCTCGGAGCAGAGTAGCTGCGCGGCGCGGAGTAGCTGGGTGCGGAATTGCTAGGCGGCGCCGAGTAACTCCGACTCGGCGGTGAGTACGTGCGCGACGGCGCATTGTAGCTGCGCGGCTCAGAGCTGCCGCGATTGCCGTTGTATGAAGGCGCGCTACGTTGAGGTGGTTCGTACGAGCGCCCATTGGAGCGCATCTCGCTCGAGGCCGGCGCACGGTTGCTGTTGAATGACGGCGCGTTGGAGCGCGAACCTTGCGGTGGTTCATACGAGCGCCCACTGGAGCGCATCTCGCTCGAGGTCGGCGCACGGTTGCTGTTGAATGACGGCGCGTTGGAGCGCGAACCTTCGCTGCCGCCCATCGAGCGGTTGGTGCCGGCCCACGCCGGACGATCGGAGCGATTCATGCGTGCGGGCTGAGCGGACCCATTGGCCGCGCCTGCGCCGCTTGGACGGTCGATGCCGCGGGGCGCCTGGCCCCGGTCGGTCGCATTACCCTGGGCTTGCCAGGAACGAGTCCCGGTGGTTGAACGCTGATTGGGCAAAGAGCCGCCGTTATCGTTCGCGATGCGCATGTTGTTGTGAATCGCGGAGGGCGGCCGATTTTGCGAGAGTGCCTGTTCGCGCGCAGACATTGCAGGACCATTCTGCATCGCGCCGCGGCCGTTGAAGCCATTGTTCGATGGGCGCTGCGTCGCGCCATTCGACGGGCGGTTGATCGCCGAGCTTCCCAACGAGTTGCCCACGCGGCCTGCCGTCAGGCCGGAGGTATTCATGGTGCGAACGCGCATTTGCGAGGCCCCAGCTGCGGGCGCCGTGCGTGCCATCACCGAGCGGTTCTGGATCGACGCGGACGGCCGGGCGATGTTGCCCCTGGCATTTACGGCGCCGATGGAGCTCTGCCGGGTCGGAGTGAAGCCCGCGCCTCGGGTTACTTCTGCGCCGCGCAACGAGGTCGCAGTGATGCGCGCGGAGCCGCGGTTAATGGCTTGGCCATTGACGAACGCGGTGCGCGAAGCCACAGTCACAGCGTTGACGTTGCGCGCGTTCACGAAATTGAAATTGCGGATGTTGGTGTTGTTGAAGATCCCCCTGTCGCGGATGAAAGTGTTGCGAACGTTGATCCGTTCGACAAAACCACGGCTGCAACGGAACCCGGGAAAGAACGGTTCGCCGAAACCGAGCGGGAACCAGCCAATTCCACCGCCGAAACCCGCAGAGAAACCAAAGCCGCCGCCACCAAAGAAGCCGACGAACGCCGGCCCAAATACAGGTCGCGCGAAAATCGGGCCCGGGCACCAGCCCCACCTGCTGCCAATGAATGCCCAGCCGCCATAGTGGAAGGGAGCAAATCCCCAGGGATCGTAGTCAACCCAGGTCCAGCCCCACGGACCGACCCAACTCCAGTAGCCGTAGCTGTACGGAGCCCAACCGACCGGGACGGCAGAGGGATACCAAACATGGCCGTAATCGGGTTCGTCGCGCCAATAGCCATTGTCATCGAGGTCGGAGTATCCTACGGTGTCTCGCGAAACGTAACGGGCGGAAGTGGAGTTGTCTTCCTTCAAATCGCGTTCGCTGGCCCAGCGATCCAATCCGTCAGGAGCGGGCGCCGACGAAACGTTGTACTCGACGTTATCGATGCCGGTGAACTCACCGCGTTCACCGCTATGAATGTCGTAAGTCTTTCCGCCGGCGGTGACTTGGCCGTCGCCGCGGATCACCGTGATGCGCGTGCCATCGCCGTTCTCATCAACGTCGATGCGGAAGGCGCCGGCCTGTCTCACCGTAAAAGCCAGGTTCGGCGTGTCGACTTCGTAGAGCTCCCCTTCGCGTAGCTCACGCACGCGGAAGTTGATGGAGCCTTCAGCCAGGCGCATCTGGGTGATGTTTTCATCGAGATTCAAAAAAGAGAGAGCCGTCATGCTGCCAAGATGAATGCCAGCTTCGCCGACCTGCAATTCGGCGCGGGAATCTTTGTCAGTCCAGATCTTATCGCCGATGGTCATGGGCCGGTTCTTGGCCGCGCTGCCCCAATCGCCAGAGCCGCCGGGCTGGAGCGAAACGGAACCATCCACATAGCTAATGCGCGCGGCGCGCGTCGGCGGATCGCCTTCATCTGCTCGCGCCATCGGCGCGGTGAAGCACAGGAGACCGGTGACAATCAGAAACAGGCTGAGCCTGCGGCCAACGGAAGTCATGTTCTTCATCATAGTTAAACCCCTGTCTTCGGTCCGGGCCGGAGGGTTCTGGCCGATGGGAGTGTACCTCTAGCTGGCTCCCTATAGGTAGAACCCCGAAGCAGAGAAGAAGTTGCCCCCCGGAAGCAGGCGGCTGAGTTGGGCGGGGAGCACTGAGAGTTTATAGTACGTGGAGCCCGCCCTAAGTCATTTGGAATCTGTTCTTTAGGATAGGTATTGCTGCTCAAGGGGAATGGTCGGCGCACCGTCTGTGAACGGTCAATTGTTCCGTTTTGTCCCCGTCGGAAGAAGGTGTATAAAGCTCACAGTCTCGCGCCAGCAGTGGGGTTGTTCGAGACTCAGAGGAGACGGTCATGTTCAAGAGATTGCTTGCAACCACGAACGACTACACGTTGACGATCATGCGCTTGATCCTGGGAGTCGTGTTTTTCGCGCACGGAGCACAGAAGATGCTCGGATGGTTTGGGGGTTACGGCTTCTCGGGCACGATGGGCTTCTTCACCCACCAGATGCATATTCCTGCGGTGTTTGCATTTCTCGCGATTTCAGCGGAGTTCTTCGGGGGGATCGGTCTGATTCTCGGATTGCTCACACGCATCGCCGCCTTCGGGATTGGCTTCGAGATGCTCGTAGCCGTGATGATGGTCCACAAACAGTTTGGGTTTTTCGCGAACTGGACAGGTGCGCAGAAAGGCGAGGGCATCGAATACCACTTGCTGGCGATTGCCATCGCTCTCGCTCTTCTCGTACGAGGAGGAGGAGCCTTGTCCTTGGATAAGGCGCTGGCGAGGTAAGAACGCGGGGTGCCGCGGGAGAGCTGAACCATGGGTTTCGAAATCGGGCATGGCATCGAGCGAGTTGCCGGTGCGCACCAATTCGCCGCAACCGTCGAGAAACTGGAAAGTATTTTGAAATCGAAGGGGCTGATCATCTTCGCCAAAATTGACTTCAGCGGAGACGCGCAGCGCGCCGGGCTGCAGATGCCGCCCACACAGATGCTGATCTTCGGCCATCCCAAGGCGGGGACACCACTCATGGTGGCGGTGCCGGGCTCGGCCCTCGATCTGCCGCTCAAGATTCTGATTTCGCAGGATGCCACAGGAACAGTCTGGCTGAGCTACAACACGCCGGAGTATTTGGCGGAGCGGCACGGCCTTCCCCCCGAGTTGGTGAAGAACATTGCGGGTATTCGCGCGTTCGCGCAGGCGGCAGGAGCGAGCTAGCCGGACGCGCCATTGCTGTCGCCAATCTGGTATCCGACGCCGCGAATCGTTCGGATGAGCTGGCGGTCGTGTCCGGAATCGACCTTGCGGCGCAAATAGTTAATATAAACGTCCACGACATTGGTCATGGTGCTCAGATTCGGCTTCCAGATTTGCTCGACAATCATGGAGCGGGCAACCGGTTGTCCGGAGTGGGGCATTAATAATTCGAGCAGACTGAATTCTTTGGGACTGAGTTCAATGGTCTCGCCGCGGCGATGAACCGCGTGGGTCACTCTGTCGACTTCCAAGTCGTCAACTTTGAGGACGGCGCAAGCCGGGCAGCTGACCCGGCGCAGGACCGCGCGAATGCGCGCGGCGAGTTCCGCGAAATCGAAGGGCTTTGCGAGACAATCGTCCGCACCGGCGTCGAGACCGCGCACGCGGTCCTCAACCAGGCTGGCTCCCGTGATAATCAAGATGGGCAGATCCGGTTTTTCTCCGCGAATACTCCGGAGAACATCCAGGCCGTCGCCCTCCGGCGAGTCGAGATCCAGGAGCACGAGGTCATACGAGTGGTCGGAAGCCAAATGTTGGGCCTCCGTTCCACTCCTCACGATTTGTACTGCAAACTGTTCTTGCAGCAGCCGCTGATGGAGGAACTCCGCGAGCGCTGCGTCATCTTCGGCGACAAGAATCCGCATCGGTACACACGCAGGACTGAGATTTTGGAAGGGGGTAAAACGAGTCTGGCGATCATATGCCGGTGTGTCAAGCAGACATGAGGGTGTATTTGCGCAAGCAGCAAGTCCCGGCCCGAGGCGCTTGAATGCTTTAGAAATTTCGCTCGGGCCTCACGGTTTCGTACCGGAAGTCGCCAGGACTCCAGTTCCGGATGGCGAGCTGCGTGGACAAGATAAGCTTGCACGTCCTTGTAGATTTTGGAGCCAACGCTTGGACTTAGAATCGGATGATAGTATCGTTAAATGACCACCCCAAACTGGAGGAGTTCGATGAATCGACGGATAATCAGTGCATCTCTCACGGCCCTTTCTGTTTTTCTTACCTTGGCCGGCTGCCAGAAATCGGCCGACCAGCAATCCGCCTCGGATGCCAATTCGTCCTCGCCTGATGCTTCGAAGTCCGCGAAGAAAGAATCCCCCGGGCTCTTTGAATCGAAGCCACTCGTGGTTCCGGCGGGGACTCCTATCGAAGTCGTTCTCGATGAAACAATAGGCTCGAAAACCAGCTCGTCCGGCCAAACCTTCTCCGCGACCGTCCAGGATCCGGTCGAAGTTGAAGGCAAGGTTGTGATCCCCAAAAGCGCGCGTGCTTCCGGGCTTGTCAGGGAGGCTAAAGCCGCCGGGCGGTTCAAGGGTGGCGCCGTGCTTTCACTCACGCTGACGAGCGTCACCATCGACGGCAAGGAGCATGAAATTCGCACCTCTTCTCCCACAATGTCCAGCAAAGGCAAGGGCAAGAGGACCGCTGTGATGGTTGGCGGTGGGGCCGCTGGCGGAGCAGGGATTGGCGCTATCGCCGGTGGCGGCAAAGGCGCAGCCATTGGTGCGCTGATCGGGGCAGCCGCAGGAACAGGGGGCGCGGCCTTTACCGGGAACCGCGACATCACGCTTCCGGCGGAAACGGCTCTTACTTTCAAACTAACTGAGCCGCTCGAAGTCAGAAAGAAATAGTGCTATCTTTGCGTGCCCTGCGGCATCCTCTTGGCTCCCGCAGGGCGTGTTTTTCTGCTCGTCTTCGGCCGTGAGCCCGAGTGGAATTTCCCTGCTAGAAAAATCTCTCACACCAATTAGGGCCTTCCGTGTCCTCCACGGGTACATCCCTCAACTCGCTCTCTCAGCACACATGCTAGACTGCGATGTGCGCTGACCCCGACGAATCGGAGAGCGCTCAAGAACAGAAATGGAAGATGCCTTCATCTGCGATGCGATTCGAACGCCGATTGGCCGCTACGGTGGGACGCTCTCCTCGATTCGCACCGATGACCTGGCCGCGATCCCCCTTGCGGCGCTCATTCAGCGCAATCCGAAGGTGGATTGGGACGCTCTCGACGACGTAGTCTACGGCTGCGCCAATCAAGCCGGCGAGGACAACCGCAATGTCGGCCGCATGGCGCTGCTCCTGGCTGGACTGCCTAAAGAGGTCCCGGGGGCGACCGTCAACCGCCTTTGTGGTTCGAGTATGGACGCGGTCGCAACAGCTGCCCGCGCCATCAAGAGCGGCGAAGCCGACCTCGTGATTGCCGGTGGCGTGGAGAGTATGTCCCGTGCGCCCTTTGTGATGGGCAAAGCGGATGGCGCATTTTCCCGCTCCTTGAAATTCGAAGATACGACGATTGGCTGGCGTTTTGTAAACCCGCTCATGAAAGCGAAGTATGGCGTAGACACGATGCCTGAGACCGCCGAGATCGTGGCGGAGGAGTATCACATCTCGCGCGGAGATCAGGACGCCTTTGCCTTCCGCAGCCAGCAACGAACGGCAGCGGCAATGCGCAACTGCCACCTCGCTGAAGAAATCGTCGCGGTACCGATCCCGCAAAAAAAGGGCGACCCTGCGTCGTTTGCCAAAGACGAACACCCGCGCGAAGACACAACGCTTGAGGCCCTTTCCAACTTGAAACCTATCGTCAAGCCCGGCGGCACAGTGACCGCTGGCAACGCCTCCGGTGTGAACGACGGCTCGTGCGCGATGGTGCTGGCTTCAGAAGCCGCGCTAAAGCGCCACAGCTTGACGCCGAAGGCACGCGTGATCGCCGCCGCAGCAGCAGGCGTCGCGCCCCGCGTCATGGGCATGGGCCCCGCTCCGGCCACCCGCAAGGTTCTCGCCAAGGCCAATCTGACGCTCGCCCAGATAAATGTCATCGAGTTAAATGAAGCTTTCGCCTCGCAGGCTCTGGGCGTCCTGCGCGACCTCGGAATACCCGATGACGCCCCGCACGTCAACCCCAACGGCGGCGCCATCGCTCTCGGTCATCCGCTCGGCGCCAGCGGTGCGCGGCTCGTTACCACCGCGACATACCATCTGCGTCGCACCGGCGGGCAGTTTGCACTCTGCACCATGTGCATCGGCGTCGGCCAGGGCATCGCCGTCATTCTTGAGCGCGTGTAATCGGCCGGCCCCGATCATCCCCCAGGAAGAGAAACCTTCATGCTCTTCTCCGGAATCCATGGCGCCAGCATTCGCTATCGCGCCATCTGGTCTTCGAGAATCATTGTCTTGACGATGTGCTTTGTGTTGCGGCGGGGAATACGCCGGTGAACTATCACCGTGGAGAAACTTTGGCCGTCACCACGGCGCATTGCGACCAATCCCGGGTCCTTGGCGGTTCAGTCTACAAAATCGATGATGGCTCCATCTCTCCGGTCCAAAAATCCGGCGAACTGTCCGAAGTTTGGAGCCGTAACGTTGCTGTATACGTCATGAAAATTGCCGTGATTGGTCACGTTCAGCGAGTAGACACCCAGGCGAATGTGATGAATCTTACCGTGTTCAGAACCAAGAAAAGGAATCCGGAATTCACGATAGAGCCTCACATCCAACGAGAAAAATGTCGCGAAGCGCTGCCCATTGGGACTGCCCACATAGTTCTGCAGGACGTCGGTGTTGGAGTAGGGGTAGCCCGTGTGCACGTCCGCGAGGGGGCTGAACTTGAAGCTCTTCGGCAAAGAAAAAATTCCCCAGGTCACAATGCGGTTGGGAACATCATACGGCAGGATGCCGTAGACGTTCGGCCGGATGACGGGCTGCGCGAAAGGAATGAGCACGCTGGAAAGATTGTTCAAATCTCCGCGCGTGCGGCTCCAGATGTAGGACCCGTTCACCTCGTTGTTTTCGCGAATCGTGAATCGCACGGTGCTTTCCAGCTCGCGATAGTGCGACGAGCCCGTGTTCGTGAGACCCAGGAAGGAATCCTTGCCCGGCGCCGCCTGAAATGGGTTGACGACAAATAGGTACGTCGTGTGACTGTCGATGTACCCGAGGCGCAGCACAACGTTTTTCCGCAGCTCGCGATCGCCTCCCACGTTCCAAGTGAAATTGCGCGGGGTCGTCCCCGGTTGACTCGGCAAGCCGCTTGCGGACAACGGATTCACATTGCCCACGTAAGCGTTGGTGTAGGTAACGGGAACTCCGATGATCTGGCCTGCCGGATCGAACTGGCTGACAACGCGAGTGGGGTTGGCTGCAAAGTCGGCTGCCAGAAGAGGCAGCACGCTGTAGAACAAGCCTGCTCCCGCTCGAATGACGGTCTTGCCGTCCTTGCCAGGGGCATAAGTGACGCCAACGCGTGGAGCAAACGCAGCGGACCAACCGGACGTTTCACTCGACAACCGCGCCCCCAGATCGAGCGCCCAGTGAGAGTTAAGGATCCAGTGATCCTGAAAGAACTCGGCGACGGCCGTATCCGAAGCGTTCTGGACGCCTATTCCCTGAAAATCAATCTGTTGTGCCAGCGAGCCATCCTCGCGAAGCAGCCGCACGGGATCCGCGGCGCTGGTCCCGGAGTAGGCACGATAGTTGAGATCCACACCGGCGCGGATCTCGTGGCGCCCGAGCCAGTGTTTCTCAGAGAATTGGTAACTGGGCAGAAGTTGAAACTCCTTGCCTCTTCGAGACCATTGATTGAAGAAGTTCCCGCCCCAGCCCTCCGGCGTAATGACCATATCCGCAAATCCCTGACCGTGGGCATTGCTGTCGAACCGCGTGTATTGCGCAACGGTGCTGAATATCGCGCCCGAATCTAACAAGTACTTATCGACTAGACCCACCGCCACGCCTTTTTGATTCAAGTCGTTCGAGGCGGCCTGCGAAACGAGGGCATTGATGTCGGCGTGCTGCTGCCGAAGAGGAAACACGTTCACCGTAAGCGTCAGCACCTGTTTCGGCAAAAGAATGGCCTCAAGGGTAGTAAACGAATTGAAGCCCTGCTTCTTGCTGATGTCGTCCGGCCAGGGCAGCCCGCGTACGGTGCGCTTCTTCATCTCGTACTGGAACACTTCCGAAAAGAACAGTTTGTGGCTGAGAAGCGATCCGCCAAAGTCCATTCCCGGAGTTGCCTCCGAGAGCCCGATCATCGACCCGTTTTTCCCGAGAACGGAGGGCAGAAAGTTTTTGAACTTATAGTTCCACTGGTCTTCGGGCGGTTTCGTTTCAACGGCCGTCAGCCCCCCTGAAAAGCTCCCGAGCCCGGCGTTATAGGGCGTTTTGTAGACGGCAAACGACTGCACGGCATCCGTGGGCACAGGAATCGAAAAACTCCCGGTGACTGGATCGCCGGTCCGCGCGGAATTCACCAGCAACAAGCTTTGATTCTCGTCGGCACCTTTGAAGTTCAGTTTTCCATCAAGCGTCCGCACCACGCCCGGCGTAATCGGAAGCACTTCTCTGATCTTCTGCTGGGGAGTCGGGAGAGAAATCATCTGGCGTTCCGTGACCGTCGCGGTCGGCGTCGAAACGCTCTCCGT
>Ga0137362_10002945_pt1 | contig 11240 bp, 9 predicted proteins | sample MadtaG_2_FD_104801 | JGI IMG/M metagenome (GOLD analysis project Ga0137362, IMG submission 104801) | Vadose zone soil microbial communities from Angelo Coast Range Reserve, California, USA - Mad1_100_16 metaG | ecosystem: Environmental > Terrestrial > Soil > Vadose zone | place: USA: California... | reverse complement strand
TCATCGCACACTGCGCGGTCAGCGACCCGAAGCGTGGCCGGCTATGGCAGGACCAGCGGATCAGGCGCGCCGGTTTCGGACTTGCCGAGGCCGTCCAAGGGGACACGGAGGTGTGGATAGACGACTGGTCGCTGAAGCGCCGGGCCGGCGTCTACGAGGCGAAGATCGCTGCGGAGGATTTTGCGATTGCGGTCGAACTCGCCGATACGCAATCCCCGCTGCTCAATGGGGATGCGGGCGTCAGCCGCAAGGGCCCAGGGCCGGCGTCGGCCAGCTACTACTACAGCCTGCCGCACATGAAAGTGACGGGAAACATCACTCGCGGCGGACAACCATCGCGGGCGGCAGGCGAGGCGTGGTTCGACCATGAATGGTCCAGTGAGTATCTCGAGGACGCCGCCCAGGGGTGGGATTGGATCGGCATCAACCTCGATCACGGCGCAGCGCTGATGGCCTTCCGAATTCGAGGCGTGGATGGGAGCGTGCGCTGGGCCGGGGGGACGTACCGCACCGGCGATGGCAAAGTTGACATATTGCAGCCAACCGAGGTGCGCTTCGACGCCATTCGCACCTGGATATCGCCGAGAACGGGCACCCACTATCCGGTGGAATGGCGGGTCGCGGCAGGTTCGCACAACTTCGTCTTGAAGCCGCTGATGGACGACCAGGAAAACGACACGCGCCTCTCCACCGGCGCGATTTACTGGGAGGGCGCGGTGCGTGCGTACGAAGCGGACCAGCCGGCCGGCAGAGGCTACCTCGAACTCACGGGGTACGGCGACCGACTCAAGCTACGGTGAATCGGCGCTACCAGAATTTATACGTAAAGCTGAGGTTCCCGTTGCGATCGGAAAAGGTAAAGTCCGTCTGATTCGAGCTGCGTCGTTCATTGCGAAAGAACAGGTTGAGCGTCCAGCGCTCCCTGGGAATATAAAAGACGTTGATCTGTTCGGCGGTCACCCGGTCGAAACGAGGCGGCGCCAACAAGCCGAGCACGGACTGAATGGCGACGTAATCCTGATCCTCGCGGGATGCGATGAAATCGACGGTTATTTTGTCCGTGGGCCGCCACGTCGGCGAGATGCTGAAGCCCTTCGATATGAAATAGTTCGACGCATTCACGAGGTAGGCATGCAACTCATGCCAGCCGGCGAACCCCAACTGGGTCTTTTCGGTCGGCAGCCAGTTGAATGTCGCCCTCCAGATATCGCCCGAGAAATTGCCGAATATGGCGCTCGGCAGGATGTTTTGCGGAGGAAGCGTATGCTTCAAGTACCCGGCGTAGGCGTCGACATTGAACTTTTCCGTCAATGCATACTTGACCGTGCCGCGATAAATATCCTCTTTGAAGTCACGATCGAACGGCAGATTGTCGAACGTATAGTTCTGCGGATAAAGGCCTCTGGTGTACAGGTACTCGAGGCCGAAAGTGTCGGAGACTGCCGTTGTGAACTCCATTCCGGCATTGCCCGACCGCAACTTGAAATTATTGTAGGCCGCCGCGGCTGCTCCATGGCTGATTTCCGTTTCGCGCGCGCCGCCGACGATCGCCCAATGCGGACCCACTTGAAACGTCCCCTTCCCAAAGTAGGTCTTGAGATCGACCAGATCCCGGCCCAAATAGCGGGTCTCGGCGAAACCAGCCAGTGAGCGATTGAATTCGGCGCCGACCTGGCCGGAAAAGTGCGACCCCACCAGCCAATTCCAGACGAGCGAACCATCGCCGCCTGTGTTGTTGAGGGCGGTGTTATTGGCGAACCGGCTATAGTCGGCCCGCAGGGAAAAATCGATGACTTGCCTCCCGATGAACCACTGGCCGGCACCACCCCCGGACAAGGTGTTGATGCGGTCTCCCCGGGTCGCATTGGGCGTGAGAGTGGACACTACCGGATTGAAGCTCGCCGGGATTCGGTACAAATTGTCGTCGTAGGTGTACTGATCGCCCACGAAGAGATGGAAGGTTGTGCCTTCGTCCAGCGTCGGAGGAGGCGGAGCAATCGCCGCGCCGGCTTGGCCCGCGCAGGCAAGCCCCAAGATTATTTTCGTTAATCGACGCAACACCATACCTCCCGCAAGTACTGATTCTAGACTAAATATATCGGGTTTACTCCGCGTCACGAAGGCGCCTTCCCGCCCAACGGCTATCGGCAACCTGGCCGTAGACGCGTCAGTCGCCGTCTTACAAAGGGGCACGGCGTCCCAGTCCTCGCGCGAAGATTCCATGAATTTTCTGCAATGCCAGAGGCGGAAGACGGCGCACGAAGGCGATGCCGAGAACGGTATTGACGACGATCGATACGACGAATATGGGCAGTGTGGCTTGAGGCAAATAAACCATGAGGGCGATCGTCACGCTGGCGAGAACGATGGAAGCGACCGCCACGTTGAACAACGCCCACGGAAAACCGATGCCGCTCCTCTCCAACCATTGTTTGGCATACCACACTGCGATCGCAGTCCCCAACAGTTCCGCCATCAACAGCGACGCCGCAGCGCCCTCCACGCCGAAAGGCGCAGTGAAAAGCAGAATGCCGCCGACCGCGACCACGCTGAGGGCAACGGACATCAGAAGCTGAATTTTTACAAGATTGTTTCCCTGCAGCACTGCAAATGGCGGCCGAGCCAGCGAAAACAAGAGCAGCGCGATCGAGAAAAGCCCGAATAATACGGGATTGAATGCAATCTTGCCGCGAGTCCAGACGTGGAACACGATCGGCATGATCCACTGAAACGCGATCATCAGCGGCGACAGGAGGATGACGGCAAAAAACCAAACAAAACCCATGGTCGCGCTGGTTCGTTCCGAATCCCGCGCACGCAGAAATTTCATGATCTCCGGCATGATCGGATTGGTAATCGTGCCGATTCCCTGCAGAGACAGGTTGCTCATCGTTCGCATGGTCGAAAATGCGGTCATCTGGGCCAAGCCGACGATGGCGCCGAGAAAGATTCGCACACCTTGTTGCCGGGAAATGTCGAGCACCGCGCTCAGGGCAATCGCCAATGAACGCCAGACATTCCTGATACCCAACCCCCAATCCGGCCGCACCGGATAGATCTCATGACGGCGAAATACGCGCCACATATCAAGATGAATCGGGATGTTCACCAGAAGGTTCGCGACGTTGATGCAAATGACGGTCTCGAGTAGATTCGCTCCGAGCGCGACCGCGATCCCAGATACCAAGGCGCTCACCAGCGTTATCAAAGCGTTCCACCACATCATTCGCGGAAAATGGCCAAACGGTGCCGCCGCCCTGAACGCCAGTCCGCTCACGCTGGTCGCCACCAGCCACGTTACAGAGTAGAGAATCAAAGAGAGAGATGCCTGATGCAGAAGGCCGCTATCCATCGAGCGCTCGGGGTCGAACGCCATTTGCACGAAGCCGAAGTAAATGAATCCGACAATTGCCAACAGTTCGAATGAAGCGAGCAGCACCACATAGGGAAGCGCCGAATAGAACAAGAGGCGCATCTTTTCGAGATGCTCGTCGCCAGTCTTGAGAAACTCGTAGCCGACATAATTATGATGGCTAGCGCTCAGCATCGACGACAATCCGATGATGGTCTGGATGATGAGCCAGCAGCCATATTGATCCAGGGACCAATGCGTGAGAAAAACCGGGACGAGCAAGATTTGGGTCAGTACGGTCAGTACTATTCTCACCCAAGCCGCAGCACTGGCTGAGAGAAACCTGTTTAGCGAACTCATTGAACTCGGGTATCCGCCCTCACACGTCGTCCCAGCGATTGAGCTTCCGGTAAGTCGCCTGCAGTTCCTCGATCCGCCGGCTCAGCGTGATTTTACCGGTCAACAAAGACCTGAATACCGTCGTGAGATCGTCTTGCATTTGGCTAGCTCTGTCCTTGAGATTCCCGGACTTTCAGCACGATCATGTATTCATAGATCGCCTGAAGCACGGCATACTGAAACCCGGCGCGTCCGTCCAGGAAGCCGCGTTTGCCGAAATACAAAATGCAGAACTTCACCAACGGCCTCAGGGGAATCCGATAAAAAAGCTCCTTCTGGTGAAACCGCCGCTCGTGGAAATCCGCCGCCGTGAATGCCTTGCGCAACGAAAACGAAAGCTGCTCGCCTCGATTCTGTACGATCTGCCGGGCTTCCAGCGTGCTGTATGAATTGTGCCGCTCGAACCAGTGACCGATTCCCTTGCTGAAGGGAAAATGATCCAGATAACCGGCTACGCTGCCCACCGGCCCGTCGGCGACCGATACCGGATTGACGAGCCTCTCGTAGCGCATTTTTTCCGGCCGAAAGAGCCGCAGGTAAAACGGCGAGGTCTGCACGTGCTTCAGCCATGTATCCATGAAAAAGTCGCGCCGTTGTACACGAAAAGCGACGTGGTCTCCGGCGTCGCCCGTCGCGCTTTTGACGTTTGCCGCCAACTCGGGGGTCATCCGTTCGTCCGCATCGATATAGAAGACCCAGGAATGCTTGAATTGCAGGTTGCGCAGTCCCCAGTTCTGATGCGCCGACCAGTTGTCGAACACGCGCTTGACCACGCGCGCCCCGAACCGCTCGGCAATGAGCGGCGTTTCGTCGGTGCTGAACGAGTCATAAACGATGATATCGTCGCACCACGAAACCGACTCCAGGCAAGCAGGAAGGTCCTTCTGCTCGTTTTTCGTGAGGACGAGGACCGATACCGTCACCTACCGTCTCCACGTCGTCGCGTGACCCGACACGGCATCGCGGTAATGACCGACAAATTTCGGAACCGCCACCTCCCAGTCGTGCGCACTCGCGGCTTGCCGCGCGGCGCTCGAGATCATCGCAATCCTCTCAGGCGAACTCGACAGAAGCTGCGCAAGACGCTCCAGATCGGCGGCGGAGGCGTCGAATTGCAGCAACCAACCGGAGTCGCCGTGCTGGACGAACGAGTTGAGCGGCACCATGTCGCGGCAAACCACGATGAGGCCCGCCGCCATGGCTTCGACGACGCTGATCCCGAATCCCTCATGCTCGCTCGCGGTTATATAGACGCTTCGTTCACCCAATTCGGCGCGCAACGCCTCCTCGTCCAGAAATGGTTCGAAACGCACGCTACCACCGAGCTGCAACCGTTCGGCCTGGTCGGTGAGTTCCGGCAGCAGTCCGTCGAAGTCCCGCCCACAGATCAACAGATCGATGGGAAAACCGCGTCGCCGCGCCGAGGCCGCGTAATCGATGACCAGGTCGACCCGCTTGTTGCGCGACAGCCGGCCCCAATAGATCCAGCGATGGAGGTTTCTCGGGCGCCCGGGGTTTACGCGGTTGAATTGTTTTACCTGAACTCCATTGCTGCAGAGCGATATCCGATCGACGTAATGACTGAAGTAATCGTAATCGCCGATGCTGCTGGCGAGCACGCGCTCATAGTGGCCCGCGGTTCGCCGAATCATGGTCGATTCGTAAATGCGCTTCAACATGTAGCCCCGATTGGTGTGCCAGAACCCTCCATGGGTGCTGAGTACTGCCGGCTTGCTGCCGCAGGCAAAACGGACGTTCCCGCTGATCGCCATCAATTGAGGATCATGGACGTGCAACAGATCATAGCGTTCCACCAACTTGCGCAGGGCCGGTGCCCAGCCAACGACCCGATTGCCGTACAACGGAAGGCGATGCACGATGACACCCTGAATGGTTTCGTCGACCCGGCTCAACCCCGGCGCCACGTGGGCCACATCCATTTGAATTCCGTGCTCTTTGACCCGGAGCGCCAGTTCGAGGACGACCCGTTCAAGTCCCCCCAAAGACGGAAAGAACGTCGGTGTGATCGATAGGATCTTCACAGTGGACCACGCGCGCCCACTTTGGATCTTAGCAGCCTGGGCTTGATGACGCGGGCGGGATTTCCGGCCACCACCGTCCACGCCGGTACGTCCTTCACCACCACCGAATGCGCCCCGACGACCGCCCCCTCGCCCACCACCACGCCCGGACCCACGAAGCAGTTGGCAGCAACCCACGATTGCGCGCCGATGGTGATCGGCCGATACACCAGCGGCATCGCCGGATCTTCGAAATCGTGGGAGGCGCTGCAAAGGTACGTTCCCTGCGAGACGGTCGCCTGCTCGCCGATGGTGATGTGCGCAAAATTATAGACTTCGACTCCGCGGCCGACGGTGCAGTATCTCTTCAGGGTCAGGCTCCATGGATGCCAGACCAGAACACCATCCATGACCAGAGCCGGAGTTTCGATTTGCGCGCCAAAGAGCCGCAGCGCCGCGATGCGGACCGGCGAAAGCCAGCGTCCGGTTCCCCGCAGGAACAAAAGCTTGAAAGGCCCCCATAGCAACCGCTTCACCTTCACGCCGAGCGGCCACCCCGAAACGGTGTACTGCTGCTCCACATTCAGTTCTCGCGGGGGCTTCGCCGCAGTGTCGGGAGCCGGCGGTGAATCGATGGGAGTATTCATCACGCGGCTATCACATCGAGCAGGCCCTGCGCCATCGCATCGACCGTGTAACGGCGGTGGAACAACTCGCGGGCCGCGCGCCGCATGGCCTGCCGCTCGCCACTCGTCAAAGACAACCAGCGGGACAACAAATTCGCGGTTCCCTCGATCGTGTCCGGGGCGACCAAGCCGGCGCCGGCCGATTGAACTTCGCGCCAAATGTTCACCTTATCGGAAATCAGCACCGGCACTCCGCATCCCAGCGCTTCCGCCACCGCGATTCCGAAATTCTCCTGATGCGAGGGCAGCACGAAGGCATCCGCAGTGTAAAAAGCACCCCACTTCATTGCATTCTGAAGCATGCCCGGCCACGAGACGCGATCGGCAATGTCGAGTTTCCGCGCAAGCTCGGTGAGCGTGGCGACCATTCCCGTCTGATCGGGACCGGCGATGACCAGTTGCAGCGTGAGGTCCCGCGACGCCACCCGGGCAAAGGCCTGGACCAGCAGGTCGCACCCCTTCTTCTCCTGGATGCGACCCAGGAAAAGCAGGATTCGACGCCCCCGAAGCTGCGGATTTGCCGCGAGATACAGCTCTCTCAGCGCTTCCACGTCGTCGGGCGGGGTGCTGGTTCCGTAGGAAACGACGCGCTCGTGAGCCGCGTACAGCCAGAATGATCGACGTGCCTGCAACCGCTCCTCTTCGCTGGTAAACAGCACCGCTCGCGCATCGCGCAGAACCCGATAGTCTCCCCAGGGCCAGTAGAGCCATTTCTTCAAGTGTTTACGCGGATACGCATGCTTGAACCACGGATCCAGCATGCCATGAGTAAAAACGAAGTAAGGCAGCTTCATGCTCTTCAGAACGCGCCAAACGGCAAAGCTGTGGTATTGCCACAGCCCGTTCACGATGATGGCATCGTATTCGGCAGCATGTGCCCTGAGCCATGGTACCAAGGCCGCCGAATAGCGATAACTGCTGCGCGGCGGCCCAACCGCATGCACCTTCAGCGGGAATCCGTGCACGAAGGACGCTGCCGGGTCGTCGAGAGTTACCACCTCCACCGAGTGACCGAGCTGCTCCAATCGAAGGCCTCGCTGCCGTACGCCTTCCATGGGGCCGCCCCCCCGGGGATCGACGCTTGCCAGCACGTGGAGAAGTTTCATGCCTTCGCCCGCTTGTTGAAGGGCGCGGCCACGCCGTGCCCGCCGCATGTCAGGCGGAGGATGTGCTCATAAATCGTCAGGTAGGCATCAATGGCTTTATCGACCGAAAAATGCGCGGACCAAGTTTGGGCTCGCTCGGCAAATTGACGCTTATCTTCCGGACTCCTTGACAGTACCTTGATGAGTTGCCGGGCGCCATTCGACGCCCAGGCGTCCATGTCACCGCCTGCATTGAAGCGCGGTAAATACTCGGCCGCGTCTCCTCCCACCTCATTCATGGGCGCCTCATCGGTCGTAAGCACGGGGCAGCCGCAGGCCTGGGCCTCGATCAAGGGCCACCCGAAGCCTTCGGCGAGACTGGGGAATAGCAAGAAGTCGGCCATCGAGTACGCTGCTTGTAGGACGCGACTCTCCAAATTATTGAAGAAAAGGACCTTCCCCACGGCCGGGACGGTGCGTAAAGCACGCAGCACCGCCGGATTGGGTTTCGGGGAAACACACCATAGCGGCAAGGGCGCGTCGACCGCCGCGGCATAATGCGCATACAAGTGAATGACGCCGGGGAGGTTCTTGTACCACTGACCGCCACCCACATGAAGCAACATCCCCGACGCCGGCATGGGGAGTCCCGCTTCGCTCAAGATTTTCTCGCACTCGCCGTGCGCCAGCCGAGAGAAGGGGAAGTTCAAGCCGTTGTAGACGACTTCGGAGGTAATCGCCGACACCCCTCCGACACGGTGCAGATCGGCTTGCGTCTTCCGCGAAATCGAAACGAAGTGCCGCGCCTTTTGAAAACCGCGGCGGATGTATCGTTGATACATCCGGCCAGTGATCGACGTCGGATTTTCCGGTATTTCGCCCAGCGCCGAACGAAGCGCCAGCAGATCGTGAACGTGCACGACATGCGGTCTGTCCCGGACCACCGGCACCCATGGCCCCAACGCCTGGTCGCAGAACACGAACAGGGTGTCCTTCGGCCTGCGAGTCACGGCGCTGCGCATCGTCATGGGAAACAGCAGGTATTGATCCACGTAGCCGGCCCACCGCGAAAATCGCCCAAAAGGAATCCAGTTATAGACCTTCGCTGCCGGCGCCCACACCTCGACGGAATGACCTCGGGCCTCATACGCGGCCTTCAGCATCCCGGCGAATCGGGGCATGCTTTGCGAGCGCGAGAAATTCGGATGGCATATCAGGACCAGTTTCATTGAACGCGCTACGACGATCGCTGCAACAATGCCACATGCGGAGCCCGAATCGCCCGCGGCTCGCGGTGCAGCAGCCTGGCGGGTGTAAGCATCAACACGTAGATCAGCAGCGTTTGCGCGAAGTTTCGGATGAGCAGGTGCAGGACCTGGTCCAGGGACTCGTAGACGATGCCGTTGAGGAAAAAATGCCAGATCTGCAGCATACCCACCGTAGAGAGCCTGGCTGGTCCCTTCGCCGGCCGTATGGTGAGCAGGTCCATCAAGCCGTAGAGAGCAAGGCAGATGACGGCGTATAGAAAGGGAAACAGAGGTCCGAACAATACAATTCCCTGCGCGAACATATTTCCCGTCTTGCGTCCGCCCAGGGGAATACCCCGGCTCAGATACGCCAGGTAGTCGCCCATCGAAAAGTCCAATTCATCCTTGTCGATATTGATGCCCATCGAGTGGAGCAAGGGAGTGGGCAACCCAGCCCAGGCGATCTTGACCGATATCTCGCGCAACCGGGCTTTGGCATCGTCGGTCTTCAAGGTGCTTGCGAAGCGAAATGCCGTGTCATAGAACTTGGTCTGGACGAGCCTGGCCAGCATTGGGTTGGCAATGTAGTGCTCATCGTATGCGCCGAAGCGCACCGCGGTTTTCGAGTTGGCCCTGTAGGCTGCGATCACCGCGGGTTGCCGCCAGATTCGAAGCGTTGTGCGGATCATGGTGACCTGGGAGACCTTTCCGCGCACTTGCCTGGCGATGGCCATCGATGTGGTCAGATCGGATACCGGACCCGAGATTGCCAGCAAAATCAAGGCCAGCGCGCCGATCCGCCTGAGCGCGCGGCCGGTGACCAATGCGTCGCTCCGCATCGCTCTCAAAAAATAAAGAAGGCCGACCGTGGCGATACCCGCAAAAATGACTGCGCGCGCATTGATTGCGAGACCAAGAACGGCGAACGCTCCCGAGTACGGAACGAGCAGAAATCTGTTCAGTTTCACGTTGCAATAGGATTCACCGACTTCCGCTGCATATATCGGGATGAGAAACGGCGCCCACGCCAGGAAACTGAAGCCGGTGACGATCCTGCCCAGCACCCCCTCATACTTCCAGAAAAGAATGGTGGGCAACCCAACGCAACCCATGTACCACAGCGTGCCGCAGCTCGGGGTTCTGTAAATTCCCGCCCAGGACAGGAAGCTCCTGATCACACCCCGATCGGCCGGTTTTCTGACCGAGAAGAACCGGTAGACGACATGCATCGACAAGGCGATAGCCTGATAGAAAGCCAATGTCCCGAACGTGTACAGAGGAGCATGGAGCGACATGGCCAGCGAAGTCCACGCGGCCGTTTGCACCAGCAAGGCTCCGAGCTGCGTGGTCATGCAGAAGCCGAAAATGGCAACGGACGAGAGGGGATGCTGTTCGAGAGCGGACGTTCCCCGAAGATAGAACAACACCGTCAGCGCGGATGCCAGCACGATGCAGTTCGACGCGGCGTTTTCGATGGACGGATCGATGGCGAATTGCAGCGGCACCGCCAGTACGGTCAGCGCAATCAGGAGATTGGAAATGGCTTGTCGGACGGTCATGGCGCTTCGAACCCGCTGGGGCTCAATGCCTCGCAAAGGCCCGCTCGATGATTGCATTCATGGCATTTTCGTTGTGATACCCGTTGACGATGCTGCGCGCCAGGCCCGCGGCTGCTATGCGTTTGCGACGCTCATCATCGCGCAACACGTCGAGACAGACCCTCGCGCACTCCTCCGCGGAATCCCAGAACAACGCCTCCTCGCCGTCGCGATACATCGCCAGGTGCTCGTCCGTGCGCTCTGCGCACAGAAGAGCGCCGAGAGCGGGAATTTCCAGCGACCGAGTGGTATGCAAATCGCGATTGCCCTTGGACAGCAGTCCCAAGTCGACCTTTGCGCACTGCAGCGCGAGTGCGTAGTCGTCCCCTTTTAATTGCCCCCCTTTGAAATAAGGCTTCAGGATCGGCCACTCGCGCGCCTTCTGCCAGTTGGCGCCGCGAATCGTCAAGGGGACACCGCGCTTGATCAACTCCACCAAGAACGGCCCGCGCTCGGGAAACCAAGTGCCCAGGAACAAGACATCCGATTGCCAGCGCTCGGCGTCCTCGGGAGTAACCACTCTGGGCGCATGGGCGATCTCATCCGAAGACCTGTATAGACGCATGACATCCTTCGCTCCCAATCGTTCCGCTTCCGCGACGTTTTCGGAGCGCACCACGACGCAAAGGTCGTAGTGGGGAACGCTGAGGCGATAAGCCGCAAAGCGCGCGACATCGCGCCTCCCGAAGGGATCGTCGATATTGTAGTTGACGATCTTGGTCGCATGGCGGCGGATCAGCTTGATGATGCCGGGCGTGACGATTTCGCCGCTGTCCACATAGCACAGGTCGTAACGGTGATTCTTCAACTTGCCGGGCAGTGCGCGCAAAATCCAGGGGCTCAACAATTGAC
>Ga0137362_10002944_pt1 | contig 11244 bp, 7 predicted proteins | sample MadtaG_2_FD_104801 | JGI IMG/M metagenome (GOLD analysis project Ga0137362, IMG submission 104801) | Vadose zone soil microbial communities from Angelo Coast Range Reserve, California, USA - Mad1_100_16 metaG | ecosystem: Environmental > Terrestrial > Soil > Vadose zone | place: USA: California... | reverse complement strand
GCGCGCGAGATCCGACAGCATGCGGTCGATGAGCGTGCGCGATTGCTCGGGCGACAGCGTGCGCATCGCCATGGTCTCGAGCGAGAGCTGCAGGCTGGCAAGCGGCGTCTTGAACTGGTGTGACACGAGGGCGAGGAAATTGTCCTGCTCCTGCATCACCTTGGCTTCCGCGCGCAGCGCGCGCGCAATGACTCCGATGCACACCCCTAACGCCAGCAGGAAGAAGGACCCTTCCCACGCATATTGGTTGATGCGCCGGTGCGCCTCAGTCAGCAGCATCTGATCCACGGCCGGCGCGAGGGTCGCGCGCCCGCCGTTGATCACGATCCCGGGGAGCATCGCCTGCACGCGCTCCGGCGGCACCCCGGAGGCCAACAGCGCCTGGGCGGCATCGATCTGCTGCGAATACAGGGCCCGAGCGGTGCGCACTTTCTCGATCGCGGAGCTGCGCTGGTCGAACAGCCACCACCCGACCTGCAAAGCGGCAACGACCACGAGGGCCAGCGCGGTGAGCTGAAAGACACGGGTCGCTTTCATGAGGCGCTTGTGTGTCACTCGATCGCGGCGAGCGACTCACGCAAAGCCTGCGCGAGCTGCTGCAGATCCGCGCTGGTATGAGCCAGCGACAGGAAACACGCCTCGTACGCGGACGGGGGCAGGTAGACGCCCCGCTCGAGCATGGCGTGGAAGAGCGCGCCGAAGCGCTTTGCGGCCCGCTCGGTCAACGGGACCGCGGTGCGGGGAGCGCCCGCTTCATGGAATGCCATCCAGAAGAGCGACCCCGCGCGAACCAGGTGAATCGGAAACGGCGCTTGCGCGAGCACCGGACTCAAGGCTCTCTCCAGCTGCGCTCCCAGGCTCTCCAACTTCTGCCAACCGGACTCCCTGACAAGCAGCTCGAGAGTGGCCAGTCCCGCCGCCATGGCCACGGGGTTGCCGGAAAGCGTACCGGCCTGGTAGGTGTCGCCGTCGGGGGCCAGCCGCGACATGATGCGGCGCGGCCCGCCGAATGCGCCGACGGGCATGCCGCCGCCGATGACCTTGCCGAAAGTGGCAAGATCGGGGGAGATGCCGAGCAGCTCGGCAGCGCCGCCGCGCGCGAGCCGAAAGCCCGAGATCACTTCGTCAAAGATCAGCAGCGCGCCGTGCCGGCTCGTGGCGCTGCGCAGGGTGTGGAGAAATTCGCGCCGTTGCAGCAGCAGACCGTGATTCGCCGGCACCGGCTCGATGATGACCGCCGCGATGCGCTCGCCTTCATGGGCGAACAACCCCTGCAGCGCCGCATCGTCATCGAGCGGCAGCACGCGCGTACAGGCCGTAAATGCTTCAGGCACGCCGGCCGAGGATGGACGGCCGAACGTCGCCAGACCCGAGCCCGCGGCGACGAGCAGGTGATCCGCATGACCGTGATAACAACCGGAGAACTTGACGATGAGATCGCGTCCGGTGAAGGCGCGCGCCAGGCGAATAGCGCTCATGACGGCTTCCGTGCCCGAGGAGACGAACCGGACCTGCTCGAGAGCCGCATAGGACTCGACCAGCCGCTCCGCCAACTGCACCTCCGCCGCACACGGCGCACCGAAAGTGGTGCCGTTGCGGCTCGCCTCGTCGATGGCCGCCAGCACGGCCGGATGGGCGTGTCCGAGAATCAATGCGCCCCAGGAGCCGACGAGGTCCAGGTAGCTGTGCCCATCGGCGTCGGTCAGATGTTGTCCGGACCCGCGCGCAATAAAGAGCGGCGTGCCGCCTACCGCGCGAAACGCGCGCACCGGGGAATTGACGCCGCCGGGGATGACACGGCATGCGCGCTCGTACAGCTCGCTGGAACGCGGGAAACGGCCCGTTGAGGCGCTAGTGTTTGCGGAGTTGGCCATTGGTTTCCTAACGCTGTCGTTTGTTGTCGCCGCTCGCACCAGGGAGCGTAGGACGCCGCAGTCTGGCTTCACGGAAGAACGCATCAACCGCGTCTGCGCTCGCGTGAGCCGCGGCTGCGCGCAAGCCCGCCAGTGGAAGGTGGGCCAGACGTCGCGCGACGGTCGATCCGAGACGCTGCAGCAGCTCACGTTGACTGTCGTCCAGATTGCGCAGCCCGGAGGCGAGCGCGCGTGCCACTTCTTCGGCCGCAATCTGCTCGAAGGCGCCGCGCAGGTCTGCAAGTCTGCGCCCGATCGCGCGGGTTGCCAGCTCCCCGCGCAGGCGGGCGAGTCGCTCGTCGATTGCCGCTCGCACCGGCGCCAGTCTCATGAGCTGGGCGAGACGTCTCTCCTGTGCGGCCTCGACGAGATCGTTCATGCCGATGCGCGCGAGGCCGGCGAGGCGCGCCGCCTCCGGATCGACGTTGGGCGGAACCCCGAAATCGATGATCAGAGGCGTCTGCGCCGCCGACTGGGCCAGCAACGCGAGCGCTTCCTGCTCCAACACCGGCTCTCCGCCGCCCGCCGCCAGCACCAGCGCGCCCACATCGGGAGGGCGGGTCCGGAACTGTTCGAGGGGCAGCGCCCGGCCGGAAACCACCTGCGCGAACTCCTCGGCGACCTGTAGCGTGCGATTGACGATGAGCAGGGTGCTTCCGGCGCGGTGGAGTACTGTGGCACAGCGCTTGGTCATGGGAGAAACACCCAGCAGGGCAACCTCTGCGCGCCTTCCCGCAAGATGCTGCAGCACCCTGTCGGCGGCCAGATCGGCGAGCGAAGGCGCCCGCACCCCGGAGCCGAGCCGGCGAACGCGATTCGCCATACTCAAGGCTTCTCCGAGCAGACGGTCCAGAGTGGGTCCGCATGCGCGGGCGGACCGGGCGGCTTCCCAGGCGCCGCGCAATTGCGCAGCGATCTCCTGCTCCCCCGCCTGTGCGGAGTCCAGCCCGCAGGCGACCAGAAAGAGGTGCTCGATCGCCGCCTCTCCGGTCCAGGCGCGCAGGATGCGGGTCGCTTCCCCCGGTTCGGGCTCGCGTCCAGTGAGGGCCCGGTAGACATCACGCCGGCAATCGCCCGCCGCGCTGCCGTCGCCGGTTGCGTAGAGGACCTCGACGCGATTGCACGTGCCGACGTACAGAATCTCGGCGGCTCCGAGTGAGTCGCGCAGCGCGGGAAGCCGCGCAGCGATCTCCGCCTTCGGCAGCGCAAAGCGGGCGACCTCATCGACGCCCGCATGACGGTAGGAAAGCCCTACCACGCCGATCTGGTGCATGGGCCAAGGAGACCACGGGCGGACAGCCCGAGTGTCACCGAATGGTCACGGAGCCGGAAAGGCGGGCGGCCGTCACGAACCCCTGCCTTCCTAGGTCTCGTCCTGCCACGCGAAGCCGTCGCGGCTGATCAGCGCGCTCGAGGCGGCGGGGCCCCAGCTACCCGCGACGTAGGTTTTGACCCGCTCATCGTGTTGAGCCCAGGCGTCCCGGATCGGATCGATCCAGCGCCAGGCGGCATCCAGCTCGTCGCGCCGCATGAACAAGGTGAGATTGCCCTTGACCGTGTCCATGAGCAGCCGCTCGTAGGCATCGAGCCGCTGCTCCTTGAACGATCCGGCGAGATCCAGAGCCAGGTTCACCGGCTTCAAACGCATGATGTTCCCCGGCGTTTTCGCGAGAATCGTGAGGGTGATGCTCTCCTGCGGCTGCAGCCGGATCACGAGGCGGTTGGGCGTGCGGCCGGAGCCCTCAAAGATCGAGTGCGGCACATCCTCGAATGTCACGACGATTTCCGTCACCCGTTCCTGCAGCCGCTTCCCGGTGCGCAGGAAGAACGGCACGCCCGCCCAACGCCACGTGCCGATCTCGGCCTTGAGGGCGACGAAGGTTTCAGTGGTGCTGTCGGCGGCCACACCGGCCTCGTCAAGATATCCCGGAACAGGCTGGCCGTTGGCGGCGCCTGGCCGGTACTGGCCGCGCACGGTCTTGGTCTGTACGTCGCCTCCGGCGATGGGGCGCAGCGCACGCAACACTTTCAGCTTCTCGTCTCGAACGGCATCGGGATCGCTGCTCGTGGGCGGCTCCATCGCGAGAATGCACACGAGCTGCAGCAGATGGTTCTGCACCATGTCGCGCAGTGCACCGGTGTGCTCGTAGAACTGCCCACGGCCCTCGACACCTAACTGCTCGGCGATCGTGATCTGCACGTGGCGTATCCGGCCTCGCCGCCACAGGGGCTCGAACAGCGCGTTGCCGAAGCGCAGCGCGATCAAGTTCTGGACCGTCTCCTTGCCCAGGTAGTGATCGATGCGATAGATCTGCTGCTCCGAGAAGATGGCGCCCACGCTGCGATTGATGAGCTCCGCCGAAGCGCGATCGTTGCCGAGCGGCTTCTCGAGCACGACACGGGATATCGGCGTGACGATCCCGGCCGCCGCCAGGTTGTCGCAGATCTGCGTGAACAGGCTCGGAGCCGTCGACAGATACAGCACCCGGACCGCATCCTCGCGCCCTTCCAGGGCCTCGCAAAGTTTTCGGAAGTCGCCGGCTTGCGTGGCGTCCACCTGCACATAATCGACCAGGGCCGCAAATGATCGCCACTGCGCGGCGTTGAACTCCTCGGGGCGCAGGTACTCGCGGCAACTGGCTTCAATCTGCGCGAGATACTCCTCGCGAGTGATGCCCGTGCGCGCCACGGCGATCACACGCGCGCCGCTGCCGATCTGCCCGGCGGCGTGTCTCAAGTAGAGTGCCGGCACGAGCTTGCGCAAGGCCAAGTCGCCCGTGCCACCGAACAACACCATGTCGAAAGAATCAACTTTCTGCACGCTATCAGACCCCCTGACTCGAACGGCCGCCCCCGACCGCCGCCCCGCCGCGGTACGTCCGCGGCAGCTCACGGGCCGAGAGGGCCACCTGCGCCTTGGGCGCGGGCGGCCGGAGCTGGCATTCGCGAGGCATTGCGTTAGGCTCGTACAGTATCCTGGCCCGCCGCCAGGACGACAGTGGAATTTTTTTCACGCCGCAGCCTAAGTGCTTTTCACGCTGTTCAGGTCTTGAAATCGGGTCGGAGCGCCTACCATGTCAATCGCATTCATGCCGCTGAATCCACGTGTGCGCGACGCGACAGAGCGCATTCGGGAGCGCAGCCGCCAAGAGCGCAGCGCCTATCTCGCCCGGGCGGGCTCCAGTGCGGCGCAACAGCCGACGCGTTCAAGCCTGTCCTGCACAAATCTGGCGCACGGCTTCGCCGCTGCCGGCACGGGCGACAAGGATGCCCTGAAGGAGCTGCGCTGGCCAAATCTGGCCATCGTGACCGCCTACAACGACATGCTCTCGGCTCATCAGCCCTTCGAGCGCTTTCCCGGCCTCATCCGCACGGCCGCGCGCGATGCCGGCGCCACGGCGCAGGTCGCGGGCGGCGTGCCGGCGATGTGCGATGGGGTCACGCAGGGCCATGCCGGCATGGAGCTGTCCCTCTTCAGCCGCGACGTGATCGCCATGTCGACCGGAATCGCCCTGGCGCACGCCATGTTCGATGCGACGCTGTGCCTGGGAGTGTGCGACAAGATCGTGCCCGGCCTGCTGATCGGCGCGCTCGCCTTCGGACACCTGCCGACGATTTTCGTTCCGGCGGGCCCCATGCCGAGCGGCATGGCCAACAAGGAGAAGGCGCGCATCCGGCAGCTGTTCGCCGAAGGCAAGGTGGGCCGCGAGGCGCTGCTCGAGTCGGAGGCCGCGAGCTACCACTCGCCCGGCACCTGCACGTTCTACGGAACGGCCAACAGCAATCAGATGCTGATGGAAGTGATGGGGCTGCACATGCCCGGGAGCGCCTTTGTGCACCCCAACACGCCGCTGCGTGATGCGCTCACCGCCGCCGCGGCTCGGCGTGCGGCGCGGATAACCGCGCTCGGGAAAGAGTACATCCCGCTCGCACGCGTCGTGGATGAGCGTGCGATCGTGAATGCCATCGTCGGTCTGCTCGCCACCGGCGGCTCGACCAACCATACACTGCATCTGGTCGCGATCGCGCGTGCGGCGGGGATCCTGATCGACTGGGATGACTTCAGCGAGCTGTCCGACGTCGTGCCCCTGTTGGCGCGGATCTATCCGAACGGCAGCGCCGACGTGAATCATTTCCACGCCGCAGGAGGAATGGGTTTCCTCGTACGTGAGCTGCTCAAGGCCGGGCTCATGCACTCGGATGTGCAGACCATCGCCGGTCTCGGACTCGAGGCGTACACGCAGGAACCGTGGTTGTCCCCGGAGGGTCTCGCATGGCGCGAGGCTCCTGCGAAGAGCGCTGACACCGGCGTGCTACGCCCGGCGGATGATCCTTTCAGTGCCGATGGCGGCCTGAAGCTGTTGCGTGGCAATCTCGGACGATCCGTCATCAAGGTCTCGGCGGTCAGCAGCGAGCATCGCGTCGTCGAAGCGCCCGCCCGCGTGTTCGACTCACAGGACGACGTCATCAAGGCGTTCAAGGCAGGTGAGCTGACACGCGACGTCGTGGTGGTCGTCCGATATCAAGGTCCACGCGCCAACGGGATGCCCGAGCTGCACAAGCTGACACCCACGCTGGCGTCTGTTCAGAGCAAAGGATTCAAGGTTGCGTTGGTAACGGACGGACGCATGTCCGGTGCCTCGGGCGCAGTGCCGGCGGCGATCCACGTGACCCCCGAATGCCTGAACGGCGGGCCGCTGGCGATAGTCAAAGACGGCGACCTCATTCGGCTCGACAGCATCGCGGGCACACTCGAAGTGCGCGTTCCGGACACCGTGTTGCACCAGCGCCCTGCTGCGTCTGCGAGCATCGCGCACAACGATCACGGCATGGGGCGCGAGTTGTTCCGTCTGTTCCGCTTGCATGCGGCGTCCGCCGAGCAAGGCGGAGGCGTGTGCCTTCCTGCATCGAACGGCTGACGCCGCCTGGATCGCAACTCGTACCACCACCCTGATTGAACTTATAGTCGAACAGATTCTTCTAACTCGAGCCGCGCTGCAGCAGGGACAGTCGCGGTCCGGCGACAGACGGTAGTCCGCCCAAGCGTGCGGCCGCTGCAAACCCGTGGCGAACGGCTACGTCATATAATTGCCAGCGGAACCTATCAGTAGTCAAAGGAAGTCCCTGATGTCCAACGTCCCCACAGGTCGTGCCCGGTCCTTCAAATGGGCGGCAACCCTTTCGTGCCTCGTCGCGATGGCCCTCCCGATCAACCAAGCGCGAGCGCTCAATCCGCTTGGCTTCTATGTGGGAGGCGCGTTCGGCCAGGCGCGCGTCGACGCCACGGCGCCGAACGCCAGCGGCTTTAGGGAAAATCACTCGGCATTTAAAGTCATGGTCGGTGTACGCCCGATCTCCGTGATCGGTGCCGAACTTGCATACGCCGACTTCGGGCACCCGAGTCACCTATCGACTGACGTGACGATGAAGGGCGCCGCGGCGTTTGGGATCTTTTACCTGCCGGTGCCGATCATCGATGTCTACGTCAAGGGCGGCCTAGCGCGGCTGCAGACCACAATGAACGGCACCGCTCCGGGCGTTGGGACCTGCCCAATCTCTCAGCCCAACTGCGCGCTATTCCGGCTGGACCGTACCAACACCACCTTCGCTGGCGGCGCCGGCGCTCAGTTCAAGCTCGGCTCGTTTGCGGTACGCGGCGAATACGAACGGTTCAACGCGGCTGGCGGCAACCCGGGCCTCTTCTCGCTTGGCCTCACTTGGGCGTTCTAATAACCGAGCCATCGAGTCTGGAGATCCCCGAGGCGGTGTCCGTCGCCCCGCACTCGATTCGTCGCGGGACGTTGCGCCTGGCGAGCCGCACGGAATGGGCTGTCCGCGGTACCAGGTAGGCCAACTCTTGCAGCTCGTCGGCGCAGTGCAGCGAGAGTTGGCGTTGTGGCTGTTGTAAACCGGCGGCAAAGGGCTGCGTTGTATAATTGCTAGTGGAACCCCCATCAGTCGTCATAGGAAGTCCCTGATGCGCAACGTTCCCACAGGTCGCGCCCGGTCCTTCAAATGGGCGGCAAGCCTTGCGTCCCTCGTCATGATGGCGCTGCCGATCAACCAAGCTGGTGCAGCCAATCCGCTTGGCTTCTATGTGGGAGGCGCGTTCGGCCAAGCGCGCGTCGACGCTACCGCGCCGGATGCCAGCGGCTTCAGGGAAAATCACTCGGCGTTCAAAGTCATGGTGGGCGTGCGTCCGATCTCGGTGGTCGGCGCCGAATTCGCATACGCCGACTTCGGGCACCCGAGCCGCCTCAATGGATTGGTGTCGACTGACGTGACGATGAAGGGCGCCTCGGCATTCGGGATCTTTTATCTGCCGGTGCCGATCGTCGATATCTATGCGAAAGCCGGCGTCGCGCGCCTGCAGAGCACGGCTACGACCGCTATCGTGTGTCCTCCGGGGGCCTTCTGCATAGCCAACCCCGGCCCGATTAGTCGCAGTCGCACGGACGTGGGCTTCGCGGCCGGTGCCGGTGCGCAGTTCAAGGTGGGCGGACTGGCCATACGCGGCGAATACGAACGCTTCAACGCGGCTGGCGCCTACCCGGGCCTCTTCTCGGTCGGCCTCATGTGGACGTTCTAATTCGAGGCGTTGAGTAAGCCCCTGCGAGCGCCAGGTGTTGGCCGGGCGGCGTCCGTCGCGTCCCGCACTCACTTCGCCGCGGGACGTTGCGCCTCGCGAGCCTTCCGGAATAGGCTGTCGCTGTTCCAGGTAGGCCAATCGTCACTGTCTGCAAGCCGGCGGCCCAAGAGATACAAAACCTCCAGTTGCTGGCGCATGCCGGCCAGATCCCAGCTGGCCTCGTAGACATCCGCCGGTTTGTGATAGCGCTCGCCGATATAGGCCTGCCGCTGGGCGAGTCCCCAGCCTGCAGGCCGGCCTGGATAGTCCGTGCCGTTGTCGATGCTGAGCGCCGGCACGCCTGCCTTGGCGAACTCGAAATGATCGGCGCGGTAGTAGTAGCCCTTCTCCGGCTCCGCGTCTGGCAGGATCTTCAGTCCTTGCCGTTGGGCGGCCTGCTTCAGCGCGTCGTCCAGGGTGGACATGAACTGGCCGCGGACCGTCAGGTCCCGGGTTTCCCCGTACACGTTCATCACGTCCATATTCAAATCCGCCACCGTGTTTGACAGCGGGAACAGCGGGTGGCTGGCGTAATACGCAGCGCCCAGCAGGCCCTGTTCCTCCGACGTAGTAGCGATGAACAGCACGCTGCGCGCCGGTGCTTGTTTGGCTTGGGCGTAAACCCTCGCCAATTCCAGTAGGCCGGCGATGCCGGATCCGTTGTCTATGGCGCCGTGGAAGATCTGCGGCTTGCCATCCGGCCCGCGCTTGCTGCCGAAGTGATCCCAGTGCGCAGAGTAGACCACTACCTGCTGCGGATAGCGCGAGCCTTTCACGAGCGCCACCACGTTGTGGCTGACAATCGACTGCACCTGATTGTGCAGCGTCAGGTTTGCGGTGAGCTTCAGGGCAACGGGTTTGAAGCCATGCCGCGCTGCCGCCTGCGAGAGTTCGTCGAGACTCAGACCGGCGGTCGCAAGCAGTTTGCCGGCGGCCTCGTGGCTCAGCCAGCCTTGAATCAATGGATGGTACGCATCGCCCGGAGGCAGTTCCTCCCGCGGTCCGGTATTGCTGTTTTGCACTACCTCCCACGGGTAACCTGCCGGCCCGGTCTCGTGCACTATGAGCACACCGGCGGCGCCCTGGCGCGCAGCCTCCTCGTATTTATACGTCCAGCGGCCGTAGTAGGTCATGGTTTTGCCGTGAAAGACCTTCGGGTCACCCGTGGCATGACCCGGATCATTAACCAGTACCACCAGCGTCTTGCCCTTGGCGTCGAGACCGGCGTAGTCGTTCCACTGGTATTCGGGCGCGACGATGCCGTAGCCGGCGAACACCAGCGGACTGTCAGGGAGTGCCACTGTCGTCTGCGGCCGCGGCGTACCGACGATGAGGTCTCTGCCAAAGTTGAGGGTGAGCGGCGTGCCGCCGCTGACTGTCAGCACGGCGTCGGCATCGGCGGTGATCTGCACGAGCGGCACGTCCTGCAAGAAGCTGTCGCGGTTGGCTGGCAAAAGGCCGTATCGCTTGAACTGGGAGGCGATGTAGTCAGTCGTGAGTTTCTCGCCGGGACTGGCCGGCGCCCGGCCGCCGTACGCATCGGAGGACAAGGTCTGGATGGACGCGCGGATATTGGCATCTTCGAAGCGCGAGGGCTCCAACGCCTGTGCAGCGATGCCCCACAACAACACCGTCATGAGAAAAGCGGCCTTACGCATAGCAGTACCCTTGTTACCTCTGGAGTTGACGGGCGCGTATACCGGTGCTCATTGCCGCCGCCCTGACGGTTTGTGTCCTGCCTCGCAAGAGCCAGAGGCTCCGCTTCGGCGCAACCCGTCAGGGCGATGACTCGTTCCCGCTCACGGAGGTCTGCAACCTGGACCCAGCAAGGATGTTTCGAGCCGCGTTAACGTCTCGATCATGCTCGGCTCCACAGGCCGAGCAACACCATCGCCTTACAACGAGCTGTCTCGGACCACTGGGACCACTCAGGCATCCACAGCTGGAACAGGCTCGCGTTGTGAATCGCTCACTCACGATGACCACAGATCTGCCGGCGTGCTCGCCCTTATACTGCAACATCTGCCTGAGCATTCCCCAACCGCTGTCGAGCACGGCTTTCGCCATCCGCGTCTTCACCAGTCGAGGGCTGCTCACATCGCCCACAGCAATGTATTGATACTCATTCACGATCCGGCGGCTAAACTTATGGAGTGCGTCCCGGCGCCGGTTCGCCGCCCTCCGATGCAGGAGCTTGGCCTGACGCCTGTGGCCGCGGCGCTGGGCTTGGGCAATGCGCGGCTCGATGTCCCGATAGAAGCCGCCGCGCTCGCAGCGAGCCCCGTCGCTCGTGACCGCCACCTCCTTCAGCCCCAGGTCAATGCCCACCGCCTCCTTCGGCGCGACCGTAGTCTCGACCCTCACCTTCACCGGCAGACAGAGCCACCAATCCCCCACCGCGTCCTGCGCAAAGCAGCCCTGCCGCCATTTCACCCCCTGCAGCCGCTCAGGCTCGAAGATCCGAAAGCTTTTGCCGCAGAAGCGCACCGCCTTGCCTCTGCGCTTCAGGCTCGCCGCCTTGAACGGCACCCAGCCCAAGGAGCGGCGCGCACCCCGGCTCACCCGCCAGCGTAATCGTATCGTCTTAGCCGCCCGGCGCTTGGCGGCATATTCGCCATTGTCGCACTGGATCGTATCCCACCGGGACCCGTGGAGAGACGCGCTCGCTTCGGCCGATAGAGTTTTCAGATCAGAGTCATATCG
>Ga0137362_10002934_pt1 | contig 11259 bp, 12 predicted proteins | sample MadtaG_2_FD_104801 | JGI IMG/M metagenome (GOLD analysis project Ga0137362, IMG submission 104801) | Vadose zone soil microbial communities from Angelo Coast Range Reserve, California, USA - Mad1_100_16 metaG | ecosystem: Environmental > Terrestrial > Soil > Vadose zone | place: USA: California... | reverse complement strand
CTTCGCCTCGGTGTTCGTCTCGCCGGAGGTCGACGACGACATCTAGATCGAGGTCAATCCCGCGGACCTCAAGGTGGATGTCTACCGTTCCTCGGGCGCCGGCGGCCAGCACGTCAACAAGACCGAGTCCGCGGTGCGCATCACGCACCTGCCGAGCGGTATCGTCGTGGCGTGTCAGAACGAGCGCAGCCAGCACAAGAACCGCTCGACGGCCATGAAGATGCTGAAGGCGAAGCTCTACGAGCTCGAAGTGAACAAGCGCAACGCCGCCGCCAAGGTGCTGGAGGACTCCAAATCCGATGTCAGCTGGGGCAACCAGATCCGCTCGTATGTGCTCGACCAGTCGCGCATCAAGGACCTGCGCACCGGCGTCGAGGTCGGCAACACCGCGGCGGTGCTCGACGGGGAGCTCGATCAGTTCATGGAGGCCTCGCTCAAGGCCGGGGTATAAACCACCCCGGGAAATTGAGCTTTACACGACGAATGACGCGGTCCGACGATCCAGACGCTCAATTTCCCGGGGACCCCGGTAAAGCCACGACACATGTGACGAGCGATACATGACAGAAGCGAAACACGGCGACGGTGACCCCGGGCTCGGCGACGAGCACAAGCTCATCGCGGAGCGGCGCGCGAAGCTGGCGCAACTGCGCGCGGCGGGACTTGCGTATCCGAATGACTTGCGGCGGGACGCGCTCGCGGGCCAACTGCACGCCTCTTTCGGCGAGCGCCCGCAGGAGTGGCTCGAAGCAAATCCGACACGGGTGAGCGTCGGCGGCCGCATGCTGTTCAAGCGCCTGATGGGCAAGGCGAGCTTCGCGAAGATCGCCGATCGCACCGGGCAGCTGCAGCTGTTCCTGCAGCACGATGCGCTCGGTCCGGCCTACGAGGCGTTCAAGAGCTGGGACGTCGGCGACATCATCGGCGCGAGCGGCGTGCTGTTCCGCACCAAGACGGGCGAGCTGTCGGTGCGCGTGGACAGCCTGCGCCTGCTGGTGAAGGCGCTGCGGCCGCTGCCCGACAAGTGGCACGGGCTCGCCGACACCGAGCTGCGCTATCGGCGGCGCTATGTCGACCTGATCGTCAACGAAACGAGCCGCAACGTGTTCCGCACGCGCGCGCGGATCATCCGTTACCTGCGGGATTTCCTCGATGCGCTCGAGTTTCTCGAAGTCGAGACCCCGATGATGCAGCCGATTCCGGGGGGTGCGACGGCCCGGCCGTTCGTCACGCACCACAACGCGCTCGATCTGGATATGTATCTGCGCATCGCGCCCGAGCTGTATCTGAAGCGCCTGCTGGTCGGCGGCTTCGAGCGCGTCTACGAGATCAACCGCAACTTCCGCAACGAGGGCTTGTCGACGCAGCACAACCCGGAATTCACGATGCTCGAGCTGTACCTCGCGTACGCCGATTATCGTGATCTCATGGACTGGATCGAGAAGGCGATCCGGGGCCTGAGCGATGCCATTCACGGCACCCGCCAGATCCGCTACCAGGGGCGCGACTACGACCTCGGCAAAGCATTCCGCCGCGTCACGGTCGAGCAGGCGCTCATCGAGAACAGTCCGGGTATCGATCCGCTCTCGCTGCGCGACCGGACCTATCTGCGCAAGGTGTGCGAGCGGCTCGGCCTCAAGCCGAATGCCCACGACGGCCCGGGGAAGCTGCAGATCGAGATCTTCGAGAAGACGGCCGAGCACACCCTGCTCGATCCGACCTTCGTGTATGGCTATCCGGCGGAGGTGTCGCCGCTGTCGCGCGCCACTGACGCCGATCCGTTTCTCACCGATCGCTTCGAGTTCTTCCTGGCCGGACGCGAGATCGCCAACGGCTTCTCCGAGCTCAACGATCCCGAGGACCAGGCGGCGCGCTTCAGGGCGCAGGCGGCTCGCAAGGACAGAGGCGACGAGGAGGCGATGTTCTACGACGCCGACTACGTGCGCGCGCTCGAGTACGGCATGCCGCCGGCGGCGGGACTCGGTGTGGGGATCGACCGGCTCGTCATGTTTTTCACCGACTCCCCTTCGATCCGCGACGTGATCCTGTTTCCGCACATGCGCCCGGAGGCGGATTGAGGCGGCGCCGCAGGCTCAGTCCGGCAGCGTGTAGGGAAGCGCGAGCTGCTCGGCCTCGATGAGCGCCGTGTCGGGCGCCGGGCCCGGTGCGTCGCGAGTTTCCGGCTCGCCCGCAACGAGCGGCGCCACGGCCAGGAATTCGCAGCGGCCGTCCGCGAGCTGCACCGCTTCGACCACCTTGAAGGCGCGGCCGTCGCTGAGCTGACCGGAGTCGCTCGGCCGCAGCCGCAGCGGCCCGCGGGACGCGAAGCGCTGCAGGCGGCGCTTCACGCGACCGCGGTAGTGAGCTCGCGCGATGACCTCCTGCCCCGTGTAGCAACCCTTGTCGAACGCGATCGCGCCGAGCACATCCAGATTCAACATCTGCGCCACGAATTGCTCCGTGGTCGCGCCGTAGACGTCGGGGTGGCCGGCGGCGACCTCCAGGCGGCGCCATGATTCCCGATCGCCTGGCGTACAATCAGTCACGGCGGACCCCTGATCCGCCGTTGAGATCACCAGCCAGCGTGGCGGGTTGTCTCCCACACGCACGACAATGGAGTTGCCAACGCGCGCCTGGGCGCTCACAGCCTGTGGGAACGCGCTCCAGGCGGACGCCATCGGCGGGAGCGCAGTCAGACCGCTGACGCGCCAGCTCGCCGACTCGTCCGCGATGGTCACTTTGGCACGCACAATGAATTTCGACAGGCGGCTCGCCACGACCGGCCCGAGCTCGCGCGGCAGGATTGCGAGCAGATCGTTATGCTCGAGCTGCAGCAGTCGCAGCAGCCCGATCACGCGGCCTTGCGGGTTGTGATAGCCCGCGAACACAGAGTGCTCGGGCGTGAGCAGCGCGACGTCGTTGGACAACTGTCCCTGCAGGAAGGGCACGACGTCGGGACCGCGCACGCGCAGCGCCCCGAGGTCGGCGAGAGGGACCGAAGTGCATTTCTTTTCCATGGACTAGCGGTGTTGGTTTTCCTGGCGTTTCCGGTGGTTCCCGGGAGGGAATTCTGGCAGACTTGAGCAGTATGCCCCCATCCCTGGCCGATTCCGAGATGCCGGTTGAGATCGCCGGCGCGCCCGAGCGCGCGCCGCCCGAAAACGCTGCCACAGCCGCTTTCGACCGGCAGAAAACGGCCGCCGGGCCACTTTCAGCCAATAAGAAAGAAATCGGTGGCGTTGCGGGACCCGAGCCCACGCGCTTCGGCGATTGGGAAAAGAAGGGCCGCTGCATCGATTTCTAAGCCCATGCCGCAACGCCCGCTGTCCCCCCATCTGTCGGTGTACAAATTCAAGTACACGCTGACCACATCCATCTTGAATCGCGCCGCGGGCCTCGTGCTCTCCCTCGGACTGCCGGCGCTCGTGTACTGGCTCATGGCGGTTGCGAGCGGCACGAGCGCCTACACACGTGCGAGCGCGCTGCTGTCGCTCGGAGTTTTCAAGCTCCTCTATCTGGGACTGGTGGTCGCCTTCTCCTACCACCTCGTCGCCGGAGTCCGGCATCTCATCTGGGACACCGGCCGCGGTCTGGAGCGCGACCAGGCGAGGCGCAGCGCCTGGGTCGTGACCGGGGTCAGCATCGTGCTGATGGTGCTGTTCGGATACTGCGCCTTGCTGGCGAGAGCCCGCATATCATGAGCCTGCGCAGCCCGCTGGGCAGGGTGTTGGGGACTGGCTCGGCGAAGGAGGGCGTCCAGCACTGGTGGGCGCAGCGTCTCACCTCGATTGCGCTCGTGCCGCTATCGATCTGGTTCGCGGTGTCGCTCCTGTCGCTGCCGTCGTTCGATCACGCGATCGTCGCGGCCTGGATGAGCCAGAGCTGGACGGCGGTGCTGCTGGTGCTGTTCGTTCTCGTGGGCGCGTGGCATTCCCAGCTCGGTGTGCGCGTGGTCGTGGACGATTACGTGCACGCCACGGGTCTGAGGACCCTGATACTCGTCGTGGTCACCTTCGCCCATGCGCTCGTTGCGGCCGCAGGCGTCTTCGCGATTCTCAAAGTGGCGTTCGCAAGTGCCGCATGAGCGCCTACGAAATCATCGACCACAGTTATGACGTCGTCGTGGTCGGCGCGGGCGGGGCAGGCCTGCGCGCCACCCTCGGGCTGGCCGAGGCCGGTCTGTCGACTGCGTGTATCACCAAGCTGTTCCCAACGCGCAGTCACACCGTTGCCGCACAGGGTGGGATCAGCGCGGCGCTCGGCAACATGGGTGAGGACGACTGGCGCTGGCACATGTACGACACCGTCAAAGGCTCAGACTGGCTCGGCGATCAGGACGCCATCGAGCTCATGTGCAAGGAGGCGCCGGCCGCGGTGATCGAGCTCGAGCACTACGGAGTGCCGTTCTCGCGCACCGAGGAAGGCCGCATCTACCAGCGCCCCTTCGGCGGCATGACGACGCACTTCGGCAAAGGCGTCGCCCAACGGACGTGCGCCGCCGCCGACCGCACCGGGCACGCAATGCTGCACGCGCTGTATCAGCAGTCGATCCGCCACTCGGCGACATTCTTCGTCGAGTACTTCGCGACCGATCTGCTCATGGAGGACGGCGCGTGCCGCGGCGTCGTGGCGCTCGACATGACCGAAGGCAAGTTGCACCGCTTCCGCTCGCACGTCACGATTCTCGCGACCGGCGGCTATGGCCGCACGTATTTCTCCTGCACCTCGGCGCACTCGTGCACCGGCGACGGCAACGCGATGGTGCTGCGTGCCGGGCTGCCGCTGCAGGACATGGAATTCGTGCAATTCCATCCCACGGGCATCTACGGCGCCGGCTGCCTGATCACCGAGGGGGCGCGCGGCGAGGGCGGGTATCTCACCAACTCGAAGGGCGAGCGCTTCATGGAGCGCTATGCCCCCAACGCCAAGGACCTGGCTTCGCGCGATATCGTAAGCCGCGCCATGACGCTCGAGATGCGCGAGGGCCGCGGCGTGGGCCCGGAGCACGACTACATCGAGCTGCATCTCGAGCACCTTGGGCCGGAGGTCATCCACGAGCGTCTGCCCGGTATCGCCGAAACGGCGCGCATCTTCGCGGGCGTCGATGTCACCAAGCAACCGATCCCAGTTCAGCCCACGGTTCACTACAACATGGGCGGCATCCCGTGCAACTATCACGGTGAAGTCGTGCAACCGAGAGCCGGCGACCCCGACAGCACAGTTCCGGGACTGATGGCCGTGGGCGAGGCGGCGTGCGTATCGGTGCACGGAGCAAATCGACTCGGCTCCAACTCGCTGCTCGATCTGGTGGTCTTCGGGCGCGAGGCGGCGCGTCGTTGTGCTCAACTGGTCACCCCCGGTACCCGGCACAAGCCCCTGGCGAAGGATGCGGGCGACTGGGCCGTCGCGCGTCTCGATCGGCTGCGCAATGCCAAGGGCTCACGCCCGACCGCCTCGATCCGCCTCGAGATGCAGAAGACGATGCAGCTGGACGCCGCCGTGTTCCGCACCGGGGAGACCCTCAAGGAAGGCACGCAGAAACTTGCGCGCACGTTCGAATCGTTTGCCGACGTGCGCGTCACGGATCGCTCGCTGATCTGGAACACGGATCTGATCGAGACGCTCGAGCTAGAGAACCTGCTGCTGCAGGCCAGCGCGACGATCCACTCGGCGGAGAATCGCACCGAGAGCCGCGGCGCGCATGCGCGGGAGGACTTTCCCAACCGCGACGATCAGAACTGGCTCAAGCACACGCTCGTGTGGGTCGAGGGTCCGGGACGCGCGCGCTTCGCCTACCGCCCCGTGCACCTGCAGACGCTCACCGGCGAAGTCGAGTCGGTTCCGCCCAAGGCGCGTACCTACTAAAGACCGATGCACCATTCGCAGCGCATAGAGAGATTCTGATGGCTGGATTTCGACTGCCGCCCAACTCCCGCATCCGCAAGGGCTTCACGCACCGAGCCGCTCCCGGCGCGCGCGAGCTGCGGGCCGTGCGCATCTATCGGTTTGATCCAACATCGGGGGACAACCCGCGCGTGGACACGTTCGAGCTGGACGTGAGGAGCTGCGGGCCGATGGTCCTCGACGCCCTGATCCAGATCAAGGCGGCCGTCGACTCGTCGCTCACATTCCGCCGCTCCTGCCGCGAGGGCATCTGCGGCTCGTGTGCGATGAACATCAACGGCGTGAACGGGCTCGCGTGCACCACCGCCATGCAGGACTTGAGCGGCGATATCCGCATCTACCCTTTGCCGCACCTGTCGATAGTGAAGGACCTGGTGCCGGACCTCACGAACTTCTATGCCCAGTACGCATCGGTGAAGCCATGGCTGCAGGCGCGGACGCCGGCGCCTCCCGACCGCGAGCGCCTGCAGTCCAAGGAAGACCAGGAGCGCATCGATCGCCCCGCCGCCTGCATCCTGTGCGCCTGCTGCTCGACAGGCTGCCCGAGCTATTGGTGGAACAGCGAGCGCTTTCTCGGACCGGCAGCGCTCCTGGCTGCCTACCGCTGGATCGTCGACAGCCGCGACGAGGCGACGGGGGAGCGCCTGGATGAGCTCGAGGACCCGTTCCGGCTCTACCGCTGTCATACGATCATGAACTGCACCGACGCCTGTCCCAAGGACCTGAACCCGGCCAAGGCGATCGCCGAGATCAAAAAGCTCCTGGTCGAGCGCCAGAGCTGACGCAAGCACGCAGTGAGCGTATGACCGTCACGCGTAGCGCGGGTAGCGCAGCAGAGCTGCAGACGGGGGCGCCGGGCGGAGCCGGCCTGGATCCCGCAGGGCGCCGGCTCCTCTGGCGTTGCCGCCGCGGAATGAAGGAGCTCGACGTGCTCCTCGAGCGCTTCGCTCGCGACCAGTTGCCCCTCGCCTCGGGCGAGCAGCGGCGGACGTTCGAGCGGTTCCTCGATTTGCCGGATCCGCTGCTGGCCGATTACCTCCTGGGGCAGTCCATTCCCCCCGAGCCGGAGCTCGCGCGCCTGGCGTGCCGTATCTCCGGACGGCTCCCCGGACGTATCGTTTGACAGAACACCGGCCTTCTTGGGGCATTTCGCCCAGCCTGGGGCGCTGCGAACGCACCCGAGCATGTAATCCAACCGGGGTGCCAGCCCCCGTTCTCGGCGGCCCCGGGCCGCTCACGAGGGCCCCGAGCACGCCGGTTACGCCCCCGCCGCCGCATATGGCAGTCGGCCCACCGCTGGGGCATGATTCCCGGCGCGCAACACAAGCCGGCCCCTTGAAGAGCGCATCCTGAGGGGCCAACTGTTAGACTGGTTACATTCTTCGCGTGGGCTCGACGTCCAGAGCTGTATCCGCGCCGCAACGACCCCTTGGCGGCGAAGCGCCTGAACTTTCAAATGTGTTCAGGGTCTATTCAGGTCGCGGCGCGGCGGCCTTCTGTCGTGGGAGTAGAGGGCGCCATGAGCGCCGATGTGAGCGATCTCAGCCTGGTTCGCCGCGTGCAGCGCGGCGACAAGGGAGCCTTTGATGCGCTGGTGCTCAAGTACCAGCACAAACTCATCAAGCTGGTCATGCGTTATGTGCGCAATCCGGCCGAAGCCGAAGACATCGCCCAGGAGGCGTTCATCAAGGCCTATCGTGCCTTGCCGCAGTTCCGTGGTGACAGCGCCTTCTACACCTGGCTGTACCGCATAGCCATCAACACCGCCAAGAACGCCGTCGTCTCGCGTGACCGCAGCCCCGTTGAATATGACCTCGACCGCAACAACCCCGACGAGTCTTACGACATGCAAGCCCGATTGAAGGATTCCGAGACCCCCGAGGGGCTCGTGCTGACGGATGAGATCCGCTCCACCGTCAACGCGGCGATCGAGGCCCTGCCGGAGGATCTGCGCACGGCCATCGTGCTGCGTGAGCTGGAGGGACTTTCCTACGAGGAGATCGCCGCGGCGATGGATTGCCCCGTGGGGACGGTCCGGTCGCGCATCTTCAGAGCGCGTGAAGCCATCGATCACCGTCTGCGCGAAGTGTTCGAAGGCGGGTTGGGTCGCGCGGAGGAGCTGGGATGAACGAGGAGCTCGACAGTCAATTGTCCGCGATGTTCGATGACGAGCTGCCGTCCGCCGAATGCGAGCTGTTGGCGCGGCGCCTGTCGCGTGATGAGCCACTGAAAGCCCGCTGGGGCCGTTATGCGGTGATCGGTGCGGCGGTCCGCGCCGAGCGCGGCGTGCGCCTGAGCGCCCGGGTGGCCGGACGGGTGAGCGCGGTGATCTCCGCAGAGCCCGCCTTGGCCGGGACGGCGATGTCACCGCGTTCCGGGCCGTTCGCCAGCAGGTGGTGGCGACCGATTGCCGGCGCCGCGGTGGCTGCGGGAGTCGCGGCCGCGTCCGTCCTGTGGCTGCGCTCGCAAGTGCTGCCGGAGTCCGCTTCGCTGATCACGCAGGCGAGTATCCCTGCGACGGTTGCGGCTCCTTCACCGGTGAGCACTGCGGAGCCGGACAGCTACGTCGTGCCGCAAACGCCTGAGCGCCGGGTGGTTGTCCCGAGCACGGAGCTTGCCAATTACGTGGTCGCGCACAGCGAGTTCTCCTCGCCGGTCACCCGCCGCAATCTGCTGTCCGCCTTCATGGCGAGCGAGTCGGGAACCGCGGGCGCCTTTGCAGGGTCGGAGGAACCAGTCGAGGACGCGCAAGACAATGCCAAGACTACGCAGTAGCGCACGCTCCAGTTGGCTCGGCTGGGCCCTGGCGGTGGCCACGGTCGCCTCCGCGGAGGAGCCCGGCAAGTGGCTCGAACGCATGAATGAAGCGCTGACCACGCGCAACTACGATGGGACGTTCTCGCACTGGCAGGGCGGCAAGGTGGAAATGCTGCGCATCATCCACCGCGTGCAGGACGGCGCCGTGGCCGAGCGGCTCGTGTCCCTCGACGGCTCGGGGCGCGAGTTCGTGCGCACCGGTTCGGATCTTGCCTGTTATCTTCCCGACAAGCGCACGGTGCTGGTGGAGCGGCGGCCGGCGGAGGAGTCGCTGTTCGGCGGCTTCCCAGCCATGAACGAGGAGACGGCCCGGTTCTACGACATCAAAGAGGTCGCCCGGAAGCGCCTGAACCGGCGCGACACCCACGTCATCGCCGTGTCGCCCAAGGACGAGTTCCGCTACGGATACCGGCTGTGGATCGACGATTCGACCGCCATGCCCCTGAAGACGCAGCTCTGCGATGGGCACGGTCATGTCATCGAGCAGATCGTCTTCGCAAGTCTCACGCTGTCCTCGCGCATTCCCGATTCCGCCTTCAAGCCCGAAGTCTCCACCGAGGGTTTCCAGTGGCTGCGTAACGAGTCGCTTGCGCCGACGAGGGACTCGCCCAAGGCCGCATCGCTGGTGTGGAATGCGCTGAAGCTCCCGCCGGGGTTCAAGATGAGCGCGCGCTCGGCGCAGACCATGCCCGGATCGACCGCTCCGGTGGACCATCTGGTATTCAGCGATGGGTTCGCCTCGGTATCGGTATTCGTCGAAGCACAAGCCCGGGCCAGCGCCGACCAGCCGCCCGTGTCTGAGTCGGCTCGCGTCGGGTCCTCGTCCGCCTTCTCCACGGTGATCGACGGGCACAAAGTGACCGCGGTAGGCGAGGTGCCACCGGCCACGGTGCGCTACATCGCGAACTCGGTGAAGGCGCAAGGGCCGGAGCCGCTCCTCGGCCCGCGGCCGCCCCGCTGACGCTCCGCCCCCAAGAGAGCCGCACCCCGTATGTCATCGCGCCTGACGGTCGTGCACCGGCACGACTGTGAATTGTGCGATGTGATGCTCGCTGAGCTGCAGGCGCTCGGGCGTACGATGGCGTTGCCTCCCGTAGAGGTGATCGACGTCGACACTGATCCGGAGCTGGCTCGCCGCCACGGGCTGCACGTCCCCGTGCTGCTGCTGGACGGCACGATCGTGTGCCGGCACCGGCTGGATGCGGCCGAGCTCAGGCGCCTGCTGCGATCGGCTGGAAAGGCCGGGGGCCTTTCCAGCGAGCGCGCCTAGGGCAGGTGTCGGGCACGAGGGCGAAAGGCGCGGCTTGCGCCCGCGAACAGCAGGCCAGTTGACGCTAGAGCCGTGTGAGGCCCTCGGGTCGGGCGCTTGCGCGGCAACTTCCTTATAATCCGGCCCGCCGCTTACACCCTGGCGCGGCAGTACGCGACAGATTGTGGATTCATGCGGCTCTTACGTAACTTCTCCATCATCGCCCACGTTGATCACGGCAAGTCGACCCTGGCCGACCGCCTCATCCAGCTGTGCGGCGGGCTGCAGGATCGCGAGATGCAGGAGCAGGTGCTCGACTCCATGGAGCTCGAGCGCGAGCGCGGTATCACGATCAAGGCGCAGAGCGTCACCCTGTACTACAACGCCCGTGACGGCGAGCGCTATCAGCTCAACATGATCGATACGCCGGGCCACGTGGACTTCTCCTACGAAGTCTCGCGCTCGCTCGCGGCGTGCGATGGCGCGCTGCTCGTGGTGGATGCTTCCCAGGGCGTCGAGGCGCAGAGCGTGGCCAACTGCGACACGGCCATCGAGCAGGGTCTCGAAGTGCTGCCCGTCATCAACAAGATCGACCTGCCCTCGTCCGACCCGGAGCGCGTGACGCAGGAGATCGAGGAGATCATCGGCATCGAAGCGACCGATGCCGTGCGCGTCAGCGCCAAGACGGGCGAGGGGGTCCCGGAGCTGCTGGAAAGGCTGATCAGGCGCATTCCCCCTCCCAAGGGCGACAGTCAGGCGCCTCTGCAGGCGCTGATCATCGACTCCTGGTTCGACAACTACGTGGGCGTCGTCTCCCTCGTGCGCGTGGTCAACGGGAACCTCAAGAGCGGTGACAAGATCCGCGTCGTATCTACGGGCCGCAGCCACACGGTAGATCGGCTTGGACGCTTCACACCCAAGCCGATCGTGGAGCGCGCGCTCGCTTGCGGGGATGTCGGCTTCGTGGTCGCCGGCATCAAGGAAATCGACGGCGCGCCCGTCGGGGACACGATCACGCTCGAGAATCGGCCGGCCGGCGCACCGCTCCCCGGCTTCAAGCAGATCAAGCCGCGCGTGTTCGCGGGACTCTTCCCGGTCAACTCCGAGGACTACGAGAGCTTCCGGGACGCGCTCGCGAAGCTGCGCCTCAACGACTCGGCGCTGCACTACGAGCCGGAGGTCTCGACCGCCCTGGGGTTCGGATTCCGCTGCGGGTTTCTCGGGCTGCTGCACATGGACATCGTGCAGGAGCGGCTCGAGCGCGAGTATTCACTCAAACTGGTGACGAG
>Ga0137362_10002926_pt1 | contig 11267 bp, 13 predicted proteins | sample MadtaG_2_FD_104801 | JGI IMG/M metagenome (GOLD analysis project Ga0137362, IMG submission 104801) | Vadose zone soil microbial communities from Angelo Coast Range Reserve, California, USA - Mad1_100_16 metaG | ecosystem: Environmental > Terrestrial > Soil > Vadose zone | place: USA: California... | reverse complement strand
CTTTCGGAAGCGCCATTTGTGGCGCTGCATCAAGTATGAACATGCTTATTGCTGGAAGAGGTTCGTCTTGTGCTTCCCCAGCAGTGAGATGCCTGTTCCAATAACGATCCAATAGCCGTACAGGGGCTGGGAGCCGGAGCGATTACTGCGTCGGTGCAAATTATGTTGTCTGATTTGGTCACGCTTCGCGAGCGCGGCACATTTAGTGGTCTTATGGCACTGTAAGGCTCTGGTGCCATTACTTCTAGAAATCTTCTGATGCCCTTGTAGCTCTTGGGCAATCGGTGGTGGTGTTGGTCCTGTCATAGGAGGTTCATTAGCTCAGAATGGGAAATGGTATGTTGCCCTGTTGGCGATTCCATTTTCTTGGTCATTCTCAATAACGTTTTGTTCTTCCTCCACAGGAGATGGTTATTTTGTATGTATAACCTGATTAGTAGTGTGATAATTGCTGTGAACAAAATGATGCAGATCTCAACCTCCCAATATGTGCCTTCAATGCAACCCTGGTCCTGCTCTTCTTGCGTCTCAGGACGCCACCTGCAACTTTACGAGAGAAGCTCAGAAAAATGGATATGATGTAAGCGCTTATGAAATCGTGTGCTTTAAAACTCACCTCGCTTGCTTGTAGAGGAAACATTCTTGTCACAGGGTCTACTACATCCGTTGTGATTGGGCTAACATGGGGAGGTGTGCGGTATCCATGGTCGTCAGCTCGCGTCCTGTTGCCCTTGATTATTGGCCTCGTGGGGTTGGGCGTATTCATCATCTATGAGATCTACTTTTGCAAGCCACCAATCGTGAGTCCTTTCGCAGGTACAAGACAAACACTCTCGACTGATATCTTTCAAGGTCCCCATTGTGTTGCGCATGAGCTGGACAGGTGCTAGCTGTTACCTCCAGAATTTCTTGATGGCCGTGGTGTTGGCAACCTTAAGTTGTACGTGAGAGCCTCACAATTTAGTTTGCTTCGCTGGCTGACAACCATCTACCCACACTATCAGACTGGTACGCAGTCTTCTTCGAAGCATGCAAGGACAAATCTCCCACGGCGGCCGGTATCGACCTTTTCGGGTTGTCGTACAGCATCAGCCTGGTCGCGGTAGTGGTGGGCATTGCGGTCAAGAAGACAGGCAAATATTTGGCTCCATTATATGTCGGCTGGATTCTTACCGTTATCGGTGCTGGTCTTCTGACGACACTGCGCGCGGACAGCAATTTTGGCAAGGCTGTCGGGTTCCAGCTCGTCATTGGTAGTGGAGTCGGTATCATTTACGTTGTCAACATCTTCCCAATTCTGGCATCCATCCCAATCACCCAGACTGCTCCTGCCATGGCCCTTTACACGTTCTCACGCAACTTTGGATACGTGAGTCCCCTTCCCCGCCGATATTTTTTCTTTCGCACAGCATGGCCGATGACCTGCCCAATTTAGATCTGGGGTGTCACCGCTGGTGGTGCCATAATTCAGAATGAGCTAAAAAGAAAGTTACCTGCCACTTTCCTTACGCAGTTCCCCGAGGGTGTCGAGATAGCATTCGAGACGATCCCTATTATTTCGTCGCTGAACCAGCCGGTGAAGGACGACGTGCGGAACATGTTTGGTATTGCGCTCAAAGTCGTCTGGCAGGCCGTGCTTGGCACCTCGATCGCGGGGATGCTTTGCAGCATAGGCATGAAACAATTAAAGCTCCACACGGAAATTGACGAGGACTGGGGTAGGGAGGACCTTCCGGATGACCGTAGGTTGTCGCGCCGGTCTGCCCTGGAACCAACGGAGCAGGCTACGAATATGAGTGAAGCGCGATCAGCGTGACAATAAAACGTAAGCCAAGTCCAGCATCTATTCTTTTTTTTGGTGTTTCCGGTGTACGAATGCTATTTTATACCAGGAGGGCGGTGTGCCGGTTTTGGATATCTGGTGCTCGTTTGACGTCGTGTTGGGTCACGTGGACGAATGCAGGATGGTCCCAGGATCCAGGATCCAACAGAACTCATCATCAGGAATATATTAATGATAGAGTTCATCATCAGATTGTTCCCCTTTGTTCTCCGCGGGCGAAATTGTGGACACACATGGAAACCTAACAGCTTCAATTAGGCAAGCCTCGTAATGACCTCGAAAACTGAGAGACAACGGTGTATGGTTCTCCTCAACTGAGATAATGACTGGTGTGAGGACAATGTCTTAGCCACCCCAGGTAATAGATCATACAGTAATACGGGGGGAGTTGGCCGGTTGGGAGTTGCGTTAGCGACTGGTGGATAGGAATAGTAACCGGATCTCTGGGCTTTCCGATATTTTCCGGACTCATAGACAAGCTATTTATTTTATTATTTTTGTTGGACTGAAATTCACCATAATCTGTTTTTGATTATTTATTTATTTACTGTAGCTTGCTAGCAAGCTCTCGCTGTCGCTGTGTTCCACCGAATCATCTTGCACGGAATGAAATGAGACGGAAAATATCGGTTGTTGGTACCTTGCAAAGGGTGTGGTGGCAAAGGTAGGTGTACGCATGTGTGGGGCTCCCGCATTTGCTATTGCCTGTGTGGAGTGGAAAGTGGAGAGTGTTTACCGGTTACCCTTTGGTGGAAAACTTGAAAGCTTTAATTCTACCCGATTTACTCCAAGCGATTGCTTCGCTTTCCGCAGTCCAATCCGATCGCTTGCCCAAAATGTCACGGCATCATATATTACTGTACGTAGAGGTTCGATATTGAGTACTATTGAGTTGTGGCGGGCTAGACTCGACGGACGATGTCCACTCACACGTCCAACGCTTACTAGTACGGTACAGGTTAGTCGACTCGACTCGACCGCCTATTTCCGGTCCCCTTAATTAATCAATCGACGACGAGCCCTGCCGGTCGTCGTTGAACGCAACGTCGAGGAACGGGAGTTTAAATTATTTAGGCTTTTCAGTTTGCTCCATTTTCGTTTTCGTTGACGCCAGCGAGACGAACAAGACCGTGACGTAGTACAGTAGCTTAGGACAGTACAGCACAGCAGATTGGTGCGCCACGTAGAACGGGAGCCAGGGCCACATCCAAACAAAAATTGTTTAATTATTTTCGTTTTTGAAATATTATATACTGCTGCGCGTAACTAATTTGGCGAATTGGCCAATCGGCATCCGTAGCGGTGATGTCATCTTCAAACAATTTCAGTATCACAACCGACGAAAGGGAAGCTACTGTACCATACCGGCAAAAGGTGATGATATTATCCGATCGACCATATGGGAATAACCGCAGGGTAACGTATCGTACATGGGACAGCGAGATGAGATATAAGTTATGCTACATACAAGTGCTACCATTTGAATTACAAAAGCATAGGGGAACAGATGCCATCTTGCACAACGAAAACAATGGAAAGGTCAATCAATATCTACTCCTTCGTACTCACATTATTTTCTCCGGCTCCGAGGCTTCACATTCGAAGTGGTTTTCGCTTTCGCCTTCGCTTTCTTCAGGGCAGGTGGACTTTTAATGATCTCGATATCCGAATCTACGCTGACCGTCGACGCCTTACGTTTGCCCTGCGGCCTACTGCTCACCGACGACCGCTCCATATCAAGAGGTTCATCCGATCTTGAGGCTGACCTGCGGGTGAGCGACTGCTGGGTTGGGCTCTGCAGTCGTGATGATGCCACGGACTGACGGGACCAGGCCGGGGATGCCGGCGACATGCCTCCGCGCGCAGCTGCAATCGCGTGTAGGACCCCTGTGTCTTCCTCTTCTCGCCGCGCTGAGCTCTCGTCCATAAGTTGTATCCGGGTCTCTGCCCAGTCGCGCGCCAAAACACTCTCACTACCGAGTGCATCGTGGAAGCCACGGGGATTCTTCTCCGAACGCACGCTGTCGCCGGTTGCCCGCGCAGCAAAAAGTTCTAGAGATAGTGATGCATTGTTACGTATACCGCCTTCGGAGGGGGCGTCGCCAGGGGCGTTATCTCCCAAACACTCTACCCAGTCCCACGGTCGGTTCATGACCGGATTTCCGGGAACGGTCTGTCCCGAGGGATCGAGGGAAGCATATACCAAGTCAGCCACGCCTTCATGGGGTGGTGGATATGGAAGAAGACAACGAAGCTGCTGTCGGTATTCGGTAGGCATGTCAGTTGGAAGTTCGGCCAAGCAAATTTGTGGGTAATTGCGAAAGATATCAGTTGGGTTGGCCTTGATGTCAATAGCAAGCTCTGCAGAAAATAAGTAAAAGATGTAAGGTCAGGTTCAGGAGTTTAAAAGTCAAGCCTACCATCGATAAGGTACATGTAAGTATCAAGAAAAAGTGGAAAAGCAGCAGGATTGAGATAGTCCCCTGAGCCATGAGCCTAATCATTGTGAGGGGTAATCGTCTCCTGCAAGATGCTTTGTGCTTACCAGGGCCAGGTTGAAGATGGACTTGCAAAGGTCCTCGCTCAGAGATCGAGCCTTGGGGGTCCAGACGCCGCGGAAAGCCATGTTGAATTGCAGTAGACGTGCCATGAGAATGGCACCTTGTGTCGCCTGGTCTGGGGGAACACCAGGTTTTGACATGGGCTGAGAAAGAATAATCTCAAAGGCTTGGATCTTGTTTGCAAGAGCCTTGATGAAACTATCCTGTGCTACCGAGTCGACCACAGGCAGTGCAGTTTGGTCGTCCCTGGCAAGCTCAACGACGTGAGCGAGCAAGCGGAGCTGCTCGCTCGCCACGCCGAGGATCTCTTGTACGCCTTGGCTGGTCAGTGGTGTTTTCACGCCCTCGAGGATATTAGCAATACAAGTGAATCCGGTGTTCACAAACTATTCCCTAATAAGTTCAATTATACCTGAATTATGGCCGAGAATATACCTTGCATGCGATCGTTGGTCCAACCCCACGAGCCATCTCTGCGACAAAGTCAGCTTCCTCAGTTGACATGTGATGGTGCATGAATTTGGCAATTAGGCGGTCAACTTTGGTGTTCCTGTTAGGGGTACCAAAGGCCAGGCGTTCACCCATTTGCTTTAGAGAGAACTGCACTTCAATTGTAGTCGCTGCCAACTTCCAAGGGCTAAGTAGTGCGGATGTGTCGAGCCATTCCGAAGATCCAATCGTCGCGGTGTCTGGCCCATTTCGTTAGTCAGGTGGATAGACACTTAATATATACTCATACCTGTTCGTGTGACGTTGAGGATGAGTCGTAACGCATCCATCAATGGCTCTACGAGACTTTCGTCCAGCGAATCATATTGTAATGATTTATCGAAGGCATCGCGTACGGCATTGAGATCTCGATATATCCCTTGACGAAACTCGATGGAGCCACACACTGCATCACGTAGCGCAACAGCACGGCAGCGCAGCTCAGAAGGGACATGCAGGGCATGTTCGAGGAAAACGAGCGTCGGAATGGCGCCGACGAGAAGGGAAAGATGAGGTGAGCTGAAAACGTCCTGCCGCCTCACCCGTACCCGCTGCAGCTCCACAATATCATTACCCCAGTCTTCTTCGCCGGACAGCACGAGGCGCGCGAAGATGTCATGAGCAGCGCGGAGGTAAACCTCACAGTCTGCCGTGCCCGAGGTTAGAGCGTAGCTCCACAAGGGATAGACCAAGCCCTTCAAGATCGTAGTAGTTGCAAGCACGTTCTGTACTACGAGGTGTAACAGTGTGTGTGTCAGGTTTGTCCAGGCTACGCCGTCAATTGATATGAGCTCCACTTTTCCGGTTTCTTGGAACCACCGGGCAACATATTCATCAAGTCCATCAGGGAGGTGCTGGTCTATGTGCAACAAAAAGCTGGCATAGCGTGCGTCACACGGGGCTTCAGCGTTGACCTGAACACGCAATGCCGCAAAAGTGTTGTCCCAAATACTCCAAGCCCAGTCCGGGGATTTGTGATAGTGAAACCAAAGGCTGTTGGCAAGAATATATGCCGCATCAGGTCGTGTATCATTCGAGAGCAAGAGTATCTCAGGAATTTTTTTCGGACATGGATCCGTCTCGCTACCCGAGGGACGTAGGGCCTTCAGACGACTTGTATGAAAATACTCCGGACTGACCTAAGAAAACAGTGACTTACCTGGGCATAGCTAGCAATCTCCACCTCGACATTTTTACGGGCCGACGGTTCGAGATATCGACCAGCATCGACTTCTAACAAAAACCCCAGCAATGCGCGACAGTGGATCCCTCGGCTTTTACAAGACTGGTTGGCAGCATACAGTGCCAAGGTGATGTCCCGCAGCGCGCCCACACCCGCCCAAATAGGGGAGTACCGGCGCAGCATTTCCGCAACGACTGTCAGGCATTCCGATTGGCATGGGCGCTCCAAGACTCCAAGGCTCAGCTGTAGTCGAAAGGTCATGACAGATCAGGTCAGATTGTGTGGCGATTGAAACTCAGCTAACCTCAAGCACAGCGCGGTAGCACTTAACCTGGGCCATCAAATCAACAGCGATGCAGTACGTTCTCACGAAGACGTGCGGGAGTGGATTGTCCAGAAAGCTGAGGTGATAATCATAAATACGAGACGCCGGAAAAACAAAAAGAGAGAAGGATCATACCCTGTAAGTTGCTTCAGGAGCAACGGAAGAAACCATTGTTTGATCATTCGGACCTGCTGGTACCGCGGTGCTCCCAACAACGTGATACAAGTAGATGGAAGTGGTGGAGGCCCATTTCCGTTGCCTCATTATTCCGAGTACATAGTATTAGCAGACAAAGAGGATCAGGGGCTGCTAACTGGTAACATACCGGGATTAAATATCTCAGGAAATACGAGACGCACTTCCCTGCGCATCTCACGCTCGTTGCTTTCCTCGGGTGTGCTACGTGCTCGTACCCCATATAATGTCACGCGACGCTGATTGACGATCGCAGGTGTTGAGTTGTGTAACGGGATCCACCGTAAAAAGTCGCGATGCCGAGAACCATTCTCCTAGACGCTTCGGTCAATAACTGGTCCCAAGTGGTCGCATGCCTAGGCCTACCTCTGAGCACAAAAGTCCGGACTCACACCGTGCGATAAGTCGTTGCACATACGATGCGTATGAAAAGAGCTCGCTCCGGACAAGTTCTCCAAATAACAATGCCACTGAAGCCACATCGTTACTTGATCCATCCCGATCTAGCCATTCAAACAGCAGGTCCTGAAGTTTTCCATCAGGTGCGGCTGAATTCCGTCTCGCCGCCCGCGCACCCCATTGCGCTCGTGCGCGGCGGAGGACAGTGGCCGCAACGTATGGACGATGGTCCCCAAATTGGAGAGGTGTAACAGACCAAGTAAGAAGGCGGTCGAGCTTCGTCGCAAACAGCTGCACATATTCAATGCCGCCGTCAAAAAAGGTGAAGGTCTCAAGGTCAGTTGTTGGCCCGATTGAATTCAATTTCTGTATAGAGACGAGATCAGGAGGAAACGACGGTCAATGATAGCACATGCGCACAGTAACATCTGAGACTGATTCTGTTAAACGCGCAAGCACTCGCGGTGGGAGATTACGGAACCACATGGCATCGTTGCGCTTCTGAATATCAGAAAAATTGTCGGCGAGGATGGTATAGATGGTTTCCGTTGGGCGAGGGGTGTGATCTTGCTTGGGATTACCATTCAAGATCTCTTGTAGGAGCGTTGCATGCGCTATCCACATCCTTGGAGATATAAACGCATTGGGTATGAGAAGACAAGCACGCTAAAGCAATTCTTAGCTTTATATTCAAGTACCATAAAGCATACGTACTCGAATAAACACCCTCAAGGAATTCTCAACCGAAGGGAGGATCTCCTTGGCGGATGAGCTTCGTATCTAAACATCTGTTAGTAGTTAGCAGTACTCAACATGAATTCGTACCTCAGAGATCTTAGAGAGACAAGCGTCCACGAATGGCCTTGAAAGAGCGCGGCAAGCCAGTATTCCGTCGAGATACTCGTCCGCGAGTCGGGCCACGAAACTAGCCTGGGCTAGATTACAAGTACACATCTGAAGCACTAACCACGATAAAAAGGTCCTATTATCCACCAACCCCTCTGAATAGAAGCTGCGCAACAGGTCGAGACTACATAATGCGATTAGTCCGCGAACTGAATGTCGAGAACAGGGTAGCTGTACCTGTATGTAAATCGGGATATCCACCTTGCCCTTGCCTCGCTATCCGCCAAAACACTTCGGAACACGCTCTTGATGTTGAGGGTTGGACGGGGTGCACTGGGCAGGATGATGTCACCTAGCTGCTTCTTCAGGTAGCTTGTTACGACGTTTGCCCATTCAACGCTGTATTGCATCGGGTCATAGGTAGGCTTGTGGCGTAGACCGGTAACCTCATTTGCACCGAAGACACGGAGGAACCAGACTGCTCGCGGAATTGCAACGGCGTGGGCGTGTAGCAGATCGAGCAGGTCTTGACCTTTCGCACCATGCGGGACGCACTTTCCGAGCTTGTGAAGATGCACGGAAGGGTTTGCCAGGTCCGCGAACCACGCTTGCCTCTTTGCATCGTTTGGAGTAACCCGTTGGGGTATGCGGAAGGTAGATGGCCTGTAGGGGCGCATACATTCAACCGATTAAGAATCCAAGGAGGGACAAACATACATACGGGATGACGACAGCATCTGCCCTGCGAGCAAAAATTTGATTCATGAGGTCCTCGAGCTCTGCAATTGTATCGCTCTCCTTTGAGCGTCGCCGAAATGTTTCCAACGCTCCCCATGTTTCAGCCTAGCCAGAAATTTCAACTTAATGCAGTCTTAAGAATGTAAAAATTCTCGCACAGCCACTGGAGTGGGCAGATGTAGGCCATCCTTGACGTTAACCTCTGTTAAGATATCCTCTTCTTGTCCGGGATGCGGAAAGTGGTATCCAAAACGACCTAGATGGCCATTTACGTCAGTGTTTTCTGACAGTTGCTAAGGCGTGTGACCGAGCCTGGGGATATGGGCAGCTCTCCCGCCAAGGCCCACGGATCCCATAACCACGTAGAAACAATGGACGCACCTAGATCCGCTGACGTGTGCGCCTCGGGTAGCCAGTCTGGCGGATGTGCCACCTGCAGTTGAAGTGGTGGCTTAACCTGTCTTGCCTCGCGCATCTCCTGCTATGTTGTCATGGATGTAGGAGTCTGAGAACACCAAACGTCATGATTATGATATCCCCGCCCTCGAACCACAGACTCACCGTCAGCGGACCGTCGGACCGAGCTCACAATTTCCGAATACTTGGTAATACAGTACTGTCATTACGATCACTGTGCAACTGCATTTTTCGCCGTACCGTATTTTTGACTTAACCACACGTTGTGGAATATAAGAGCAGACTCGTAAGAAAGGGTCGCGAGTGTGTAGCCCACACAAGGCCCCCACAGGTGTTGTCATTCGTTATTCACCACATGCAATCATGATGGAGAATCTTTTTCAAATAAACCTATGGAAAACCCGTATACCACCTTCGGGTCTTACTCTCAGTCTTTTTCCAGAATACCTTAGATCATACTTACTTATTTGATGAAGTGAATACTGCTCTTTCAAACTCTCCTATCGACTTCCATCAGACCGACTGAAAGGAGCGTCTGCTCATATCCCACCTTCGGCTGTCCTCAACGACAATCCCTGACACGCACTGGTAAGGCTAAGGCGTTGTTTGATAGATTTTCGCCTTTAATTACTAGCACAGATCCAAATAACTTAATTATTATACCAGATATACTAGATACGTGGCCCTTGCCATCACACGACACATTTCTCTGAGTCACTCTCCGTACCATAATCACCAACAAAGCCAACAGTCAGTTCATGTGGTTTCACATGTGACTGCCCATTGATATCCGTGCCAAAATGACCCGTTTGTGATGTGGATTGCTGCTCGTGAGTCTTATGCACAGCCACCTGTACGCTAGTGAGGAAAATAGGTGCAGTAGTAGGGATACCATTTTTCTCCAATGCGGTTCGACCGCTTGTCTGGGGGACTCTCTGTAAGCTACCATGACGTCGAACATGTACAGTGAGCATGGAACAGAATCAAGCAGTGGATATCTTACACATCAGAAGATAAGAAGTCGGATAGAGAGCGATACATCCGCGTGGCAGCAATTGTCATTGCCACCTCCCAGGGAACCAGGAACATCTATTTCATGTTGCGGAAATAGGTAAGGAACCATCACTCTCTCCCCACTATTAACAATGAAGACGTACGATGTCCATAGATCCTGCAATTTTGAGCATGGTCGAATTCAGTCAACATTATTTATAATCGACGATAGTGAAAAAATGTACCGTTAAGGTCCAAGAGAATGAGTACCTACATGGAAAATGGCGATGAACGAAGGGGAAAGGCGCAAGATAAATCGACTCACCGTTGGCGTGAGCTCCGTGACGACAGCAACCAAAAGCCAGACGACACCCTTACGAACGGAATACACCGGTGAGTCGAAAGTATGGTAGTTGGCAAGAAGCGCTACCGGCCTACCTGGTTCCACAAGAGGTGTCCCAAACCCATCAGACCACCATGACGGCGCAGGCGGTACAGACCAAGGAGCATGATGAGGAACAAGATGATATCGGTAGCAAATGCGACAGCGGTGCTGAGTTTGATGCTATCCAAGTGGAACACGCAGCCGTTGATGCCAAGGCCATTTTCTACCTCCAATGTAGAGCGGAACTGTAGCTCAATAAGATTGAACAAGTTCAAATGAGTGATATAGATGGTTGTTCACCCGCAAAACACCTAATTCCGCACTACATTTGAATACGGCCCTTGATCACCCGCAGGAGGTAGAGGAATGGACTTACCTTGAACGAGGAATGCAATGTTGGTCACCCATATACTAGTCGCGAGAGCAACAATAATCCTATTTCTGTCCCAAATAGCGATTCTGACGGCCTCCGTAAGCTTCGAAAAAGGTGTCCCAGAAGAAGACGAACACGCGAAGCACGATCAAGAGCGAAGAGGTAACGAAAGCCAGGTAACCCAAGCTCTGAAGAGAAGGTAATAAAATGAGGTTAAGAGCTCTGCCGTCGAACTTTCCGGTGTGTTAGGGTACGCACAAATTGGAGATCGATCGCGACCTTGAAAAAATGGGCTGTTAGAAGACAGGAATAAGGGCGTAGACAAATGACATGGCACATGCCTCACAGCTCATTGGGGTCGTAGCACTGATGGTAAACATATTTAGAGCCACAGTTACCAGGGCGGCCACACGGGTAAGGGAGTAGATCTACCAAATGAGCAAATCAGATTGTTGCTCATTGAAACGTCGCATAGCAAAAAAATGGAGAATGATTACATACCCATATCGTCCACCGGTAT